>Ga0160423_10000002_pt1 | contig 362568 bp, 247 predicted proteins | sample CRUFie14St8metaG_FD_108191 | JGI IMG/M metagenome (GOLD analysis project Ga0160423, IMG submission 108191) | Marine microbial communities from the Costa Rica Dome - CRUD Field 142mm St8 metaG | ecosystem: Environmental > Aquatic > Marine > Oceanic > Photic zone | place: Costa Rica: the...
ACGGTATAGAACACATTGTCTTACCTAGCCCCACTTCGTCTCGCATGCAAGCCAATTATATCTTGTTTATACAACAATATAATCAACCATTACTAATGCTATCAAAAATAAAAGCCCCAACTTTATGTTGAGGCTTCTGTTGTTTATTTTTTAAGAAAACGACGCTCTTTAATACGTGCTTTTTTACCCGAAACTTTACGTAAGTAAAATAATTTTGAACGGCGTACACGACCGTGTTTGTTAATTTCAATTTTAGCGATATTAGGCGAGTACATAGGAAAAATACGCTCAACACCTACACCACCGCTTACTTTACGTACTGTAAATGTGCGAGTGTGGCTACCTTTTGCGCCTTTAACTTGTATAACGTTTCCTTTGAAAATTTGGATACGCTCTTTACCACCTTCAATAATCTTATAGTGAACTGAAACATTATCTCCAGCTCTAAAATCAGGAACTGATGTTTCAGGACGTAGTTGTTGTTCAACAAAATTTACCGCTTCCATTATAGTTGATTCTTATTTCTCTCAAAATTCGGACTGCAAAGATAATGCTTTTACTTTATAAATACCAATGCACTTGCAAAAAGTATTGGCGTTACATTTGGCAAGCAAAAAAAACTAAAATTGAAGTTTAAAAATACAAACTACAATGGAATGACAGTTAATGAAAGACTTTACTGTAGCAATCAATTTAAGGCTTTTGATACAGCAGTTAAGATGAAAGATAAAAGTACCTTAATCAAAATTTTAAAGAAAGTACGAGTACCCGATAATTTAGTAATTCAAATTTTAAAACATTATAAATTATTGGATTAATAAACTACCTTAAAAACTATACCTTAACCCTAACTGCGCTTGCCAGCGCGATGCTAATTGATCCACCTGCCACGGCTTACCACTTGGGTTTTTAAATTGATAAGTTGGCTCACCATTTTCAACGCCTTCAAACTCTAATAATTGGTATGATGAGTTTTGTACATTAGGCACAAATGTTTGATGCCCCCAGTTTCTGTTTAATAAATTTAAAAAGTTAGAAATATCAAGTGTTAAATCAAGCCGATGCCAATCGCCATTTTTCTTTTTCTTTAATTTTATTTGATGCGTCAACCTTATATCTAATTGAGTATTCCAAGGTGTGCGTGCTCCATTGCGTTCAACATATTGCCCTCGCCGTTGAGATAAGTAATCAATACTATTAATATAGTTATCTAGTTGAAGCCATTGTTGGGCGGCACTTACAGTAATTGCCCCATTGCTATCGGTTATATCAATTAAATTAATTTCGTTTTCGTTTGCAGGAACATAAACCAAATCGTTTTGGCTTGAACTATCATTGTTTACATCGCTAGCATAAGTAAAGGAGTAAGGGCTGCCCGAACGAGCGGTGAAAACTAAGTTAACAATAGTATTATTACGCTTTTTCTTCCCAATATTAAATTGGTAATCGGCTGCTGCAACAATCCTATGCCTTAAATCAAAATTGGAGTATGCCAAATCAGGATTATTCGATTCAATTGCTTGATTCCAGTTAAAATTTGCCGCCATTGAGTTGCGTACACCATTACTAATATCCTTGCTTTCCCCATAAGTATAGGCAATCATCCAATTAGCTTTGTTTTTTATGCGCTGTTTTAATTGTGCCGTAACACTGTATTTATAACCTTTTTTGGTGTTGGTTAGCAAGAAAACATTAGTAAAGTTGGGGTTGATTTTCTTTTCATCTCCATTTCCTAAATAATAAGGGCGGGCATCTGCTCCAACATAATTAGCCGTTGAATCTTTAATGTTGATAGATTTAAACTGAATGGCTTGTAACATTTTGGAGTACATCCCCTCAACCGTAAAAACTATGTTTTTAGGCAACTTAAAATCAAATGCCAGGCTCGACCGCCAAGTTCTTGGCAATTTAAAATCATTATCAACCAAATTAATTTCAGTTAGTCCTGATTGTAGATTAGTTAAATCAGCTAAGTTCTCAGTTAACTCCAAAGGTGTTTCTGGTCGCAAATCAATATTGCCATAATTTAAGCCCGATACATAATGGGCATAGGCATACCATGCAAAAGGAATGCGCCCAGTAAACAAACCGCTACCTCCACGCATTTGGATGTTTTTGTCATCATTAAACGCATACTTAAAACCAAAACGAGGGTTAAAGTTGGGTATGCCTCCAAATTTGTTATCAAAATGTGCAAATTCAGGCGTATTAACTACTGCCTCATTTACCGGTACTTTATCCGCTTGAATTTGTAAATCCAATCGAAGCCCAGCTGTTAAGGTTAAGCGTTTATTTACCTTAAATTTATCTTGAGCAAAAGCACTTAAAAGCATCACCCTAAAATCAGCCGAAGGTGTGGTTAAGTTAAATTGATAATCGTTATTGTTGTAATTATAAACCCCACGTACTCGCTTAGGTTGGTTGTTGAAAAAATCTTCAACGCTATTGTATTCCCAGCGCCCATTCCAAGCCGTTAGAAAACGATACTCAATATTGTAAAATTCGTTGTTTGTACCCACTGTTAAAGTGTGCTTCCCTCTATAAATATTTAGGTGGTCGTTAATTTGAGTAGTTTTTACTTTAACCCCATAAATGGATGCTTCGCGATAGCTGCCCGCAAAAATGGTATTAGCTGTATTATGTTGTATTTGGATGTGCGGAAAAACCCTACCCTCAAATTCACGGGTATCATTAATGGTATTAAAACTTACCATTAAATGATTAGAAATATTTTTCGGGAAAGTACTTTTAAGTTCAGTAACTAGGCTGTTGTTTAAGCTTTTGTGCCTAAAACCTTGGTTGGCGTAATTTAAAAAATTTGCCCCGCGTTCAAGATTATCAGCACTAGCGATTACCAAATTATCTCGAATAGTCAGTTGATGATGTTGGTTAATATTATAGTCAAAACGCAAAAAGAATTTTTGACTATTCCGTTGATTATTAACCGCACCATAACTGCCCGGATTATAATCGTATCGGCTAATTAAAGTATCCGCAATTTGTTGCGCTAACTCATAACTAATATTCGTTCCTTCATCTCCTGGTTGATTTAAAACGGGTTCGTTGCGCTTTGCTAATTCATAATTAGCAAAGTAAAAAAGCTTACCTTTTTTTACAGGGCCGCCAATGCTAAAACCTGTTTGAAAATCGTAGAAATCAGCAATAGGTGTCCTATTAGCATCAATACTGTTACCCGTTAACCATTGGTTTTTGCCATAAAAATAGGCTGATCCATTTACTGCATTAGTGCCTGCTTTGGTAACGGCATTAATATTAGCACCTGTAAAGTTGCCCTTTCGTACATCAAAAGGCGCGAGTGAAACCTGTACCTGTTCAATAGCATCTAAACTTATGGGTTGAGTACCTGCTAATGCACCTGGTGTGCCTGAAGCAACTGAACCCGATGCCCCACTTGCTGGTTCTTGAAAACCCACAACATCATTGTTGGATGCCCCATCAATACTCAAATTGTTAAAACGGTAGTTATTCCCTCCAAAGGAATTTTGAAAGCCCTGCGGACTTAACCTTGTAATATCCTGTAAACTTCTATTTAAGCTTGGTGTGTTTTGCAATTCATTTTTACCGAAATTGGTCGCCACACCCGTTTGGTCATCTTCAAAAATGTCATTTCGTTTATGGCTAACTACAACATCATCCAACTCAAAATTCGTTGGATATAGTGTGAAGTTTTGCGAAAAATCAACATCTAAATCCAAGTAAATGTTTTCAATAATTATGCTCTCAAATCCAACAAAAGATACGGTTAGCTGATAAGGCCCACCTACTCGTAAATTAGCCAAATTATAATGTCCGTTGTTTTGGCATGTTGTGCCATATTTAGTCTCCGAAGGGCTATGAATGGCAATAACCGTTGCACCAGTAAGAGGTAAGCCCAAATCGTCAATTACCACTCCCGAAATACTAGAAGTAGTTACTTGCGCCTTTGCCACAAATGCACACAATAATAGAATAAGAACAAAAAAAGCTCTCACAAAAAACGTTTAAATAAAATAGAACTGAAGGATGAAAGAAGGAGTTAGCAAAACCTTAATGGTGGAGCACGTTGCGGCAACAGCGAGGATAAATATAATTTAGGATTGATTGTAAATTGTTTAATGCGCCAATGGTTAACTAGCGTAATTCCTTTTTTAAATAAGGCATACAATAAAGCCGCTTCTTCTTTTAAGATAAAGGCATAACGATAAAAATCGTTGGTACTATTAATATCAAATAATTGATTGAGTTGGCTTGCACCATGATTTTGCCCATATTTTAAAATAGAAGATAATAAGTTTTCCGTTTGCCAATCTAAATTTTTAAATGCCTCAAAATTAAAAGCCGATTGATGTAAACCAATTAAGTAAGTGCCGCCATCATCAGTAGGGCCTATCAACATTTTTTGTTGATTTAAAGCTGTATTTGCCTTTAATATTAATTGACTGTTTAGGCTTGGACTATCATTACCAATAATAATCAAACGTTCAAAGCCTCTATTAAAAATATCTTGACATGCATTGGCTAACCGCTCCCCAAAATTTTGCCCTTTTTGTTGCGAGCTGTAACTAACAAAAGTGGGCAAACCAGTGTTTTCGGCGGTTAAAACCGTTTTACTGATTAAAAGCTTTGCTAACTGTTGATTTACCTTAAAATTAGCTTTAACAAAAGCCTTTGCTTTTGCCTCATCATTGCTAGTTCTAGTAAAAACTAAAATGGCGGTATGCTGTACACTTTTCAAAATAACAATGCTAAGTAAAAGTAAATATCATTGACAGCATGTCATCGTATGGACAATGTGAATTACAAAGGTTTGAATTTTAGGGTAATCTAAAACATTGTACTGGCTAATTAAAATGTGCATTTAAGTTGACTTTGTGCGAAATCAACTCATGTAGTTTTTTGCGCTTACCTGTTTGTCATAAACATGTTTTTGCATCTTGTAATCGTTCGGATATTCTCTTATTGCAAATTGTTTACATTCTTCATCAGATACTTGGTTCATATAGTTTTTTGCATTTACCTGTCTGTCATAAACATGTTTTTGCATCTTGTAATCGTTTGGATATTCTTTTTCTGCAAATTGCTTACATTCTCCATCAGAAACATCTATCATATAATTTTTTGCACTTACTTGTCTGTCATAAACATGTTTTTGCATCTTGTAATCGTTTGGATATTCTTTTTCTGCAAATTGTTTGCATTCGTCATCAGAAACGTGTTCCATGTATTTATTTGCAGATAATTGTCTGTCATAAACATGTTTTTGCATCTTGTAATCGTTCGGATATTCTTTCTCTGCAATTTGTTTTATTTTCTTTTCGATTGCTTCAGGAAGGTTTGAGGACTTTTCTTGTTCAATTTTTTGCAGCATTGTCTTTAACAAGCTCTCATTCTCAGATTCTTGGATATAGGCAATCAAACTTTCTTTTGTTTTATTTAAACTCATAGTTGTAATTTTTGTTTAGCATTCAAATCTATTCCCTCCCTTCCACAAAATCTTGTAAATAAGAAAAAACTTCGGTCAACTTTCCATTTTTGGTTAAGCTTGCCGATTTAATAATTGCACTTTCTTCTTTTAATAATTCAGGGATAATGGTTTCTACCATTTTTTCGCTAAAGTCAGCCGAAGCATCACGAGGTAATTCATTCGGTAAGTTATCAATCGTCATCATATCAATGCAACCATCGGTATAAGCTTCAACTTCGCATTCATTTATAGGGTCGTAACCAAAAACAGGATCTCCAATTTTGGTTGCTTTTAATGTTGAAGGTATTGACGAATCGGGCGCAATATCGCAAGTAACATCCGATATTACTTTAATGCGGAAGTCATCACGTCGCATATCTTCTTGGGTAAAATAAACGGGGTTTTTATTATCCCAGTAAATCCCATTTATAAATAAATCAGTCTGTTGCCAATATTTTTCAAAAGGGCATTCATATAATTCAGGATTTGTATAAAACTCACCTTTATCAAAGCCACCATCCGTTTTACGCTGATAAAAATCGCTGTACATCAAATGCGCATAAACGGGCTCGTCAAAATCCTTAGTCAAATAATCATTTGCACTTACTTGGCGTATGCCCATAGCATCAGCTGTTTCTTTTGAGCCCCAAGCCACTTTACCTTCACCAGTAATCAAGGTTTTAAAATTGGGTAATTCCATACCTTTGTAAAATTCTTTTATTTCAGCAAAATCCTTAAAATCGTAAGCTGCTGGTAACTCAAAAGTTTCGGTTTTACGCCCATAGGTTTGAAAACCATTATGCACCCCAACAATACCAGCATAGCGTCCAAAACCAATTATACGATTGCCTTTTTCATAACGCAAACATTCATAATCCACCATGTGGATGTTTTTGTCTAAAATAGCAGCCAATAAATGCCTATTGTAAGCCTGTTTTTTATGCGTATGCGAGAAAAATAAGTAAGTTTTATTCGGTATTAATTTTTCAACAGGCACTTCTTTTACGCCAATTAATATATCGCAATGGCTAACATCATCAACCAAGTTTAAACCAAGTTCGGTGTATTCATTATTAGCATACGAACGCTGCGGCGAACGCTCAATAAACAACTCAATTCCAGCCTGTTCATTTAATAATTTAACACATGCTTCTGGGGTCAAAGGAACTCTAAAATCAGGAGGGTTTTTATACTCACGAATAACACCTATTTTCATGTAAAATTATTTTAACAGCAAAAGTACAATTCTAAATCATTTCTCATTTTTGCATTATGAATGATAATTCAACTGAAAAGAAAAAGTTTGACCTAACCGCCTATAAGGGTAAAAGTGTTAGCGAGTATATAAGTGATTTTTTTGGGCATGTTTTAGATTTACGAGATGGGCTAGATCGAAAAGGCACAGTTCAAAGCATACGGAACAATATTGCCATGCAAGGGGCCAATGTTTGGTTGTTAATGTGCTCCATTTTTATTGCCTCAATCGGTTTGGATTTAAACTCACCAGCCGTAATCATCGGAGCCATGTTAATTTCTCCATTAATGTCGCCAATTTTAGGGCTAGGCTTGGCCATTGGCACTTACGATAGGCGGATGTTTTTCAAATCAATTATTAACTATGTTATTGCTATTGCGGTAGCATTAACTGTTAGTATTCTATATTTTGTAATCACCCCTTTTGGCGAAATTACCGATGAAATAATGGCTCGGACAAGCCCAACTTTGTTAGACGTTGGTGTTGCCTTTTTTGGAGGAATTGCAGGCATTGTTGCCACTTCTCGTAAAGATTTAATTAATGCTGTACCAGGCGTAGCCATTGCAACGGCATTAATGCCACCGCTTTGTGTTTCGGGCTTTGGTATCGCCAATTTAGATTGGGAAATTTTTTCAGGATCCATTTATCTATTTTTCTTAAATACCGTTTTTGTAAGCTTGGCAACCTACATAATAGTGCGCTTACTACGTTTTCCATATACCGAATATTTAAATAGAGCTACCAGACTAAAAAGCCAAATTATGTTTTTTGGTTTTGCCGCTTTATTGGTGATACCAAGTGCTTTAAAATTGGTAAATATTTTGCAAGATGTAAGAGAACAACAACAAATTGAACGTTTTTTTAATGAGCAAGTAAATGTTGGTAATCACCGTGTGTTGGATTGGGAAAATACTAAAACGGACAGTTTAAATACTTTGAAACTTTTTGTTGTGGGCGATTATTTAGATGAAACCGAAATTGCCGAACTTCAAGGAAAAATAAAAGATTATTCAGCTACGCAATATGATTTAAAAGTGGTTTCATTAGAGCAGGAGCCGCCCGATTTAGATAAGATGAGTGAAGAACTGCAATTGCAAAATTTAAAACAAATTGAAGCCACTCGCAATGAAATAGAAAAACTAATTGATGAAAAACTGGATTCAATGTTTGTTAAAACCGATGCGAAATTTATAAAGCTCGAAAAGTTAACAGTTTTAATGGATTCAGTTAAAAATGAAAACAAATTACTGGAAAACTACATCCTAACCTCCGAATTAATTGATGCGGAAACCCAAACTGAACGACAGTTAGTTTTATTGAAATATACTGATAAAACGAAAGCAACTGATAAGCTTGATTTTGAAGCTTTATTTATGCAGAAAGGATTTTTAAATGTTAAAGTTAAAGAGTTTTAAATTGCTCCAACGAATTATCTATATATAAAAACATTGTATTAATTATAATTTTTTTTATTTGAATGCAACTTTTTTTTGTTAAATAACCGTCATGCTTATGTATAATGATATTATTATGCTTTCACTTTAACTTTTTTTTATGAAAAATTTAAAATCTTATCTACTACTTGCATTTGTATTAGGTTTCTCCCTATCAAGTTGCAATGACAAAGTCGAAGTATTCGACGAAAACCAACAATCTACTGAAATGTTTGATTCAGAAATGACATCGCAAATTCAAAGTGCTTTTAACCTTGATGAGCTGATTGAAGTTAATGTTATCAATGAAAAGGGAAAAGACTTGCTTTTTGTAAGTGGCTTACAAGATGGTCAGTTTGTCTCGTTTACCAAAACAATTATAGAAGAGTCAGATCAAAAAAGACCTCCTTGTAGATGTTTTTATCCCCCAACATGGATTGACTTTGGGCAACCAGCTATTATTGGAGGTCTAAGTTTCTGTTTACCATGTAACTTGGGCTTGGATGATGAAGTTGAAATTGATGGTAGCGAAGGGTAGTATTTAGTTAATTACTAATTAGGAAACCATTCAAATAACTATTTGGATGGTTTTTTATTTAAATAAAAAAACCGCAAACAATTGATTATCAACTATTTGCGGCTAAATCGAGTGCGAGAGCGGGACTCGAACCTGCGACCTTCGGGTTATGAGCCCGACGAGCTACCATCTGCTCCATCTCGCACCACAAAGATACGGTAGTTATTATTCCCTGTCCAATTTTTTGCAGTAAAAGTTTACATTAATTTAATGTGCCTATTGTCTTCCCTTGAGGGAACGGTTCGCCGTTGCGGTGATTTTATGCCATAAAATCGATGGGTGATAGTAACAGTTAAATTTCTTTTTAAAGTGAAAAACAAGCTTTTCAATCCTTCCTCCAAATTAAAACCAACAATGCCAGTGGTATCAATCCATGCGGTAAACGATAAATGGCATGTGGAACCCACTCCATAAAAACCGCCCAAAAGTGCATTAAATCAACATAAGCAAAAATACGAGCTGCTGATGTTGCCAAACCCCAAAGTGTAGCATAAATCAATGCCGAAATCACCACTTTTCGGTGTGGTATAAATAAGGCTATCGACAAAATAAAATCCATAATACCAGCTGCTTTTAAAAAAACAATAGCCTGTGCTTGGCTTACACCCAGTATCTCAATAGTCATATCAATAAACTTGCCTGGTATATTATAAATACCGCTTGCATACAAGCCGTGGCAAGTAAACGTTAATACAATGGCAATTTTAACAAAAATTCCCCAAACTCTTTTATAATCAGGCAGTTGCACATAAGCCCATAAAAGTATGGGGCAGCTAAATTGTAGGGCATATTCCCAAAATTGGCCAGCAACAAAAAGCTTATCCTTCATATAACAAAAGGCCAAAAAAACCAGCAAAATGGAGCAAAACCACAATAAAAACGAAGTAAAACGATGCCCTTTTTTGTAAAATAAAACCAGTACTGAAGTTATTACAAATAGTAAGGCTTGGCTTTTTACAAAAAAGTTAATAAAGCGTTCGTTGGCTAAGTAATTAGCAAAATAATCCCATTCCCAACCCATTTTTTCGGTAATGGGTTGCCACCAACTTTCGTCCCAAAAAAAGCCGAAAATAGGTGTACTCCAATAAAAGTATTGCCACGCCCTACCCAGTAACAGGCAAAGGCATGCTAATTTTAAAACATCAACAACTTTTATTTTTCGCAAAAGCATATACTTTGCACTTCTAATATTAATAATAAGTTAGCAAATTATTTCCCCTTTCTAACTGCTAATTTTATGCCTATCTTTCAAAATTATTTTTGAATATGGAAAAAATGGATTCCCCAATTAAAAAAATTGCGGTTTTCACTTCAGGTGGCGATGCACCAGGAATGAATGCAGCAATAAGGGCAGTAGTAAGGGCTACTATTTATTACGGAAAAGAGGCGGTAGGGGTTCGTCGTGGCTATCAAGGCATGATTGAAAATGAATTTATCCCTTTAAAGGCAAGATCAGTTTCAAATATCATTCAACGCGGGGGGACTTTTTTAAAATCTGCCCGATCAATGGATTTTATGACAAGCGAAGGCCGTAAAAAAGCTTATGAAAACCTTAAAGAACAAAAGGTTGATGCAATTGTAGCCATTGGGGGCGATGGTACATTTACAGGGGCATCAATATTTTGCGAAGAGTTTGAAATTCCTATAGTTGGAGTTCCTGGTACTATTGATAATGATTTAATTGGTACCGATTACACATTAGGTTACGATACTGCAACTAATACTGCTTTACGTGCAATTGATGCTATTCGCGATACAGCCTCATCGCATAACCGCTTGTTTTTTATTGAAGTTATGGGGCGCGATACAGGCTTTATTGCCCTGCGTTCAGCCGTTACAGGTGGGGCCGAAGCCATTATGATTCCCGAAAAATTAATGACAATCGACGAATTGACCAAAATTCTCGACATTGGCTCTCAAAACAAAAAAACATCAAGTTTGGTAATTGTTGCAGAGGGCAACCCTTCGGGCAATGCAATGGAGGTAGCGTATAAAGTCAAACAAAAGTTTGATAGATACACCACTAAAGTGTCTATTTTAGGGCATACTCAACGAGGCGGTACACCAAGTTGCTACGATAGATTGCTGGCAGGCAAACTAGGTGTTTGGGCGGTTGAAGCCTTATTAGAAGGCAAAACCAATATAATGGTTGGCGATAAAAGCGGACAAAAAACCTTTACCCCTTTTAAAGAAGCTATTAACGCTAAACGCAAATTTGACGATGAGCTACTTCGTATCGCTAATATATTAGCGATTTAATAATGTCCCAACTACAAATGTGGTAAGATAAACAATAGATTAATAGCGTAGCTAGCAGCAGGATTTGTTTAAACTACCCAAAATGTTCACGCAACCACGTCATTCTCGAAAATGATGAAATCATTTATCGGGAATCTAAGAATCGGTAAAAGGCACTATTTAATTTAAGGCAATAGGATTAGTGTTTTTAATAAAACATTTATAAACTAACATCCGCTCATATCCATTATTCTATCTATTTTTAACCCTTGGCAAAATTTTAAGCAACTATGATTTTAGTAGCAGATAGCGGCTCAACCAAATGCGATTGGATTATTGTAAATAACGATGGCTCAAAAAGCGAAAAATTGGGCACAATGGGTTTTAACCCTTTTTTCCATCATTCAGATTTTATCGCATCTAAAATTCGGGAGAATAAGGAATTGCTGTTAAACTCGCCATTAATTACCAAAGTGTTTTATTATGGAGCAGGCTGCTCAACGCCCGAATTTTGCCAAATAGTTAGACAAGGATTAAAGCAAGTTTTTACAAATGCCGAAATTCATGTTGACCATGATTTGGCAGGGGCTGTTTACGCAACTTGTTCTGATAGCCCAGGTATTGCGTGCATTTTAGGTACTGGTTCAAATTCATGTATTCACGATGGTAAAGGAGGTATTAGCGAGCAAGTGCCAGCACTAGGTTATATTTTGGGTGATGAGGGAAGTGGTGCCTATTTTGGTCGTAAATTGTTAACGCAATATTTATATAAAAATCTACCAGAAGAAATCCACGAAAAATTTAAAGAACGTTATCAATTAACAAAGCAAAATATTTTTGAAAACGTTTACATGAAGCCCAACCCAAACGTTTACATGGCATCTTTTATGCGCTTTATGTCCGATAATCGAGATAATGATTTCGTGAAAAAATTTATGTACAAAGGCTTTTCAGAGTTTATTACCATTCATATTTGGAAATATCCTGACTACAAAGAAATACCCGTTCATTTCGTAGGCTCAATTGCCTACTATTTTGAGGAATTACTTACGCACGAAGCCAAAATTCATCACTTAACAATCGGCAATATTGTTCGCCAACCCGTGCATAATTTGGTGGATTACCATATGAAGGATTTATAGAGTGAATTGACTACTAATCATCTACAAATTGTCAATCTGAATTTATCAGGGCCGCCCGCGCGGTCAGGTTCTGGTTAATAACAAAAGGTTTAAGTATTTAAACTAATATGAGTAATGGAACTATATATTATATAGAGTTGTTTTGTAAAGTAGTTTAACAAATCCATCTATGAATCAACATTATGTTCCCAGAGTATATCTGAAAAATTTCTCTTCACGAAGACGTAATTCATTTTTCATTGATGCATATGATAAAGCTAAAGAGTTCTTCTTTAATACAAATATTAAAGGGATATGTGCTGAGAAAGATTTGTATACTTTAAGTAATGATACAATTGTTGCAAAAGATGTTTTGGCAATTGAAAATATGTATGCTAATCATCTCGAACCAATCTTCGAGGACTCATATAAAATTTTAGTTAACGCTAACGTATTTCAGCTAACTCCACTTCAACATGTAAATATTCTGATTGGGATTTTTCAACTGTATATGAGAAACCCTAAATGGATGTACGATTCTATAGAAACACATAGTATTAATATGCAGAAACAGTTAGAGTTTGCGAGGTTAATAAATAAAGATTCAATTATATATTTGGGAAAAAAATTTGATTTAACAGCTAATGTTGAAAAGAAAATTTTAGATTTCATTAAACATGAAGTAATTAGGCATTTTAAGGAAAAACATATAATAGGCACAAGAGAAATCTGCGAGTTTCATGCTGATGCAAAATTTGAAATTTGTCATTTAACAGATAATTCTTCTTTTATAACTGGAGATAATCCACTTGTATGTGAAGATATAATTAATGATAACCCACATCCACTTTTACGGTCTAAGGAATTCATTATCCCCTTAAACCCAAAAGTTGGTTTGAGAATGTATCACGACAATAGAAAGCAATTGTATAAAGTTTGCAGATTTAGAGGTAAGAATGGTAGTGCACATTCTTATAATGAAAGTGTAATAAAAAATTGTTCAAGATTTATTTTAGGGTCAAAAGAAACGATTCAAAAACATTTTGAATTAAAAAGAAATATTTCGTTAGCTACGGATGATATTCATAAGAGAATCAGAATTTATAAACAGGTGGTCGAACAAGCTGTACCAAAAAACGGTGAAAAGGAAGTAATAAATTTAATGAAACAGTTAATTCATAAATATGAAAACGCTGGTAAAATTTCTAGCAAAGAAGAACAAAAGATGTTTCATGAAACTAAGAAAATTATTAATAAGTTAAACGTCGAAAAATTAAAGTGATTTCATCGCAATTTCTAAATGGTGTTAACTCTTTTTATTGATAGCTTGTTTATTTCCGGCACAATTCTACCCAAACGTGGAAAAGAATGAAGTAAGTCAACTTTTTCGTATATATCATTAATGACTTTTTTGCTGTAATATTTTGAATCCAAAGCAATAAAAGTGGCTATATGGTTGAGTTCATGTAAACTGTTTGTTGACCATATTACTTCAACCATCCTGCCATTTGTTTTTTCACATCTTTGTGTGATACAAAATTCCCCTTTTTAATGTCTTCTTCAGCCCTTTCAATCTTTTCAATTAAAATTAACTGTTCAATCATTGCTTCTAAATCGCAATTTTCTGGTAACTGTTTAATGGCGGCAATGGCTTTTTCTTTGGTAATCATGCTTTAAATATAGTATAAAAGTGCCTTGTTTGATCGGCTAAAGTTAATTACTACGTTTACTAACTTCAATTAGCTTTGGTTTACAACTTTTTTCATGATTTAGTAACCATTTTTTTCGTTCAATTCCGCCACCATAGCCTATTAAATTTCCATCTTCTCTTGTAACTCGGTGGCAGGGTACAATAATAGCTATTCTATTAAATCCATTGGCTCTTTTAATTGATTTAACCGTAGTTGTTGAACTTAGTTTTTTGGCTAGTTTACTATAAGTTGTAGTAGTCCCAAAAGGAATTTTAGCTAGTAAATTCCATACGTTTTTTTGAAATTCCGACCCTAATGCGTCAATTGAAACATCAAATGTTTGTCTTTCACCTTTAAAGTATTCTTCCAATTCTTTTTTGGCTTGCTTTGTATGCATGTTCTGACCAATTAAAATCTTTGCATTGTGTGCTTTTTGTAAATCTTTAAACTCGGTTTCAAGCATTTTACGGTCTGTAAATTCTAATAAACAAATACCTCTGTCAGTTGCACAAATAAACAAACACCCTAAAGGAGTGGTTAATCTATTAATCAATATTATCTGCTTGTTTGCACTTTTAGTGGGCGATTTGCCAATTATCTTTTTATAGGTATAGCCAAACCCACTTAGCGATTCATAACCTGTATCATAAGCAGTATTAATAGTCTTTTTACCATCCTTTAATTCCTTGTAGGCATTATTAATTCTATACATTCTTTGAAAAGCATGGAATGTCAAACTATAATTTTTTTTAAACCAACGCCTAACTTTATCAGGGCTAATACCATTTTCTCGTAGCTTGAAATCAGAAATTTTTTCTTTAGGATTATTTTTTACTAGTTTGATGGCATTCTTTACCTCTATTGGGCTTTCATTTGCGTTTTCAGTTGGCTTACATATTTTACAAGGTCTAAAACCATTAGTAATTGCAACTTTAAATGTTGGAAAAAACTCAACATTTTCCCTTTTAGGTTTTCTTGCCCTACAATTTGAAATGCAAAAAACACTGGTTGTTTTAACCCCAACATAAAAAATGCCTACATAAGCTGTATTTCTATCTAATAAAGCTTGATAATATTCATCCGCTTTTTTTTTGCTGAAACTTGTCATTATTCAAATAGGCAATTAAAAGAATTTATGGACTGTATTTTTTGAAGCTGATTTTTTATGTTTTTGCTTTGTTGATTATAAACAAAACCACCCATTGAAATTCGTTTAACCCCAATATTTTTTAAAATTTCAAAATTGGGTAGTTTGGGCATACACATAACATTTAGTGGCAATTCAATTTTACTAATAACAGCCTTAATGTCGTTTATTTGTTCAATGCAAGGTACAAAAATACCATCTGCTCCAGCATCTTTATATCTACTTGTTCTTTCAATGGTTTCCTTAATAGGCTTTGCACAACCCAATAAAAAAGTATCAGTCCTTATGTTTAAAAAAACATCCTTTTTAAAAGCATTAAGTTTTGTGCAAATGTCATTTAGTTTTTTACTAAACTTTTTAGCGTCAACAAGTAAGCGTTTATCATTTACTAAGCTATCTTCAATATTAACCCCTACAACACCCAGTTCTGAAAGCATAATAATATTGTCTGCTATTTCAAATGGATCTTTGTTATACCCAGCTTCTAAGTCAACAGATAGAGGTATGTTAACCGTTTGACTAATTCGACTAACAATATACTTTAATTCATTAAAGCTTATTTCTTCTCCGTCACTATATCCTAACATTGTAGCAATGGCGCTGCTTGATGTACCAATTGCTTTAAAATTTAACTCTTTAGCTATTTGAGCACTTTTAACATCCCAAACATTGCATAACAGTAAAGGTGAATTTTGTTGATGAATTTGTTTAAAATCCATGAATCTAATTTCATTCAAAATTCTAAATAACAATTTACTCAGGCATCCGATTTTTTGGCAAGTATTTTTATTTAAATAAACTTTCAATCAGTTCAAGTACATAGGTAAACATAAATTAGATGAATAATGGATATGGATTACTTTGTTGGATAAGCTAAATAAACAGAGGCATTACATTTGCGCCTTAATTTTAGTAAGCTTTTATGCCAACAAAATCTTTTGATTTACGAGCCCACATTGCGCTTGCTTGTGTTAATCTTTTTTACGGGATTAACTATGTGGTGGTTAAAGAAGCTACCCCTGAACACTTTTCGGCTTTTTCGCTAGTGGGTGTTCGTATAATTGGAGCTTGTGTCCTTTTCAACTTGCTATACTTCTTTTTTAAAAGCGAAAAGTTTGATAAAGCTGATTTCCCACGTTTGGTGTTTTGCGCCTTTGCAGGTATTTGTGCCAATGTAGCCCTATTTATCAAGGGTTTATCATTAACTAGTCCCATAAATGCCTCATTAATAATGATTACCGTGCCGATGATAGTATTGGTTTTTTCGGCCATTTTTTTAAAGGAAAAAGTAAATCGACAAAAAATTATAGGTATAGTTTTAGGCGCAACTGGGGCCGCTATTTTAATTATACGTACCAGTCAAACCCCAGGTGCATCAAGCCTTATGGGCGATTTAATGATTTTTGCTAATGCCTGTTTGTACTCAATGTACATTGTACAAGTAAAACCATTAATGAAAAAATATCAGCCGCTAACCGTTTTACGCTTATTGTTTAGCTTGGGCTTTGTTATGTTACTTCCACTTATTTATCCTGCCCTTAGTACGCAATCATTTAATATAATACCTACAAACGCATGGATGGCCGCTTTGTATGTAACCATTTTCGCTACATTTTTCACTTATTTACTTAACATTTTCGCTATCAGCCGTGTTCAACCATCGGTAGTTAGTATTTACATTTATACACAGCCAGTAATAGCAGGTTTAATTGCTGTTTTAAGCGGAAAATACGACTGGCAATGGGAGCAAATATTAGCTTCAGTTTTAATATTTGCAGGTGTTGGCTTAATAAGCAGACAGTAAACATTAAGCTTATTCCCTTTATTTATAGTGAATTTAAAGTCAATAAATCACCTCAATTATCATAAAAGGGGCAATTAAAATCTTTAAGGAAAAGCTCCTTTAGCAAGTTAATTTTTTAAATTTTCGCTTTTTTATTGAAAAAATCATTCTTTTTTAGTGGGTAAATATTACACACAAGTAGTTGATAATTAATGTGTAATGTTTAAGTAATAAACCTAAATAGTTTTAAACTAAGTAAAATGTTACACACAGTACATTGCATTGCTATGTATTTTGGTATAACTTTGTAAGGAGCTCGGAAATATTTTTTTGACCATTAACATTGTTATACTATGTATTGTGTTAAGCAAAATTTTAAAAGATGAAAGAAGAATTTGTTGTTAAGTGGAAATCGCAGGTTAAAAAAGGAACATTATCCTTTATTGTCCTCAAAGCACTTCGCAAAAACAAGTTATACGGTTACGAATTGATTGAATACATCAAATCAAAAACCGATATAAAAATTGCAGAAGGCACATTATATCCATTAATGAATCGCCTTAAAAAAGCCGAATTAGCCACTTCTGAATGGATAGAACAGGAATCAGGCATCCCACGAAAATATTACCAGTTAACTGATGAGGGTAAAGAAACCCTCGATAAAATGGAGGCCTATTGGGATGAACTAGAATTATCAATCAAAAAAATCTAAAACCATGAAATTTAAAAAAATAGAATTTAAAGATGTTAACGCTCAACGCGTATATAACAACTATATCAAAACGGTTGAAGCAGCAGTTAACCCACTTTCAAAAGACGACCGTTTGGATATTTTAATGGAATTTAATAGTCATATCTACGAAAATATTCAGCGTAAAACACAAGGCACGGAAATGGATTGCTTGCTTAATGCCATTGATAGACTAGGTACACCCGAAGAGGTGTTAAAACCGCTTATTGCAGATAAAATGCTAGAAAAAGCAACACGAACCTTTAATCCTTTGCATGTAATTAGTGCATTGTTTTTCAACATCGCCAATGGTATATCCTATATCATATTCGCCTTTTTGTACCTCTTCCTGTTCGCTTTCATCTTTTTAATAGGGGCTAAAATATTTAACCCTAATGTAGGTATGTATTTTAAAGATGGGCATTTCCAAGCCCTCGGCATCGCAATGGGCGATGGATATTACGAAGTTTTAGGGCATTGGTTTATTCCATTTATGATTGTGCTAACGATTGCACTCTACTTGTTTATTACACTGTTTTTAAAGCTAAAAAAATCACTCACTAAATCAAAAACTATGAAATCTGTTATAACGACAATAGTGCTTTTATTAGCATTCAATTTTGCCAACGCTCAAAATACTGAGCACACCAAATTAGATAACTTCTTTTCTATATTAGAAGAAAATGATCGTTTCCACGGCAGCGTAGCGGTTTCGCAAAATGGCGAAATTATTTACAGTAAAGCCATTGGTTATGCCGATATAGAAACCAATGCTAGTAACAATACCGAAACTAAATTTAGGGTAGGTTCTATTTCAAAAACATTTACTGCTGCCCTAATCATGAAAGCAGTTGAACTAAACAAAATTGGCTTGGATGCAACAATCAATAGGTATTTTCCAACAGTTGAAAATGCGGATAAGATTACAATTAGGCATTTATTGAATCATCGTAGCGGTATTAATAATTTTACAGATAAAGAGTACCTTTCATGGTACACTAAGCCTGCAACACGAGCTAATTTGTTAGATGAAATTATGGCAAGAGGTAATGGTTTTGAACCTGATACTGACCATTCATATAGTAACTCAAACTATGTATTACTAACATTTATTTTGGAGGATGTGTTTGGAAAACCATACCCTCAATTATTGGAAGAATATATTGTTAATCCATTAGGTTTAGAAAATACAGCTTATGGCAAAAAAATCAATCCCACATTAAATGAGGCTAATTCATACCAACTAGAAACCGAATGGGACATTGAGCCGGAAACCCATATGTCAATACCACTAGGTGCGGGGGGTATTATCTCAACACCAACGGATTTATGCCTTTTTATTGATGCACTTTTTGATGGCAAAATAGTATCAACCCAATATGTTGAACAAATGAAGCCAGTTGAAAATGAAGAGTATGGCTTTGCTTTATATGATATTGATTTTGATGATGAAACTGGGCTAGGACACGGTGGTGCAATTGATGCCTTCACATCTACTTTGGCTTATTTTAAAGAGGATGATTTAAGTATTGCGATTACCTGCAACGGTTCAAATTATGGTAAGCACGATATAGCAATTGCTGTGTTAAATGAAGTATTTGGAAGGCCTTATGAATTGCCAACATTTGAGTTTGTTGAATTATCAAGCAATGAATTAGATCAATATTTAGGCGTTTACGAATGCGATAAACTGCCTATGGATATAACTATAAGCAAAGACGAAAATCAACTTTTATTAAAAGTAACAGGTCAAACCCCTTCAGTTTTAAATGCCGAAGGAGACCACAAATTTTCAATTATGCAATATGGCGTAAAGGTTGAATTTATACCTAGTGAGAAAAAAATGCTTCTTGAGCAAGAAGGAATGAAGTTTGATTTCGAAATAAAACAACCAGATGAAAACGTTGATTTAAGTAATGAAACCGCAACTCAAGCATCACAAGTTGTTGAATTATCTTCTAAAGATTTAAATCAATATCTAGGGGTTTATACCTCTGATCAGTTACCAATTGATATAACCTTTACAAAGGAAGGTAAAACCCTTATTTCGCAAGCTACAGGTCAGTCGGCTTTTCCTCTTGAGGCTGTAGGTAATCATGTATTTACACGTAAACAAAGTGGTATAAAGGTTACTTTTTACCCAGATAAACATAAAGTTATTTTACAACAGAACGGAATGGAGTTTGAACTTGGCCTTAAACAACCAATTAATTCTATCAAATCTGTTGACGCACCAAACCAAAGCTTAAACCAATACCTCGGGGTATATGAATCAGACAAAATACCGATGGATTTAACTATTACAAGCAAGGATAACACACTTATAGCTCAAGGTACAGGGCAACCTTCATTTAAACTTGAAGCGGAAGCGGAGCATACATTCGTTAAAAAGGATTTAGGCTTAAAAATTATCTTCAATCCCAAGGCTAAAAAACTATCATTTACACAGGGCACTGCAAGGTTTGAAATGACACTTAAACAATAGTGCAACAAACTTATACCTTAATACATAAGCAATTTATGCCCTACCAAAGCAATTTAAATATTGTGGTAGGGTGTTTTTTCGTTTAAGTAATTCGAGTGTTTCGTTCAACTAAATACCAATAGATAAACAATATTACTCCATTACAAAATGTTTTTTTGTAACTAACCTTTTTATAAACTACTTACATATTAAACATGAAAAACAGAATATGCTTTCTCTCTTTATTTATCTTATTTAGCTTAAATGGATTTTGCCAAGTTGTTAATCAAGCACATTTAGAAAAAATTGCTATTGACCTTGGTGACGTTGTTCAAAACAATGAAAATTTTACAAATTTCGATGAATTAAAACCTCTTTTACAAGGTGTAGAAATTGTAATGCTTGGTGAGCAATCGCATGGAGAAGCCACCACTTATGAAACTAAAATAAAGCTAATAAAATACCTCCATCAAAATCTTGGATTTGACATTTTGGCCTTTGAAAGCGGAATTTTCGATTGTAATAAAGCCTGGGAAAAAATGCAAAATGGCAATGATGTTCGAGATGCATTTGGGAGAGGGGTTTTATCTACATGGTCAGTTGAAAAAGAATTGAAGCCGCTTTCGGATTACATTGAAAAGTCTTTAAAAACGGACTCACCATTAGAACTCATGGGTTTTGACAGTCAGCTTTTTTATAAATTTTCTGAAGAATATTTGATGGACGACTTAGCCAAATACCTTGAGAAGTTGTCTCCAGAAATAGTTAAATCAAAAAAGTGGCAGCATCTAAAAAATAACTATGCGCTTTTTGTTAAAAGAGAGTTTAAGCAGCTTAAAAACAACAACCCTCAACAGGATACCCTTTTTGTAAATCATCTAGTAAACAAACTGTACCAATTAGAATCAACTGATGATTCAAGGTTTTGGATTCAGACACTTAAAAGTTTAAAATGTTTTATCTCTGATTTGTTACTTAAAACTGACTTTAGGGATAAGCAAATGGCAGATAATCTTATCTGGATAAAGGAGACTAACCCTAACCGAAAAATAATTTGTTGGGGGGCAACAAGTCATTTTCTATATAACTCTACTAAGGTTAGAATGAGTAGCCCAATTGTTCGACTTTTAGGGGGGAATTACTATAAAAAACAAGCCATGATGGGGGACTATATTAAAAAAGAATATGGAGAGAAAGTATTTGCTATCGGGTTTACCTCTTATGAGGGAACCTATGGTGCCAATAGGACACATAAAATTAAAGCCCCTAAAGAGGGGGCATTTGAATACCAACTTGGTAAATTAAACCATGACAATTTTTTAATTCCACTCCACGGCTTGGATATTGGAGGAATGGAATCAAGACCACTTGCAAACAGGTATATGACAACCGATATTACTAAAGTAATGGATGCCGTAATTTTTAATAGATATATGAGAAGACCTAAGTTAGATAACAACTTTTACTTGAAATTATACCCTGATAATAAGTATATAAAACCAGTGCCAGTTGAGTAATAAGACAACTAATTGTTGAAGTTGATTTAACATTATCTAGAGTACTTGATAAATGAAATCTGATGAAGTTTGATTTAAAATAACCTCCAACGGATTTAACTAGTTTCACTTAGTTGTAGACTTAAAAGTTGTAACGTTCTTTGTTTATTGATAATACCGTTAATCGGTGCAGTCTCCTTCTAAACTAGCAATCCATTCGCGTATTAATTCAAGCCCTTCAGTGTGTATAACCGAGCGGCTAATCTCTGGCATTTGTACTTCCAAATCATTTGAGTTCATTCGGTAAACCATTATAGAGGCATCGGGGTCGCCTGGTATAATATCAGCCTGTAAACCGCCAGACCCTTGCCCAGCAGCAACAGGTGGTTTACAAATGCCTAAATGCAACGAATCCACATTGGTATAATTTAAAAACAAGCCTGAGTTGTCGGCAGGCGCACCACTATAATGACAATGTGCGCAGTTAACATCAAGGTAAGCTCTAGCTCTATCATTAAGGTTGCCAGTACTTTCGTCGTCCCAAACGGGTAAGTAAGGGTAGGGGTTAGGTAAGCCAGTTAACCAACCTCTTTCAACCCATTTGTCTAGTTGATTTTTTGAGCCATCGCTGTAATCATACAGGCGGTTTAGGTTACGAGCTTTAGGACCAATTGGTATTACTTCTTCATCAAAAAGATGGCAACTTTTACATTCATTTTTATTGGGTATGAGGTAGTTAGCGGTTTTGGTTTCACCGTTGTAATGTGTCCAGCTAATAGGGCGTTGCTCTCCTAACACAGTAAAACTAGCTTCGGTTTGTTCTTCATCCCAAATGTATGAAAACACCTCCCATTCATTATCGTATTTTACAAGCAATCGGGTTTCAATAATTTGCTTGCCTTGGCTGGCATCAGCAATATTATTTAAAAAGTAAAAGGTTTTAATCAAAATAGTACCAGTGGGGAAATCTAAGATAAAATCTGCAACGTAGTTGGCACTCTTACCATTGGGTATATAAATGTATCTTGCCTTTTGCGAGTAGTCTGAAAAAAGCGGCGTGTTTAAATCATAAGGCAAAACGGCATCAATGCTAATTAGGTTGGCAATGTCACCTGTAAAAAAGCCGTAATCGCTTAAATTATCATAAGGAAAAGCAGCTATGTTATCCATAGCTGCCTCATTACTTGTGTCATCTTTTTTGCAAGCAATTACTATACAAGTAAAAGCTAAAAACATCAAAATTGTATGTTTCATTTGTTGAATAAAGTCGTTCTAAAATCCTCTGTCTGCTAAGGTTGGAGCTGTAATTGTAACTTCAGCTAATGGCTCAATTGTGCAAGCAAACTGTTCAAGTCCGTAAGTTACAGTACCAGTAGGAAAATTGTTTAAACCAGCGTTTGAGGCTGTTGCGTTGGTATTATTATTTAAACAGGTACGTTGCTCATCCCAGCTAACATCAGGGTTTGTAATACCATCATGAACAATATCAGTGGCATTTTCAAAACTACCAAAAACAATAGGTCCTGTTAAAATATTAGATGTTGCATTTGTTGCTTCAGGAAATGCCGTGCCACGACTAAAATTGTTATCATGTATGTTTATTAAGTAAGTGTATGGGTCGTACAAAGTATCATTATTTTGATTGCCGCTTAAAACTCCAATAACCTCATAGCTTACAATTGCTACCCCAAGCATATTATTTCTGTCAATGTTATTGTTAAAAATTTCACACTCACGAGATGCTAAAACCATGATGCCAGTACCTGGTGGAACGGTTCCAACAATATTACCTTCAGGAGCAAAATTTGCATGATTGTTATCATAAATGTCATTGTTGTAAACACGGGTATATCCACCTTGCGGAATGATTTCTAAGCCTGGTAAATCAAAAACTAAAACACCACCTGTGTTATTGCTTACATCGTTACCATAAACATCTGAATATAGGCAGTTTTCAACCTCAATACCTGCAACATTATATTCAACAGTATTGTTGCGCACTATTACATGGCTTGATTGACCAACATAAATACCTGCATCACTAGCACCACGGATATAGCAACCATCGATTAAAACATTTTCGCATTCAACAGGATAAAGGCCGTAGGCACCATTGTCTTCACTTGGGTCGCCAGTATAAACAGCACCAACATTAATCATACTAACACCATTACAGCCCTTAATTTTTACATTATCCCCCGAGGCATCTTGAATAGTTAGATTGGCTAATAATAAACCATCCATATCATCTAATTTTAAGCCTTGTGCACCAGCAGTTTGCGCTGCAAAGGATAAGATAGTTTCATTAATTCCAGCACCAATAATAGTAACATTTTTAACTCCAATACCCGAAATAGTATTATCAAAATTGTAAGTACCTGCCTCAAACTGGATTACTTCATCCTCTTGAATATTGATAAGTGTTTCTTGGAAATCAGCTTGTGCGCCATCACCTAATTCAATGATATGGGTTACACGCCCGTTGTCTCCATCCCCGTTATCGTCGCTATCGCAGCTTGAAATACCGATTACTAGAAAGAATGCAAAGAGGGGTAAAGCAAATATGTTTTTCATGATTTTTTAGGTTTGTTTACTACAAAACACAAGATAACTATTTTTGCTAGAAGTTTGATTGGCTAAATTTAATAGGCTCACCAAAGGTTTTAAACCTTTTGGCGTGTATTTACATACTGCTTAATTTAGGCTACCTTTTTAAACAGTAGTTTATTGCATACAGCCTGAAATTTATAATTGGTTAATCTATTTTTTGTAATAATGCAACCTTTAATAATGTTGCCAAACCTTAGGCGTGTAATTAGCCTGTTTTGTAAAGGTTTGTTTAGCAAAATTATACAGTATATAGTATTTGTTGTTTTTGCATAAAATGCAACCTTTGGGTGTGCAAGCAAACCTTGGGAGTGTTACTGTTTGTAAGGTGTGGGTTACACGTTTTTTCTATTGTAGAGTAAACGATGTTAGTAAAGTGCAAGCTACAAATACCTTTAATAAATCAACCCAATTTTTTTGTGCTGGCTTTAACTGTAAGTTACTGATTAACGTTTTGAAGGGTAAATAGTTTTAATTTTTATTATCTTTACATTATGTTAAGGAGAATTGATACTATAAAAAAATTCGGCATATTTTCTGATTTTAACTGGCAAGCACAGTTTGGAAAAAATTTTGACTTTAAGGAAAGAAACCTAATTTATGGTTGGAATTATTCTGGAAAAACTACATTGTCAAGATTAATTGCCAGCATAGGAAGACCTGAGATTGCAGGAAAATATCAAAATACAGAATTTGAGTACACATTTGAAAGTGAACCCAAAAAATCAAGTAAAAATTTAGGTCAGGAAAATAGGAGTAATGATGTTATAGTTTTTAATCAGGATTTTAAAAAGGAATATTTTTTTTGGGAGATTGATGAAACCAAAGGAATTGAACCAATAAAATTTGTAATGCTTGAAAGGGCAAGCGAAAAGATGAAACAGAAAGTTCAACTAGAAAAGGAGATAGTTGAATTAGAAGGTGAAGTTGAGCAGCTAAATAATGATATTAAAGCAAGAAAAGTAGAAAGGGAAAAAAGGTTTACGAAGGAGGCAACACGATTTTCGGAATTGGTTTATGGGACATCTCATAAGATAAATAAGTCGCATATTAAAAAGACTTTGGAAAGTAACAAGGAAGCCGAAGAATACGAAACATTTATTGCAAGTGAGAGACCTTACAAGGATGAGTTAATAAAGAAATGTAAAGCAAAGTTGTTGGATGTCCCTAAAAGTTTACTTGAAAGAGATTTAATAGCTGAAACGAAGGCAATTACAGTTAAGACATTAAAAGAAACAGTAACATCATCAGTAGTTGATGCTATTTTAGACAATGATAAAGATGTTAGAGAATGGGTGGAAAAAGGAATTGTTTTAAATGAAAAAAAGGAGAATTGTCTGTTTTGTGGGCAGACTTTAACTAAAAAAAGACTCGAAGATTTATTCAGTTATTTTAGTAGTACTGGTAGTAGGTTCCGAAAAGAAATTATTGAAAAACAAAGCGCAATTAACATAAAGAAGAATGAGGCGCTTAATAATCTGAAAGAAATTGATTTAAGAGACTTTTATGAATATTTAAGTAACGATGTTGAGGTGCTTAATCAGAGGTTAAAAAAGGTAAAGAAAGGAACAGAAGAACATTTTAAAAGATTAAATGACGCTTTAGAAGATAAAAAGGATTTATGTGATAAGGTTTTGAATTATTCTTATCCAGATTTGGAAGAAAACTTGTATGTAGATTGGATAAGTCAATACAATGTACTTTGTGAAAACCATAATGATTATACAAAAAAATTAGGACCAAACATAAAAGAGGCTCAAGATAGGCTTAGCAAACTTTTAATTTATGAGTTAATAGTTGATGATGGTGAAATTCAAAAATCTATTGATGAGCAAAACGCACAGATGGCTTTAAACCAAAAGAAAGAAGATCTAGATACAAAAAAGCTTGAACGAGCTGGTTTAATTTCTCAAATTAATAGTGCTGCAAAGGGTGAAGAAGAATTGAATCAGTTTTTAAAACTATTTCTTTATGGAAATAATATCAAAATTGAATTGGTTGAAACGGATGATGTTGGTCAATTTGTACTTAAAAGAGATGGGCATGCTGCTACTAATCTTAGTGAAGGCGAAAAAACAGCAATAACGTTTTCGTATTTTTTAGTACTGCTCAAAAGTTTTGGAGATATTGGTTTAAAAGAAAAAATAGTTTTTATTGACGACCCTATATCAAGTTTAGATGAAGGGCATTTAGCACAACTTGTTTCAGTTATAGACGATACTTTGATTGGGATTAATGCAGGAGATTTAAAATGTAAACAGATTTTCTTATCCACACATAACTTCAAGTTTTTAAATCTTGTAAAGAAAACTAAACTATTTAAATGCGAGACAAGCAAGTATTATGTAAATAGATATAATAAAAAATCCAGTATTCAAAAGATGCCGTATTGCATAGCAGAAAGATATTCAGAGTACCTATTAGTTTTTAGTAGGATTGCTTCACATTTTAATTTGTTGTATCACAAAAATGAAATTGCAAACAAAGTTAGTAAAGGGAGTGAAGTAAATTTTAATGACAATTCTGTTATGATGCCTAACTTAGTTAGACGTTTTCTGGAATTATTTACTAGGATTAAGTTACCAGGAGATAAAGGTGATTTAGAAGAGAGATTGGAGAAGATTGGAACGTTAAACAAAGCGAAACCAATTTCTAAGGCTATTGTTGAGATAAAAAAACTGCATTCCGATTCACATTTAAATGAAGAAGATGGTGTTTTGTTTTTAAACCCAAATATCCAACAGACAAGGGAATTGTTGGAAAAGTTCTTCTTTTTAATTGATTTAATAGATTCAGAACATTTGAATTCATTAATCGGAGGACTTGATGTGAAATTTGAAGGGGAAACTGATAAAGCTTTGCAAATACAATTTCAGAGGAAAATATCAGCTTTAAGAAAACGATGGGAAGTGAATACTTAAGCCCCACCTTTCCACAAACCCACATAGGCGTATCGGTAAAAGGGTTGTACTTTTGCGCTTTCAAAAATTGGCTTAAATTTTAGCGCATGACTACCGTACAACAGGCTATCGATTTAGGGTTGCTTCCTGAAGAATATGACAAGATAAAAGGCATTTTGGGCCGTACGCCCAATTTTACTGAGTTAAGTATTTATTCGGTAATGTGGTCGGAGCATTGCTCGTATAAAAACTCAATTACATGGTTGAAAACCTTGCCTAAAAAGGGCGAAAAAATGTTGGTAGAAGCTGGCGAGGAAAACGCTGGTTTAGTGGATATTGGCAATGGCTGGGCATGTGCGTTTAAAATTGAAAGTCATAACCACCCCAGCGCATTGGAACCCTACCAAGGGGCAGCTACGGGTGTAGGCGGCATCCATCGGGATATTTTTACGATGGGCGCGCGTCCAATTGCGGCTTTAAACTCGCTGCGCTTTGGCAAGTTAACCGAAAAACGCACCCAGCATTTGTTAAAGGGCGTGGTTAAGGGTATCGGCGATTATGGCAACTCATTTGGTGTGCCTACTGTTGGCGGCGAGGTGTATTTTGATGAGTGCTACCATACTAATCCGTTGGTAAATGCGATGTCGGTGGGTTTGGTGCGTGTGGGCGAAACCGTTAGCGCCATTAGCGAAGGGGCAGGTAACCCCGTTTATATCGTTGGGTCATCAACTGGTAAAGATGGTATTGCGGGCGCAGCATTCGCATCAAAAGATATTACCGAAGATTCGATGGATGATTTACCAGCTGTTCAGGTGGGTGATCCTTTTCAAGAAAAATTATTGTTAGAGGCCAGTTTGGAAGTAATTGCAACGGGCGCAGTTGTGGGCATGCAGGATATGGGGGCGGCAGGTATTACTTGTTCAACCTCGGAGATGTCGGCGAAAGGTGGCTTTGGTATGAAGGTGTATTTAGATAAAGTGCCAACTCGACAAAAAAATATGAAGCCTTTTGAGATTTTGTTATCGGAATCGCAGGAGCGGATGTTGGTGGTAGTGCATAAAGGCCGTGAAAAGGAGATTGAAGCGGTGTTTGATAAATGGGATTTGAATTGCGAAATTATTGGCGAAGTGGTTGAGGGCGAGCATTTGGAATATTATGTAAATGGGGAATTGGAAGCGCGTGTGCCTTACGATAGTTTGGTGTTGGGTGGCGGTGCGCCAATTTATGAACGCAATTATGAAGAGCCTGCTTATTTTGCTGAATATCAACAATTTGATATTGATAAAGTTGCGGAGCCCAAGGATTTGAAGTCGGTTGCTGAACAGTTGGTTGCTTTGCCGAATATTGCGAGTAAAAAATGGGTTTATCAGCAGTACGATTCGATGGTGGGGATAAAAAATGTTTCAACCAATTTACCATCGGATGCGGCGGTTGTTCGGCTAATGGAGGGCAATAAAGCCCTTTTAATGTCGGTTGATTGTAACTCGCGCTATGTTAAGGCTGACCCTCGTAAGGGTTGTGCCATTGCTGTAGCGGAAGCAGCACGTAATATTGTTTGTTCTGGCGGCGAACCAGCGGCGGTTACCAATTGTTTGAACTTTGGTAATCCGTATAATCCACACGTTTATTGGCAGTTTGTTAATGCCATTAAGGGCATGAGCGATGCTTGTTTAAAGTTTGATACGCCAGTAACGGGGGGCAATGTTAGTTTTTACAATCAAAGCAGCGATGACGGGCCAGTTAATCCAACGCCAACCATTGGTATGGTAGGGGTTATGGATGATTTAAAAAAACAAACAAGTTTAGCTTTTGTTAATGACGATGATACGATTTATTTAGTCGGTTCGCCAAAAAATGATATTGCTAGTAGCGAGTATTTGTATAATGTTTTGGGGATAAAAGCATCTCCTTGTCCGCATTTTGATTTGGAGGAAGAGTACAAATTACAAGCAAGCATTAAGGCTTTAATTAATGCCAATTTGATTGCTTCGGCGCATGATATTTCGGAGGGGGGATTGTTTATTACATTGCTGGAAAGTGCAATGGCAAATCAAAAAGGTTTTACGGTTGCTACCGATGAAAATTACCGTAAGGATGCTTATTTGTTTGGCGAAGCGCAGAGCCGTGTTGTGGTATCTGTTAATTCAAAAAATGTTGAGGCTTTTGACCAAATGATGAGCCAACAGGGTATTGAGTTTGCTAAAATCGGTTATGTTAAACCACATACTTTAGAGGTAAACGGTGAAGATTGGGGAGACATTCTTAATTGGAAAGCTAAGTATGATAATGCGATTGGTGGGATGTTAAGTTAGGTACTTTATTCCATCTATCTTTTTCCCGACAAAATAATTTGGCATGCTCGTATTATCTTTAATACATGAAGTATTGTTCATTTGTATTGTTGTTTGTTGGTATTAATGTTTTTGCTCAAAATCCTGAAGGTTTTGAGGAAATGTTAGAAGGGATGTATAAGCATAGCGTTAAGCAAGCCAAAGCGGTTGAGTTGGCTTATTTGGTGAACTCGGGTGCGGATATTATTATTTTGGATGCGCGTGAACCGAAAGAGTGCGAAACAAGCGGTATAAAAGGTGCGCAATGTGTGGGTTACGATGATTTTGATGTTAAAAGTGTTAAGGATTTACCGAAGGATAAGCCCGTGTATGTTTATTGTAGCATTGGCTACCGTAGCGAGCGAGTAGGGGAGCAGTTGCAAGCGGCTGGTTTTGAGCGTGTTTTTAACTTATATGGTGGCATTTTTGATTGGGCAAATCATGGTAATGAATTGTACGATGCCAATGGTGAAATAACCAAAAAAGTGCATGGTTTTGATAATGATTGGAGCCAGTGGCTAAACGAAAATCGTTGTGATAAAACTGTTGAGTAATGGATAAATTGTGGGAATATTGGGGCGTTTTTGTTGGTGGGTATAGTGGCTATTTTAATCATTTTGTAAATGGAGAATTGACCCCTAATTGGCACAGTTATTTTTATTGGTTAATTGTGATTTCGTTAGCAGTTTTTGCTTTGGAAATTTTAGTGCCGTGGCGCAAAAATCAAAAGGTTTTTCGCAAAGATTTTTGGTTGGATACCTTTTACATGTTTTTCAACTTTTTTATTTTTTGGTTGATATTTTACAATGCCGCCTCAGATGTTTTTGTGCAATTTTTTAAAGATTGCCTAGCTCTAATTGGCATTAATAATTTAGTGGCCATTGAGGTAAGTAGTTGGCCAGGTTGGGTGCAGTTGCTAACGCTTTTCGTTTTTCGTGATTTTGTGCAATGGAATGTGCACCGTTTGCTGCATAGAGTACCGTTTTTGTGGGAGTTTCACAAAGTACACCACTCGGTTGAAGAAATGGGGTTTGCTGCCCATTTACGCTACCATTGGATGGAAACGGTGGTTTACCGATTTTTAGAGTATTTGCCTTTGGCAATGGTGGGTTTTGGTGTGCAGCCGTTTATTATTGTTTATCTCTTTACACTAACGATTGGGCATTTGAATCATAGTAATATTTACCTGCCTTTGGGGCCATTAAAGTATGTTTTTAATAACCCTCAAATGCACATTTGGCATCATGCCATGCATTTACCGAAGGAGCGGCAGTATGGGGTGAATTTTGCTTTAACGCTTTCAATTTGGGATTACCTTTTTGGTACGGCTTACATTCCGCATAATGGGCGAGATATTCAATTAGGCTTTTCTAAGTTAAAAGAATTTCCGAAGACCTTTTTTGGGCAGTTTGTTTATGGCTTTAAACGAAAGCAAGAGTAGTATTTTTGTTGGATGCAAACCGTTTATTTAAGTGAATACCAAGTCGATTGGCCAAAGCAATTTCAAGGCTATAAACAGAAAATTAGTCAGGCTTTTGATGAAGTTTTGCCTTTGAGAATTGAGCATATCGGCAGCACGTCAATTATAGGAATGATGGCTAAGCCCACAATTGACATCCAAGTTGGGGTTGAGCAGGAAGGGGATTTGGATAAGTTGATAAAGCCGATGCAAACTTTGGGTTTTACTTACAATTCAACATGGAATGAAGCTGTGCCTTTTAGGCGTTTTTTTCAGCACTTGGAAAGTGAGGGCAGGGGAATGATTCCTTTTGAAATTGATGATTCAGATAAAGTAGATTTAAGAAGTCGATTTGTAATTAAGGCAAACATCCATTGTGTGCCGATTGATAGTGAGTGGTGGCAACGGCACTTACAATTTAGGGATATTTTACGCACTAACCCAAAGGCATTTGATTTGTATTTAACAACTAAAAAGGAGTTAGCCAAAAAAGAGTGGAAAGTGGTTAGCCATTATGCCGAAGCGAAAAGTAGGGTGATTGAGGAGGTTATGGGGATGGGATAATTTTTATGTTAGTGTATTTCTTTCTTATGCTTTTTTTATTTGAGATTCCAGACTTGTTCGCAAGCCCGGTTGACATCGAGTCAATCTGGAATGACGCATTAGACTTTAACATAAATAATATTACTTAAATAGGGCATTTTGCCTACAATCTTAGTACTAATAACTCTGTACTAAAATCTATTCTAAACCAAATCCCTAATCTTTTCGGGTAGAAATTGGCGGGCATCGCCTTTGTTTATCATTATTTCGCGTACAATGCTTGAGCTAACGTGAGATAAGTGGGGCGAGCTAATTAAAAAGATAGTCTCTAAATCGGGGGAAATAGCGGTGTTGAGTTGAGAGATGCTTTTTTCATACTCAAAATCAGTGCCTGAGCGCAAGCCACGTATAATATGGCTAATCCCTCTTTCGGAGCAGTAACGGGCAGTAAGCCCTGAGTAGGATTCGATGGTAACTTTGGGCTCGTTTTCGTAGAGTTTGTTGAGTAAGTCAATGCGTTTTTCGAGGCTGAACAATGTTTTTTTGGCGGAATTAACGCCAATGGCAATTACTACCTCATTAAAAAGAGGAAGGGCGCGAAGCAAAATATCTTCGTGCCCTACCGTAAATGGATCGAATGAACCAGGAAATACTGCCCTTAACATTCTTATAATTTTGCTTCAACCCTTGCTATATACTTATCCGCATCGCGGCCTTGCAAGCTTTCAGGGAAGTTTTGCTTCAAATGCTCAAACATTTTTTTCGCTTCGCTGTAATCGCCGTGCTTTTCTAAAGCCATACCTGCTTTGTATAAATAAAATGGGCTCGACAAATCATTAGGGTTAGTGTGCGCAGCATCTTTATACATGCTAATACCTTTATCGGTGTTGCCTAATTCCATGTGCGCATCGCCCATGGCACCTTTAGCCATAGCGGATAAAATTAAATCGTTACTACTAAATTGACCTAGATAATCAATAGCATCTTCGTATTGTGCCATGTTTAGGTAGCAAATACCAGCATAGTATTTTGAAAGATTAGCTGCTTTAGTACGACCATAGTTGTCAATAATATCTAAAAAGCCGCCATCGCTGTTTAATGCCAAGTTAAATGAATCTTTTTCAAAATTCATTTGTGCAACAAACATTTCGCTTTGTGCTTCGGCTTCTTGCTGTGGTAGGCTAACGTAGTTCATATAGTAAATGCCTACAACTGCTAAAATTAATACGATAGCACCGATAGAAAGCCATTTCCCGTTTTTCTCAAAAAAATCTTCAACACTTGATTTTGCTTCAATTAAGTCAATGCCGGGCAATTCTGTCTCTTGTTTCTTTTTGTTTTTTGCCATAACTGTATAAAAAATTTAAATTTTTAATGTTTGATGTAAGGATAATCTGCTTGCACATATACATCCTCATAAATTTCGCTAGCATCAGGATATGGTGAGTTTTCAGCAAACTCAACACATTCATTAATTTGCTTTTTTACTTTTTCGTTTATCTCGTCGAGCCAATTTTGATTAGCGTATTTCTTTTTTAAAATTACTTCTTTAACATGATCAATAGGGTCTTTAGCTTTATAACTGGCTACTTCCTCTTTAGTACGATATTTTTGAGGGTCGCTCATTGAGTGCCCTTTGTATCGGTAGGTTTCAATTTCTAAAAAGTAAGGACCATTGCCTTTACGTGCATGTTCGGCAGCTTTGTAAATAGCATTGTGGCAATCTTCGGGGCTCATTCCGTCAACTTCCATACTTGGCATATCATAAGCTAATGCCATTTTATGGATGTCGGCAACATTTGAGGTGCGCTCAACCGAAGTACCCATAGCGTAGCGGTTGTTTTCGCAAATAAAAACAACGGGCAACTTCCATGTCATTGCCATATTAAAGGTTTCGTGCAATGCGCCTTGGCGTGCTGCGCCATCGCCAAATAGGCAAAGGGTAATTTGCCCTGTGTTATTATACTTATCAGCAAATGCCATACCTGCACCCATTGGAATTTGTGCACCTACAATACCATGGCCGCCATAAAAGTAATTATCAACCCCAAAAAAGTGCATTGAGCCGCCTTTACCTTTAGTGCATCCAGTTTTTTTGCCGTAAAGCTCCGCCATACACTCATTAACCCCAATGCCTTTGGCAATTGCCAAAGCATGGTCGCGGTAAGCGGTAATTACTGGGTCGGTATGTTTAATACCTGTTGCTATACCAGCTGCTACGGCTTCTTGCCCGATGTATAGGTGACAAAAGCCACGGATTTTTTGCTGACCGTATAGCATTCCTGATCGCTCCTCGAAGCGACGGCAAAGCAGCATTAGCTCGTACCAATGCAAATATGTTTTTTTTGTAATGCGGGCTGCCATACAAGAAAATTTGCGCAAAAATAGAGAAAATAGCAACAAGAAAGGGCAATTTAGCAGCAGGTAATTTAAAATGCGTGCAAATAAAGCAATTACATATCCGATACTTTAAGAATTATGGGGAGCAAAGCGTTGATTTTCATCCGAAATTAAATGTGATTGTTGGGCTTAATGGTACTGGAAAAACTAATTTATTGGATGCGATTTATTATTTATGTTGTTGCAAAAGTTATTTTGGAAAGGGCGATAAGCATTTAATTAATCATAAAAGTGAGTTTTTTAATTTGCAAGCATTGTTTGAACGAAATAAGCAGCCCGAAAATTTATCCTGTAAATATGGGATTAAGCATAAAAAGGAATTTGCCCGTAACAGGAATGTATATGGTAAAATTGCCGAGCATATTGGCTTGTTTCCTGTTAGTATTATTGCACCCGATGATATAATGATTGTAAAAGGCTTTAGCGATGATAGGCGAAAGCTTTTTAACCAAACTTTTGCCCAATTATCCAATGAATATTTGATTAGTTTAATGTTGTATAACAAGGTTTTGCAGCAGCGCAATGCTTATTTAAAGCGTTTGAAACCTCCTTATAATCAAAAAAATAGCTTAATTGATACTTATGATGCGCAATTGGTGCAGTATGGTAGCTTAGTTATTGATTATAGGAAGGAGAAGTTGGAGCGGATACGCCAATTATTGCAGGATAGTTATAACCAAATTGCTGATAATAAGGAGGAGGTGAATGTTTTTTACAAACCATCGAGCTTTGCAAATGAGTTTGCAGATAACTTGCATGCCAGTCGTGGTAAGGATTTGATGACCCAACGCACTAATGTTGGCTTACATAAAGATGATTGGGAGTTTGAAATAAATGGGAAGCCGATTAAAAAATTGGGTTCGCAAGGTCAACAGAAGAGTTTTTTGATAGCCCTGAAATTTGCCCTTTATCATTTAATTGAGGATGAAAAGATGATGCAGCCCATTTTATTGTTGGATGATATTTTTGATAAGTTAGATAGCCAACGTATTCAACAAATGTTAGAATTGATAACTTCGCCAGAGTTTGGGCAGGTTTTTTTAACAGATGCCGACAATAACCGCCTTCCTAAAATTTTAGATGCGCTAACTTTATCCTATAATTTGCATTTTGTTGAAAACGGGAGGATTGTTGAATCGGAACACAAATGAAGAAAGTTTAGGCGACGTGATAAAGCGTTTGATTGCCAGCCGTAATTGGCAGGCAAAAATTAGGCAAGAAAGTGTAGTAAGCCATTGGGCTGATATTATGGGTAGCCGAATTGCGCAAAAAACACAGAAAATTTATTTGCGGAAAAATACGTTAGTTATTGTGTTTAACTCGGCATCGTTAAAAAATGAAATGCTGTATTTAAAAGATAAAATTAAAAACCGCCTAAACGAAGAGCTGGGCGAAGAAGTCATAAAAGAAGTGATTATCAAATAATAATTATGAGGTATTTTTTATTGCTGCTAATTTTAGGAACAACGGTATTAACGGCCCAAAAAAAGGAAACGATTGAGTTGGATGTTGCCACACTTTTTGGGGGTGAGTTTGAAACGGTTTTGGTTACCGAAAAGCGAGAGGAGTTGTCGTTTAGAGACCAAGAGAAGTTGAAATATTACTACAGCCAATCGCAGCAGTATATTAATAACCGTGAGTTTGATACGGCTTTGAAGTTTTTGAGCAAAAGCTTGAAAAAGGAGAAAAATAAAAAAGAGTTGTTGCAGTTACGCGGTAATGTTTATACTGAATTGCAAGATTACAAAAAGGCTGCAAAAGATTATAAAAAGGCCTTGAAAGTTGACCCTAATGATCCTGTTATTAATTACAATTATGGTAATGTGTTAACTAAGTTGGGTAAGTATAAAGAATCCGTTAAATATTTTACAGGGGCAATTGAAAACAGAAATAATTATATGTTGGCTTACCAAGGGCGTGGAGTATCTTTAACGATGGTTGAAAATTTTGAAGCGGCAGTTGATGATTTTAATAAGGTTATTGATTTAAACACCTTTTTTTTACCAGCATATAAGGGTCGAGGTATTGCTAAAAGCTTAATGTTTCAGTACGACCAAGCTATTACTGATTTTAATACGTGTATTGCCAATGATGCTAATGATGCACAAGCTTATTATTACCGCGGTTTAGGTTATGTAGCTACCAATGATATGCTGCGCGCTTGCAACGATTTTAACAAAAGCTACTCACTAGGTTTTGTAATGGCTAAGTTAGAATTGAAAAAAACCTGCGGTATTAAGGATATGGATTTTTAGGGGGTAGGTAATTTTAAAGTGGGTTTAATTGAAGTATTTTAGTTGTTAATTTTCATTTATCCGAGTTTGAGTTTTAACGATATTTTAGTAAATTTAGTTAACTAAAACATTTACCCATGACTCTACAAAGATTATTCACGTGTCTTTTTATTCCTATTTTACTTTTTGGGGGTGTAGCCTTACAAGCCCAGTGGGAAAGTTTAGGCGCAGGTTTAGATGAGCAAGATTTTCAAGTATTTAGTATTTCTGTTGTTGATGAAAATGTAATTTGGGTTGCTCCAAATAAAGAAGGGTTTGACCCAAGTATTGAATTGCTGAAAACAGTTGATGGTGGTGAAACTTGGATAAATATTAGTTTGCCAAATAATCTTATAAGTTTTGTACCCGAGCATATTTATGCTCTTAATGATCAAATAGCTTGGGTTGTAATGGTAGGTTTACCTTCTCAATCAAAAACCACTATTTATAAAACTATTAATGGTGGCGAGAATTGGATTCAACAACAAGGTGAATTTAATGATGATGGTAATGCAATTGCAGCGCTTCATTTTTTTAATGAGTTTGAAGGGATAGCTTTTGGAAGCCCTGGTACTGGTAATGAGGAGATTGATTCAGTAAAAATATACATTACATATAATGGTGGTGAAGATTGGAATAAGATGCCATCGGAACAATTACCAACTCCAGAAGCAGCTGAAGGAGTGTGGATTTATTCAGGAAACAATTCATATGAGGCAATAGGAGATACGCTTTGGTTTGTAACAAGAGCTTCAAGAGTTTTTCGAACAACGACAAAGGGAAATAGCTGGGAGGCTTTTGATGTTGGTATTTCAGGAAATGGAGGTCTTATTGGTTTATCATCAATAGCTTTTGAAGATAATTTAAATGGTATAGCCGTTACTTATAATACATCGCAAGCTGCTAAAACTACAGATGGTGGTGAAACATGGGTGGAAATAGAAGTGCCAGAAGGTATTAATATTGGACAGATTGAGCATATTCCTAGTACGAAAGATACATATTTGGCGAGTGATGGTTTTCTTGGAGATGATACTGAAATGCTTTTTACAGAGGATGGTGGTGCAACTTGGGAGTTGTTAGATTTACCACCTTCAATGAGTTGTATGCAGTTTATTTCGCCAACTATTGGTTTTGGGGGAGGAGTAGTTGACCCAGATAATGATACGGGGATTTATAAATGGACAGGTGATTTGTCGGACCCAATAAATACTGGAGTTGAAGATTTGGTTTTTGAAGATTATTTTATGTTAAATGCTAACCCTGTGGATGATGTGCTATCATTTTCAACGAAAAAGGCAGTAGGGTTAAATGGAATATCGACTGAGATTTATAGTGTAGATGGGGCATTGGTTATGAGAAAGGTATTTGAAAATGTTACTGGAACTTATGAAATGGATGTAGCGGAGTTATCCGTTGGTACTTATCTATTTAAAATTGATGTGGAAGGAGGAATAGTTAGTGAGTTATTTATAAAAAGGTAACTATTTGGTTATTAATGACTTCTATAAAGAAACCAACCTTTATAGAGTTATGTATAAGATTACGATTGATGTTTTTAGTGGGCGACCTAATCCTGTTATTGAGTTAAAAGGGAAAAAGGCAACAGAGTTTGCCGAGCGATTGACCGAAGTAAGGAATTTGAAGCATGGCGATCGGCATTTTCCTAAGTTTGCTACTGCTGGATATAGGGGATTGATAGTTGAGCAAACTGGTAAGAAAATTAATTTGGATTTGCCGAGAACTTTTAGATATGCCAATGGGGATGTTTTGCATGACAAAGGCGGCTTTAAAACATCGGACGAGAAAGCGGAGGCCTTTGTGCTTGACCAGTTTTATACTAAAGCCAAACTAAGGAGTACAAAGCGGTTAGAAAATGAGCGTGAAAAAATGCTTTTTTTAATTGATGCCTTTAAAAATGATAGGGAAGAATTTGTTTTTACTCCTTGGGCGGATGTGCCTTACCCCGATTTACCTATTAAAACCGATTGTATGTGTGGCCCTGCTTACGAGCCACTTTGGTGGGGAGACGCTAATTGGAATGTAATGGAGCTGAACAATTGCTACAATTATGCAACAAACTATAGAACCGAAACTTTTGCTCAACCTGGTAAAGCTCATAATGCTATGTACGATTTTTTTGACTGTCAATCTTTAAAGCAGGCGGCGGTCGCAGATAAGTTGATTGATTTTCCAAGATTAGATAACAATTGTCCTACAAAAGGGCATTTGGTAGCTTTGGTTATTGACCCAGGCTGGGATTATCATTGGTATAGAAAAGATAACACAGGTTACTGGTCGCATAAGTTAGGAAGTTCGCCAGCGATTCATTTTGATAATAGCGGCAATTTAATTGCTGACCCGCGTGATGCTAATAGGGGTAATTATACTAATTTTTGCACTTTTATGGTTGTGCATCATGGGCGTATTAAAGTAGTATAAAAAGGCTAAAAAGTATTTTTCATCACTAAATAAAGTAAACTTAATTATATCTATTTTAAATTAAGTTTTGTTATCTTCATAATGTTATTTAAAACTATTGTTATGAGGTGTTTTGTTTTTTTGTTTTTAATTGTAGGGTGTTTTTTTGTTTGTAATGCGCAAGGTGAAGAATCTCAAGGTAAAGAAGGAAGCGAGAAGGTAGCGCCCAAGTCAATCGTACAATGTAAAGAATGTGATGAGATATTAAAAAAGATAGGGGAACTCAAGGCTAAACTTGATAGCAATTACACATTACTAGGAGATGAATTTGCAAAAGCAGATAAAAAGTTCAAATCCATTTCAAGGAGGGTGAGAAAGATGGAAAAAAAGTGTAAAAAATGTAAAACAGATGATGAAAAACAAGATGAAATTGAAACTGTAAGTATTGATTTGGCTAATGGAAAAAAGAACAGTAGAATAGTTAGTTTAGGCTATAATAAAGCAATTAAGGTAGTACTTGAAAATGTATTAAATCCATTCCAATATTCAATTAAAATAAAACGAGAAGATAGTGAAGGGATGCTTTACGAGGGTTTAGATTTTGTTGGTGCTGCTGAAAAGGAAAGTGGAGAAGAAGGGGAAGCTAGTAAAGGAGAGGTTAAGGGCACAAATCCAATAAGGGTTGATGATGTTAAAATAACTGAAGCCGAGAAAAAAATTAAGGATGAAATAAAAAGTTTTGATGAGAATACTAATCAAAATTTAATTAATGATAAAGAGTCTGATTTAGCTTTAATTCAAGCTTTCATCCATAATAATACTGTAAACTTTGCTACACTTGACGATAAAGAAAAAAAGTGTGTTGGAGAGTTGTGTAAAATGAAGGCTTTAGAGGTAACTAATGAATGTAAACAGTTTGTGTTAAAAGGTAGCGAGGATGATGATACAGTTACAAAGAAGAATGAATCCTTAACAGCATGTTTGGCATACCACCAAATTAAAAGTGAGCTTGATCTTAAAGATTTTATGCAAAATGCTGAGCGTAATAAAGAAAATTATACGGATGAGTTTATGGATATAATGGGTTCAATAAATCGGCAACAAATTTATGAATCTTACTATGTTGTGCCCGGCGATGAAATTTCAATAATTGTTAGCCGAAGCGAAAAAGTTGAAAAGAAATATGCGAATGGTACCACTAAAACGGTTGAGGAAGAAGTATTGAAGCATGAAGTAAAAATTATCAGGAAAAAGCCGGGGCGATGGGATGCTAGTTCGGGTTTTGCTTTTATACCTGATGTTTTTAGAAACGAAGTATTTGGTATTGGTAAAAGAGATAATAACCTTTATTATGTAAGCGAAGAAGATAGTAGTAGTACTTTGGCTAGACAAAATGAAACAGCCCGCTTGCATTTTTCGCCAGCAGTTTTTTTCTCGTTCTTTCCGAGGTATAGGAAAGGCAAAACTTGGAACCATAGTTTAACGGCTGGAATGGGCTTGGATTTAAGTGAGTTAAAGCTTGATTTGAGCAAACCCGTTTTGTTTTTGGGTTACAATATAGCCTTTCATGAAAATATTAGTTTCTCATTGGGGCTTTCAGCAAAAAAATACCACTTTTTAAAAGGAGAATACGAATGCGGGCAGGAAGTTAGTACTGATTTAGAATTTGATGATTTACATGATGAACGCTATCGAATAAATCCGTTTGTATCTTTAAATATCCGATTTAGGAAAGGGTTATTTAACCGCGGTGGTAGTAAATCTGAATAGAAGGTAAATAGCTGGTATTAATTTTAAACGCTTTTGCAACTTTGTAATCTTAACTGTTTTAAGAAATTAAATTGCTAAGCTATGTTTAAATCGTTTGTTTTAATGGCAATGTTAATGTTGCCAATTTTATTTGGCGCATGCCAAACAGATGAAGGCTCACCTGCTGAGGGGAATGAAATTTTGGGTTTTGAATTGTTAACGGATATATCGGGACATTGGGTGGGAACAAACCAAACGGTTTATGGTTTTTATGATTGGTTTGCCTTTGATTTTCGTCCAATTTCGGCTTCGCATATACATTCTATTTACGAGGGAGGTACAGCACAAAATATTATTAACTCGTTTTTTGTAGCAGAGTATGATGGTGAGTTGCAGATAATGGGACGTAATGGAGGGTGGCTTGGTCCGCAGTATAGGGCAACGTATTTTATGTTGGATAAGGCCGAGATTAACGGTAGTAGCCGTTATTACCGATTGGTGGATGCCGTTGGTGGTATAAATCGTAGTTATATGGAATTGCGATTTGAAAGCGATAGCCTGTTTTTTGATGCCTATAAAGACAATAGCGGTACTTTAGATGAGCCAATACATCATATGGGTTTTAGAGGGACTAATAGAAACCCGCAGTTTGCAGAGCAAGCAACGGATTTGTTCGATTACCCTAAAGCAGTTGCTGAGTTGGATTTGACGGGGCAGTTTGAGAACTTAATTGATCCTGATTCGGCTTTATTTTTAGAAGAAACGGACGACCCTTTCCCAAAAAGCATGCATGGACATTTAAGCGATTTAACGATTAATATTGAAAGGGCTGCTGCAATTGATGAACAAGCTTTGTTGTTGTATATTTCGACTGAACCTTTAATCGATACTCAAGGGAATCTTGATTTTAATGCGTTGGATAACAAAGTGACAAGAACGATAGATGTACAAGGTTATGAAGCGTTTTATACCGCCACTTATTTGCATCCTGATAGCTATTATTTAATGACCTTTGCTGATTTAGATGGTAATTTTTATCCATCAACAGGAGATGTTACTAGTGTTAGCCAAGCAGTTACGGTTAACCCCGAAACGCATCCAACTACTTCATTATCAGTAAATATGCAGTTGTAGTTGATGTAAAGTTTTTGATAGAAATTAGTATTTAAAAACCTTACTTTTAATGCATGATAAGGTTTCTTTTATGGGTTTCCTTTATGCTTTCTTCAGTTGCGTTTTATGCTCAGCCTCTCAACTTTAGCCCTATGGGTACAGGGGGTGGCGGTGCTTTGTTTGCCCCTAGTATAAGTCCGTATAATAGCGATGAATTATACATGGTTTGCGATATGGCGGGTGTTTTCCATAGCCTTAATGCTGGGCAAAGTTGGGAGATGTTCCATTATGATGAATTGATAAGTACGACAAGGGCCAAGGTACAATTTACTAGCGACTCCAACATATTGTACACGCTCCGCCAAATGGAAGGGAGCGGTTTTCGTCTGTACCCAGTTAAAAGTACAGACGGTGGAGCAAGTTGGCAGGCATTAACGAACCCAAGCGAAAGCCTTTATTGGTATTTGTATGCCGACCCCAATAGTACGGAACGTTTAATTATTTGTACTTACGATGGCATTTTATTGTCATTAGATGGTGGGGCGACTTTTAATGAGATTTACCATGATAATGATGAGGCTTTGTATGTTGCTGGCACTTTTTGGGATGGCGATGATATCTACATTGGTATGGATAGAGGTTTGCTAGTATCAAACAATGGTGGAGCAAATTTTGAAATGGATGAAACGCTGGGTTTGCCGAATGGAACGGGATTCTTTTCGTTTGCAGGGACTAAAGAAAATGGAATTGTACGTTTGATGGGTACTTGTGCTAGTACCTCTGCATTGGTGATGGAAACGGAATCCTATCATTTTTATCCTGATGAGTTATTTGGTTTATACCAATTGGATTATGGGTTGGGGAATTGGGTAAAGAATGGAAGTTTTAATAATGGCGAAGTGCCTTATTTAGTTGATATGCCAAAAGGCGATATAGAAACGGTTTATGTAGTTGCCAATAGGATTGATGATTTGCCAAATGTTTATAAATCGGCAGACGGTGGGGCAAGTTGGGAGAATACTTTTTTAACCATCAATAATCAAAATATTGCAACTGGGTATGCAGGTTATTGGGGTGATTTTAGCTGGTATTGGGGCGGCCCTGCTTTGGCTATGGATGTTTCGGATACAGACCCAAACCATGTTGTTGTAACTGATTTTGGTTTTGTGCATGGCACACAAGATGGTGGGGAAACTTGGCGGCAATTGTATGTGGAACAAGAATTTGAAAATGAAAGCGGAAGCCCAACACCTGAATTGGGTAATTATAAGGGCAATGGCTTGAATCAAACAACATCGCATTGGATAACTTGGTTGAATGAAGAAGAAATTTTTGTGGCATATACAGATGTAAGTTGCCAATATACTGCTAATGGTGGTGATACATGGACATTTGCAAGAGATCATTTTTTAACATCAAATACTTATGCGATAAAACAGCAACCTGGAAGCGATAGGTTGTATGCAATAATATCAGAGCTAAATGATGTTTATTTGCCTTATCGATTAAGCGACGATGATATTGATAATGCCCCAGGTGCTATTTTAATATCGGATAACAAGGGTGTGAATTGGGAAGTGTTGTACGATTTTAATCGTTTGCCAGTATGGTTAACATTTAGTCCGTTTAACCCAGAACATTTGTATGTTAGTATTGCACATACAGATGACGGTGGGATTTATAAAAGTGAAGATGAAGGCGAAAGTTGGGAAAAGCTTGCAGACCCTCCAAGAACAGAAGGCCGTGCCAATAGCATAAGGGTTTTAAGTGATGGTTCATTGGTGGCTAGTTTTTCTGCTAGAGATGCTAATGGCAATGATAATTTTTCAGCAAGCTCTGGAGTGTTTTATAGTGTTGATGATGGCGAAAGTTGGGAGGATAGAAGCCATAGTGAAATGATGCATTATACCTTGGAAGTGGTAATTGACCCTAATAATGAAAACGTTTGGTATGCAACAGTTGCTGATCATTTTAACAATTTTGGGGTGGTAGAATATGGAGGTGCATTTAAAACAACCGATAGGGGCTTGAATTGGGAGCGGATACATCAATATGGGTTTACGCATTCGGTAAGTGTTCATCCTGAAAACTCGGATGTTTTATACATTACTAGGGAGAATGGTGGGTTGTATTATTGTGAAAATGCTACTGATGACAACCCAATAATTACAAAAGTTGATGCTTATCCTTATGCGAGGCCTAAACGTGTGTTTTTTAATCCTTTTGATGTGAATGAAGTTTGGGTAAGCACAATGGGTGGAGCTATATGGAAAGGTACGGTTGAAACAGATGTAGTATCAATACAACATATTGATGCAATTGTGGAGGTTATTTGCAGCCCAAATCCGATAGTAGGGGAAGGTGTTTTAGCTTTTGAATTGCCTATAAGTGGTGAAGTGAAAATTGAAGTATTCAATGCTTTAGGGCAGGTTGTTTATGTTGTTGAAAAGCAGCTTGAAGCTGGGTATAATCAACTAAATTTTAGCACAGATGACTTTGGGGGAGAAGGTTTATATCATTTTACAATTAGCCATAATGGATTTAGGCGCAGCGGTAAGGTAGTGGTTGCAAGGTAGGGGTAAATTAAAATGATACTCTAGTTAACGTGAATAATGGATAACTAATTGATTAAACTTAACCCTTCGTCATTCTGAATTTATCTGCGCCGGCAGCCCGGTCAGGATCTAATAAGCATATACAATTACATGAGATGCTGAAACCAGTTCAGCATGACGATTTGAAAAAAGTTAAAACATTGATAATCAATGATATGATTTCGCACTTAAACATTATTCACGTTAGGAAATAAAAAAGCCCCAGTAAATACTGAGGCTTAAATTGTTTTCATGGATATTTTTATTAGACGTTGAAAGCTGTTTTTAGCTGATCAACGTAATCTAGTTTTTCCCAAGTAAAAGTTTGGTAAGTTTCGCCATTGTAGCTTACTGTACCAGGGTTGCGCCCCATGTGCCCATAAGCTGCCGAAATACTGAAAATTGGATTTTTTAAACCGAAACGCTCAACAATTGCGGCTGGGCGCATATCGAAAACTTCATTGATTTTTTCGGCTATTTCACCATCGTTTAAATTAACTTTTGAAGTGCCATAAGTATCAACATATAAACCTACAGGCTCAGCCACACCAATTGCATAGGCTACTTGTACTAATACTTGATCAGCTAGACCTGCAGCCACCATGTTTTTAGCAATATGGCGCGTAGCGTATGCGGCTGAACGGTCAACTTTTGAGCTATCCTTGCCAGAAAAAGCACCACCACCGTGTGCCCCTTTACCTCCGTAAGTATCTACAATAATTTTACGACCCGTTAAACCTGCATCACCATGTGGACCACCAATTACGAACTTACCTGTTGGATTGATGTGATAAATAATATCATCGCTAAATAAAGCTTGTACTCTTGCAGGTAATTGTGCTTTAACTCTTGGAATTAAATGCTCAACAACATCGCTTTTAATTTTAGCCAACATTTCAGCCTCTTCAGCAAAATCATCGTGCTGAGTTGAAACTACTATGGTATTAATGCTAACAGGTTTGTTATCGTCGCTATATTTAATGGTTACTTGGCTTTTTGAATCGGGGCGTAAATAAGTCATTACCGAACCTTCTCGGCGAATTGCCGCTAATTCTTCTAATAATTTATGCGATAAATCTAATGCCAATGGCATGTAGTTATCCGTTTCATTAGTTGCATAACCAAACATCATTCCTTGGTCGCCAGCGCCTTGATTTAAAGGATCTTCGCGAACCACACCTTGACGGATGTCGCCAGATTGCTCGTGGATTGTTGACATTACACCGCATGATTTGAAATCGAATTGATATTCTGAATTGTTATATCCAATTCGTTCAATTGCATTTCTAACAGTGCTTTGTACATCAACATAAGCTTTGCTGTGAACTTCTCCGCCAACCACTACAAGACCAGTAGTAACAAAGGTTTCGCAGGCAACTTTTGAGTTTTTATCTTGTTTCAAAAACTCATCTAATATTGCATCGGATATTTGGTCTGCAACTTTATCAGGGTGTCCTTCTGATACTGATTCGGAGGTGAAAAGGTATGGCATGAAAAAAAACTTGTTTTTAAATAAGGCTGCAAAGCTAAAACACGTTACATTAATTGAAGCTTTTTATCAATAGATTTATTGGTTATAAGCAACTTTGTAATGAAATTTAACTATGAAGGCACTTTTTATACTAGCAGCTTTACTAATTGGGCAATATAATTTGTTTGCTCATCAATTTGATTGGAACGAAGCATGCGATGATGCTTATCAAAAAATATTTCAATTTAGGTTTAATGAAGCGCAGCAAATTTTAAATGCTGAAGATGAAGAAAACTTAATAGCCGACTTTTTAGAAAATTACATTTACTTTTTTAAAGTTTTGGTAGATGAGCAAAAAGGGGACTTAAATAAGTATTTAGATTTTAAAGATGGTTTGATTGCAAAGCTTAACAAAGCAGATGGCGATAACCCCTACAAACGCTATTGTATTGCTGAAACGCAAATGTATTCAGCAATTGCTCGTTTTACTTTTGATGAATATTGGGGTGGGTTTTGGGATTTAAAGAAGGCCTTTAAACAGTTTGAGGAGAACGACCGAAAATTTCCTGAATTTTTGGTAAATAAAAAGGGGCTTGGTTTACTGCATATGATGGTTGGAACAATACCTGACAAGTATAAATGGGGCGCAAAAATTGTTGGTTTTAATGGTACGGTTGAACAAGGCGCAGCAGAAATTTTTGAATTTGTTGATGCCGCCCACTATGAGCATATTACTAAAGATGAGGCGAAATTATTGTATGCGGCTTACCAACTTTTTATTTCGCAAGATGAAGCGGTAGCACAAGAAATGGTTGATGAACTTGACCCTAATAAAAGCGTAATAAACCGTTTTATTGTAGCAAACTTATCATACAGGATGGGGTATAATGAGAAGGCGATTCAGTTGCTTGAAAATCGTCCAACGGGATCTGAATACTATCCTATTGCTGCTTTTGATTTGTTAGTAGGTACTTATAAGCTTACCCGTTTAGATACTGATTCAGATAAATACATCAAACGTTTTTTACGAGACACAAAATCCAAAAATTATAAAAAAGAGGCCTATCAAAAATTAGCTTGGCATGAGTTAATTATCAATGATAATGAACTGGGCTATTTTAATTATATGGAGAAAATAAAGGCCGTTGGTAGCCTTAGTGAGGAGGAGGATAAAATAGCCTTGTTAGAGGCCGAAAAGGGAATTGCTCCTAATAAATATTTACTTCGCGCAAAGTTGTTATATAATGGCGGGTATTATGAAAGAACTTTAGAGGAGTTATCGAACATTGAGGATGGAAGTTTAACGGATAAAGAGGAAATATTGGAAATGGATTACCGATATGGGCGCACATTTCAGCAGCTTAATGATTTTGAAAGTGGTATTGCTTATTTGAATCAAGTGGTTGATAACCAAACCAGTAGCGAAATTTATTATTTTGCTCCAAAAGCTTGTATTGAAATTGCTGAAATGTATGCCGAAAAGGATAATAATACCAGTGCCATGAGTTATTACAATAAAGCATTAGCATATTCGTCGGATTATTTATATAAGGATGCCATTAGAAACCAAGCAAAGCAGGGTTTAAAACGATTGAAGTAGTTTTGAAAGTTTATTTTAGCTTGATGAAACATGTGTTTTTCCTATTTGTATTAAGTTTAGTTGTTGGGTTGTGTAGCTGTAGTGGAGAAAGTAATACAGAATCGGATGGTTGGAATCCTGATGAATATAAGAAGGTTTACCTACGGGATTTGAATGCTTATGCATATGTACCCCAATTTTTTGTGTACAACAATCCCATAGAATATATGAAATCACTTATTGCTGAAGGGCATGATGAAACTATAATTGAATCATATAAAGCCTTAGCTAGTGAAAACGTTGATTACGAAATTTATGTTGATTCAACATCTGTTTCAAGTTCAATTATTTTTTATGATGAAGCTGAATTTATTCCAATTCAAGATGTTGGGGTATCGGTTGTTGCAGGACATCTGGATAGAAATTTTATGAAGGATACTGGAGCGAGTCATTTTAAAATGATTGATAAAAAGTACTTAAGAACTAAAAAACGTGAATTACTTAAGCTTAAATACGAAGCTAATATCATGGATAGGTATCTTTATTATTCCATTTATTTAATAACCTCTAATTATCGTACAATTTATGTTGAGGTTAGTTCGCCTGGAATGGGACAAGATTATCAGCACTTATTTGAGCATATCCATTTATTGAGAAAATGAAATTATAGAGTAAGTGAGTATTAACCACATAAAAGTTAGCCGAACCGCCCGCTATTTTACATTAGGTGAGTTAGGCGATAAAACCAAATCAATTTGGATAGTTATACATGGTTATGGTGAGTTAGCCAATGGTTTTATAATACAATTTGAGCCTTTGGCTAATGCTGGGCACTTTGTGGTTGCACCTGAAGCATTAAATCGTTTTTATTGGAAGGGTTTTGGTGGTAAGCCTGTTGCTAGTTGGATGACCAGCGAGGATAGGTTGAATGAAATAGCGGACTACGTAAATTACCTTAGTGAACTTTATGGTACATTACCGCAACATTTGCCTTTGAATGTTTTGGGCTTTTCGCAAGGTGTAGCTACTGCTAGTAGATGGATAGCAATGAAAAATGTGAAATGCCAAAAGCTAGTTTTTTGTAGTGGTGAAATAGGGCGAGAGTTGATTGGCGAGCAAGAGGCAATAGACCATTTTAACCAACAAAATATCCTTTTTACATCTGGTAATAATGATGCTTTTTACAGCATTGAACAGGTTGAACGTTTAATGCAAGCCTACAAACAGACGGGCTTGCAATTTGATTTTAAACTTTTTGAAGGAGTGCATGAAGTGAATGTGGATTTGCTTATGGATGTTTGAATTTAGCGATAAATCCTTCTTTTCCTGCTATCCAATAATACTTTCCATGTTTAAAAATGCGGTGGATGTCAGGTAATTCTTTACCTGCTTTTTGCCATGTTTTACCCCTATTATTTGTTGTGAAAAAATTGTATTGGTCGTATATAGCATCGCCAACTGCAATGCCTTTACCATTTTTGCCAATACTTATTGAACGCAAACGGCTTTTACCAATTTTTTGATTAATGCAATTGCCTTTATTGCAATTAACTATTGTGCTTGTAAAACTGGCTGCTATCAATTTATTCTTCCCAATGAATTCTAAATCGCGGATTTGCCCTGTTTTCTTATCCTCATCTTTATAAAAGGTTTGCCATTCAGTTGCTACATCATCTAATTTTAGAATAACATTATTGCCACTTGCCCATAAAGTGTTGTTATGATATTCAAGGTTTAAAATCATTTCGTTGAGGGTTGAGTGGTGTTTCCAATTATCACCACCATCATTTGTTTGATAAATTTTTGAAACCAAACCATTGCTTGATTGATGTAAAACAGCTATCCAACCAGTTGTATCATCTATAAACACCATACCATAAATAGCATCTAGTTCTCCCCATTCTTTTAAAGATTTATTAAGCCAGGTTTTACCTCCATCATTGGTTTTTAAGAGTTGTTTATTGTTGCCTGCTAACCAGCCATTTTGGCTATCGAAAAATTGCATTTGTTCAAAGTAAATAGAGTCGAATTGATGAAGTAGTTGCCAAGTTTTCCTTCCATTTTTAGTACTTAAAAATTTACCAGTACCATAGCTGTAAGTAAAGGCAGTGTTTTTATCAAGTACCTCAATATCATGCAACGGATCGGTGGTTTGTGGGTTGAACGTTTGCCAATGTTTACTGCATGCACAGGAACTTAGCACTAAAATTAGAGTAATTGGAATGATGGATTTAAACATGTTGAGGCGGTTTTCTTATTTTTTAAATTACTAATTTTTAACAGTAGTGTAGCATCTTAGCATAAGCGTTAAGAGTTATTTAACTTTTCTGTATTTTGGGTGAACCTTTCGTTGCTAAAAAGGCTTTAGTTGTAGTAGGCAATTGATAATTTAATTTTATGCTGGCAAAAATTGCATGGCGGAATATTTGGCGTAATAAGCTACGTAGTGGAGTAGTAATCATTTCGATTGCTATTGGACTATGGGCTGGCATTTTTGCATCGGGTATAATTAAGGGGGTTAACCAACAGCGGATGGTTAATATCATCAATACACAATCATCGCATATACAAATACATTACCCTGGTTTTACCAATAATTACGAAATAGATAAGTTAATTGATAAACCAGATGTTGTAAATGGTTTGTTGGAGGGCAATGAAGAAGTAAAGGGCTATAGTGAACGCTTAGTTTTAAACGGAATGGTGGCATCTGCAAGTAACCAGCAACCTGTACAAATTAAGGGCGTTGTGCCTGAAAAGGAGCTTAGCGTAAGTCCGCTTAATAATTTTATAGTTGAGGGCGAGTATTTTGAGGGCACAAAGAGGAATCCTGTTTTAATAGGCAAGGCATTGGCGGATAAATTAAAACTGAAAGTGAGGAAAAAGTTAGTGGTATCTTTTCAAAATGCTGATGGCGATTTTACAAAACTTAGCTGCCGAGTGGCTGGTATTTATAATACTAATGATGCCCGCTACGACCAGTTAACGCTTTTTATGCGGCAAAGCGATTTAGCAAGAACGGCAAGCCTACAAGGTAAGGCGCATGAATATGCTATTATTTTAAAAAACGAAGATAATCTTGAAGCTGTAAGCGAAGAATTAAGTAAGGCCTTACCTGATTTATTGGTTGAAAATTGGAAGCAACTTATGCCTGGCTTTGATTATGCCAATAAAGTTAGCGCACGAATGAATTATTTGCTGTTGATTATTTTACTGGCAGCCATGAGTTTTGGCATTATTAATACCATGTTAATGGCGGTTTTGGAGCGTGTTAGAGAATTGGGGATGTTGATGGCGGTAGGTATGAATAGGGGCAAGATATTTGGGATGATTTTGTTAGAAACGCTTTTTTTAATGTTAACAGCTTTGCCCATTGGTTTGTTGGCAGGCTGGGGGGCTGTTACCTATTTTGGTAAATTTGGTTTAGACTTTGGAGAGGGTTTTGACGATGCTTTTCAAAGTGTTGGAATGTCTTCAAAAATATATCCTTTTTTAGAGTGGGATTATTACCCTGTCGTGATTGTTTTGGTGGTTATAGCGGCTTTTTTAGCGGCATTATATCCTGCACGTAAGGCTACTAAATTAAACCCAGCCGAGGCAATAAGAAAAATTTAATGAGTTGGCTTAAAACGGAAATTAATTATCTTACACAATTTGCAAAAGCCAATTTTGTATGGGTGATTTTAGCCGTGTATTATGCCCTTGCTACCATTTTGTATTTTGCTTTTGATTGGGATTTTTTTCTTCCTTGCATATCTAAGCTAGTAACAGGTTATAATTGTCCTGGCTGTGGTTTAACAAGTGCAAGTTTGCAGTTACTACAATTTAATTTTATTGAGGCGTGGCATTTAAACCCTTTGGTTTATGTGGTTTTACCGCTTGGTGCTTTTTTAATTGTTAAAGGATATTTAAATACAAGGCAAAAGCTTCAAAATAGGGTTAAATAAGACTAAAAGCAAAAAACATTACGTTAATCGGGGGTAGTTTAACATTTATAAAAAATCCTGATTATGAGAATAGTGAAGCTTGTTTCGTTGATTTTAATTGCTGCTTTCATCTGCTTTAGTTGCGGAAATAGTTATAACGAATCAGCAAGTCATAGCGGAGATTCAAGTTTAATGGCTGGAAACGATCAATCCTTTTATGAAAAAGGGAGGAAAGACTTAAAGATTGTTGAAGATAGGATTGTTACTGAGTTTGCTAAAGAGCCTGGCGATAATGAAAAGGTTGAGATATATGATAGAAAGCTGATTAAAAATGGCAATTTAAAGTTTGAAACAGATTCGTTAGAAAAGACTTATAACCAAATAAAACAATCAACGCTAGATTTGGGCGGTTATATTTCAAATGAAAACCAAACCAAGCAGCATAGTTCAAATAGTTGGAGTGTTTCGGTAAGAGTACCCGCAGGCGAATTTGACAAGCTATTACAAGAGATTAGCAAAGGGGTGAAACACTTTGACCAACGAAAGATAACCACACAAGATGTAACAGAAGAGTTTGTTGATATAACTGCTAGGCTTAAAACAAAAAAAGAAGTTGAACAGCGTTTTGTAAAGTTGTTGGATAAGGCTAAAACTATCGAGGAAATTTTAGATATTGAATATAAACTAGGCGCAATTCGTTCAGAAATTGAATCCAAAGAAGGGCGGCTAAAATATTTGAAGAATCAAGTTGGGTTTTCAACTTTAAACATCAATTTTTATGAGCTAAACCATACGGTTGCGCCTCAAAAGGGCTATTTATATAAACTGGGTAAAGCTTTTGAAAACGGCTGGGTTGGATTAGGCTATTTCTTTTTGGGCTTGGTAAGTATTTGGCCTATGTTGTTATTGTTTATAGTAATTGCAATATTGTTACTTCGTTGGAATAAAAAGAGGAAAAAATAGTATCTTGAATGTGGGTAAAAAGGAAAAGTTGCTTAAAAAAATATTGTTGGCTCGTAGTGATAACAATATTGATTTTGAAAGTTTATGCAACTTGATGAAAAGCTTGGGGTTTAGTTTACGGATTAAAGGTGGGCATTATATCTTTTACAAAGAAGGTGTAACCGAAATTATAAACTTACAAGAAAAAGAAGGTAAAGCAAAGCCATATCAAGTTAAGCAAATTAGGCTTATTATTGTTAAGTATAAATTAGAGTTTTAAGATGGACTACAAGTATGAAATTATAATTTATTGGAGTAAGGAAGACAATGCTTTTATAGCTGAAGTACCTGAACTTGAGGGGTGTATGGCTGATGGTGAATCGTATAAAGAAGCTATTGAAAATGTAGAATTAGTAATAGCTGAGTGGATTGAAACGGCTAAACTATTGGGGAGAGATATACCAACACCAAAAGGAAAATTAATGTTTGCCTAAAAAAGTAAAGCCCCACCTAAATGGCAGGGCTAAATATAAAAGGGGATTGGTTGGTAAAATTTATCCGTTGTTTCGCATAAACTGGCTAAGGTTGGTTACGCTTGAATCAAACGAAAATTGATCGAATAACATCGTGTAATTTTGTTGATCTACCGTTCGCCCATAACAGATTTTAGCTACTTTAAGCTTGTTACTATCAAACGAAAATTGTCTTACAATTTCGTAAACTTGGGCAGAGGTGAAAAAATTGCTTTCAGCACCCATTTTTACGACTTCTAGTTTTGAGCTATCAAAACTTCTATCAGCAACCGCTGATAAAAACGATTGGAAACTATCAGGGTGCATCGGTTCTGGACCATGATAACCATTTCCATGTGGTGGATGGTTATGCCCATCGTGATAGCCACCTGCCGAACAAGTACCTTCATGATAACCCGAACAACCGTTACAATGTGGCGGTTGTGGCGGTGGTGCAGCTGCAGAACATGCACCATCATGGTATCCTGAACATCCTTCACAATAAGGGAATTGTGGTGTAGTTTCTGGTATTACAACTGTAGGAAATTCATAGTAACTTGCTGGTATCTCCTTATTTCGAATATCTTTTATGATGAAATGGCGGTTTCGGTTAATTTTCGCCACAACTACTTGGCAATCGTTAAAAACCATAAAGCCTTTAAACCATACTTTCTTTTGTACTGGTCCTCCATGAGGATGACGACGCATTTGCCAAACTTTTACAAAGCGTCTGCCCGATGGAATGCCATCAATACGTTGACCTCTGTGCAAGTCGCGGTAACGATTACCATCAATTTTAACTTGAAAAACGCCTTCGTTTGGCAGTTTTAATTTTAAACTTGAATCGCAAATAAAATCATCGTTATTTGGCGAACCATAACTGTAACTGTTGTTGTAATAGTCATAATTTCCATTGCCATTCGAATGATTATTATAATGTTTCCCCCTGTTTTTGTTTTTACCATTTCCAGGATCGGCGGCAAAGGCGTTAACAGATAAAACGCTCAAAATCAATATGAAAATTAACCCTCTCATAACAATAAGTTTTATGGGTGGTATGACTGGGTTAAACTACCAACGGTTTATTTAAGGTGCTTTTTTTGTTTGAAATTAACCATTTTTAAAAAAGGCAAAAATGGTGCTTCCGTAGTTGCGTTGGCTGTGGTAAAAAGGGTGTTTTGTAAAATCGTGGTTGGGATTATGTTCCAAAACCATCCACCCATTTGGGGCTAAAATTTTATTGTCGAAAACAACATCGGGTATGGTATTAAGGGTTTTTAAAGGGTAGGGTGGGCCTGCAAAAACTAAATCATATTGATGAGGACACGTTTTTAAAAATTTAAAAACATCCATCTTTAAAATATTGATAGGAAAATTGAGTTCGGCACTTATTTTTTTTATGAAGTTTATATTTCCTCTATCCAGTTCAACAAGTGTTATATCCGTGCATCCTCGCGATGCCATTTCGTAACTAATACTGCCAGTGCCACCAAAAATGTCTAAAAATTTCATGTCGGCTAAATCAAAACTATTTTGAAGGATATTAAATAAACCTTCTTTAGCAATATCGGTAGTTGGGCGTGCGGGTGTTTTACGGGGCGGGCTAAAACGATAGCCTTTATTTTTTCCTGAAATAATGCGCATAATGCAAAGTAACCTATTTAGTTTTTAAATAGAAAGATTTAGTGTTTGATATAAGTGATACTAAAAAGCTTGATGAAACGATTCGCAGAAAAAGAAAAAAATGTATCTTTGCAGCCGTTTTGTAACCCTGCTGCTTGCTCGTTCAAGATTGGTAGGCATTTTTAAACAAAAAAACCATTTAAAATGGCAACTAAAATTAGATTACAACGCCATGGACGTAAAGCGCGTCCTTTTTACCACATTGTTATTGCGGATTCTCGTTCACCTCGTGATGGTAAATTTATTGAAAAAATTGGTACTTACGATCCAAACACAGTTCCTGCAACAATTAACTTGGATAGAGAAAGAGCTTTCCATTGGGTAATGGTTGGTGCTGAGCCTACTAATACTGCTCGTGCAATTTTACGTTATAACGGTGTTATGTACCGTAAGCATTTAGCTCGAGGTGTACGCAAAGGCGCTTTTTCGCAAGAAGCTGCTGACCAAATGTACCAAGATTGGTTAGGTGCTAAAGCGGATAAAATTACAGGACGTAAAGAACGTTTGGCTGCTGCTGCAAGTACTGAACAAGCTAAGCGTGACGCTGCCGAGCGTGAAACGGCAAAAGCTCGTTATGGTAGTGCTGAGCCAGAAGATTTAACTAAAATTGAAGGTATCGGTCCTAAAATTGCTGAAGTATTAACTACTGCAGGTTTTGCTAACTACGCTGCTTTAGCTGGTGCTGATGTTGAAGCTTTAAAAGCAATTTTAACTGAAAATAGTTTAGGAAGCCATCAGCCAGATACATGGCCAAAGCAAGCTGAAATGGCTGCTGCTGGTCAATGGGATGAGCTAAAAGTTTGGCAAGATGAATTAGATGGTGGTAAAGAAGTTGAGGCTGCAACAGAAGAGGAAACTCCTGCTGAAGAAACAACTGAAGAGGCTCCTGTTGCTGAAGAAACGCCAGCAGAAGAAGCTAAAGAAGATGCTGCTGAATAATTATGTTTAATCAAGAAGATTTATTCCCAATTGGGAGAATAAATAAAGCATTTGGCCTTAAAGGATTCGTGAAAGTATCCTTTGAGGCTTTTTTTTTAGAATTTATACAAGAGCTGAAAATAGTGTTTCTTGAAAACAAGGGCGAGCATGTTCCTTATTTTATTGAAGCAATTGAGCAACGTAAAAATGATACGTTAATCCGATTTGAAGATATAAATACTAAGGAGGGGGCAATGACATTAAATACTAAGCATGTTTACGTTGATATAACCAAATTTAAAGGACTTGAGGATAGTATAAAGGATGAAAACTATTATGGGGATTTAGTAGGATTAGACGCTATTTTAGTGAACGATGATAAACTAAATATTGGTAAAATTGAAGAAATTTTATACAACGAAAGGCAAGATTTAGCACAAGTAACTTATAAAGGAGTTGAAATGCTAATTCCGTTGCATGATGATACTTTGGTTGAATTTGACGACAAGGAAGCACATTTTAACTTACCAGAGGGTTATATTGAGATTTATATTTGACCTATGCGAATTGATATTATATCGGCAGTGCCAGATTTACTTAAAAGCCCCTTTGAGCATAGCATTATGAAACGTGCTAACGACAAGGGCTTGCTTCAAGTGCATTTGCATGATTTACGTGAGTACGGTTTTGGTAATTATCGGCAAATTGATGATTACCAATTTGGTGGTGGTGCAGGTATGGTAATGATGATTGAGCCGATTGATAACTGCATTTCGGATTTAAAAAAGCAACGCAATTACGATGAGGTAATATATATGACTCCTGATGGGGAAATGTTGGAGCAAAAAATGTGTAATCAACTAAGCTTGCTTAAAAATATAATTATCCTTTGTGGGCATTACAAAGGGGTTGATGAACGTGTGCGAGAACATTTAATCACTAAGGAAATTTCAATTGGTAGTTATGTGCTTTCGGGCGGTGAATTGGGTGCAGCGGTTTTAGTTGATTCTTTGGGTCGCTTAATCCCTGGGGTGTTAAATAATGAAAGTTCGGCAATGTTCGATTCGTTTCAAGATGATTTAATTGCTCCGCCTGTTTACACGCGCCCTGCGGAATACAAAGGTTGGCAAGTTCCTGAAGTGCTAACCAGCGGTCACGAAGCCAAAATTTCGGCATGGCGAGAAGAGCAATCCATTTTTAGAACACAGGAAAAAAGACCTGATTTGTTGGATTAAAGGCGCAATTACTCGAAATTATCCACTATATTGGTAACACTCGCATAGCTTATAGGTATAACTTATTGAAAACAAAAAGTTTAAAGCATGCGGTTTACTATTACTTTTTTAATCTTCTTTTATTGTACACTAACAGGTTTTTCGCAGATCACTCAATGGGAAGTTAGAGGCATTGGTGGAGGTGGTGCGCTTTTTTCGCCATCTATTAGCCCATTCAACAATCAAGAGATTTTTATGCCTTGCGATATGACGGAGCTGTTCCATACAACTGACCAAGGTGAAACTTGGGATATGGTGCATTTTTCTGAAATTGTGCCGTGGAAGCATAGTAAAGTGCAATACACTGCAGACCCTAATATTTTATATGCGGTTGCATTTGATTTTGCATTGGATTTAACAATGCCAGCCAAAAGCTTTGATGGTGGCGAAACATGGAATTTTATTACCGACCCTACGGGTGGCGGTGCATATACGATTTTGGCGGATGCGGATGATACTGATAGGTTGTTATTAAGTGCTTACAGTAGCCTTTATTTTTCAAATGATGGGGGCAACAGTTGGAACAATGTTTACGCCGCATCTGATTTATATATTGGCGGCGCATTTTGGGATGGGCCGAATATTTATGTTGGTTGCCGAACTGGTCTTTTGGTTTCAACGGATAATGGTAATTCGTTTGCAATAGTAAATTATACTGGTTACCCAACAGGGCAAGGCTTTTTATCTTTTACAGGTGCTGAAGAGGGTGGTGTAACCCGTTTGGTAGGCTGTTTAAGGGGCAATACTGATATGTGGCCTGGCATGCCTGCCAATGAATATTGGGATAGCCAAGATATTTATACGATTACTTTTGGAGCAGGTACGCCTAGCTGGGCGGTTAGTAGTACGGGCATACCTACCGCAGCATTCCCCTTTTTTGTTGATATGGCGCAAAACGATATTGATGTGATTTATACGGCTGGTGCAAGTGAGTGGCCTAGTCATCCGTTAGTGTATAAAACAACCGATGGTGGAGCGAATTGGGGCAGCGTTTTCAATACAGCAAACAATGGTAATATTACTACTGGTTGGATGGGCGATAGCGGTGACTTGAATTGGGGCTGGGCAGAAAATGCTATGGGCTTTGATGTAAGCGCAACCGACCCGAATACTTTAGTTATTTCTGATTGGGGATTTGGGCATATTAGTAATGATGGTGGCAGCTCATGGCAACAAGCTTATGTTAATGAAGATGATGAAAATACAATGGGTGCACTTACACCTCAAAAGGCATATTATCAAGGTAATGGATTAGAGAATACTTCATCGTGGTGGGTGCATTGGGTTGATGCTGATAACATTTTTGCAGGTTATTCTGATGTTACAGCAATTAAAAGTGTTGATGGTGGTACTGAATGGAGCTATGATTATAATGGCATTTCTTATAATTCGGTTTACCATGTTGTTGAAGCACCAGATGGTAGTTTATATGCTGCCGTTTCTTCGGTTCACGATGTTTATCAAACTACCTATTTAAGAGATAATAATTTGAATGGCAGCGGTGCAATTTTAAAATCAATTGATGGGGGCGCAAATTGGACGATGTTTCATGATTTTAGCAATATTGTCATGTGGTTGGCATTAGATCCTAATGATACGAATGTTATGTATGCAAGTGTTTTAGATGGAGCATCAGGCGGAATTTATAAAACAACAAATTTAACGGCAGCTACACCAATATTTAGTATGGTTAATGCACCGCCTCGGTCAGAGGCACGCCCTTTTAACATTCATGTTTTAAATGATGGTACAGTCGTAGCTTCTTATTCAGCAAGGCGAAATTCAGGAGGGGCGTTTACGGCAAGTTCAGGCATTTTTGTAAGTACGAATGGTGGTTTAACATGGGCAGATCGGTCAGATTCATCAATGCATTATTACACAAAAGATATTACGATTGACCCGCACGATCCAAGTCAAAATACTTGGTATGTAGGCGTTTTTAGCGGATGGGGCGGCCCGCCAAACGGTTTAGGTGGACTTTATAAAACAACTGATAGAGGGATGAATTGGACGAAAATTTTAAGTTTAGATAGGGTTGAATCTTGCACTATTGACCCTAACGATGCCGATAAAATGTATGTTACTAGTGAGTACGAAGGTTTGTGGTTTACAGATAATTTAACGGATGCCAATCCAACTTTTAACTTGGAAATGGGATACAAATTCCAACATCCAACGAGAGTGTTTTTTAATCCTTATGCGGATGAAGTTTGGGTAACCAGTTTTGGGCATGGTATGGCTGTTAGTAATATTTGTACCAATATTTTAACTCTTAATGGAGGATTATCTAGTCCAATTTACAAATCGAATTTGTTGATTGAAACGCAAGGGGTAACGACATCAGGTTCAAGTGTTCGGCTCATTTCTAATGAAATTGAATTGAATACAGATTTTGAAGTGCCCAATACTAATATATTGAATATTGAAAATGGCGATTGCAATACGAATTGATAAAAATAGTCCGACCTTTTTGGGTTTGTAAATTGTCATACAAGAAAAAAATGGAGAAGGAACATCTTTTAAATGGGGCTAAGAATAAGGATATTAATGCCTTTAACGAGCTATTTGGTTTGCATGAAAAATCTTTGAAATCGTATTTATACCGCTTGTTAACCAACCGTCATGATGTTGAGGATTTTTACCACAACACTTTTGTTAAAGCATTTGATAAGATAGATACTTTTAAAGGGAATGTAAGCCAGTTTAAATCGTGGGTGTTTACTATTGCTACAAATCTCTCGTTAAATTTTTTAAAACGTAAAAGACGTTGGAATAGCGATGCTTCGGATAAAGCACGTGACGCTATGGAAAGCAAGACATTTGACCAAAAAATGGCATTTTTTAGCAAAATCAAATCGCAGCCCTTTGCTGAATATGAAGTTAAAGAGCATATTGATTTTTGTTTTACTTGCGTATCGAACACTTTACCATATCAACAGCAATTAGCACTGTTGTTAAAAGAAGTATATCACTTTAAAGTTGCCGAAATTTCAAGTATTTGCGAGTTGACATTAGCGCAAACCAAACATGCTTTGTTGAATGCCCGAAATACGATGAAAGATGTGTTTGATAAAAAATGCGCTTTGATAAACAAACAAGGTACTTGCCACCAGTGTAGTGAGTTAATGGGGATTATGAATCCTAAAAAGGATAAGCAACAAGCATTAATACAAGTGAAAATGATAGCCGAATCAGAAAATAAAAATCAAGAGGAATTACTTGATTTAAGAATGGAATTGATAAGGAACATTAACCCTTTGTATTGTAAGGGAGCGGATTTGCATGATGCTTTGATGCAACAAACTAAATTAGTAAACAACTTACTATAACTTTTTCATAATTGCCCGACCGTTTTTAAATGGTGGATTGTCTAACAAATACAATGTTTAACAATTAAAACTAAAAAATGAAACAAGTATTTGAAAACAAGTATTGCACAATGACAGTTGATGGACACAACAATTTATGGTTGAATTGGAATGCAGAAACAGTGGATATGACTGGGCAAGATTTTAAAGATGTGCTGATAAGAAATGCGGAGTTGGTAGGCGAATGTGCCGTTAGTACTAATGTTGTTGATGTAAGAACTTTTAGGGGGCCTATGGGGCCAGACTTAATGGAGTGGCGGGCTAAGGAGTTGTTCCCGAAGTACATTGCTAATGGATTGAAAAAACAGGCTTTTTATGTACGTGAAGGGGGTAGGTTGATGAGCTCTGACGGAAGTAAAACTGGTGGAATTTTAATTAACAGCTTTGCAACAGAAAAAGAGATTTTGGATTGGTTGACCTAGTTTTAAAATTCAAGAAATACTACTTTTGAGGGTTTTGGATTAATCCAAAACCCTCATTTTGATAGCTAACCTACATATCCGGAAAGCAAATACTGCTGATTTAGTTAGTATTGTTGCAATTTATAATCAGGCTATAAATGCTGGTGGAGCAACCGCAGATATTTCAGCTTTTAGTGTTGATGAAAGAAGAGAATGGTTTACTCAATTTAACAATGATTATCCTATTTATGTTGCAGAAAACAATGAACAAGTAATTGGCTATTGTTATTTAAGCCCTTACCGTAAAGGGCGTGAAGCATTAAAAAAAGTAGCCGAAATTAGTTTTTATATTGACTATGATTTTCATGGTAAAGGCGTAGGTTCAGCCTTGCTCCAACATGCAATTAAAAGTGCAAATCACCATCATTTTTTAGCCATTTTATTAGATACCAACCAAGCAAGTATTCGCCTTTTAAAAAAGTTTGGATTTACGCAATGGGGGCATTTCCCTAATATCGCTCAATTCGGTAATAATACATGTGGTCAAGTAATTTATGGGCTCACGTTATAAATCCTTTTCGGTAGTTGGTAATGTTTAAGCGGTAACTATTGTGGTTTTTACTACATATATTTTATAACTAGCTATTGCTGTTTGCTTCTGTGCGCTTTCAATTATAACCACGAAAAAAGCGAGCGATGAGGTTAGTTTTAAATAATCAAGCCGATATTGAATCGGCATTGGGTTTAACCACTTGGTTATCACGCCCAATGTTAAATCAGGTTGAGCTTAGTTTACCGCAAATAAGTAAAAGTGAGCAAAATCGTTTTGCAAAATCTATTAAAAATGCCTTTAATGATTGTGGCTGTTTTTGGGGTGCTCCAGCTTTTATACTATCATTTGCTATTTCTTTCTATTACTTGAATAATCCTTCCTATTTGGAGGTAGCCTATACTTTTTTCTTTTCGGTGTTTGTAGCAATTAGTGCCAAGTTATTGGCTTTGTATTTCAGTTACAAACGACTGAAAAATCAATTAAACCACCTTAAAAGTTTATGTTATGGCTTGTAGAACCGTAGGGCGTTGGATAACAGAAAATGTTAGACGACCCGTTGAAAGATTTGTTGAACGTGCTGAAGAAGCATGCACTGAAGCCCGCCGTTGGGTTGAGCGTGAAATTAGAGAACCAATTGAAAGAAGGCGAACTACCGTAGAACGCCGTTGCCGCCGCCGCGAATGCAATTGGTGGTGTTTGTGTTGCAATAAATGGTTTTGTTGGCTTGAAACTATAATTGAAGTAATTGTGGAGTGGGTAGTAAAAGTTGTAGGCGAATGGCTGGTTGAGCTTGTTTGCGAAATTGTGGTGAAAGTGATAAAAATTGTAGTTGATGTTATTGTAACCGTTGTAAAGTTTGTTGTAACGGCTGTAGTTTGCTTGTTTACTGAACCGCTTGGAGCCCTAGAAGCACTTGGCGATTTATGGTTGGATATTACAAGTATTATCCGTGATATTGGAGATTTAGTAGTGGATTTATTAGATGCTGTTTCGGATTTATTGGATTTAACAAAGGAAACTATTTTAGATTTAGGAGATTTACTAGGCCCATTAGGTCGTTTCTTTTTAGGGATAGTAGCAGGTGCTTTGGATATTGTAAGGCGTGTTGTAGATGGTGCCGCTAAAATTGTTGATGGTGTTTTTGAAATAGTTGTAGGAATTTTAACACTCGATTTTTGTAGAGCCTTAGAAGGTTTTGTGAAGGGGGTTGCATTAGGGGCATTACAAGCAGTTTTAGGGGTTACAGGCGTTTTAAGTTTGGCATCGAATGGTGCAAGAGATGGGTTTGTAAGAGATGGTTTACGTAATAGATTACAAAATTTATTAAATGACCGCTTTGATGGCGAAATGCTTGAGCAAGTTGAGGATGCGTTAAAAATGGATAGTAGCAGCTTTGGTGTTAAGTGGAGTGTGGTGCCGTTTATCTGCACAATTTCTTCAAGGTCAGCAACGGTTGATTTACGCACAATGCACCAAGCGGGTACTGTTAATTTATTTGAGGCAGCAGGTTACGCCCCTATTGGTTGTAGCCAAGTAATTTCAAGAAGTGTTTACAAATTGGTTTATGAAGGTACTAGTAGAACGGTATCATTAAAAGATATAAGGGACTATTTAGAAGGTGATGACCAAGTACCAGAGTTTACGTTATTGGCGGGAAGCAAGGAAAACTTGAAAGATATGCTGCAAATAGCTAAGCGAAAGTTTACCCAGATGGCTATTTACTTAGACATTAAGCCCCTTGAGTATTACGAGATTGCAGATATGAGTGAGTTTTTGATTAATGGGGCAACGCCTATTTGTAATGCAATAACTACACGTTTTGGTTTAAGTGATATATGCGATTTACCTTCAGGATTTGTATTTGGTTATCAACCTCCTGCTGGGTCAGCAATTTCTACTTTAAATGGCTTAGCATCTGTTTATTGGAGAGGAGAACGAAGAACAACAACGGGTGCCACTTCACGCGATGGATTTATAGTGCATGTTTTTGGGGTATTAATGGCACATGAAATGGGACATTGTTTTTCACTTTGCCATGCCGAGCATCATGGTATGGAGCATATAATGTTTACCAATGCCGCTGGTGGAAATAATTGTGGTGTTGATGATCCTACTATAACAACTGGTGGTCGTTTAACCCAATTTACGCAAGCAACTGTTATTGAATATTTAATGATAGGCGGCGAACCAAGATTTACTTTAGAAGATGGCGAAAATGCTTGGCGTTGGATTTTAGAAGAAGCTTTTGAATGTGTACCATTGGATTAGCGGATTTCCAATAAACAGAAAGGGGCATTGAGCCCCTTTTTTTATTGTTGTATCTTTTGAGTTTTATGGACACCCATCCATTGTTACTTTAAATTGACTGGTGTTATCTAACTCAAATCCTGGGTTTAGCTTAACGCAATTACCAGCTTGATATAAAATATCGCTACCCGTATTTATTTCATTTTCGGCATTAATTTCTTGGTCGGCAATAATATCTTTTGTTGTTGAACTAAAAGGGCTTGCCATATTTAAAACAGTTGGGCAATCTTGCCTAATAATAAAATATTGAGCAGCCAAAGCCCCATAACAATTTCCATTAAAAATATATTCTCCATTTGTGCCTAAAGTGGCAGTTGGCGTACCGCAGGCATCTACCCAGTTATTAGCAAATTCGTTTTCTGGGCGAGCTTGTAAGTTTAAAAGCGTAGGATTGTCAACGGCTATATTGGTTGGGTTGCTATATGGACTGTTAAATGCCGCAACTGTTGGAGCATCGGCATTAGCATCTCCATAATTATTGATAATCCAATAGCAGGCAGTACCCTCAACATCGTTAGGTGAAAGGTGCGGTAATAAGTTAATACGACTTACATAAACATCGTTGTTGGGCAGGGTAGTATTACCTGTAAAATCAAGGTTTAAGCCAGTAGTACCAAAAGTATAATTAGCAGCTGAGTTAACCGTTTGTTTAAAGCTTGTGCCGCCGCCTAATGGGGCTGAGCTGATAACTTTAGTAGCTCCGCTTGCTAATGTGGCATGGTTTGAATTTACCCTATCTAATACATTAGGAAGGCTACTGTTAAACTGATAGTAGGCAACAATATCATCACCGTTTGCTATTAAATTTTCCTTTGTTAAATGACGATGCGTTCGTATTTCTTCTTCGCTTAATTCTCTATCCCAAATCACTACTTCATCAATTTCGCCTTTTATGTTACGACTGCCCCAGCCCTTGTAACTACCAATTTTTAAAGTGCTAACATCAACAGGGCTTGGTGCGGTGTTGTGCTGCGATGGTACTCCGTTTACATAAACAACTATTCTTGTTAAGCCAACAGTTATTGCAACGTGTGTCCATTCTCCATCGGGTACTATAAGGTTGCTATCCCACCACCAAGCGCCGCCTGGCCAGTGGTAACCCAAAGTATTATTCCCTTCACGGAAATTTAAGCCAGCAGCATCGCCATCATTCATTACAATACCGGCATAATCTGGTTGAATACCATCGGTTTTTATCCAAGCCGTCATGGTCATTTCAGTAACACCCGTTAAGTTCAAACTAGGTGTTTGCACCCAATCACCATCGGCGGTTAATTCAACTGAATTACCTGGTACGGTTTCGGGTTCGCATTGACTATTAACTGTAACCATTTTTGCTTGAGTATAAGTATCGCTGCCATTAGGTGTGGTTACGGTTAAGCTAACATCATATTCACCATCGGCACCTAAAATAACTTGCGGATTACGCATCGTGGTACTTTCAATATAATCAGGGGTTGGGGTAATATTCCAATTCCAAGTAACATTGCTTTGGTCAACAATTGAGTAAGAATCAAACTGAATAACATCGCGAGAGCAAGCTACTAAATCAGTTGAGGTTATGGCTTGCGCAATAACATTAGATGATGTAGTGGCTAAATCAATTTCCCAAATGCCGCGCCCGTAAGTGGCTAGGCGTAGTTTATTTTCCTTATAAAATGGTTGTAGTTTAAAACTATTTGCAATGGTAGGAAGTCCCGTGCTATAATCCGTCCAAGTATCGGTGGATTTATTATAGTAGAAAACACCCGTTGTTGCCGCAATATAAATAATGTCAGTTCCGCCTTGATAAAGCACATCACGGGCACTAATTCCATCTAACATTGACGCGCTTCGGTTAATCCATGTTGCACCGCCATCAGTGGTTTGAAAAACTTTTTCTCCATTGGCACCGCTTCGGGTAGTTACCCAAAGTTCATTTTCATCCGCAGGATTAACGCTTAAAAAGATACGCCAACGATTAGCAGGGATGTTTGGTAAAACATTCCATGTTTGCCCGCCATCGGTTGATTTGTGGATTTCGTACCAATCCCAATATCCGCCGTTAGGCTTAAAGGTTACGTATATAACATCGGGGTTTGAGTAAGAAATTTCAATTTCGGTTACATAACCATTTTGCCCAAAATCATGCAATGCTTCAAAGCTGCTACCGCCATCAGTTGATTTGTAAAAAATGCTTTCGTCAGAAGCGTAAATATGATCGGCATATCGTTTATCAAAATACAAACCCGCTCCTGGCTCGTTTGGAATTAGGCTTACTGATGGTTGAGTGGTGGTTGAACCTCCTAAATTATCAGCAACTAATTTTGAAATGGTTGCGCCAGACCAATACTGATTAAAATAGGTACGTTTATTATGTAAAGGGTTAACGTAACCCGTCCATTCTTCAACACCACCAACATGGTGATAAATACCACTGGTATAGGTTTGATAATAGGCACTATTACCGTTGTGGTATTTTCCACCAACTAAAACATCTTCGTTCCAACCTGCACCAAAGCCCCAAAATTCGGAGCCTATAATGCCATTTTTGCGTGATTCGTGCGTTTGTAAATTATCGTTTGAATAATTGATACCACCGTCGGACGCTACCCAAACCTCATTGCCTACAACTTCAATATCCTGAATATCCGCATGAATTAAACTTAAGCGATTACTATTTGCCGCTCCTATTGATTCGTAGGTTGCTCCGCCATCAGTACTTTCAGTTAAACGTATAGTGCCCATCCAAAGTAAATCAGCATTGTTGGGTGATGCCACAAAATCGAAATTATAATAGCCTTGATGGTAACCATCCGAATAAGCAGCGGCATTCCACGGCATGGTATTTACGCCTTGGTAAGGCCCACCTATTTGACCACTTGGCAAGGTCCAATTATCGCCACTATCGTTGCTTCGATAAATACCAATCCAGCCCGAATCTCCATCTTTACTAGTACCTACTAATGCAGCATAAACACGATTGGGGTCGTTAGCCGAAACAGCAATTTTACCACCATTTTCAATAGCTTCGGATTGAACCTCGGGGCTATACCATCCATTGTTTACAATATCCCAAGTTGCACCACCATTTATTGATTTAAAAAACTCAGTTTTAACCAATGTGCTATTTGACTTTAATAAATAGATAGTGTTATTATCTGTTGGATGAAACTCTAAATCCCAACAAGTATCACTATAAACTTGTGCCCAGTTAACCCCGCCATCAATACTACGGTACAAACCTGTTGAGCCAACTGCAAAAATTTTGTTGGTATTTACAGGGTCATGCTTAAACTCGTAAATTGAGCCTATACCACTTTCAACTTCCGTCCAGTTTGTACCATCGTTAGTAGTCCTATAAATTCTATCGTTTGCGCTAACTAAAAAAGTGCTGTTACTTGTTGGGTTTATCTTAACCGCTGTAATACCGTTGGCAAACACTTCGTTTTTACTTACTAATTGCCAGTTTAAACCTTTATCAGTACTTAGAAAAACGCCACCACCTTCAGTACCTGCAATTAGTTTATTGTGGTTGTTGGCGGCAACATCCATGCTGTAAACATTTACCTGCCACGATATAGGGGTTAAAGTTCCATTATCATAAGTTTCGTAAGGGCCGATGCTCTCCCAATTTACAGGTAAGCCTTGGCTTTTAAGGGCTTGCTTTTGTTCAACCAATTTTTTTTCAAAAGCTTGTTGTTCGGCTAGGGTGGGGGCTTTAATGTAACCTTTATCAGTTACCCAATCACTAATTTTCTTTTTCCAATACTTATAGTTTTGGGTATGCAAGTTTTTTACAAAAGGATTTTCCCTGTAATATTCTTGATATAATTCTTCCACCTCAAAAACATTAGGGTTTTCAGCATACATTTTCACCGCCCATTCAGGGGTATCGTCCGCAAAATTTTGCGGCCATGCCTTAAAGTAATCTAATTTGTTTTGAGCGGAAAGCGTGGAGCAGAAACAAAAAATGATAAGAGTTAACAGTTGTCGTTTCATTTAGTGAATTTAGCAAATGAAACATGAAGTTTTCTTAATCTGTTTATATAAGTTCAGTAAAATGTCAATTACAATAGATTAATGATAACTCATACAATTATAATTGAGTTTAGCAAGCAACTTATCTTTGCTAAATAATTAAAGAATAATGGGTAAGGCCACTAATATACACACCACTTTCAATCAACTTTTAAATAGAAATGATAAGCAACAATTACTCAAGCAAAAGGCTTGCTGCCTTTGGATGACGGGTTTGTCAGGCTCTGGTAAAACAACTGTTGCACAGGCTTTAGAGAAGAAATTGCATGCCGATGGTTTTTTAACCCAAGTGTTAGATGGCGATAATATCCGTTCGGGTATTAATAATAATTTGGGTTTTAGTTTACAAGATAGAGAAGAAAATATCCGACGAATTGCGGAGGTAACCAAACTTTATATTAATACGGGCATTATTACACTTAACTGTTTTGTTAGCCCCACTAATGAAATTAGGAATAAGGCAAAATCAATTATTGGCGAGGCTGATTTTAAAGAAATTTTTGTTGATACGCCCATTGAAATTTGTGAGCAACGTGATGTTAAAGGTTTATACAAAAAGGCAAGAGCTGGAGAAATTAAGAATTTTACAGGCATTGATTCCCCTTTTGAAGCACCCAAAAAAGCGGCATTAGTTTTAAAAACGGCTAATAAAACGATAGAAGAAACCGCAAACGAGCTATACGCATTTATTTTGCCCATAATTAAGTTATAAATTTGCGCCCTGTTTAGTAAAGTAAGCACATGATATCATACAACTTAACGCATTTAGAGGAATTAGAATCAGAGTCGATTTACGCAATACGCGAAGTGGCTTCGCAGTTTGAAAACGCTATTATTTTGTTTTCGGGTGGTAAAGATTCAATAGTAATGACGCATCTAGCTCGTAAGGCTTTTTACCCTGCGCGTATCCCTTTTCCTTTAGTGCATATTGATACTGGTCATAATTTCCCTGAAACCATTGATTACCGTGATAGAATGGTTAAAGAGTGGGGTGTTAAGTTAATTGTTGGCTCAGTTCAACAAAGTATTGATGAGGGAAAAGTGATGGAAGAGAAAGGCTACAATGCTAGCCGAAATGGTTTACAAACCGTTACTTTATTAGAAACACTTGAAAATTTAAAAGTGGATGCTGCACTAGGTGGTGCGCGCCGTGATGAGGAAAAAGCACGCGCAAAAGAACGTTTTTTCAGTCATAGAGATGAGTTTGGGCAATGGGACCCAAAAAACCAACGACCAGAGTTGTGGAATTTGTTTAATGGCAAAAAGCACATGGGTGAGCATTTTCGTGTATTTCCAATTAGTAATTGGACGGAGATGGACATTTGGCAATATCTTTTAAAAGAAAATATTGAGATACCAAGCTTATATTTTGCCCACAAACGTAAATGTATTAACCGCGATGGAGTTTGGTTATCTGATTCGGATTACTTGATTAAACGCCCTGAAGAGGTGGCTACTGAACAGTTAGTTCGTTTCCGTACTATTGGCGATATGACTTGTACGGGTGCGGTTGAGTCGGATGCTGATGATTTATCAAAAATAATTGAAGAAGTGGCAAGCACTAGAGAAACAGAGCGTGGTGGCCGTTCGGATGATAAGCGTTCGGAAACCTCAATGGAAGACCGTAAGTTACAAGGGTATTTTTAGAGGGTACATTCTCCGTTGGTATGACAGGTTACCACCACAGTTTAAGGAAGAGCTATATTAAACATCCTCCGTCGGCAAAAGCCGACACCTCCTTCTAAAGAAGGAGGGATATGAGTCTGAAATTTAATCTCGAAATCCAATAGGGTAATCCTACCACTTTAAGTACAAATACTTTAGCTTAGTGGCATGATAAGTTTGTCATCATTAACCATAAAATCAATAACGGGGAAAACGCTCAATTTTAGCGATTGGACGGGTAAAAAATTATTAATAGTCAATACCGCATCCGAGTGTGGATATACCCCTCAATATGCGCAGTTGCAAGAGTTATACGAGCGTTTTCAAAGTGAATTGGCAATTATTGCATGCCCTTGCAATCAATTTGGCGGGCAAGAGCCAGATGAAGCTGATGCCATTAATCAATTTTGCCAAATAAATTATGGGGTAAGCTTTACGGTTACTGAAAAGGTAGAAGTTAAAGGCGAAAATTGCCATCCGTTATATAATTGGCTATGCCAACAGGCTAAAAGTAATGGAATGCCAAGCGATATTGAGTGGAATTTTCATAAGTTTTTGGTAGATGAAAATGGGCAGTTAACTGGCAGCTTTCCATCAGCTACTAGCCCTTTCGATGAGGAATTGCTTGATGCTTTAAAGTTGGATTTAATCTAATGTTGTTTAGCCAAATACCTGGTCAACAAGAGTTAAAGGCCAATTTGTTAAAAACAATTGCGCAAGGTAAATTGCCCCATGCCTTAATGTTTTTAGGTGGACAGGGTAGCCCCAATTTAGCAATGGCAATGGCATTAGCACAGTATGTTAATTGCCAAAATCCAACGCCCAATGATAGTTGTGGTACTTGCGCATCATGCCGTTTTACCCAAAAATTAGCACATCCCGAAATTCATTTTACCTTCCCTACCATTGGTAAGGATGTTGTAAGTGTGGAGCTTTTACCGCACTTTAGGCAAGCAGCTGGTCAAAATCTTTATTTAAAAGAATATGATTGGCTAAAGCATATTGAAGGCGATAACAAACAAGGTAACATCAATAAAAAGGAGTGCATTGAAATTATAAAGTTCACTAGCCTTAAAACCAATGCCAATTATAAAATAGTAATCATTTGGAAACCTGAACGCTTGAGCACTCAGGGTAATATATTACTAAAAACTATTGAAGAGCCACCTGCAAAAACCTTAATAATTTTTGTTGCCAATGATACCGAAAATATATTAGGCACGATTTTATCGAGGGTTCAAATTTACCCAATGCAGCCAGTTAGTATTGATAATATGGCAAGTTTTGCCAAGTCGCAATTTGAACTGGATGAAACCCATGCCAAACAAATGGCTTTTGCTGCAAATGGAAATGTAGGCAAGCTTTTTGATTTAATTGAAACCAAAAATGAAAGCCAAAACGAAGTGCTTTTAGCAGATTGGATAAGGTTTAATGTTAAAAGTGAACCAGTTGCACTTAATAAATGGGTTGATGAAATGGCAAAACAAGGTCGCGAAGCACAAAAAAACTTTATTGATTATGCGTTGATTTTTTTTCAAAATGCCTTGCAGTTAAGTTGGAATCCTGTTGCTAAATCTCGTTTTAGCGAGCGCGAAGCTAAAATGGCAAACTATGTGATAAAGCAATTATCCTATAATCATTTAAATAGCTGGGTTGAAACTTTAGAAAAAGCACATTATTATATTGAACGAAACGTTCATAGCAAAATACTGTTTATGAATTTATCCATACATTTGAATAAGATGTTAACCAAACAAAGCGTAGTAAAATAAAGATATGGGATGTGGTAGTGGAAGATGCGGAACGGGCAGTGACGGAACTGCTGGCTGTAACAATGGCTGCTCAACAGGTGGCTGCAATAAATTAAATACACACGATTGGTTGGCCGATATTACTATTGGTAACCCAACTGATCGGTTTAATATAGTTGAAGTAAGTTTTAAAAATGGTGCACGTAAAGGTTTTTATCGTAACAGTAAAAATGTTAATTGCATAACGGGCGATCAAGTAATTGTTGAATCAAAATTTGGACAAGATTTAGGGCGTATTACCCTAAGTGGCGAGTTGGTTCGCTTGCAAATGAATAAGAAAAAGGTAAAAGCCAATAGCGAGGAAATTTATAAAATTTTGCGGGTTGCAACTGAGCAGGATTTAAGGAAGGCTAAAGCCGCCTGGGCAATGGAACAAAACACGATGTTAATGGCTCGTGTTATTGCCCGCGATTTGAAACTGGATATGAAAATTGGTGATGTTGAATTTCAAGGAGATGGACGTAAAGCCACTTTTTATTATATAGCCGATGGACGTGTTGATTTTAGAGAATTGATAAAGCTTTTTGCACGAGAGTTTCAAGTGAAAATTGAAATGCGACAAATAGGCGCACGTGCCGAGGCTGCACGTATTGGTGGTATTGGTTCGTGCGGGCGAGAGTTATGCTGTTCAACATGGTTAACACAGTATAAATCAGTTAATACCACAGTAGCCCGTTACCAAAATTTAGCAATTAATCAAGCAAAATTATCTGGGCAATGTGGTCGTTTAAAATGCTGTTTAAATTATGAGTTAGATAGCTATTTAGATGCTTTGCAAGAGTTTCCTAAAAAAGCAGATTATTTATATACTGAAGCAGGTAAACATAAGCTGATTAAAACGGATATTTTTAAACGTAAGCTTTGGTATGCTTTGCCTGAAACGGGCTTAAAAGAAGTTGGACTTGATAGGGTTAAAGAAGTATTAGAACTTAATAGAAAAGGAATTAATCCTCCAGAATTGGTTGAAGAGGTGCTTGAGGTTGAAGAGGAATTAAGTACTATTAAAATTGAGTATGCTGATGAGATAACTTTACCTGATTTGCCAAAGGAAAAAAGACGTAGAAGAGGAGGACGGAATAGACGTGATAATAGGCGAGGAAAAGGTAATGATAGCGGGAATACTCCGAACGATAGCAATAAGCCACAGCAAAAAACTGATAATTCAGGGCAAAAAAGTGGTGGCGATAACAAAGCTAGAAAACCACAAAATAGGAATCGTAATCGCAACCGTAATAGAAATAAGGGCGGCGAAAACAATCAAAATAACAACGATAAAAAGGCATAAATGCGAATTGCTTTATTAATAGTGTTGGCTTTGTGCTGTTTTACGGCTTGTACTAGCCCACCAGTTTATGAAGACAATATTAGTATTGATGAATACGATTGGTTTTATAAGGATACACTAAGCTTTAGCTTTGAACTGAAAGATACCAGCCAACGGTATAACTTTTTTATTAATGTTAGGCATACTGATGCCTTTGATTATGCCAACCTTTGGGTGAATGTAGAAACGGTTTATCCGAATGGTGAAAGCCAAAGCGGATCTGTAAATTTGCCAATGGCCGATAAAAAAGGAAAATGGTATGGAAGCGGTTTAGGTGATATTTTTAGTAATGAAACGCTAACCAATGAGGTAATGATTCAGCAAAATGCCCAATTACCTTTAAGTGGTACTTATCAGTTTAAAATCAGCCAATTTATGCGGGTTGACCCCTTACCGAATGTAATGGATATTGGGGTAATTATTCGTAAAGCTGAAGAAGGATAAAATCTTAAAAAATAACAAGAAGTTAGTGTTGTTTAATTTGTTGAATGGAACTGATTAAAACGCAAAGCAATGATAAGCGCATGCTAGTACTAATTAAGCAATTAAATGCTGAGTTACGTGCTAATTATGGAGAGGAACAGGATACTTATGATACCTTTAATGTTTTTGAAACTCCTATTAAAACCATTTTATTAAAAACTGAAAGTGAAATAGTGGCTTGTGGCGCATTTAAAGAATTAGAAGGGGAAAAAGTTGAAATTAAACGCATGTATGTTAAGCAAGCTTTTAGGCGAAAAGGCTATTCAATTACAATTTTAAATGCTTTGGAACAATGGGCAGCTGAGTTGAGTTACAAACAAGCGATACTTGAAACAGGAAAGCAGCAAAAAGCAGCAATTTCGCTATACTTAAAGCAAGGTTATAGGGCAATTGCTTGTTATCCACCATATAATAAAATGCCATCGAGTAGATGCTATGCTAAACAGTTGTAAATATTGAATAGCAGTGAATTAAACTAAGGCTTATTAAGTAAACTTAGCTGATTAAATTACTTATTTTAGCATGCGATGGAGAAGGGAGCATATGTTTTAGGAACACATCGGGCAGAATTACATCGGCTAGGGCTGCAACACCAAGTTTGGGCTAGCGAAGCACAAAAAGCATGGGATGATGCAGGTTTTAGTCATGGTCAAACTTTATTAGATATTGGTTGTGGTCCTGGCTTTTGTAGTACCGAATTAGCTTATAGAGTTGGGCAAAGCGGTAAAGTAATAGCCGTTGATAAATCAAATACTTATATTGAATATTTGAGAGAAACAGCCTTAATGCAGGGCTTAAATGTTGATTTAAGGAATATTGATTTACATGAATTAGAATTAGCTGAAAACAGCATTGATGGCGTTTATTGCCGTTGGGTGTTCGGTTGGATTGAAAATGTAGAACCAATAATTGCAAACATTTCATCAAGCATGAAAAAGGGTGCGCATTTTATTACACATGAATATTATGCTTGGCAATACTTAACGGTTGAGCCTCAAATACCTGAAATTATAAAATGTATAAAGGCATGTTTTAAAAGCTTTGATAGTGCCCCAGGCAATGTAAATGTCGGGCGGCAACTACCTTCAATTTTTCCGAAATACGGACTGCATGTAAAATCGGTTAGACCCATACTAAAATTGTGTAAACCAGCTGATTTTACCTGGCAATGGCCCGAAACTTTTTTTGATGTGTATTGGCCAACTTTAGTTGATAAAGACTTAATTACCCAAACTGAATTGGATGAAGGTTTGGGAGCTTTTAAAAATTTAAAAAACATTGAAGGAGCTACTTGTTTTTGTCCTCCCGTTATTGAAGTTATAGCTGAAAAAGTTTAATTAATATACTTATGTGAAATGGTGGCTTTGCTTAGCTATTTAGTTTTGCAATATGAGAAAGCTGTTTTTTAAAATTGCGGATAAAGTTGGGCGAGGGCGCATGTTTAAATTGTTGTTTAATATATCGCCAATGTATCGCCGAACGGGCGGGTGTATTATACAGGTTACACAGGATTTAAAGTACGTTAAAATAAAATTGCCCCTAAACTATAAAACCCGAAATTATGTGGGTACGCTTTATGGCGGGCATATGTACAGTTGTGTTGATGGTATTTATATGGTACAACTCATTAATATTTTAAGCGATGATTATGTAGTGTGGGACAAAGCGGCAACCATTCGTTTTAGGCGACCAGGCAATCAAACCTTATTTGCTGAGTTTAAAATTACCGATGAATTTTTGGCAACCGTTAAGGAAGAAATAAAAATGGAACAAGAAAAGGACTATATACTAAATGTTGATTTGGTTGATAAAACAGGTAAAGTATATGCCGAAGTTGAAAAGGTAATTTACATAGCTGATAAAGCCTTTTATAAAGCGAAACAAAAAGCGCGTAAAAGTTTGAAGAGTAAATGATTCTTGATTATGCTATTTGCCATGTATTTTTGTTAAAAAAGGCTTATGTATAATTTTATGCTACACTTACACTCGTGGACGAGTTGGATTTTGTTGGTATTGTTGGTTGTTGTTTTAATAAAATCGCTTTTAGGGTGGATTAATAAACAAGATTTTACGGCAACTGATAACAAATTGCATTTAGCTTTTGTTAGCACAGTGCACCTTCAATTTATTTTTGGATTGATATTGTATTTGTTTTTAAGCCCTCATGTAGCAAATGGCGTGTTTACCGATTTTGGCGCAACTATGAAAGACCCAATGATGCGCTTTTTTGGAGTTGAGCATATAGTAGGAATGATAATAGTTGTGGCAATGATTACTATTGGGCGTGCAAAATCGAAAAGGCAACCCGATGGGGTAGGCAAGCATCGTGTAGCTTTTGTTTTTTATATGATTAGTATATTTATAATGCTGGGCGTACTCCCTTGGATGCGCGATTTAGCCCCAATGTTTCGCTTTTAACTAGCCTTAACATCATATTTTGATTTTAGTCAGTCCAAGCTGCTTTGGGTTGGGCTAATTTTGTTTTATGAACATTGTAAAGCACCTGTTGGATAAAACAATTATCCTTTATTTAATTATCGAAATTTGCTATATAACCTATGTAGGTATGGTTGTATTTAAGCAACCCGATGCAGGTATGGTGCTGTTTAAAAATGCTTCGTTAATCCCTATTGAGCAGTTGTGGAGCCGCCGACTTTATTTTATTGAAGGCTATATCGCTTTTATTGCTTTAATAACTTATTTAGGTTTAAGGCGCACCATTTGGCGTTGGGCGTAAACTGAGTTTACCGTTCCCATTTATCGCTTTTTGCTATTATTTTTTTTAACGCTTCTAGGTCAACTTCGGCAAGGCTTTTAATATACAGGCAGCCTTTACCTTTTCTGTAGTTTTTTAGTTGGTCAAGCAAGGCTTGTTCATTAGCTAAATCGTACATTACATAAACACTAAGGTGTGCGCTTGCAGGCGAAAAGCCAACATTAAACCATTCGTACTCTTGTCCATTTTTGCGTTGGTATTTGTATTTGCCAAAACCGATAATACTAGTCCCCCAAATTTTGGGCTCTTTGCCTGTAATTTCCTTCATAATGGCGAGTAATTGCTTGGCATCTGCCCTGCGTTTTTTGTTTTTTACGGCATCAATAAATTCATCTACATTTCTGTCAGTTTCCGCATTTACTAAAGTTTTCTTTGCCATCTTAAATACTAAGATAACTAATTACCCATCCATTCTATGGCAGGCATTGATAAAGCTTTTATAAATAGACTTGCTTCTTCTGTTCAGTATTGTATCTTTGATTGAAAAACCATCTATATGAAATTGATATTCACCTGCTTGTTTTTATTTGGTTTTACTTGCTTTGGGCAAAGCTTAAAAGATGAAATAGATATTAAGGTTGGCAAACAGAAAATATACGATTCAAAAGAAATCAAAGAGGGGTATAATTCCAACACATTTAAGTATAATGATAATGATGTTTTTCAATCAACTAAAATGGATGTTGATTTAGTTGTAGGGCAACACGAAAATAGGTATGAAGGCTTTAAAGAAGTAAATGTTTTAGCAAAAAAACGTTTTTATGATTCACAAATATTACTAAAAAAAGGAGGGGAATTTTACGTGTTATTTGGTGAGGCAAGCCAAGATGAAAAAAACTATAATTTTTATTATCAAAAAGTAGATGCAAAAAATTTTGAGACAACTGGTAAACGGACAAAGTTTACACAAGTAAAAATTGATGGAAATTTTAAGGCTAGTGATTTTTTTATTACTGTTTCAAAAGATTACAGCAAAATTCTAGTTACATGCAGATTTGGTAATAAAATTGGTAGTACAAATGAGCTTTTGTTTACTGTTTATAATGCTGATTTTGATAAAATATGGAGAGAAAGCCAACGGTTTGCCAACTATTCCATGGGTGAACTGTATAAAAATATTTTAGTAGATAATCATGGCAATGTATATTATTTGTTTTCAAAATATTTAGGACAAGTTATTTTGGATCCTAAATCAGGCTCAAGTACACGAGCATATGAGTTTAGGGGTATAGTGAATAATGGAACCGACTATAAAAAATATATAAATGCTGTAGTGATAGATTATGTTATATCTGAAGCTGTTTTAAAAGTTAATGAAAATAATGATGTGTTTGTATTAGGCTCATTTTCTTATATAGGAGATCAATTGGCTAAAGGTGCTTATATAATGAAAGTTAATAATAAAACAAAAGAAATTGAGTATGAAGTATTCAATGAATTTGACTCCAAAATTATTATTGCAGGAAACAAGAAATACGAAAAGAAAACACCTAAGCCCGAAAAGCTTAAAAGAATGGAAATGTCTGACTTTATTGTTAATAATGTTTTTTTTCGTGAAAATGGGAATCTGTTATTTGTAGCTGAAAATAATTCAGCTAAACAAGTGGGGGAGGGTTCAACTACAACACCCTGGATTAAGTATCTTATTGTTATGGAAATAGATGAAAATGGTAAAACCTTATGGGGTGATAAAATTCCTATTAATCAAATTATAAAAAACTATTACTACAGGTTTGGTTCCTATGGATTAGCTTATGTTGATAATGAACTTTATTTAATTTATAATAAAGGTGAGGTGAAATTTAATGGTTATGATTTATGTGTAACAAAATTTGATAAAACAGGAAATAGAGTTGATGATGTTTTGATAAATGCACAAAATGAAACTTTTAAACTTATACCCAAATCATCCAAACAGATTTCTTCAAATGAAGTAATTTTTATGTGCGAAAAATCTAAGCTATGGAAAAAAAGTAGAACGCATAGTGAGGGTTATCTTTTAAAAATAACGTTTAATTAACCTTCCATTCTGTGGCAGGCATTAATAAAACTCCAACCGAAGCCTGTAAAAATAATTTGCTTGAATTCACCTAACTGGAAAAAATCCGTTTTATGTTCGCAAAGCCCTAAACGCCATAAGTTTTGAAAACTCATTAGCATTTGGTTTTCCTTCATTTTTAGCAAATTACACGCAGCATCAAGTGTTAGGCTTTTGGTGGTATAATCAAAGTTGCCGTACTTAATTCCCTTATAAAGTGTGTTAATTAAAATGGCATCGGTTTCTGATAAGTGGTGCATTACTTTGGAAAAACTGGCATGTAGTAAAATGTTGGGGTCGGGCGATAGGTAAGCTACCAAAAGGTTAGCGTACATATTCAATAAAATCGGGTTTTGGGTTGAGCCAGCATTTTCAATTAAAGGCATAAAAATATCGGGCGATATAGTGTTAATATCAATGCCTTTGGCCTTTAACCATTTTTGGGCTGAGGCTAAAACCGTAATTTTGTTGCGAAGCCGCCAATTGCCTAAATGTTGGCTTAAAACAAATTGACCGCTTTCGCCAGGAAATTTTACAATTTCATTTACATAATTTCGAGCAGCCTCCAACGTTTGTTCGTTGAAAAAGTCATTCATTTGTGTAGTTTTTTATTTAACCATTTGAAAAGTGCTAAAATTGTGCACCTTTATTCCTTTTGGCAGCAATAAATGAAAAAACTTGATTGGTACATATTGCGAAAATACCTTGCCTCGGTTTTATTTACCGTTGTGCTTTTTATGATAATTGCCGTTGTTATTGATTTATCTGAAAAGGTAGATGATTTTTTGGAACACGAGGCTAATTTTTACGACATAGTGCTGCGTTATTATGCCAATTTTGTACCTTTTATTGTTTTTTTTCTTAGCCCCATCTTCATTTTTATTTCGGTTATATTTTTTACCTCTAAACTGGCTTCGCGTAGCGAAATTGTAGCGGTTTTAAGTGGAGGTATCAGCTTTTATCGCATTTTATTTGTACCCTATATGATTGGTGCTGCAATATTGGCTGGGGTTCAGTATGGGGCAAATCATTATCTAGTGCCAATTGCCAACCAAAACCGCATTGCCTTTGAAAATGAGTTTGTAAAAAAGCGCAGTTTCAATACCGAATTTAATATTCGCATACAGGCGCAACCTGGTGTTTACGTTAGCTTAAACTCCTTTAGCAATAAGGATAGCATTGGGCGTAAACTGGTTATTGATTATTTTAAAGGAGATCAGTTAGTTGGTAAATTAATGGCAGACAAGGCCGTTTGGAAAGGCGAAACCCAAAGCTGGACGATTAAAAATTGGCAAGAACGTTCAGTTAATGGGATGAAAGAGCGGGTTAACAAGGGCTTGTCAAAAGATACGGTATTTGGCTTTATACCTGAAGATTTAAGGGTTTATTCATTTATGCGCGAAACCATGACAACGCCCAAACTTATATCCTTTATTCAAAAAGAGGAGGCCAAAGGCACTTCGGAGCTTGATTTTTTTAGAATTGAGCACCATAGGCGAACCGCCGTACCCTTTGCCACTTTTATATTAACGATTATTGGTTTTTCAATGGCATCGCGTAAAACACGCGGGGGCACAGGCTGGCATTTATTAATGGGCATTGCCATAAGCTGTTTATACATTTTGGTTATGCAATTTTCTACCACTTTTTCAACCAATGCAGGTTTATCTCCTATACTATCAGTTTGGTTGCCCAATATATTTTTCGGTTTTTTGGGTATATATTTAATGTTAACCGCCCCTAAGTGAACCAAGTATCTTTTAAAAATTATTTGCACTTGCATTTTATAGTGCTGCTATTTGGCTTTACTGCCATTTTAGGTAAGTTAATAAGCATACAGGCAATGGAGCTGGTGGCGTGGCGTATGGGGCTTGCGGCTTTAGGTTTAGGGGTAATAGCACTAATTTTTTATCGATTTTGGGAAATACCCGCAAAAAGCATTTTAAAAATTGCGGCAACAGGTATTATCGTCGCCATTCATTGGATATTGTTTTTTGCGGCCGTAAAAGTGTCAAACGTATCGGTTACTTTGGGTTGTATGGCAAGCGGTACTTTGTTTGCCAGCATTTTAGAACCCCTAATTGAGCGGCGAAAAATTTGGTGGGTAGAGGTAGTTTTGGGTTTAATAATAATTGGCGGCCTTTATATTATAACCCAATTCGCCTTCAATTATATTACAGGAATTATTTATGCCATTGCATCAGCTTTTTTTGCAATACTATTCGGAGTAATTAATCGGCAATTTAGCCAAACGCACAATCCCATCCATATTTCGTTAATTGAAATGGTAGCTGGAAGTTTAATAATAGTTGTATATGCTTTAATAAGCGGCACGGCCTTTACACCCATTGCCAATTTTACAAATCTTGATTTTGTTTGGTTATTAATTTTAGCTTGGGTTTGTACGGCTTATGCTTTTGTAGGTACGGTTCATCTTTTAAAAACAATGAGTGCTTATAGCGTAAGTTTAGTTATTAATTTGGAGCCGATTTATGGTATTTTATTCGCTTATTGGATTTTTGGAGAGTCAGAAAAAATGGATGCAGGATTTTACATTGGTGCAGGTATTATTTTGCTTGCGGTATTTATATATCCAATTTTATTGAATAATTTTAAGGCTAAGGAATTAAAAACAACGGATTGAGCGTTAGGGTACTATGAATCAAGCTTGGAAAATAATTGGTTTAATTGCCGTTTTGGTGATTTTGTGGTTTACCTGGACCTATTTAAGCACTATTGTACTATATATTTTAGTGGCAGCTTTTTTAAGTATGATGGGGCAACCACTAATGATTATGCTTCGAAAAATAAGAATTAAGCAGTTTAAAATTCCTAAGGCTTTATGCGCTGTTATTACTATTTCAGCTTTTTATGCCTTGTTTGCCTTGTTTATTGCACAGTTTGTTCCTTTAATTATTGAACAGATTAACACTTTATCGAACATTGATTTAGAAAATGGGTTGAAAAATATTGAGGGTTGGCTGGTTGAGTTGAATGATTTTTTAATGAGATATCAGTTAGCAGGAGATAGTGACCCTATTGAACAAATTAAGGAAGCGATACGCAACTTTTTTAGTTCGGGGAATGTATTAAGTGCTTTTGGTACTTTGTTTGATTTTTTAGGGAACCTTGTTGGGGTGTTAACCGCCTTATTTTCAATAACGTTTATTTGGTTTTTCTTTTTATTGGATAACGGCTTGTTTTACGAATACACCTCAATGTTTATACCACGCCAGTACGAAAGTGGTTTTGAAAATGTAGCTTCGACTTCAAAAACTTTATTAACACGTTACATTTTTGGGGTTATCATTCAAATTTTATTTGTTACTCTTTTTGTTTGGGTGGGCATGTACATTGTTGGGGTTAAGTATGCTTTATTAATAGGATTTTTTGCAGGTATTGCCAATATAGTGCCTTATGTAGGGCCAGTAATAGGCTTATCTTTTGCAGTTTTTGTGGGCATATCAACCAATTTAGAAGTGCCATTTTTTTATGATATGATTTACTTAATTGCAAAAATTGCAATAGTATTTGGCTCAATGCAAATGGTAGATAATATCCTTTTGCAACCTACAATTTTTTCCAACAGTGTTAAGGCACATCCTTTAGAGATATTTATTGTGATTTTAATTGCAGGTACTTTATTTGGTGTTGGCGGTATGATTATGGCCATTCCTATTTATACAATTATTAGGGTTGTTGCCAAAGAATTTCTAAGTGAATTTAAACTGGTGCAAACGCTAACCAAGGAAATGACTTAAATTTTAATGCAATTTTTTTAAATCTTTTTTCAGTTTTAATTTATTGATAATCAGTGCCTTATTGCCCTGTTTGTTGCTAGGTGAATTTTTCCTTAAATTTTCTTTTAAGGTTTTTAAGGAAACTAATAGGTAAGCTACTCTATATATATGAAAGCATATGGGAGTAGATGTTTATGGAGTGCGTCGTTTTTAAACGGCGCACTCCTCTTTCTATATAGCCCCTAAAATCCCATTAAAAGAGTATAGTTCCGAAATTCCCCTTAAATGAGTGGTTTATTCTTGTTTTTCCTCCAAGCCATTCCGCATTGTATATGGCGCATTTATTATAATCAATACTAGACTTAAAATTATATAAGCTTTTATTTGACTTGTTAGGTGCAGGTTAGTATTGTTTGTTTAAAAAGCGGATAAATATTTTTTTCAATTTTCTTTTAAGGTTTTTAAGGAAACTAATAAGTAAGCTACTCTATATATATGAAAGCATATGGGAGTAGATGTTTATGAAGTGCGTCGTTTTTAACGGCGCACTTCTCTTTTTAGCTCTTCAATAAAACCACCCTTTTAATTTTTGTCGTTTTTTTTAAAGCCGTAAGGACAATGGCGGCAGCCGCTTTTACAACAGTAGCCTCGTTTTAAATGGTATTGCTTTGTTAAAACCATTAAATCACCTTCCATATAAAAATCTCCTTTGCTTAAAGGTGGCAAATCGTTTTTAGTATTTTGTTTTTTGTGTTTCATTTGTAGTACAAACTTAAAGTATGCAACTTACAAAGCTATCCGCTATTTCGCCTATTGATGGGCGTTACCGTAGCAAATGCGAAAGCATCGCTGCTTATTTTTCCGAATTTGGATTAATTAGATACCGTGTAAAAATTGAAGTGGAATATTTTATTGCACTTTGTAATTTAAACTTGCCCCAGTTACCGCAATTAGATAATGCGCTTTTAATCAAGCTTCGAGATATTTATAAGGATTTTAACGAAAAAGACGCCCAACAGATAAAGGATACGGAAAAAGTAACCAATCATGATGTTAAGGCTGTTGAATACTTTGTGAAAGCACGTTTGGAAGCAGCGAATTTAGGCCAGTATAAAGAGTTTGTTCATTTCGGATTAACATCGCAGGATATTAATAATACTGCTACGCCACTTTTGTTAAAAGACGCTTTTGATTTTGAAATGTTACCCGAATTGCAAGGGGTTATAGAGCATTTGGAAGATTTGGTGGAGCAATGGGCAGAAGTGCCTTTGTTGGCGCGTACCCATGGTCAACCAGCAAGCCCAACTACTTTAGGTAAAGAAATTGATGTGTTTGCTACTCGCTTAAACAATCAATTATGCGATTTGTTAGAAGTACCTTACTCCGCTAAATTTGGAGGAGCCACGGGTAATATGAATGCCCATTACGTGGCTTATCCAAAAACTGATTGGCATGCTTTTGCAAATGAATTTGTTGAGGAGGTTTTAACCTTAAATCGCTCAAACCCAACTACCCAAATTGAGCATTATGATGATATGGCGGCTTTTTGCCAAGCTTTTAGCCGTTTTAACACCATTTTAATTGATTTGTGCCGTGATGTTTGGACTTATATTTCAATGGACTATTTCAAGCAAAAAATTGCGGAAAACGAAGTGGGTTCATCAGCTATGCCACACAAGGTAAATCCCATTGATTTTGAAAATGCCGAGGGTAACTTGGGGATGGCTAATGCTATTTTTGGGCATTTAGCAGCAAAATTGCCAATAAGTCGTTTGCAGCGCGATTTAACCGATTCAACCGTTTTACGAAACATTGGTATGCCGATAGCACATTCGTTAATTGCCTTAAAATCAATAAAAAAAGGCTTGGGTAAATTGCTTTTGAACCAACAAGCAATTGAGCGCGATTTAGAAAATAACTGGGCAGTTGTTGCAGAAGCTATTCAAACTATTTTGCGCCGCGAAAATTACCCAAAACCTTATGAGGCTTTAAAAGAATTAACACGCACCAATCAAACAATAAATCAACAAAGCATGCACGCTTTTATTGATGATTTAAAAATAACCGATACTGTTAAAGCCGAACTTAAAGCCATAACCCCTTTTAATTATATTGGTAAATAATTTAGCTCGCTTTTTCAAGGCGTTCCATCTCAATGTTGCGTACTACATCACTGCAGTTAACGCAAGCATTTTTACCGTTTTGTTTAAACCAACGGCAACCATCACGTATAGGGCAAGTTTGTAAATCAAAGTCAGCTGATTGCTCGTCAGTAGCCTTTAATTTTTCTGCTAAACCGCAGTGTTGTTTGTCATGATTCCATTGTCCACATGAACCCTCAATACAGCGACCTGCAAAGCGAAATCGCTCTTCGGGAGGCCCATGTTTGCTTGCTCGTTCAATAAATTCCTCATCAATAGTTATTAGTTGAGGAAGTAACTGAATTTTTCCGTCTTTGGCAAAACCAAAAAGCTTTGCCCCAGGCTTAGCAATGTAACTAGGGCAAAGTAATTGATCGCTTTTTTTAGGCTCAGCCATTTTAGCCAATTTGCTCTAAGCCATTTTTAAGTTTGTTTATATTGAAATGCCAATCTTCAATAATAATTCCCCAAATAAATGGTCGATCCCAAATAAAGCCAAAATCTTGGTTACGTTGCCCACTTCGTGGAGAAATAACAACAGGAGCTTTAACATTGTCAGCTAAAAAATGCATTACTGTTTTTTGCAATTCTTTGTTAAGCCCTTGCTTTTGATCGTCGGTTAAATCCAACCCATCAAGTGCAATTACAAATTGCGAATCATCTTTACAATTCTTTAAATCTTTCATTGTGGTTTTAATTTAGTTAAACCAAATGTATTCTTAAAGTTTTTGTAATTCAATGAGTTACAGCTAAAGTAAAATATTATTTTTAAAAAGGTAAGTTTAAAAAATAAATTATTATTAAATAGTTTTTTGCATTTTAACTGAATTTAATAACTGCTTTTTTTATCGTAATTATACCTGATTTATTGACCTTTTATAAAGCTGTTAAAATTAAATCTAGCCGAACTTCAGTTATATTTTCTTCATTTTTATAAGGCGTTAAAATCCTTTTTTTGTCGTAAGGAAAATGAGTAGGTTCAGTTTTGTTATTAATTCTTTTATCGCCCTCAAAATATAATTGGGTAATTAATTCTTGATGATTTTCAATATTGCGAACTAGGTAATGTATATGCTTAGGTCGCCAGTGATAATTAGGGGGGATTATTGTTTTGTAAAAATAATCGCCATTTTCATCGGTGCAAACCTTGGCTCGGCATCTAAATTCTTTTGATTTATTATCGTATTTTTTACGATGATCGCAATGCCAAACTTCAATAATTTTATGGGGTATTGGGGTTTTACCATCGGCTTGTAAAAGTTTACCAACCACTTTAAGGTTTTCTCCCTTCATTTTGGGGTATGTTAAATCATTGGTTAGTGGTGCGCCTTCACGAAAATAGGGGCCTAACATATCGGAAGTTGTGGGTGTTGTTCCAGTGGTTTGCCCATTTGCGCTAAGCTTTGTAAATCCGGCAGCCGAAACTGCAAATACACTAAGCCCAATTACCTTTAAAAACTGTTTGCGTTGCATGATTTTATGTTATTAGTTTTATTAAAAAATGTACGCTACAATGTTATAGGCTTACAATGAATGGATTGACTTACTTTTTTGTGAAACTGACTTAATAAAACCTTTTAAAAACCTAAATATTACCTAATTTTTATATCGGCTTTATGCATAGCCTAACTTTATGATTAAAATGAAGGGTAATAAAAATTTTGTGGCAATTTTAATTTTGGTTGTAGGCCTTATTGGCTTCCAAGCATTTTTTATTCTGCAAACTTGTAATTACACCTCCGAAAAACTTGAAATTAATCTACAGGAATTACTGTATGAAATTGCGGATGAAATTATAAAAAATGATGCCTTTAAAGACTTAATTAATAGGGTTGTTAACACAACAAAACTTAATGATAAAGAGCTTTTAAATACAAAGTTAAAATCAGTTACAGTTGGTAGTGTTTTTAATGAAGATGATGTAGTTTTTGAAATTTTTGAGAACAAGTTTAATCAATCATTTACCAATGGTTTTTACATCGGAAACATAAAGTACAATAAGGAAAATTTTGATAAAATAAAACAACATCACTTTTGTTTAACTTGCGTTTTGCAAAACGATTTTAGCGATAAAGAGACTTATTTAGAGCTAGGCGCAACAATTAAGCATAAAAATAGAATGCTACTACAAGCAGTAGGTTTACCAATATTTTTGTCAATTTTATTTATGCTAATGCTTACCTTTTTGGCTATAAATATTTTAAAAAAGTTGAACAAAGCAAAAGCATTAAATACTCAAAAAGATGATTTTATTAACAACCTAACACATGAGCTTAAAACGCCTATTTTTTCTATTAGCATGCTATCAGGTTTAATAAGCCAACAAATTAAACGGGGTAAGTTAACTGATAAAATAGAAGGCTACAATAACCTTATAAAACAGGAAGCAACGCATTTACAAAAGCATATAGAAAGGATATTGAATTTTTCAAAAACTGAGTTTAGTGATAATCAATTTAAGAATGAAAAAGTTGAAATTGCAGCGTTAATTAAAAGCATTGAATCTTTGTATATCGCAAGGGCAAAAGCCGAAGCTTGCATTTTTACAGTAAAAAAACTAACTGATGATGTTAACATTATAGCCGATGAAATTCATTTGAAAAATGTAATAAATGCCTTGCTAGATAATGCCTTTAAGTATAGTAAATCAGTAAATAATAGCACAATTAATTTAGAGTTTGAAGTAAAAGAAGGGAAATGTTGGATTTACATTATTGATAACGGTTGTGGCATTAGTAATGAGGAAAAAGAAAGGGTATTTGATAAATTTTATCGAATTGAAACGGGAAATGTTCATGACGTAAAAGGTTTTGGGTTGGGTTTGGCTTATGTTAAAATTGCCGTAAATAAAATGGGCGGTTTTTTAAGAATAGAAGATAAAAAGCCACAAGGTACTATTGTTAAACTATGCTTTGAGCTTGAAAAGTAATTGGATATGCCCATAAATTTTAATGAAATTTTACTGGTTGAAGATAACAAAACTCTTGGCTATGCTTTATCTGAATATTTAAAGTTGTACGGCTTTAATGTTTGCTGGGTTAAGGATGGTAATCAGGCAATTACAAGCTTTTTAACTAATAATTATCATTTAGTTATTTTAGATGTTATGCTTCCTAAAATTGACGGATTTGAGGTTGCTAAAAACTTTAAAAAAGATAAGCCCAAAGTGCCCGTTATCTTTTTAACGGCTAAAAGCATGAAAATTGATAAAATTAGAGGCTTTAAAATCGGTGCAGATGATTACATGGTTAAACCCATTGAAGAAGAAGAGTTGATTTATAGAATAAATGCAGTTTTAAAAAGGGTTTATCAAATTGATGAAACAGAATTGAAAGGGATTTTTGAGGTAAATGGGTTTACCTTAAATGCTTGGACAAACACCATTGAATTTAACGGGGCTGAAATGGCTTTAACAAATAAGGAATGTACGCTACTCAAAAAAATGTGCGAAAACCCTGATAAGGTTGTCAGTACAAAAAGTTTATTAATGAAAGTTTGGGGCAATACCGATGTACCTGCTAAAAAAACACTAGATGTACATTTAGTAAAACTCAGAAAAAAACTCAAGCTTTTAACAAAGGATAAAGTTCAAATTTTAAACATACATAGTAAGGGTTATTTTTTACAAATTAGGTAATAACTAAAAAACCCCCAGGTATTTACCTGAGGGTTAATAGTTGAAATTTAAACTTTGCTACCTTTTATACAAATAAAGGGTTTTACTTGCGCTATTTGCGGCATTGTATAATCGAACAATATGAACACCATTGCCAAAGTTTGCATGAATGGTTAAATCATTTTCGCCTGAATAAAGCTGCTCATTGCCCTGGTAAATAACATTGCCGAATATATTAAGTATTTCAATTGTTGCTTGAGTATTAGAGATACTATTAACCGTAAGTTGAATGTTGTTGCCTTTTTGCAAATAGGTTTCAATTATAAAGTTTGTCTGTAATGGATTATTGCTTTCAATAAGTCGGGTAACATAGGCATTTTCATCAACTAAATAATTAGAAGACTGGTTTCCTAAAGAGGGTTGACTTAAAAGGCCATTAATTTCTAAAACTACCTTATTGGGTTCAATAACAATTTCATTTTCTAAATCACTATTAGTACCAAAAACATAAAGCTTACCATTTTCAATATGGTGTTCCCAATAAATATCTTCAACACCTTCTAACGTGATTTTTTCATTTAAAATGGCTTGATTGCTTATGTCAAACTCCAATGAAATATGATTGAAATTTAGTGCCTCAGGAAAGCTAATAAAATAACTTTTAGGGGCTTGCTTTGGTAAATTATTAGGCTTGATTATGTTAGGGCCCGATATAGTAGGTAGGTTAGGCGCACCATTGTTTCCCCCATTAATAATAAGTGGTTTAACAGGCCCATTAAAAAATGGTGGGAATGGCGTAACTGGGCCTGGGAAGGGAATAACAGGACCTGGGAAAGCAGGGGCACAGCAGCTACCATCAACGTCCCCTAAATCGTACATTAAAAAATCTACAATACCATCAGTAGTTGAAGTAACCGTAACTATTTGATTATTATTATATGTAGGCAGATTATTTGGGGTAATTGTGGACAAACTTGTACTAGCCATAACCTGTTGAACTTCAGTAGTAGGTATAAAGTTGCACCAATTGTCAATTTCAGGAGTTGGTATTCCCATTAAAACTTTGTTAATAGGAACTATATCAGCACCAGTTAAAGTGCCATTTTCATTTAAATCACAAATAAAAACTTGATTATATGTATTAAAAGACATAGCATATGCAGCTAGATCTATCAAAATGTCTCTATCAGCCGTCGATACACCTGAGCAAGCTTCTTCGCATACTTCGCTAACATATACATTGTAATTTCCAGCCGGTACATTACACGAATAATTACCATTATCATCCGTTTCTGTTACGCAAACTACATTACCGCTTAAATCTTCAATGGTTACCTCGGTATTTGGAACGGCTCTATTACAGTATCCTTTCTTAATATTACCTGAAATGGATGATTGAGGCGAGGCAGGGATGCAAACAACCAAAGGCTCAGTTGGAAAAGTAGGGGGGCATTCAATAGATGTATCAAAAATTGTATAGCTCGATTCAGGGTCAATTAAAAATTCAATACACTTCCCAGGAGATGCAATAAACTCAAATATGGCAACTTGGTTGTTGCAGGGGCTTGGTGTAAACAAAGTATTCAAGTTAACTGGGGTGAGAGAGTTAAAGCTAAGTGTAGCTGTATTTGGTGTAAGGTTTGCTTGACCTGCAAATCCCAAGCAAACACTTCCTAAGAAAGGCTGGTAGGCATCGTCACTTGAATGTAGTATGCCGAAATCAAACATGCTTATATTAGTTTGGGTTGAAAAGTTTTCAGTCACTACTAATCCAATCTCAATATTATTTCCACTTATGTCATATACTAAATTCAATTCGTATTCTTCGCATTCTTCTTGTGGGTCATCGCATTCTTCAAACGTGAATTGTGGTTTAGAAGGGTAACAAACATCGCCAGTATCATGCATTGTAAAGTTTGAGGAAGGATCAATTTCAAATTCAATACACTCCCCATCTTGTACGTTAAAAGTTAAAGTTAAAAAACCAGGAGTACATGAGCCATCGTTGAACAAAGCATCTAGCGACAAACCAAAAGGTGAACTGGCATTAATATCTACGCCATTAGGCGATACGTTTAAAAAGCCTGGAGGTAAGCAACTGCTAACAATTGGAGCCGAACTATTCCCTGTAAATTGAAACCCAAAGTCAATAGCAGATGCTAAATCACTGCTAGTAAAATTATTATTAAGTATTACATCAAAAACAATAGTATTATTGCTACTCTGAGGTTGAACAGCTATACTGGAAATAGGGCAATCAAAAGGATCGGGAAGGCACTCTTGTTCTGTTTGGTCAATATAAAGCGGAGGACAAGAATCACCGCTGTTAAAATCAACGTAACCTGAGTCGTTATCAATAAAAAAGTTGATGCATTCGCCAGGTAACGCATCAAACTCTAATGTGGCAATTATATTTCCTGTGCAAGTAGTGCTAAATAGCGAGTTTAACCCAATAGGCGCACCAAAGCTGCTGTTTAAACTCAAAATTGTGGAAGATGAAGAAGATGGCTGAACAGGAAGACATGACGATACAGTTGGAACAGAAGAATTGCCAGTATAATCTATAATAAAGTTCAATAAACTAGCTTGTTGACTAGTGAAATTTTCACTAATAACCAAATCTAATATAATGATATTGCCAACCGTTTGTGTTTCTATATCAATATAATACAGTGCACAACCTAGTGGTGGCGACGTGTCTAAGCATTCATCAAATGGTGGGGTGAGAATGGTAGCAGTACAGGGTGTTTTTTGCTTTGGTACGTTGTAATGTGAGTTTATGTTGATTGAAAAATCAATACATTCCCCAGGATCAGCGTCAAATTCTAGAATGGCTATTGTGCTTCCGCAGGTGCTGCTATTAAAAAAATTGTTTAAATCAAAACCGCTAGGTACAGTATTTGAAATTTCTAAAGAATTGCTTGAAGGGAAATAATTAGCCTGGGTTAAACAATCTGTTACAGTAGGAGTTGAACTATTGCCGGTATAGTCAATGTTAAACTCAAGGTCGGTTGCTATGTCGCCAGGAAGAAAACCGTGGTTAACTACAAGTTCAGCGACAATTGTGGTGCCAGTTGTATAAGTTTGAATTGACAAATCAAATGGCTCACAATTAGTACCAACAATTATAGGTAAACACTCTTCTACAGCTTCAGTTGAGAAAAAAGGTGCGCAAATGTCATTTGTTGGGTTCAATTGAATGGATGAATTTGGATGCACTAAAAAATCGATACAATCTCCTGGTTCTGCAGCAAAAGCAAATGTTGCAATTACATTTGTTGGGCAAGCTACATTAAAAGTATTAAATAAGTTAAAAGGCGTTGAAAATGTAGTAATATTTACAACGGCTTGATTCATAGTAGGTGCAAACGCCATGGTTGACCCAAGACAGGATGTTATGTCAGGTAAACCAGTATTGCCTGCATAAGTTATTCCAAATGTCAAACCATTTGCTAAATCTTGTAATGTGAAATTTTCGTTTATAACCAGTTCTGCAATAATTGAATCCCCAGTTGCATTAACGTAAGTATTAATATCTAGCGAATAAGGTGGACAATTTGTATCATCATCAGGGTCGGGGTCGGTTGTTGAAATACAACCTGGAACTGGGTTGGTAGCATAAAAAGGATTGCAATTTTGCCCAGTGGTAAAATCTTGGTAACCTGATGAGGGATTAATAGTAAAGTTAATGCAATCGCCATCGCTTTCGTCAAACTCGAACGTTGCAATAATGTTTCCGGTGCAGGTTGTATTAAAAGTATTAATTAACGAAATTGGCGCACTTGTAGAAGTAAAAATTGCGGAATTAGTGTTAACTGAAAATGGTTGCGGTCCTAAACATGTTGATACTGTAGGGATACTTGTGTTACCAGAGTAATTAATACCAAAAGTCATATTGCTAGCTAAATCTTGAGTAGTGAAACTTTGGTTCATTATTAAATTAGCAATAATGGTATTCCCAATAGTTTGCGTTTGTATTGACAAACCATAACTAGGGCATGTAGCAGGTGGATCGTCATTACATTGCATGTCATTTACTATTGTTGTTGGGGGACAAAATGGTTGAGCTGGAACATCCAACACGTAACCAACATTAGCTGGAATTGTGAAATTGATACAAGTACCAGCAGGCTCATTAAAAGTAAAAGTAGCAATAACAGTGTTATTGCCAATAGCAGCGTCATCACAGACTGAACCTATTCCAAATGTGGAATTTAGATTAATAGGATTTGAGAAACTCAGAAGATTTATAATTGCTGTATTTGGTGTTACATTAAAAGCTCCTGATGGGCCCAAACAAGAATTAACAGTAGGCAGAGTCGTGTTACCAGCAAAATTCAAACCCATGCTTAGGCTTGAAGCTAGGTCAGTGTTGGTAAAATTTTCTGTAATAACTAATTGGGCAATAATAGTGTTTCCTACGGTTTGTGTTTGTACGGTTAAGCCGTAGGGTGTACATTGCTGTGAGTAAGCAATGTTGTTACAAAATGTGAAAGCAAACAAAAATGCCAAAAGCATCATTGTTTTTTTGAGAGTTACTTTTTTCATAATAAGTAATTTTGTGAGTTAATACTACTTAAGATAAAAAAAAGAGGCTTTTTTTTGTAATGAGAAAAGTTAAATAAACAGAATTGTAAAGTATATTAAATTGATTTTAATTTATTTACGTATTTTGAAATAATTAATAAAATTATTAAAGCCCCCAAGCATTTACTTGGGGGCTACTAGTTGAAATTTAAACTTTGCTATCGTTTAAATAAATAAAGGTTTTTACTTGCGCTATTTGCTTCATTATACAATCGAACAATATGAATACCATTGCCAAAATTTGCTTGGATGGTTAAATCATTTTCGCCCAAATAAAGCGACTCATTGCTTTGGTAAATAACATTGCCGAATATGTCAAGCATTTCAATGTTTGCTTGGGTATCAGAAATACTATTAATCGTAAGTTGAATGTTGTTGCCTTTCTGCAAATAAGTTTCAATAAAGAAATCGTTTTCAGCCAATTTTTTAACAGGCTTGAGTGGAACAACGCCTTTGGTGTGCGATACATAAGCATTCCATTCGCTATCCTCAGTTAAACTAAGCTTGCCTTTATCGCAGCTAACTTCTAAAATAGTAGTATTAGCAGCTATTGCTATTTCAGTCATTGAAAGCTCTAAACCTGCAACTAACAATTTACCATTAACTATATTGAACATCCACTCAAAATCTTTGATGGCACCAATCGTAATATCCTCCAATTTGGTATCTTCAGTTGGTAAATCAAATGAGAAGGTAATGTTACTCAAAAGCATATCAATTGGGAAACTGATGGCTTGAGAATTATCTAAGTTTCTAGGTTTTGTTATTATGCCTGTTGTTTCATTTGCAATTGTAGGTATAACTGGTTGACTTGGCCAAATAACAACAATATCATTAGGTTTTGAAATTGGTGTAGCTATAGTTGTTGGTTTTGGATCCAAACCAGAACCTGTTGTAGGTTTGCCTGGGCCAGGTTTAACAGGGCCGATAATTACAATATCTGGGTCGTTATCGTCAATAATTTCTTCTCCAAATTCCTCATCGCAACAATTACCATTCATATCTCCTAATGCATACATTGTAAAATCTACAGTTGTATTTTGCCCCCCTCCTGTGCTTACTGGCTGGTTGTTAGTGTAGTCTGGTAAATCATTAGGTGGAATTCCTGCTGAGTTAGTACCAGTGTTTATAATAATATCGTTTACCTGTTCTGTTGGAATGAAGTTACACCAGTTTGGAATTATAGGGTCGTTATTTAAAGCTGCTTGTGTTATTAAGTTTATATCTATCGTTGAAGCTCCACCTGTACTATTAACATCCGAAGCAAATACTGAATTATATGTTGGAAAACCAGGAAGAATCCCTAAAATAATTTGCCTTAAAATATTAGCATCCTCTAATGTTACTTGGTCACAAGGTTCATCACAAACTTCACTAACTAGAACGTTGTAATTGCCAGGGCAAACTTCGCAACTATAATTACCATCAGCATCAGTTTCTGTAACACACACCACATTACCATCTTCATCTTCAATAGTTATTTCAACATTTTGCATTGGTTCAGTTTCGCAAACAATAGCCCCCCTACTAACCGAACCACTAATCATTGAACTTTCAAAGCAAATTTCAATATCAGGACCAATACTATTCGGATTACATAAAATAGTGTTGTCATGCAATGGTAAGTAACGAGATGAGGTATTTATTGAAACGTCAATACACTTTCCCGGTTCACCAGTCAATGCAATTTCTAAAATTGTACCCCCTGGGCATGCTTGCAATCCAGCTCCCAAATTCGTATTAAACTCAAATATTGATGATGAACTTGATGAGCTATTAGGTGTAGTTAAACAAGATGTTGCTGATGCTGAATTTGCATTGAAATGATGTACCTCAAACAAATAGGCAAACACATCTGTCGGGTCAAGAAAATCATGATCCATTATTAACTCAACTGTGGCTTCGCAACCATTAACATCCGCTGTAAGTTCTAAATCATATGGGCTGCAATCCTCAAAGCAAAAGGTTACGCTATTAGTATTGGTAACATCACAATCATCGGTTGCAAATTGGTAAACAAAATGAGAATTTGTGCCAGGACTTACGGTTATACATTCTCCTGGATTGCCTGTAACTGTTGCAGTAAGAATAACATCGTTAGGACAAGTTGCTAGTACTTCGTGGAAAGGATCTGTTGTAAAAGGAGCAAGAACTAAATTGCCTAAACCATTAACAACAGATGAACCAAAGCAACTATTATGATTATTAATTGTTACAGGGTCGCTGAAATTCATAAAAATTGCACCATTTACTACTGGTTCATCAACTGTAAAGTTTTGTAACATTACCATTTCAACTAAAGCAGTTGTACCACTTACTTGGGCTTGTACATTCAAATCGTAAGGTTCACATAATGATGCACATTCTGTTATTGGACCAATACCAAAAAGTGGGGGGCATACACTAGCTGTAGCAAAATCTACATAATTTGAGCTATTATCAACGAAAAAATCAACACACTCACCAGCTTGTAAAGTAAAAGTTAAGGTTGCAATAACATTTGTGGTGCAAACATTATTAAATAGGTTATTAAGGTCTAAACCATTCTGTGTATTTGCAAAACTTACAGAGGCATTTGAGTTGTTTACATTGATAATTCCAAGGCATGAAGTGCCTGTTGGAGTTGCACTGTTGCCAGAATAAGTCATTCCAAAATCAAATGAGCTTGCAATGGCTTGAGGCGTGAAATTTTGATTTAAAATTAAATCAGCAGTTAAAACATTGCCATTAAGCTGTGTTTGTACTGATAAACCATAAGTTTCGCATGTGTTAGCAACACATTCTGTTTGGTTTTGACCAATAAAAGCAGTGCACATAGCGCCAGTATTATTGTCAATGTAAAAATCACTATTAAATGGTTGCAGGCTAAAATTAATACATTCCCCAGGCTGTGCATTAAATGTTAATGTAGCAATTGTATTGCCATTGCAAGTGCCAAAAACTGTCCCTAATGGACTAGGGTTAAATGCAGTTTGAATGGTTGCAACGCTATTGTTTGCATTAACGTTTAAAAGGGCTTGATTACAGGTAGTTGCAATTGTAGGAACACTTGAGTTTCCAGTATAGGTAAGGTCAAAAAATAGTGCCGAAGCAATGGCATTATTTAAGTTGCCGTTTAATACAATATCGGCAGTAATTGTATTCCCACTAACCGAAGTTTGAACGTTTAACCCATAAATTGAGCATTGCCCATAACTGTAATTACTTATACAGCAGAGCAATAAAAGTAAAAGCAATTTTTGGCTTAGAGTTCTAAAAGAAAATGTAAGCATAATTAATATTTTGGTGAAAACACAAATTATTAATTAAATGATACTTAAATAATGAAGTGGGTCAAGTTAATTAATCAAAATAAATTGTAATTTAATTAATTTGGGTAACAATTAAACTGAAAAATAAAAATGTGTATATTATTGGTTTCCGATTTAAATTGAATGGAATGCCAATCTCAGAGTAAGAAATTTAACTTGTGAAGGGACAAATTATTTATTTGAGATTTTGAAAATGTGTTAACGAAAAATTACACTATCTATTTACATAAGCTTTTAGCCCTTTTTCAAGTATTTCAAGTGCCAATTCCAATTGCTTTTGTTCCAAAACGTAGGCAATACGCACTTGGTTTTGTCCTAAACCTTCAGTAAAGTAAAAACCAGAGCCTGGTGCCATCATAACAGTAGTGCCGTCAACATCAAATTCTTCAAGCATCCATTGGCAAAAATGCTCGGCATTTGTTATTGGTAGTTGCGCCAAAACATAAAAAGCCCCACCAGGGTTAGGACAAGTAACCCCTTCAATTTTTTTTAACCCATTAACAAGCGTTTCGCGTCTTTTTTTGTATTCTTCCTTCACCTCTTCAAAATAACTATCTGCAACATCAAGCGCAGCCGATGCAGCAACTTCTCCAAGTGTTGGCGGGCTTAGGCGTGCTTGGGCAAATTTTATAGCGGTTTGTCTTACTTCTTGGTTACGGGTTACAATATTGCCCAAACGCAAACCACAAGCACTATATCTTTTTGAGGTTGAATCAACAACAATTGCATGTTGTTCCAATCCTTCAATATTTAAAACTGAATGATGTTGCTTGCCATCATAAACAAACTCACGATATACCTCGTCAGCAATTAAAAACAGGTCGTTTTTAAGAACAATATCTCGTAAAATTTCAAGTTCTTTTTTTGAGTATAAATAACCCGTTGGATTACTAGGGTTGCAAATTAAAATAGCTTTCGTTTTGGGGGTAATCAACTTTTCAAAATCCTCAATAGGAGGGAGGGCAAAGTTGTTTTCAATATTTGCAGTTACGGGTACAATTTTAATATTTCCTGATTGGCTAAAGCCATTATAATTTGCATAAAAAGGCTCTGGTACAATTATTTCATCCCCTTCATCTAAAATAGAATAAAGGGTGAAAATCAATGCTTCGGAGCCACCTGTTGTTTCAATTAAATGGTCGGCAGTAATATCCGTTGCTCCAATTTTATGGTAGTAAGTGGCTAATTTCTCTCGGTAGGGTGGGGTGCCTTCGGAATGGATGTAAGCCAAAACATCTTGATCAAATCCTCTTATCGCATTTAGTAACTCATCGGGCGTTTTAATATCTGGTTGACCAATGTTTAAATGCAAAACGGTTTTCCCTGCTTTTTTAGCAGCATCAGCAAAGGGTACTAATTTTCTAATTGGCGATGATGGCATTGCCATGCCTTTACGAGATACTTTTGGCATTGGATGAATTTTTCGCAAAGCTAGTTAATATTGCCTATCTTACCATTTAAAAATCGGATTTATGAAGCCTTGTTTTATTTCCATTTTAATGCTGTTGTTGGGTTTAACTGCTTTATCTCAAACCGTTATTAATTTAAATGATTTAGCTGTTGAAAAAAGCAACGAAAACATTACAGTTGAAAAACTATATAGCGATGAATTAGTAAGCAGTTTTGTTATATGGGTTAAAAAGGGAGTAAATCCACATTTTCATGCAACGCATACCGAGCAAGTATTGGTAATAAGTGGTAAAGGTAAAATGAGGATTGAAGAGGAAATTAGAACGATAAAAAAAGGAGACTTAATTATAATGCCTAAAGGAACAGTACATGCTGTTGAAGTTACAAGTAGAAAGCCGTTAAAAGTTTTATCAATACAAGCACCAGAATTTAAAGGCGATGATCGTGTATTTATTGATTAATTAGTTATAAAACCTGAAGGTCCACAATCAACAATTCCGTCAATGGGTTCAATAAAAAAGTCGCATTCGCCATTGTTACGCCTATCAACAAAAATGTAATAAGTGTCTCCAACGGTAAGCCCAGTTACGGTTTCAGTATTATAAGTTCCGCCACCTGTATCACTAATACACGAACCAACAGGTACTAATGAACCACATGAACCCGAATAAACTTGAATTTGAATACCATCAATACAATCAGCTAGTAATGATGAGTAAGTGCCCCAGCTATAGGTTGCTGAAGTTTCCTGAGCTTCAAACTGAAACCATGCTGAAAAATCAAAAGCTCCAAAATCATCACCACAAAACCCAGGGTCAGATGGGTCTAAAGTGTACGCGCCATTTGTTAGGCTACCGCAAAAAGGTTCATTTTGGTCCAATAAAGTTGCCGATGCGCAATCGTCAGTTGGTGAGTTTATACAAACCGGCGGTTCTGTAACACAAATATCAAAATTGGCTATAACGTTACCATTAAAACTAAATAAGTGTATGTAGTAAGTTTGCCCTATTGTAGTTGGGATGTTTATACTCTCGTAATCACCATCATCTTCATAATCGGCGCAATCAATTAATGTTGGTGCAGCGCAATCATCTAAAATTGACATTACCAAGTCGGCACTTCCATAACCAATTGCATTTATAATGGTATTGGTTGATGTAGCAGTAAATGAATACCAAAAATCTCTTGATTCATCACCACCAAAACCACAGCCTAAACCAACATCGTAACTACTATCAGTAAAACCAGAGTTTACATTTGTAAAGTTTTGGTAGTTACATTCGGTATCAACAACTAAAGGGGTTGCCCCAACACATTCATCAGATTGGGCATGCATAACATTGCTAAATAGTACTGAAATTAATACCATTAAAAAGGGTAGCGTATATGTTTTTATTTGTTTCATGTAAGGTTTAAAACGCCTTGTGTATCACAAAATTATCTTTTATAGTTGCTTATTGAGGTAACATAAATTAAGAATTGTACGCATTAAGTTTAAAAATCAATGCTTATGTCAGCTTTTATATGTTGTTTTAACTAGCTACTTTAAATAATTTATTGTCAATAGTTTAACGCTTTTACTTTAGTAATGACGCTTTAATGTAAAATAGTTACCATTTAAAGTGGAATATTACCATGTTTCTTTTTTGGCAAATTGTCCACTTTATTTTTTAACATATCGAAAGCTTTAATTAATTTTTGTCGTGTTTTACACGGATGGATAACCTCATCAATAAAACCACGTTCAGCCGCTCGGTAAGGGTTAGCAAATTTATTTTCGTATTCGGTAACTTTTTCTTGTAACTTTTCTTCAGGATTATCAGCCAGTTTAATTTCCTTTTTAAAAATGATTTCGGCGGCTCCTTTAGCCCCCATAACCGCAATTTCGGCGGTAGGCCAAGCATAATTCATATCAGCACCAATGTGTTTTGAGTTCATTACATCGTATGCCCCACCATAAGCTTTACGAGTAATAACGGTAATTTTGGGAACGGTAGCTTCGCTAAAAGCATAAAGCAATTTGGCACCATTACTAATAATGCCATTCCACTCTTGATCCGTACCAGGAAGGAAACCAGGTACATCAACTAAAACTAATAAAGGAATATTAAAGGCATCGCAAAAACGTACAAAGCGCGCCGCTTTTTTAGATGAGTTAATATCAAGTACACCAGCAAGATAAGCTGGCTGATTGGCAACAATGCCAATGCTTTTGCCTGCTAAACGGCTAAAACCTACAACTATATTTTCAGCATAATTTTTATGAACCTCAAAAAAGGAATTTACATCAGAAATACCTTCAATCACTTCGCGGATATCGTAAGGCTGGTTAGGGTTTTCGGGTACAATATTTAATAAACTTTCACGCCATTCATCTTCAACGGTATAAGGCTGGCTTGGTGCATCCTCTTCGCAGTTTTGAGGCAAATAACTTAAAAGTTGTTTTAACTGGTTAATGCACTCTACCTCGTTAACACAACTAAAATGAGTAACGCCCGATTTTGCAGAATGCGCTGAAGCGCCCCCTAATTCTTCCGAGCTAACCTCTTCATGTGTTACGGTTTTTACCACATTTGGACCTGTAACAAACATGTACGAAGTGTTTTCAACCATAAAAATAAAATCGGTAATTGCAGGAGAGTAAACCGCCCCACCAGCACATGGCCCCATCACTAATGATATTTGAGGAATTACCCCCGAAGCCAAAGTATTGCGATAAAAAATATCCGCATATCCGCCTAACGAAACAACCCCTTCTTGAATACGTGCTCCGCCAGAATCATTTAAGCCAATAACAGGAGCACCATTTTTAATGGCCAAATCCATTATTTTACATATTTTTTCAGCATGAGTTTCAGAAAGCGAACCCCCAAAAACGGTAAAATCCTGCGAAAAAACATAAACTAAACGGTCATTAATAGTCCCAAAACCCGTTACAACACCATCGCCTAAAAACTTTTGATTTTCAAGCCCAAAATCGGTTGAACGGTGAGTTACCAATATCCCAATTTCTTCAAACGAATCAGGGTCTAGTAATAACTTTAAACGTTCGCGCGCAGTAAGTTTTCCTTTATTATGTTGAGATTCAATTCTTTTTTCACCCCCACCTAGTTTGGCTTGCTCAATTTTACTGTTAAGCTTATCTAATTTCTGTTGCATTAGCGCATTTTGTACTTAGCTTTTACAAAAATAACGATTTCAATTCATCTGCTTGCGATGGGTCTAATCTCCCAGCAATAATTAAGCGCAATTGGCGGCGTTTCAAGGCTTTTTCAAACTGCTCTTTTTCTTGTTCACTTTCTGGTATTACGCCTGGTACTTGGCGTGGTCGGCCATTACTATCTAATGCTACAAAAGTGTAAAAAGCCTCGTTACATTTATATTTGGTTTGGGTGGGTAAATTTTCGGCATAAACGGTTACATGCGTTTCAATTGATGTTTTAAAAGTGCGAGTAACTCTAGCTTCAATAGTTACTACATCGCCCAATTTTATGGGGTTTACAAAGCTTACTTGATCAACCGATACGGTTACAACCGTTGCATTGGCATGTTTCCCAGCAGCAATAGCCGTGGCAATATCCATCCAGTGTAGTATTTTACCACCACGTAAATTATGTAAGGCATTGGTATCATTTGGCAACACCATTTCAGTCATTATGGTAAAACTATCTTTTGGTGTTTTGCTCAATTTGTTCATTTAATAAATTTGAGCGCAAAAATAGCCTACTAACATTGATGCTTGCTTATGAAATTTACTGGAAATAAAAAAGGGTTGCTAAAAGCAACCCTTTCAAAAAAAATAACAGAATTATTAAAAAGCAAAGCCTAAACTAAGCCCAGTTCTAAATGCAGGAACAGGGAATTTTAATGAAGCCGTTAATCTGTTATTCGTATAATTTACTTCATATCTATCTTGAAAAAATCCAATATCATCTAATTCAGTACTAATATCATTGGCTGTTGCGGCAAAGTTTTCATTAGGGTCGCTTGATGTATATGAGCCTGAAATTTTACCAGATCCAGCACCAAATCCGAAAAAGTACCAATCAATAGCAAGTCTTTCATTAGCTACCAACCATTGCACACCCAATTGCAAACCACCGTTTAACGAACGATACTGCAAATCGCTAGATGTATAAACTACATTTTTGTTATTGGTTAAATCCATATCAAATGCAAACCTATTCCAACTAAAATAAGGAGCTATGTAAAAGCCTTGCATGCCTTCTTTTTGTCCAAAGTAAAAACGATATTGAAGATTCAAAAACATTCTATTCGATTTTAAATCAACCGAAGTAATATCCTCGTCTTCATCTTGAATTGTTGTTGCAGCACGGTCAAAATTATTTATCAATCCAATGCCAAAATTTACTTCAACACTTTGTTTGTTAACAATTAACCTTTCGTATTTTAAAAAGCCATTGCCATACAAAAAGCCGCCTAAACCCAGCTTTACAGCATTTTTATTTTGTGCATTCAATGATAAGCTTACAAAACAAATAAGGGCAAAAAGAGAAAGTAATTTTTTCATACTCAGTGTTTGAAAAGTTTTTATTAAAAATTTATAACGTTAAAAAGCAATTCCTATTGAAATACTCGAGCGCAAAAGTAAGGATAAAGCATTTGCATCAACTGCTAAACTATTGCCATCATGGCTAAATTTAAAATCATCTCCAATCATCGGTATGTCTTCAAATGCTTCTGTTGCATCCTCAACTCTTTTTTGAAAATCTTCATCAGGGTCGGTTGAGGTGTAAGCACCATTTAACTTGAATTTACCCATACCTATACCAAAAATAGTCCAGTCAATAACAACAATATCTTTAATCATCCATTGGCTGCCTATTTGAATGCCGCCCCCAAAGCTTGAGTAGTTTATTTCACCTATACTTGAAAAGGTATGCCCTTCATTATTTAAAAAACTCCCCTCAATGGTATGCTTGTTATAACTTAAAAAGGGGGCTGCATAAAAACCTTTCATACCATACTGTTTCCCAAAATAAAAACGGTAGTTAAGGTTTAAAAAAAGCCGTTTCATTTCAAAATCAAGTTCTACTAATTTTTCAAAACCATCATAAACGGCATCTTCATAAAAGTTGAAAAAAGGTAAGCTTTTGTTGTAGTGAAAACCAGCACCAATTTCAACACTTTGTTTTTTAACAGTATGTCGTTCGGCCTTTAAAAATATATGGCCAGATGCAAAACCAGCTAAACCCAATTTAATGGCATGTTTTTTAAAATGCGGAATTTCATCAGTAGTAATTTCTTCCACTTCAATGTCTTCATCAATATCATCTTGACTAAAAGCAGGGAAAACTACCAATAAACTAATTACAAAAAGAAGAAAGAAATTTACTTTTTTCATAAGCTCAATAGTTGGTGTTATCCAAAGTTAACAAAATGCAATTAACTAGAGGTACTTCTCCGCTTTACAATTTCATTTCTCATTTTCATAAGGCTAGGGCTTATTCCCACTTTATAGGTATGCGGGTTTTCAAAGCGTTGGTGGTATTGTGGTAACAATGCCAAACGGTTTTTAACGTAATTTTTAATTTCCTCAATACTTTGCTTTTGTCTTGCTCGCCTACCGTTTTCCATGGCAGGGTAAAGTAAATCCTCTTTTACAAGCCCTTTAACATTTGTGTTTTGCTCTGCAAAAATGGGGCTATGTATTACATCAGTATTCACTTCATCTTTTAAAAGAATACAATCACGATAAAAATTACCTTCTTCATCAAAGTACCGATGAATTTTTTTTAATCCTGGCAAAGTAGTTTTAAATAAATCGTTTGATATTTTCATGCTTGGTTTATTGTTAACCATGCACATTTTAAACACCCCATCAAGTGCGGGTTCATTATAAGCGGTAATTAAATTAGTACCCACACCATAACCATCAATTGGCGCACCTTGTTCGTTTAAACTCCGTATCAAATACTCATCTAGTTGATTAGAAGCGTAAATTTTCACCTCAGTCAAACCTTCCGTATCTAGCATTTTTCGTGCCTTACGGCTTAAATACGCCAAATCACCACTATCAAGCCTAATTCCATTTAGTTTATGCCTTTTACTTTGCATTTGTTTGGCAATTTTTATGGCATTTGGTACACCCGATTCAAGCGTATTATATGTATCTACCAACAATATGCAATTGTTAGGATAAGTTTCAGCAAATTTTTCAAATGCTGTTAACTCATTTTCAAAACTTTGTATCCACGAGTGCCCTAAAGTGCCATTTAAAGGTATGCCGTGGTAATAGCCAGCCAATACATTCGATGAACTATCAGCCCCACCAATAACAGCAGCTCTACTTGCGTGCATACCGCTCCATCCTTGCGCCCTTCGCAAACCAAAATCAACAAAAGTTTTTTGGCCCGCAACCTTTCTAATCCGCGATGCTTTTGTAGCAATTAACGATTGAAAATTAATAAGATTTAAAAGCAAAGTTTCAACCAATTGGCATTCAATAAGGTTACCTTCAACCCTTATAACAGGCTCATTGGCAAAAACTACCTCCCCCTCATTAGGCGCATAAATATTAGCCTTAAACTTAAACTCAGCTAAATAATCAACAAAAGTCTGTTTAAACCCCTGCTCTTTTAAATATCTTAGTACATCCGTATCAAATTGGTAATTTTCAAGGATGTCTATTAAGTTTTCAAGCCCGCAAAAAATGGTGTACCCGCCACCAAAAGGGTTTCTTCTGAAAAAATAATCAAAAGCAGTAGGGCTATTTTGCATTCCGTTTTCAAAATAACCTTGCGCCATTGTAAACTGATAAAAATCAGTGTAAATAGAAAGCTTATCAAACAGTTTGCGCATACTAAATTTTTTAGTGTATTTAGGCTGCTAAGTTAGGGTAGTGTTATAAATAAAAAACCCCGAAGCTATAAAACTTCGGGGCTATGGCAGGAAAGTTGATTCTTTGTTTTTTTAACTTCCAGTAGCGGCATTTATTGAATCTTGAACAGCTTGTGCTCTTTTTTCAGCTTCAATTTGTAATTGTTGTACTTTAATTAGTCTTTTGTTTTCCTCCTCAGCAACATTTTTTAAGCTTTCAAGCCCTTGTTCAAATTGCGGAGCAATCATACCTTCCATCATAAATTTGCCCATATAGCGTCCAATTGGGTTCATCCCTAAATCAGTACTAAAGCCCCATGTTACATTCGTTTTTCCATCAGCTTCATCAAATTTCCAATTACCAACGGCAGTGCCCTGTGGACCAAAATCTAAATTGTTTTTTATGCTTTTATTGGCTACTGATTCAGAAAAAGTCATCGAACCGTTACCCATTTCATCGCTAGTCCACGAGCTACTTGCCCCAAGGCCAACAGTTTTTTCACCGTAGGTTGTTTTCATACTTGGGTCAGCTGCCGCCCATGGCGACCATGCCTCCCATTTTTTTATATCGTTTACTTGATCAAAAACCACCTTAGCAGGTGCATCAATTGTAGTGCTTCTATCAAGTGTAAAACTTGATGGTAACAAAAGGCCAATAGCAGCCAATAGACCAACAATAATTGCTAGTCCAATTAAAAGTTTGATTAAAATGCGCATTTGTTTTGTTTTGGTTGGATAGTAATAGCGTCTTAAATTTAATAATTATTAAGAAATTTTTTAATGACCCAGCCAAATAAAAATAGCTACAAACAAATTCCCTTTGTACCAAACAAGCATTGGTTTTTTAAAAATTCAGGTCAATTTGCAAATGATGTTATTGACTTTATGGCAGAGTGTCAAAAAACACATGGCGATTTCTGTTATATTGATTTGCTAATCAATGATATAAACTTAGTGTCAAGTGCAGAAATGGCTAAGTACATTTTGCAGGATAACAATAAAAATTACCGTAAAAGTTTAGCCTACCGTATTTCATTAAAGTTAATGCTAGGCAATGGCTTGTTAACAAGCGAGGGCGATTTTTGGCGGAAACAAAGGCGTATGGCACAACCAGCGTTCCACCGCAAAAAATTAGCGGGTTTTGTTGATTTAATGGTTAATTCATCAAACCAGTTAATTGATAGGTGGAGGCAAAATGCTGATAGTGGGCGCACTTTTAACATAATGCCCGAAATGACGAGTATTACCGCCGAGGTAGTGGCAAAAGCATTATTCAGTTCTGATGTAAGCTCATTAATTGGCGAAATTAACAGTGCCGTTTCAATCCTTAATGAATTTGGAATGCAACGCATTAAAACTTTGGTGCGTTGGCCATTATGGATTCCTAATAAGCATAACCGTACTTTTAAAAAGCATCGTAACTTCCTCAATAAATTAATATTGTCAATTATTGAAAAACGGCGAAACAGTAACAAAACACATAATGATTTACTAGGAATGCTAATGGATGTTTACGATGAGGAAACGGGCGAAAAAATGAACGATAAGCAATTGCTTGATGAATGCTTAACCCTTTTTATTGCTGGTAATGAAACGTCGGCAATGGCATTAACTTGGGCAGTTTGGTTATTATTACAAAACCCAAATGCAAAACAAAAAATAAGAGAGGAAGTAAACCAAGTTGTTGGTAATGAGCGTATTGGTTTGGAGCACGTACCACAGCTTAGTTACACATTAGCCGTAATAAATGAAAGTATGCGCATGTTTCCGCCTGCATGGCTAATGGGGCGCGAAACCTTAGCCCCCGATGTTATAAATGGTTACAAAGTACCAGCTAAGCGCAATGTTTTAATAAGCATTTACAACATTCACTATCATAAAAATTATTGGGATGAACCAGAACTTTTTAAACCCGAACGATTTAATAAAGAAAACATGAAAGCAAAGCCTAAATATGCTTTTATGCCCTTTGGCGGTGGTCCAAGGCTTTGCATTGGCAATAATTTTGCCTTAATGGAAATGCAAGTAATACTAGCAAGCTTAGTAAGGGCTTTTGATTTTGAAACCGAAACTAAAAGTATTGAGATGGAACCATTAATAACCCTTCGCCCTAAAGGTGGTTTAAGCATAAAAGTAAAAAATGTAATATAAAAAAGGCGAAAATAGCTTTTGCCATTTTCGCCTAGTTAATTTGTAATAAATTATTAAGCCTACATCATTGCTGGTACTTGATAAGCAACATAATCATCATAAGGCTTAAACGGCTTTAAGTTGGGGTTACAACAAACTGTAGCTTCAAAACCTAAGTAGTAATTATAAACATCTTGGCCACATGGGCAAAAATTAACAAAAAACTCAATGTCAACAATTACGGCTTTAGGGCAATCTTCACGTACAATGCTCCACATGTCAGCAATTATGCTCATCCTAAATGCAGGATCGTTCCAATCAATTTCGCAATCATTACTTGGCCAAGTAAATAATGCATTATCCGAACCCTCGCCACTTAAATAAACAGATTGTAAAGATTCTTTACAATCAATATAACGGCTATTGGTAAAACCGCCATCTTCTGCATGGCAGTTAAAAAGGTCAACTAATTGCCAACCACCATTAGCACCCATGTCAACAGGGGTGGTGTAAATACCACAACTCGATCTTGTTTCAATACCATCGGTTGCCGCATTTGTAAAATTGTGCGATTGCGTTACTTGTTCATTGCCATCAAAAATAGGGTCATTCATTTCTTCCTTCGAACAGGAAATGACCAAACAGAAAGATAAGGCTAATAGAATGTAGTTTTTCATAATTTTTTGATTTGATTAACTACACCTAAATTAAATTATGAATGAGTTTAAATTTTGTTATTCTAAAAAAATAATTTTAATAATAAAATTAAATTATTAATCAACAATTTATCTATTTAACTGGCGGTTTAAATACTAGGGCTGTATGTTTAAGCCTACCATTTCCTAATTTGGCTTCTATAATTTTTATCGCTTGTTTGTAAATTAACTACATAAGCCCCATCAACCAATGCAGCAATAGCATCTGTTAAAACGGCTTGTTCATTAAACAATACTTTTTGCTGATGCACTAGCTTACCGCTAATATCAGTAATGGTTAAATTGGCTTCACCTATAAATTTAGGTAGTTCAATATTAATGTAATTACGGCACGGATTAGGATAAACGCTAAGCCTATTTGATTCCTTAATAGTTTCAATATTAATAGGTACTAATGGCTCACCGCTTTGAAAGATGCCGCTACCATGCGTTGCAACAAAAATGCTATTATCAAAACTCCTAGTTTTAATCATGTTAATTACTGAAAAACCTAAACTTTCTGCCCCCTCTAATTGCCATTCAGTTTCAAGCCCATTTAAATTGGTGGTCGAAAATAAACCTATTGATGTACCCACATAATAAGTTGTTGTGCCACCAGTACTTAATATACCCGAGTGGATAACAGAGGGGCCATTACCTTGCCCACTTTCTTCTTCTTCTAAATTGCCACTTACATTTTCCCAGCTTTCGCCACCATCGTTACTGTAATAAATTGATGGAACATTATAATTTGAAACTGTTAACAACACCTCTTCCGAATCACCTTGGTTAACTGCCATACTGCTTACCCATCTGTTGCCAATTGATGGTCCTATGTCAACAAGGCTTACTTGGTCGGCCGGTGCATGTACATTTTCTACTTTGTATGCACCACCATTGGCAGTACCATAATATAATACATTAGGATTATGGATGGATTGCGCTAAACACGATATGAAATTGCTACCAGCAGATGAAGGGAAAGTTGCATTATCTAATTTTTCCCATCCTGTTTCAACAGCATCGGTTGAGTTATCTAATTCAAATTGGCTTAAATCTTGGCAACGGAATAAATTACGCCCATTGGGCAAATACATAATATTATTATCTGCAACATCTAATGCAAATGGCGCAATAAATAAAAAGCTGCTTTCTGGTGCATCACTAGGGTCAATTCGTTTAAAATTAACTGTTAAATCATCCTCGTTTAACTCATTAATATAAACTTTGCCCCTTTGGCGCGAAGTATAAACAACTTCAGCCCCTTCAGGTATAGCACAAAATGAACCATCACCACCAGCAATCCATGTAAAATCGCCTTTTTCAACATCATTACTACTATACCAAGTACCATTATCCTGTGTGCCGCCTACAATAGCAGGGTTTTCGCTTGCACCTTCTTCAATTGAAACGGTATAAAACTGGCTTGTTATATAGCCCTTATTAAGCAATTCCCATTCAACATTATCGGCAAAAACATCAGGTGTTAAGTAAAGTCCACCATCATTAGCATTATACATAGCAAATGGGTTGTTAGGATGAAATTTCATTAAATGTTGATCAGGGTGATGATTTGGATAGCGCGTATCAAAATAATCAACAGGATTACAATTATAACCGCCAATCCAATCAACATTGTCAGATGTAAAACCATCATGCGAACGATAAATATTTGTGCCCGCTAAAAGTACCATATTGCAATCAGTAGGGTTTACCGCTATATCCATACAAAAAGAGGATTGGCTGCGAAAAGAACCAATGTCATAATTAATTTCATCAATCCACCACTGGCAATCAAAGTGAGGGATAAATTCTGAGCGGTCATCCCATGTAGCAATATTTGCCCCAGGTTGGTAATCTAAAAAATAAAGTCGGTGTGCTTCGTTAGCTGAGTAGTTGGTTAGTACATATAATTGGTTTGAGTTACACGGGCTAATAGCCATACTTGTTTTACGGGCCGCACTAGGCCAATTATCGGGTGTTATATCATACCATGTAACACCATCAACTGAGCGGTAAATACCCGTATCAGCACCCGAACTTAAAGAAGCATACATAATACCATCACTCGCTATTTGGATGTTGGTGTACTCAGAATTGTTGTTGCCAAAACCTAGCACTTCCTGCCACGTGGTTCCTCCATCGGGGCTGTACATAATACCACGCGATACGGCAGCCCAAATTTTATCGCCTGTTAAAAATGGATTAACTACAATATTGTAAACAATATCAAATGTACCATCAGAGTATGATTGCGGAGTATTAGTAACCGTACTTTCTAAAAGCGACCAAGTTTCACCACTATCGTATGATTTATAAATACCATTTCCCCCCGTTTGATTACTGTATGAAGCATGGCTAATTACACCATAACCACCTTCGCCAGTACCATAATACCAAACCGTATTATAAAATTCACGGGTATCTTGCACCACACACGATACACTTTGCAATTGATCGGGTGGGGTAACACGATAAAAATTTTCGCCCCCATCAACCGATTTAAAAAGACCACCAGTAACGCCACCAGCAATAATTAAATTTTCATCATTAGCATCAATAGCCATGGCGCGGGTTCTACCACCCAGATTATTGGGCCCACGTTGAAACCATTGCTCGCTTGCAGATTTAGTTATTTTTTTAGGTAAAGATTTAGCAAAATCCAATTCAGCTCTTCTAATACCTTTCGGAATTTCTCCACTTGCTGGGTCTTTCAACCTATCAAATAAATATTGTTGCTTTTCAAGGCTCTCCTCTTCTTTAAGTGAAGAGTACGATTTTTTAATGTCCTTTTTCTGCGCAATGTCATTAGTGCATGCAAATACAACCAATACAAGACCGATAAGAAATAAAGTGTATTTTTTCCAACTCATGCTGCAAATCCGTTATTACAACATGAAATTAACATTTTGCTAACTAATCAATTGACTTATGGGCAACCTAAATCAATTTTTGATTGCAAATCATTATTAGGAAAACACATTTCCGATGCCAAATTATTAGGCGCATAACGCTGTAAATTACCATCGTGCAAGGCTCTTTCAATAAAGGCGGTTAACTGGTCAATTTCTTCTTCACTAAGATTTAATGGCCTAAAATTAGGTGCTAACTGGCTTTGCGGCACATTCACATTTTGTGCTACCCCTTCGTTTTTATATTCAACAACCTCTCTTATACTTTCAAAATTTCCGCCATGCCCATAAAACGGCGAATCACTTAAATTATAAAGCTGTGGCACTTTAAACTTATAATTATCATCAGGATTTTGGGTAAAACCACCACGCCCTAAATGCGCACTATCCTCTGGTTTTACATTAAATGTACCTTCGCCCGATAAATCATTCATACCAAGCCCATAAAATGCCATGCTATTAAGTGCAGGTCCAGTGTGGCAACTAACACAATTGGCCTTGCCAAAAAATAAAAGAGCCCCTTTTTTCTCATCATCATCCATTGCACCTGCATCGCCCTTTAACCACATTTGAAACGGCGATTGATTAGACAATAAAGTACGTTCGTAAGCAGCAATAGCCAAACCTGCATTTTCCTTACTAAGGGTATTAGGTTGGTTTTTAAACGCCCGTGCAAAAAGGTCAATATATCGTTCATATTCCTTTATTTCAAGCGGATTTATACTCATTCTATGCACGCCTAAGCCTGCAATAGCCTGCGTTTCTACCCCTTCAAAACCTAAGGCATTAGTTGTTAATGCTTCACTTCCGTACCATAAATCCTGTGTACCCTCATTAACACCAGTTGCGCCAAACTGCCCATTCCAAAGCATATTAGTTTGGTAAGCAACATTTAATACCGATGGCGATTTTATTGATTGTACATCGCAAGTTTCCTCATCATAATCTGGGTGCATAAAACGGCTTTCGCCATTTAAACCAAAGCCAACGCCCCCTTCACCAATACCCTGTTTGCGCCCCGCTTGAAAACCCGCCGAAACGTGATGGCAACTAGCGCAAGAGTAAGTATATTTTCCAGCAGTAATTTTTGGGTCATTTCCTAAAGCCGGTTCATGAAACAAAAATTTACCCAGTTCAACTTTTGCTGAACTTAATGGATTATTAGGGTCTTGTGGAATATTATTAAAGTCGTTTGATTGTGGTTGCGTAAAAAATGCTAAACCTTTTCCTTGCGATTTACTGTTTATCGAATTTTCTAATTCTTGGCTTAAAGAGTCGCTGTAATTTGAGTTCAAATCATCTGTCGTACAAGATGAAAAGGCTAAAATGAATACGAAAAGGCACACTCCTATATTGACTTTCAACATGTTATAGTGTTTTAAATGTCTGTTGAAAGACAGTGCAAAAATGGTGCTAGTTTAAATCACTTTTTGCGCTTTTAACTTTTTAATATGCGGATGCATCACCATAAACCATAGCGGAGGAAAAAGGCTTAGTACCATCATGCCCGGATACCCAGTTGGCATTTGCGGCGAATTTTCGTGATGGCGCAATACTTGATATTTACGGCTCGAAATATAATGATGATCAGAGTGTCGCGAAAGTTCAAATAACAACAAACGACCAATTAAGTGGTTCGAATTCCATGAATGATGTGGCTTAACTCGCTCATAACGTTCGCCTTTTTGCTCACGTTGCAAACCGTAATGCTCAATATAGTTAACGGTTTCCAATAACAAAAAGCCAATAATTGCCGCTATTACAAACGCCAAACAAGCTAATGTGCCAAAAACAAAATAAATAGCAGCTACAAAAGCAATTTGAATAAGATGATACCATAACATTTCATTATGTACCGATAAAATTGCTTTACCTTCTTTACGCAAACGGCTGCTTTCTAAATGCCATGCCGACATATAACTGCCATAAACCGATCTTAAATAAAAAGTATAAATAATTTCACCATAACGTGATGATGCAGGGTCTTCAGGCGTTGATACATTTTTATGATGCCCTCTATTATGCTCAATAAAAAAGTGCATATACAATGAACTTAGTAATAACGCTTTCGACATTAACTGCTCGTACCATGTTTTTCTATGCCCTAACTCATGTGCAATATTAATGCCCAATGCCCCGCACATAATTCCCATCGAAACAATGCGTCCAGTTAAATCAAAAGTAGTTAAAGCGGGGTCGTTAATAGTAAGCAAAAAAAGCAATAAAAAGCCATATTGAACAGGAACAAAAGCATAAATAACAAAGTCGTATAAACGATCGTTTTTAGCCACTTCTTCCTCCATTTTACTCATATTATAAGTTGATGCAGGAAAAAAAAACTCCAAAACAGGTACAAGTGCAAACACATAAAGTAATGGCAAAAAAGTTAGCCAACCATAACTGGTTAAAGCCACTATACCTACTAAGGGTCCTGTAAAAGTCATTAGGTATTTAAGTGCTCTAAAATTATTCATTACTTATTTGTTTAATTGTTATAAATATACTAAATAATACAATGAGTAAGCTTTTATGGAAACGCAATAACATCGAACGCAGTAGGTTCAGCCATAGGAATATTGGCTAAATAATGGCTGTTTAACTGCTCAATAATATAATTAGCAAAAAAAGCATTACCCCTTGCTGTAAAATGAAAACCATCTAAGCTATAAATATTGCCCGTTAAAAATTCACGATTATAATCAACTCCAGCAGCTACATGGTTATCATTATACTTATCATAAAAAGAATTAACATCAATATACATAAGCCCAAACTCTTCTGCTAAAGCCTTAATAATTTCATTAAAGTCGCTAATTGCTTTGCTAACAAGTTCCGCTTCAGCAGCCGTTAAAACTTCCGAATTTAATAACGGATTACCTTCATGTAAGCCATGTGGTTCATCAGGCATAGCCTGTGGGTTCGAACAAGGCACACCTGGCGAATTTCCCATTGTAAAATAAGCAGGTAATAAAATCAAATCTTCATGTAAAGCAACCCTAACTGAGTCGCCCGACTTCATCCATATGTCATGCGGATTATCGCAATCACCAAACTCTTTAACTTGTAGTTTGCCATCGGCACCTATAGTACCTTCAGTAACCGCCCTAAAATATGGAAAATTTAAAATATTAGGGATGCCAATTAACGCCCCTTCAATACTATTACTTGTAGTTAAGGTTTGTATAAGTACACGGTAATTTTCCTCAAAAACCGTTGGATTAGTTAAAGTTGAGGGCGATAATTCACCTAAATCTATATCGCAACTATAACCAGGTAATACACCTGTTTCGCCAGATATTAATCCACCACCACTTGCGGCAAACAACAACACATCGCTAATACCCAACCAGCATGTGAAAAAGCTAGGTTGCAAAGCATCTAAAGTTTGCATTGTTAAATCGTTATACGATGTTGTATCCTCAAAACCTGCTGGCGACATCCTTGCTAAATAAGCACCATTATCATTTAACGAATCAATATTGTTAAAAGCAAAAGTGCTCCAACTTTTATCTAAAACACTTGTTAATTTCATTCGTTGTACTCCTAAATTATTAAAAGCACCTTGCTCATAAATATTGTTTTTCCAAGCAGCGTCAGCCTCGCCACGGTTAATTACAGGCTGTGGGCTACTGCCTTCGCAAAAATTGGGGTCAATACTGCCAATACTATATTCCCCACTACCAGCACCCATAGGCATTAACGGTTGATTAAAATTACCACCGCCAACACGCTTAAATTGTTGCGCCAAAATATTAGCAAAACTATTTTCTTGGCTATTTTGCGTTAAACCATTTGAAAAAACACCAGCCGTAAAATCATCACCAACTGCAAGGTAAGTTTCTACGTTTAAATTACCAGCATTAAAATTTAAATCTTCATTTATTTCGGGTTCGCATGCTGTAAATGCAAGCAATAAAACGCACCAGTATTTTATATAAATTCTCATGTTCAGTTAGTTAAAAGTAAAATGAAAAACCACCACCTACTGCTAAAGCACCTGTTTTGTAAATTGCGGGAAAATTAGCTTGCTCATTGGTTGAGCTTCGTTGCTTACCAAAAAATTGCTGCAAGGATAAATCAACACTCATTTTTTCAAAAGGATATATACTTGCTCCAGCCGTATAACCATACTTGTCAGAACCTGGCGTTTCAGGTGTAATGCAACAATCAGGTGCTGCTGTAAAATCATAAAAAGCGCCAAGCCTTAAAGTAAAATACTTGTTAAATTCATGTTGTACCCCCCCTCTATAGGTTAAAGCACCTTCGTAATTACGGGGTAAAATCATCTCGTTCGATCCATTAATCTCATCTTCAAAAACAAAATGAAGCTGGTCATAAACTGCCCAGTTAGTATAAATAATATCAGCAGTAAAAAGCGTTTTATTTAATGTATAACTAATACCAAAAGCAAAAGTTTCTGGTGTTGTCAATCCAGCCGAAAATTTAGTGTCTGATAATAAAAATTCCGCTGATTCAGGTACATTTGAAAAAACCGCTTCGCCACTGGTTGTTGCTACTTTCGATCGCGACATGTACTTTAACCCAACCATTATTTCATCAGTTGCTTGGTACATAAGCCCAGCCTGAAAACCCATACCAATATCACTAGCCGATAAGTTAATTGAAGCCTCATTCATACCATCATCAACAGGTATTGCACGCTCAACTTCAAATGAGCCCAAACCAACAATAAAACCTAAACCAATTCCTAATTTATCTTTTACTTTATAACTTGCTGTTGTTTGTATAAACAAAGTAGTTAATGCAAACTTTGTTGTTAAAAACCGCCCCTCCCAATCAGGGTTATAATTAATTGTTGAGCCGTAGGGCGTATAAACTCCAAAGCCTAAACTCAAATCTTTAAGCTTTTCATTTTTAAAACCAAATTTTCCGTAAATATGAAAAGGTGTTTGAATGGCATTTTCATCACGTTCAACATGCCCAGTGTTAGGGTTTTTGTAAACATAATTCAAACCAACACCAAAGGCACCAAAAGTTATATTGTTGCCCTCAACAAACGAAATTCCTCCCGGATTAAAAAAGTTAACAGCAGCATCTAATGCCAAAGCAGTTCCTGCATGCCCTAAACCATTATTTTTTTGCGCCTGAAAAGGTACTTTGTACCCATTGGCAAATAAAGTACTTGCCGAAAATAAAAGCATTAAGCAGAAAAATTTATTCCACATAAACTATAAATTATTGAGCTGATAAAGATATATATTCAGTTGGCAATTTCTACTTTCACTAATCAGTTAAACACTAATAAGTCATTTATAATGAAACAAATAGTAATTCTACTAAGCTACCTGCTATTATTTACATTGGTAAGTTGTGCAGATTCAACACCCAAAAAACAAGCTCGCACACAAGTTTTTAGGTATAATCAAGCCTCGGCATTACATTCGCTCGATCCCGCATTTGCAAAAGACCAAGCCAGTATTTGGGTGGCAAGGCAATTGTTTAACACACTTGTTGAGGTTGATGAAAATTTAAATATCCAACCATCAATTGCCAAAAAATGGGAATTTAGTAATGATGGAAAACGAATAACTTTTCATTTAAGAGATGATGTATATTTTGTTAATGAAAATGGGCAACAAGAAAATTTAACTTCAATTGATGTTGCCTATAGCTTGCAGCGTTTAATTGATCCCAAAGTTGCCTCTCCGGGGGCATGGGTGTTTAATGGTAGGGTAGCAGACTACAATCCTTTTGTAGCCAAAAGCGATTATGTATTTGAGTTGAATTTAAAAGCCCCATTCCAACCAATAATGGGCATTTTATCAATGCAGTACTGCTCAATCGTAAGTAAAAAGTCAGTTGAAAAATTTGGGAAAGAATTTAGGAGCAATCCCGTTGGTTCAGGCCCATTTCAATTAAAAAAATGGAGCGAAGGCGAAGCTTTATTTATGGCAAAAAATCCTAATTATTGGGAAAAAGATGCCCAAGGGCAAAACCTACCTTATTTGGATGGGGTTAAAGTAACCTTTAACGAAAATAAACGCACTGCATTTACCGATTTTGTAAATGGTAATCTCGAATTTATATCAGGATTAGATGGTAGCTATAAGGATGAAGTATTAACTAAAGAAGGTGAGCTACAAGCCAACTTTCAAGGCAAAATTATAATGGAAAAATCGCCCTACTTAAATACTGAGTATTTAGGTTTTAACCTCAAAAATCCGTCTAATAAAGTGTTATTGAACGAAAAAGTACGTAAAGCCATCAATTATGGCTTCGATAGGTCAAAAATGATACGTTATTTAAGAAACAACATAGGCAAACCAGCCGTACATGGTTTTATACCGCCTGGTTTACCTGGGCATAACAATCAGTTAAAAGGTTTTGATTACAACCCTGAAAAAGCAAAGCAATTGTTAAAACAAGCTGGATATAGCAACACTAATTTAGTGCCCGAAATTGTTTTAGAAACAAGCAGTTCGTACAAAGATTTATGTATTTACATCCAACGCCAACTCCTCGAAATTGGAATCCGTTTACGTATTGAAATGGTCCCCCCTTCTTTTTTAAGAGAAAAAATGAGCAAGGGCGAAAGCGACTTTTTTCGTGCTTCATGGATTGGTGATTACCCAGATGCCGAAACATTTTTAACGGTTTTTTATGGCGGCAATCCAGCTCCGCCAAACTACACCCGGTTTAAAAACCAAAACTTTGATAAACTGTACAATTTAGCACTAATTGAAACTGACGATGAAAAACGGCACGCTTTTTATAGAGATATGGATAAGGAGATAATTAACAATGCGCCAATTATCCCACTTTTTTACGATGAAGTCGTTCGTTTTAGCCAACCTTACGTAAAAGGGCTTAAAATGAACGCTTTTAATTGGTTGACTTTAAAAAAAGTTAAACTAGTTGACAATTAAGCACTTCACTAGTCAGATGAGCTTAAATGACAGCTACTATGTTTATGATTTCTGTTAAAGATGAAATACAAGAGTATTTGCGTTTAGCTCACTCAAACTTCGATTTAAGTGTCGATGTATCATTTCAGTATGCCTACAAGGGGCTGCAAATATTAATTGAAAGTGGCGATAATACACTAAAAGCCGAATACCTTAATATTTTAGGGCGTTGTCATCACGAAAAAGGCAATTTAGGCAAAGCCCTTAACTATTATAAAAAGGCATTTGAAAATGCAACAGCGGCTTCCAATTCCGACGATTCATTAATATCGCAATGCTTAAATAATATAGGTTTAGCCTATTTTGAAAGGGTAGAGTATAACAAAGCCCTCGATTATTATTCAAGAGCCCTAAAACACTTTGCACCGCAAATAAATTCAGTTACCTATAACTCAATTGCCGAAATTTATCGCTTGCAATCAAACTTTGATAAAGCAATGCAAGCAGCACAAACCTCGCTTGATTTATCAGGAAAATACAATGTTGAGCAATTGCCCCTTACCTATATTAATATTGGTAAAATTCATACCGCTCAAGAGCAATATCCTAAAGCAATTAAAAACCAAATGCAAGCCTTGCAATTAGCCCAAAATGGCAAACGCAAACGTAACAAACACCTATCGCTACTTGAGTTAGGCAACCTATATTATTGCATGGCCGATTTTGAGCAGGCCGAAGAATATTATAGGCAAGCATTACACTTGGCAACAACCATGTTAAACCCCAAGGCATTGTGCGAAAGCCGTATGGCATTAGGCAAACTAATGGTTGAAGAAGGCGATGACTTTAAAGCATTAGAATATCTAAATTTAGCATACGAATACGCTAATAGACACAGCATTGATGGTTATAAAACAGATTTGTTAAGAACAATTATTGATGCCTACGAAAACTTAGGCGATCAACAAAATGCCTCAGTCAATCAAAAAATGCTGACTAACCATTTATTAGCTATAATTGAGCGCGAAAGTTACAGTAAACTCAACTTAATAATTGAAGAAAAAGAAGTTGAAATTGACAGCTTAAAACGCCAAAATGAGCAAATTGAAGAACAAAAACTAAAGCTAGAACAATCAAGCCGCGAGTTTCAAGAATTTACCTTCGTTTTTTCACACGATTTACAAGAACCCTTACGCCAAATAAACAGTTTTATTGGTTTGATTGAACGCCGATATTTGCCAGGCTTCGAGGATAATATTAAAGATTACTTTTCTTATATCAGCGAAGGCGCAAGCCGCATGAAAACCCTGCTAACCGATTTAATGCAATACGCTTCTATTAAAGAAGAAGGCGCGAAAATGGAGGAGGTTGATTTGGGCATGATTATCGAAATTGTCAAGGATAATTTAGATAAAGAAATTGAGGAATCAAAGGCAGAAATTGAGATAGACAATATGCCTAATATCACAGGTAGCAATTACTTTTTAAGCCTACTATTTCAAAATGTTTTACATAACTCCATCAAGTTTAAAGGCGACAAAAAACCCAAAATTAAAATCACCCATTCAGAGGAAGTTAGCTACCATTTATTTAGCATATCTGACAATGGAATTGGTATAGATGATGATTACAAACAAAAAATATTCGCCATATTCAATCGCTTGAATAAGGAAGATTATGATGGAACAGGCATAGGCTTAGCCATCTGCCGTAAAGTAGTGGAACTGCACGGCGGCACCATTTGGCTCGAATCCGAGCTAAACAAAGGCACTACTGTACATTTTACATTGAAGGGTTAGGGCTAATCAAAGGCTTTTAGAAAAATGCCAGAGGCGTCATTTCAGAAAATCTAAATGATTTATCTGAAATCTAAGAACTGTAAAAATATTTTTGAACAATCAGCATCATTGCAGGAGACAAGAAAATGTAGCTTAATTAATAATCGACGATTCGTAGTAATAGCCGCTACGTTTGCGAAATCGCATTGCAAAGCAATTAGCGTGTAGCAATAATGTAGTCGGTGGTTCTACTTTAGTAGAAATTAGATGGAGACACCCAGTCTGAATCGTCTAGCATTTTGTTTACTTTTTTGTAACGGGATGCGTAATCTGAAAAAGTAAGAAGGGATTACTAAATTTATATCAACAAAACTCGCCTTTCGCAAAGAGCAAAGAGAACAAACTCCCGCCCTTCTAACAGATGCCCAATCTTAGTATTTAACAAACTTGCTTGTATGCACAGTTTGTCCATTGCTTATATGGATAAAGTAAGTACCACCCATATAATTGGCAACATCTAACAATATTGAGCTACTGCCCGAAACAGAATAACTTTTGTTGGCTATTAAACGACCATCAGCAGCGTAAATAGTGAACACCGCCTCAGTTTCAATTGTAGAAACTAAATCAATAACTATATCTCCGTTAGTTATTGCTGGATAAATTGAGTTGACAGAAAAAGTTGATTCGCGGCCAATTTCAACAATATTTCCTAAGTAGCTATGTTCACCGTTCGTATTAACTTCAATAAGGCGGTAATAATAAGTAACACCTATTTCAATGTCAAAATCTTGGTAACTGTAATCGGTATCGTTAGAGCTAAAACCAATGGCATCTTTTACGCAAATTTTTTGGAAATCAACCCCGTTTTCTGAGCGTTCCAAAATAAAATAATCGGCATCCATTTCGCTAGCTGTTGTCCAAAATAATAAGTTGATATTACCTTCGGTACGCCCGTCAAACTCCTTTAATTCAATAGCAGTAACCGTACATTCAATGGAGTTATTAATTAAGCCAGGTTGGGTTACCGGTGTGCATGGAGTGTAATATTGAATGCTATATTCGCCTTCACCTAAATCATCAATAAAAGCATCAATAACCAAAGTAGCAAAACCAGCAGATACGTCAAGGTTAACCAAAGTCCCTCCATTAATATTCAAAATTTCAAAATCATTTACATCGCTAAGTAATATGCTAACCGTTGCAATACCGTTGTTGCCACAACTAGTGGTAATCGATGAAATTGTAGGCTCAATTATCTCTTCAGGATAAACGTAAACCGAATGAGTATAGAATAAATCAACTGGAATTTCAGGTGTTGCAAGTTCCCAATCGTCATCGCACATTATATAAGCATGAAGAGTAACTATATCAGGGCTACACCCATCGCCAGAAGCAGGGTAGTATAATGGATCTCCAATAATATATGGGCTTCCGTCTTCAAATTCCCAAAAAACAGCATTCCCATTTTCATCGTTCAGGTTTATTTGTGGCATTAAGGGGCTATTACCGCTAAAAATTGATTCATCGCTATCAAAGTCGTTGGTAGTAGGGCACGAAACACAGATATAATTCCCATCAATCGTAAAAGAAAAGCATTGTGCATCTGCTACATTGTAGTTAAGATTACCAACCAACCAAGTAATACTTCCAGCACCAGTTTCTGCACTTAAATCAGGGCAAGCTCCATTATTATCATAACTGTTAGATATAGTAAATCCCTCAACATCATCGCAGTCAAAAGATATCACGCATAAATCGCATGAATAGGGAGTATCAATAAACCCGCCTAAATCAGACATGTCAGGATACACCGTAATTTCAATACTCCCTGAAAAAACATAACTATCATCACTTTCACCAGTAAAGCCATCTGCATTAGCATCACAACGTAAATAGGCATAAAGTGTATAAGTGTTTGGTATGCATTCATCAGTAGGGCCAAGGTTACCCGGTATATATGGTATGCTAGGCGGAATATCCAAAAACCAATCTACTCCGTCTCCATCAACATCGCTAACATCTAAGTTTGTCGCATCCGTTATTGTTAGTCCAGTTGGGCCGCCTAATGAAATATCCATTTCTGTATCATCTCCACAAAAACTAAAACTAGGGGTATTTAAATATCCTGTTGGGCAACTACAATTTGGGGTATAAATAACCTCATTCAAAACACAGTCTGAATTTTGAGCTAATATACTTATATCGTAAAATGCAACTGATAAAGAGAGAGTTAATGTGCTTGGAATACCACTTTCAAGCGTAGTTGATACATCGCCTTCAACCGTATAAAACGAACTGTTACCACTTACATTAATGGTAACTTCAAATTCTGTAGGGCTAACACAAACTAAATTATAAATACTTATTGTTGGAGGTTCAGTAACATTAAGTACAAAGCTCTCTCCATCAAAGCAGCCATTAGTGCTGTCAAAGGCATATAATACACCTAAAAAAGGCGCAGTAATAACAGACCCAGCACTATACTGAGTGCCTGTGCCGCCCGGCCCAGTATAATAAGCTTCATTGCCAGTTAAATTTATGCCTGTAATAACAGGTAAAGTGTAGGGTTCGCATACATTTTGGTCGGGTATTTCATCAATAACTGGTGAGTTAACTATTGTCACATCAACAGATGTAGTGTCAGCACAGCTACCTGAAGTACAAACAATAAAATAAAAATCAGATGATGTAACGATTAGCCCAGAACCCGTTAACTCGTTGCCTGGCATACCGAAAGAATTCGTGTAATACAGACAAGTAGGGGATGTCCCGTTCAAATCAATAGGTACTACGCTTGATAAGTCAAACTGATCGCAATCAATAATTGGAGGAATTGGGGCTAAATCTGGACCAGTTCCATCGTCACATTCCATTAATAAAGGATTGGCAGATAAAATTTGATAAGCATAAGTTGATGTACAAAAAAGTAAAAGTAAAAGTAAAAGAAAAACGAAAAGGTGTTTCATGATTCGGGAGATTAAAAAGTTAAAAGTTTAAGCTAATAACTAATATAATAAAATTTCACCATGTTGTATTATTGCTGCAATAACTTAGTAAGTAAAAACAAACTTCTGTAAAATTTTTACATTTCATGCCTTTGTTATAAAATGAAAATGCCAAAATGCACTTAAATGCTTATATTAAGTATTACTTAGCTTAAAGTAGTTAACTATCAAAAATGACGAAGAAAACGTCATTCCCAAGAATGTACTCATACACGAGTTGGGAATCTCAGAACACGATACTGGGCATGAAAAGGCTTCATTAGTTCATATCGAAAAAATGAGCATCATTGCAGGTAACAAAAAATATGCAATACAATAAATAATCGACGATTCACAGCGATAGTTGCAAGCTAGGCGAAGTCGCATTGCAAGGCAATAAAGCGCGTAGCCTAAAGCTTGACAACGGTTGTTCATATTGAACAAATCGCCTTGAATCGTCTAGCATTTTGCTTACTTTTTTGCAATGAAAAAGTAAGAGATTAACTACATAATTCAAAAACAAGATGTTGCGAAAAAAATAGTGTCCTTTATTTTTTGAAAACCTTGATTTAACCTTGCATTCTAGATAACCTTTAAAATCAAGGATTATGAATCTTAAAGTAAAAACCGACATCATAAAATTAGTAACGGCTATCGTTGTTTTAGTTACAGTTTTTATAGGCTTTGTTACACTAATAATCGACAAATTTTGTTAATAACAAACTACTGTAAAACGAACTTTTTTATACTTAAAATTGGTTATATTTTTGCAGCCCATTTAGTTCACCCAAAATAATTGCATATGGCATTCGATATCGGAATGATTAAATCACATTACGAAACCCTTCCTCAACAAATACAAAAAGCACGCGCCTTATTAAATAGGCCAATGGCAGCAGCCGAAAAAATACTTTACACACACTTATACAAAACACAAGAGGCGCGCGAATTTACTCGCGGTGGTGATTATGTGGATTTCGCTCCCGATAGAGTGGCAATGCAAGATGCAACGGCGCAAATGGCATTATTGCAATTTATGCAGGCAGGCAAAGCAAAAGTAGCCGTGCCAAGTACAGCCCATTGCGATCACCTTATCCAAGCTAAATTAGGGGCCGATAAAGATTTGCAAGAAAGCCTAAACGTAAACAACGAGGTTTTCAACTTTTTACAATCAGTTTGCAATAAATACGGTATTGGTTTTTGGAAACCAGGGGCTGGTATTATTCACCAAGTGGTGCTTGAAAACTACGCCTTCCCTGGCGGTATGATGATTGGTACCGATTCGCATACCGTAAATGCAGGTGGTTTAGGTATGGTGGCAATTGGTGTTGGTGGTGCTGATGCCGTTGATGTAATGGCGGGCATGCCTTGGGAACTTAAAATGCCAAAACTAATCGGTGTTAAATTAACAGGACGTTTAAGCGGGTGGACATCAGCCAAAGATGTTATACTTAAAGTAGCAGGTATTTTAACCGTAAAAGGTGGTACAGGTGCAATTGTTGAATATTTCGGCGATGGTGCAACTTCATTAAGCTGTACAGGTAAAGGTACTATTTGCAATATGGGTGCTGAAATTGGTGCAACCACTTCAACTTTCGGTTATGATGATAGCATGGAACGTTATTTACGTGCTACTGATCGTAACGATGTGGCGGATGCAGCCAATGCCGTTAAAGAACATTTAACTGCCGACCCTGAAGTATATGCTAATCCTGAAAAATATTTCGATCAAGTAATTGAAATTGATTTAAGCACTTTATCGCCACATTTAAACGGACCTTTTACACCAGATTTAGCAACACCAGTTGCCGATATGAAGAAAAAAGCCGTAGCGAATGATTGGCCACTTGAAATTGAATGGGCTTTAATAGGTTCATGTACTAACTCAAGCTATGAAGATTTAACTCGTGCCGCTTCAATTGTTGAAGATGCAGTTAACAAAGGAATTACTGCTAAGTCTAATTTGGGTATTAACCCAGGTTCTGAGCAAGTACGTTTTACTGCCGAGCGCGATGGCTTATTTGAAATTTTCGGAAAGCTAGATAACACACGCATTTTTACCAATGCTTGCGGTCCTTGTATTGGTCAATGGGCACGTTACAACGATCCTAAAAATGCGCCTAAAAACAGTATCGTTCACTCGTTTAACCGTAACTTTTCAAAGCGTGCAGATGGTAATCCAAATACCCACGCTTTTGTAACATCGCCCGAAATGGTAGCGGCAATCGCAATTTCAGGCCGTTTAGATTTTAACCCAATTACGGATAGCTTAACTAACCAAGCTGGCGAGCAAGTAATGTTAGCCGAACCAACAGGAATTGAATTACCAGAAAAAGGCTTTGCAGTTGAAGATAGAGGCTTTATTGCACCTATGGAAGATGGTTCTCAAGTTGAAGTAATTGTTGATCCAAACTCTGAGCGTTTACAATTGTTAGAAGGTTTTGCCCCGTGGGATGGTAAGGACATCACAGGCATGAAACTTTTAATTAAAGCCTTTGGTAAATGCACAACCGACCATATTAGCATGGCAGGCCCGTGGTTAAAATACCGTGGTCATTTAGATAATATTTCAAACAACTGTTTAATTGGTGCCGTTAATTCCTTTGGTAAAGGGGTTAACTCAATTAAAAATCAATTAACAGGAGAGCATGGAGCAGTGCCTGATACCGCTCGCCAATACAAAGCCGCTGGTATCGGAACTATCGTTGTTGGTGACGAAAACTACGGCGAAGGTTCATCGCGCGAACATGCCGCAATGGAGCCACGCCATTTAGGCGTTCGTGTTGTAATTGTTCGCTCTTATGCACGTATTCACGAAACCAACTTGAAAAAGCAAGGCGTATTAGCCTTAACTTTTGCTAATAAAGCAGATTACGATAAAATTCAAGAAGACGATACCATTGATATTGTTGGTATGGACAACTTCAAACCAGGCGTTCCATTAACCGTTCGTTTAACACATGCCGATGGTTCAGTTGAGGAATTTGCAGCAAATCACACTTATAGCGAAGGCCAAATTGATTGGTTTAAAGCCGGTAGCGCACTTAACGAAATTAAAGCACAAAACGCTTAATAAATTTTTAAGATAATACTAATGAAAGCCTCACTTTTTAGTGGGGCTTTTTCGTTGTAAGTGCTTCTTTATCAATGATGTGGAAAAGTTTTCACCTTTTTTTGAAACTTTTTAAAAGCTACAATAACTAAAATTATTGGAAAAAACTCTAGTTCTAGTATTGCCTAAATTTTTTTTCGATGAGCTGCTAATAAATTTGAGAATCGTAAAATGTTGATTTTTAGACATTTCAAAGCATTAACATTTATTTATTTATTTATTTACTCATATGTTTTTTAGGTGTTGGCATAGGGTTTGAATTAAGATAGGTTGAGCCATGTTTTAGGCTCAATAACACCTAAAAGCTTTACAATGAATACGGTTACATTTAAGTCGTGTTTTGAAAACGCTAATTTTTTTACAAAGCCATTTTTATCAATAATGGTGTGTATGCTTTTAATTACTTCATTAAGTTTAGCACTTAATGCTCAAGTATTTGAGGCAACACTAAGCGGCACAAATTTTTCCATTTGTGGTCAAACACAAACCCTTACAATTACTTTCACAAACGATTCTGGCGGTCCTATCAATAACGAGTTGATAACGATTGATATGTCAGGTGCGGCAAACTTTAGTTTGTCAAACTTTACCCAAAATCCAAATGTTGGAGCAATCTGGGATCCTGTTGCAGGAACCATTACAAGCCCAACCCAATTTGTGCAAGATGGCGAAATATGGCAATTTACGCTCGAGGTTACTGCCGATTGTGGAGCTGAAAACACCCAAGATCCTGGCATACTCCTATCTTTCGATTCCGATCAATTTACAGCATTACCTGTTTTATTAGAAGGTTTCTCTGTGTTTTTTGGAGATTTATCAATAGTATCAAGCAGTATTCAGGGTAACATAAGGCCTAACGATAATATTTTCGATGCAGCCCTAGGCGTAAACGATACCTTAAAAGTACCAGTTGTAAATGCGGGGCAGGGTAGTTTGAATGAGTTTGTTTATTTTGTAATCGATCCACCCTCGGTTGATTTAGTAGGTGTTGTTTTAGCAGGTAATCCACTTGCACCTTTCGCTACAAATGGCGATACTAGTTTTTATCTAATTGATGCTGCACTTATAAACGGAAACACAACAGGCGCAACCAATAATGGAGATGCGCTTTTTGACCTAAATGAAACACTATTAATATGTGAAGTTTGGACAGGGCAAGATTGCTCAAGTACTGAACCTATTCAACATGGTGCACAATATGGCTGCGAAGCCGACCCACTAGCTTATTGCCAACGAATTAATATTGCAACAACTGGTGTTAGTTACAATTTTGCTTTACCCGTTTTAGATGTTGAGGTACACGCACAGTTAATTAATAGACCGCCATGTTATGCTGTAGATGCAGCTACAATGTCATACTATATTGTTAATGAAGGTGCCGTTCCAGCGGTAGATGTTTCAATTGATGCATATGCCCCAGGTGCAGGTTCAATAATCCCTTCAAGCTTTGTTGCCTATTTACAACCAGATGGTTCGGGCGCATCATTTGCAGGAACAATATCTACTTCAACAGCTGCAAGTAATGCCTGTTCGTCAGGTGGTGGTGTAAACGTTGAAACAGCAACAGCAATATTTGAAGATGTGAACTTAGCACCAGGCGATACATTATATGTAACTTTTCAAACCATTCATGGATGTGATTGCCATGGTTGTACAATTGAAGATGTTTTTTGGGCACGTTTAACCGCAATTGGTTGGACTGATGGTTGCGATAGAACCTATGTAGATAATGATGATGTTTATTATTTAGACGGCCAAGCAGATACAAGATTACTAGGATTCTTTGAAGGTGAATCGTACGTAACAACCCCTTCAACTTGTATGGATTTTACAATAACACAAGGTTTTTCCCATTTCTTTACATTAGGCTATCCAAATGCTTATTTCGAATCAATAATTAATGCAAGCCCAGGGGTAGATATTACCTCGGTTACAAACATTAATAGTGCAGGAAACCCTACTGCTACAACTTCAATAGATGACCAAGTATCAAATCCCGATGGTAGCGAAGTAGTAACAGCACATTCAACAGGCAATGTTGGCGGTTCAATCCGAATTTGTTTTGATATTGATTGTAGCGAAAACTCAGGTTGCCCTGCAACAGCAAGTTTAACCATGCAAAGCTTTTTTATTACTGACCCTAGTTGTGCATGTGTAGATAATGTTTCATGTCCTTCATCAATTCAATTTGTTTACGATTGCCCACCGTGTAACCCATGCGATGGTTTATCAATCGTTGATTTTGATGTAAGTCGCGTTAATTATGGTGAAATAGATGCTAACAATGATAATATTGGCGAAGGTACACTAGCCAACGTAACTACACCAGGTGTTAATCCTAAGGTGTTTTTAGCGGGCGATACATTAAAAGCCACCTTAACAGGCGTAGTACAAGATGGCTCTCCATTACCAACCCCACATTTTTGGGAATACGCATTTCTCGAAATGAATATGAACACTTCAAGCTTTACCATTTTGGGAGGAGATTTCCAAGTATGGGATGCAAGTACTGGCAATACTTTAAGTTGTAATGTTTTAAGCCAGTTTACTAGCCCAGCCGATCCAACATTAATGGTAACCGATATTTCGGCACCAACCTTAGATGCACTCACTTGTTCAGATTTTAATGGCTTTGAATATGCCGACGGCGATAGCCTATTTTTATGCGTATATTATACCCCTAAGGAGCAGTTAGTAAACGTACAATCAACCCCATATATATACACGCCAGCATGGTATTTAAGCGATGATGTTTACGATTTAGGTAATCGTTTTAGCTGTAATTTTTTGGTTGAAACACTAAACCAAATCGGTGTTTATTATTATGAAGAAGTAGGCATGGGCGGCGAAGACTTTGGCGGTTGCGAAACCTCACCATTTTATCATCAAGTACGTATCCATTATGGCGATTTAGGATACGAAGAATTTCCTAACGAAATCAGAAATCCTGGTAACGTTGATAAATACACCTTTGTTAAACCACCAGAATTTGCTTACGTACCCGATGAATTTGGTATCCGAATTAGAGAGTATATGGGTACTCATACAGATATTGTCTTTATAGAAGATGGCCCTTTGCCACAAAACTTCTTTAGTATAAACGGCGATACCCTTTGCTTTTTTGTGCAAGATTATATTGATTCATTAGGGCCAAACATACCAATAGATGAAGGAACCATATTTTGGTTTTACCCTGCTATACAAGGTAACTGCCAAAGTGACGTAGGAACTTATAATAGTTGTACCAAAGCAGTTTACGATGTTGATGATAACGTCTTCTGCCAAGATGAATATGTGTACGATTTTGAATGCCGTGATTGGGATTACACCGGCGGTCCAGTTTTACAAGTAAACTCACTAACCCCAATTATTGAAGTTTTCCAACAAAGTAGCTGCGCAAGAATAACAATTACAAATACAACAAACATCTCTGCACCATTTACATTTTTAAATGTTAACGATGTGGTAGGTGGTTTAGTGGTTACAGGGGTAATCGAAGACCCTGACGGTGCAAACACATCATTACCAGTAAACAATTTTGGTATTTACGAGTTAGGTAACTTCCTTGCTGGGGCAACACTTACTTACGAAGTATGCGTAAACGTTTCCGACTGTGTCGATCAACAATTAGAATTTATCGCAGGTTGGGATTGCCAAGGCTATCCAACAACAGTTGAAGAAGCCTTATGTACAGAGCCTTCATATGTTGATTTCTTAGCCGTTTCAGGCGATTTGGATATGGCAGTATTCGCCCCAACTGAAAATATAACCGTACCACTTTGCGATACCGTAACATATATGTTAGGCTTTACCAGTACACAATTAGGATACTTAAATGAAATTCATTTCCAGTATGTATTACCTAACGGAACCACTTTTGTTCCAGGTTCATTCCAAATTGCATATCCAGTACCCGTAGGTTCAGATACCACTTTTGTAACCGTAACCGATCCTGCAAATCCTTTTGGTAACTTCTTTACAACCGAGTTAACACAGTTTGACCCAATCCTTTCAACCGACGGCTTAATCGGCTCACCAGGAGCAGCTACTAACGAAAACATTGTATTGGTTCAATTTGATATACTTACCGATTGCAATTTCGCTTCAGGTTCACGGCCACGCTTTAGGTCATGGGCGTTTGATGCTTGCGGTACTCGTACCAGAACTATTGGCTTAATAGGCGATAGGCTATTTATTGATAATGCCGTACCAGAGTATGACATCAGCATGAATCTTGGTTTATTAGAAATGAATGCATGCGAAAACGATCAAGAAACCATAACCATTGATATGGAAATTGGAGCAAACCCTGGTATTGCAACTGCTGCTGGCGATTCAATAAGTGTTCAGCTACCACAAGGCATTGTTTATGTACCAAGTTCATACAACCCAATTTCAAATTCATCGGGTAGTGCACCAACCTTTGTAACAAACAATGGGCAAACAACATTACTTTGGCCAATTCAAGCAGGTTTGGTTGATGGCGATATTATACAATTTGAATTAGATATTATGGCAACCGATGTTGGCCAATCATGTTCTCAATACGAAATGATTGTTTCAACCTTTTCAAAAACAAATGCATCATGTGGTGCCGAAACTTGTAGTATTAGTGTGTTAAGTGGCGAAAAAAGCGTTTACATAAACATTGTAAAACCCGATTTAGCCATACAATCAATTGATTTAAACTTAGTAAACATCCCACCTTCAAACCAATTATTGGAATATACATACACCGTTTGTAATGATGCCACTGAAGATTTTAATGGCGATTTAGAAATTGATTTATATGCCGATAATGATAATGACGGATTACTAGATACTAACATTGATAATATCGCTACATCAATTACTGATAATGTATCAATTCCTGGAGGTACCTGTATAACAATAACCAATTCAGCATTAGTTTCAGCAGGCAGTTTATGCAAAGTACTCGCAGTTATTGATCCAAGTAATAATTGTACTTGCGATTTAGAGGTATCAAATCAAATTGATGTTACTATTGAAAACCAATTTACTACAGATGTTGAACTTTGCTCAGACGATATTTTACAAGTAGGACCTGCAAATGTTGCTGGCTTTGATTATGAATGGTTAAGTTACAACGGCTCTAACTTAACAGCTTTAAGTTCAACAACAACATCACCTGTCAACTTTCAATTTAGTAATACATCAGGGGCAGATATTGTTTGGGATTATGTAATCCGAACCTCTTATGGCAATTGTTATACTTACGATACTTTAACTGTAACCGTTTTCCCTGAAAACAATGTTCAAGTAAGTGTTGCAGCATGTATTGGCGAGTCATTTGTCTTACCAGGCTCAACAACAGGTTCAAATTTCTTATGGACACCCGCAACAGATTTAGATGATCCAACACTTTCATTCCCAACATTAGATCCTGTACCAGCATCTGGTGTTTATACCCTTAATTACACCGATGAAGATGGATGTAATGCCAGTAGAGAAATAACGATTAGTGGTATAGGTTGTGCCCCAGATACAGGTATTGGTGATACCGTTTGGTACGATTTAAATGCCAACGGTTTACAAGATTTAGGAGAGCCAGGCATACCAGGGGTAACCGTATATTTATATTATACAACAAACACTAGCCCAGGTGCACACATTAGCGCAACTTTTACAGATGCTAATGGCTATTACGATTTTACAGGAATCCCAGCAGGTAACTATGTTGTTGGCTTTGTTGATCCAGCAGGTTTTGTTACTACAACTGTTGATGTAGGCAGCAACGCAAACGATGCTACCGATAGCGATGCAGGAGTAGGAGGGCTCACAGGGAGCTACTTCCTTATGAATAACCAATTTAACCCAACTGTCGATGCAGGATACGTTCCAAATTGTAACCTCGAAATGGAGGTGAGCTTAGTAGGTGGTTGTACCGAAATTGGCTTTATCGATCATCGAGAATATGAAATAACCATTACATGGACTAATGCAGTTTACACTTCGGCCTTCTTAGGCGGTAGCGACAATATTGTTGTTGATATTGATGGTACAGCTTACAACTTCCCAATAACGGAATTATCTGGCGATACAACTTTTGTACATAACTATAATGTAACAACTGGTAACTCATTTACGGGTACAGCATTTTTGCAGGATGATCCAGCATGTTCAGCAAGCTTAAATGTTACAAATGTTGTTGATTGTGTTTACGATTTAGCACTAATAAAAGATATTGACTTAGTTAGCTTACCAACTCCATATACTTATGGCGATCCAATTCCATTTATAATCACGGTTGAAAATCAAGGCTCAAATCCACTTACAAATATTGTAGTTAATGATTACATGCCTTCAGGTTATTCATTTACGCCGTCAATTAATACAGGTTGGTCATTAGCAGGGCCTTCATTGTTGCAATACACTATTGGTACTACAATAATGCCAGGAGCTTCTCTTGATATTCCATTAAGCTTAACACTTGAGCAAGCATCAGGAGTCGATGAATGGTTAAACTATGCTGAAATCTTATCAATGACAGATACTTTGAATATCGATCGTTCAAATGATGATATAGATTCAACTCCAGATGGTGACCCAACAAATGATGCAGGTGGTTCGGCTGATACTGCTTCTGACGATGTTTTAAATGGAGATGGAACAGGTAACCCTGGTGATATTGACCCATTAACTGATGAAGATGACCATGATCCAGAAAACTTACAAGTAGTTGATATCGCTTTAATGAAGGTTATTGATAGCCCTCAGTCAGCTTATAGCTACGGCGACCCAATTACCTTTAATATTACCGTATTTAACCAAGGCAATGTAACATTAAATAACATTATTATTAATGATACTATTCCAAGCGGTTACTCATGGTTAACGTCTAATCAACCTCAATGGTCGTTAAGTGGTACAGTAGCAACAACCACAATTGTTGGGGCTTTAGCACCAAATACATCAACTACTATTCAAATGACATTAACAATTGAGCAAGCACTTTTAGGCAATTATACAAATATTGCCGAAGTTGGTTCATTTACAAATGCAGATGGCTCAGTTGATTTAACAAATGCCGATGTTGATTCGGATGCAGATACTAATCATAATAATGATGGAGGTGGTAACCCTGATGGTAACTCTGATAATGTTGTTGATGGCGATGGTTCCGGTGCTCCAGGTACTGATAGCCCATCAACAGATGAGGATGATAGCGACCCTGCAATAATTGAACGATTTGCACCAATTTGTCAAGTAAGTTCAGACTCACCAGTTTGTTTTGGTGAAGATTTACAATTACAAGAAACAGGAGGCGAAGCACAATCATGGAATTGGATAGGTCCTAACGGATTTACGTCAACTGCTCAAAACCCATTAGTAGTAAATCCAGATCCTGGTACTTATGGTGTTATAATTACAGATTTAAATGGTTTCGTTTCCGATACTTGTTTTGTTGATGTAATTGTATCACCAGAAATGTTAACACAAGTAGATAGTACAAACGTTGCATGTAATGGCGAAGCCAACGGCTCAATTGATTTAGAAGTAATTGGCGGTATTCCGCCTTATACTTACGATTGGGATAACGACGGTCCAGACGATCCAGATAATGACTTCCAAGATTTATTAGGCTTAACAGCAGGTACATATACCGTAACAATAACAGATGCTGTAGGATGTTTTATTACACGCGCAGTTGTAATTTCTGAACCAGTAGCTTTATCATGCTCAACAACACCAAGTGATGTATTGTGTAATGGCGAAAGCTCAGGCTCAATTTTAGTAAATGCTACTGGTGGTACTACGCCTTACTCATACAGTTTAAATGGTACAACATTCCAACCAGGTAGCAACATAACTAACCTAGCAGCAGGTAGCTATACCGTTACGGTTGAAGATGCTAATGGTTGCCGAACAACTTGTTCTGCAACAGTTAATGAGCCAACAGTTTTAGGCTGTTCAATTGTTGCAACAAACGCTACTGATTGTGGAGTTGATGATGGTACATTAACTGTAACAGCCACAGGCGGTACAGGTACAATTGAATACAGTACAGATGGTGTTAATTTCCAACCATCAAACACATTTGGTAGCCTAAGTGCAGGTAGTTATACCGTAACTGTTCGCGATGCTAATGGATGTTTAAGCACATGCACAGCGGATATTACAGCGCCAGATGCGCCAGTTTGCGAAATCGTTTCTCAAACAAATGTAACATGCTTTGGTGCTGCAACTGGCGAAGTAACCGTTACGGCAACAGGCGGCAGCGGTAATTACGAATACAGTACCGATGGTACAAACTTCCAGCCTTCAGGTACATTTACAGGCTTAACAGCAGGCACCTACAACTTAACAGTACGTAATGTAGGCAATCCAAGCTGTACAAGCGTTTGTAGTGTATTAATTACTGAAAATCCAGAATTAGAATGTCAATTAACAGGTGCTGATTTATTATGTAATGGCGATAACTCAGGTAGCATATCTGTATCAGCAATTGGTGGTACAGGTTCATTTGAGTACAGTATCGATGGTACAAACTTCCAAATCTCAAACACATTTACAGGTTTGGCGGCAGGTAGTCATACCATTACAACACGAGATTCAAATAACCCTACATGTACAACTACATGTAATATTAACTTAACGGAGCCAGCAGTACTAGGTTGTTCTACAACTCCAACTGATGCTTTATGCAATGGCGAAAGCACAGGTTCAATATTAGTAAGCGCAACAGGTGGTACAACGCCTTATGCTTATAGTGTTGATGGTACAAGCTTCCAACCAGGCAACGATTTAATTAACCTACCGGCTGGTAACTATACAGTAACAGTTGAAGATGCTAACGGTTGCCGAACAACTTGCACGGCAACAATTGGCGAACCAGCAGCATTAACATGCACAATAGCACCAACTAATGCTACTAACTGCGGTGCCGATGAAGGCGTTTTAGATGTAACTGCTAATGGAGGCACAGGTACAATCGAGTATAGTATCGATGGTGTTAATTTCCAAGCCTCTAATTCATTCACAGGTTTAAGTGCTGGTAGTTATACTGTAACCGTTCGCGATGCTAACGGTTGTTTAAGCACATGCACCGCAAATATTACTGCACCAAACGCACCAATGTGTGATATTTTATCTCAAACCAATGTAGCTTGCTTCGGCGACGCAACGGGCGAGGTAACCGTTCAAGGTTCAGGCGGTAGCGGCTCATACGAATACAGTATTGATGGTACAAACTTCCAACCTTCAGGAACCTTTACGGGGCTAACAGCAGGTACATATAACCTAACAGTTCGTAATGCAGGTAATGCAAGTTGTACAAGTGTTTGCAGTGTTTTAATTACTGAAAACCCGCAATTACAATGTCAATTAACAGGAACCAATTTATTGTGCAATGGCGATAACTCAGGTACAGTAACAGTAAGCGCAGTAGGTGGTACAAGCGATTTTGAATACAGTATTGATGGTGCAAACTTCCAGTTAAGTGACACCTTTACAGGTTTAGCGGCGGGCAGCCATACCGTTACAACAAGAGATGTAAACAATACGCAATGCACCGTTACTTGTCAAATACTTTTAACTGAGCCAGCACCTCTAAGCTGTTCTACAATAACAACCGATGCATTATGTAATGGTGAAGCTTCAGGTACAATTGGAGTAATACCAAGCGACGGAACAGGACCTTATCAGTATAGTTTAGAAGGTTCGGCATTCCAACCAGGTAATCTATTTGAAAACTTAGTAGCTGGTATTTATACAGTTGATATAATGGATGCCAACGGCTGCATGAGTAGTTGTGGCGCAAGTATTGCTGAGCCACCAGCATTAAGCTGTACAGTAACATCAACTGATGCCTCAGATTGTGGCGTTGACGATGGTACTTTAGACGTAACAGCGGCAGGCGGTACGGGTACAATTGAGTACAGTATTGATGGTACTAACTTCCAGCCAGCAAATACCTTTACAGGATTAAGTGCAGGTAGTTATACAGTAACAATAATGGATGCAAACGGCTGTACAAGTACTTGCGAAGCAACAGTTTTAGCACCAGATGCACCTATGTGCGAAATCGTTTCTCAAACTAATGTAGCTTGCTTTGGCGATGCTACAGGAGAAGTAACGGTTACAGCAACAGGCGGCAGCGGCAACTTTGAGTATAGTATTGATGGTACAAACTTCCAACCATCAGGTACATTTACAGGTCTTGCAGCAGGGACATATAACTTAACAGTTCGTAATGTAGGTAATCCAAGCTGTACAAGTATTTGCAGTGTATTAATTACAGAAAATGATCAACTAGAATGTCAAGTTGCAGGTACTGATTTGGCTTGCAATGGCGATAATTCAGGAACAATAACCGTAACCTCAATTGGTGGTAGCGGCGAATTTGAATACAGTATTGATGGGGCTAACTTCCAAATTTCTAATACTTTTACAGGTTTAGCAGCAGGCAATTACACGGTAACCACACGCGATGAAAACTTCCCACAATGTACAATTGATTGCGTAATTGATTTAAACGAACCAGCAGTAATAAGCTGTGCTACAACAGCAACCGACGCTTTATGTAACGGCGAGGCTTCAGGTACAATTATAGTAACGCCAAGTGGCGGGACAGCACCTTATGAGTATAGTTTAGAGGGTTCGGCATTCCAACCAGGAGCATTATTTGAAAACTTAGTTGCTGGTATTTATACTGTTGATATAATGGATGCCAACGGCTGCATGAGTAGTTGTGGAGCAACTATTGCTGAGCCAGCAGCATTAAGCTGTACAGTAACATCAACTGATGCTACTGATTGTGGTATTGATGATGGTACTTTAGATGTAACAGCGGCAGGTGGTACAGGTACAATTGAGTACAGTATTGATGGTATTAACTTCCAACCAGCAAATACCTTTACAGGATTAAGTGCAGGTAGTTACACCGTAACAGTTCGCGATGCTAATGGTTGTACAAGTATTTGCACGGCAGATATAACAGCACCAAATGCACCAATTTGCGAAATCGTTGCTCAAACAAACGTAGCTTGCTTCGGTGATTCAACTGGTGAATTAACTGCAAGTGCTACAGATGGAAGCGGTATTTACGAATACAGTATTGATGGCACTAACTTCCAAAGTTCAGGAACATTTACTGGCTTAGCAGCTGGCACTTATAATATAACAGTACGCAATGTGGGCAACCCTAGTTGTACAAGCATATGTAGTGCTGTAATTACTGAAAATCCACAATTACAATGTCAGTTAACAGGAACAGATTTAGCTTGTAATGGCGATAATTCAGGTACTATTTCAGTATCAGCAATTGGTGGTACCAGCTCATTCGAGTATAGTATTGATGGCGTTAACTTCCAAGTTGCTAATTTATTTACAGGATTAGCGGCAGGCAGCCATACCATTACAACAAGAGATTCTAACAACCCGCAATGTACAACAACATGTACTATTAGCTTAACTGAGCCAGTAGCTTTAACTTGCGATTTAGTACCAACAGATGCTTTATGCAATGGTGAAGCTTCTGGCACTATAACAGTAACACCAAATGGTGGTACTGCTCCATTTGAATATAGTTTAGAAGGTTCGGCATTCCAACCAGGTAATTTATTCGAAAACCTATTATCGGGTACTTATATAGTGGAAATAATGGATGCCAATGGCTGTACAAGCACTTGTAATGTTGAAATAAATCAACCACCATTATTAAGCTGTACAGTTACCCCAACTGATGCATCAGATTGTGGAGTAGATGATGGTATTTTAGAAGTAAATGCAACAGGAGGTACAGGTACAATTGAGTACAGTATCGATGGTACAAACTTCCAAGCAACAAATACCTTTACAGCATTAAGCGCAGGTAGCTACACGGTAACCATTCGCGATGCTAACGGATGTTTAAGCACATGCACCGCAGATATTTTTGCACCTAATGCACCAATGTGCGAAATCGTTTCTCAAACTGATGTAGCATGCTTCGGCGAGTCAACAGGCGAGGTAACAATTTTAGGCACAGGCGGCAGCGGCAACTTTGAGTACAGTATTGATGGTACAAACTTCCAACCTTCAGGCACATTTACGGGTCTTGCTGCGGGCACTTACAACCTAACAGTACGTAATGTTGGTAACCCAAGCTGTACAAGCGTTTGCAGCGTATTAATTACAGAAAACGACGAGTTAGAATGTCAAGTAGCAGGTACAGATTTGGCTTGTAATGGCGACAACTCAGGTACAATAACCGTATCGTCAATCGGCGGTAGCGGCGAATATGAGTACAGTATTGATGGTACAAACTTCCAAATTGCAAATACCTTCACAGGATTAGCAGCAGGCAGTTATACCGTTACAACGCGTGATGAAAACTTCCCGCAATGTACTGTTGATTGCACAATTGATTTAACCGAACCAGCCGTATTAACTTGCGCATTAGATTCTACTGATGTACTATGTAATGGTGGTGCTTCGGGTACAATAACTGTAACAGCTAGTGGCGGTACTGGTCCTTACGAGTATAGTGCTAATGGTTCGCCATACCAACCAGGTAATCTATTTGAAAACTTAACAGCAGGTTCTTACACAATTGAAGTAACTGATGCAAACGGTTGTATCACAACTTGTAATATTGATGTGAACGAACCACCATTATTAAGCTGTACAGTTAACGCAATCGATGTTTCAGATTGTGGTATCGAAGACGGTGCTTTAGAAGTAACAGCAACTGGCGGTACAGGTGTGCTTGATTATAGTATTGATGGTATCATCTTCCAATCAGGTTCAACATTTAGTGCTTTAGGTGCTGGTACATATACAGTAACAGTAATGGATGCTAACGGTTGTTTAACCACTTGCGAAGCTGAAATCTTAGCACCAAATGCACCAATGTGCCAAATCGTTTCTCAAACTGATGTAGCTTGTTTCGGCGAGTCAACAGGCGAGGTAACGGTAAGTGCAACAGGCGGTAGTGGTAACTTTGAGTACAGTATCGATGGTACTAACTTCCAACCTTCAGGTACATTTGCAGGCTTGGCAGCAGGTTCGTATAGTATAACTGTTCGCAACGTTGAAAACCAAAGCTGTACAAGTGTTTGCAGCGTATTAATTACAGAAAATGATGAGTTAGAATGTCAAGTAGCAGGTACTGATTTAGCTTGCAACGGCGATAACTCTGGAACAATAACCGTAACCTCAATTGGCGGTAGCGGCGAATTTGAATACAGTATCGACGGAACTAATTTCCAAATTGCAAATACCTTCACAGGATTAGCAGCAGGTAGTTATACCGTTACTACTCGTGATGAAAACTTCCCACAATGTACCGTTGATTGCACAATTGATTTAACCGAGCCAGCCGTATTAACATGCGCATTAGATTCAACTGATGTATTATGTAATGGCGGTGCTTCGGGTACAATTACAGTAACACCAAGCGGTGGTACAGGTCCTTACGAGTATAGTGCCAATGGCTCTTCTTATCAGCCAGGTAACTTATTCGAAAACCTAACTGTAGGTTCTTACACAATTGAAGTAACCGATGCTAATGGTTGTATCACAACTTGTAATATTGATGTGAATGAGCCACCAGCATTAAGCTGCTCAATTACAGCAACTGATGAAACAGATTGTATTTCAGATGATGGAATATTAGAAGTAGCAGCTGTAGGCGGAACAGGTACAATTGAATACAGTATTGATGGCGTTAACTTCCAAGCAGCAAACACCTTTACAGGTTTAAGCGCAGGTAGTTATACCGTAACAGTTCGCGATGCTAATGCTTGTACAAGCACATGCACAGCAGATATTTTTGCACCAGATGCACCAACTTGCGAAATTGTAGATCAAACAAACGTAGCTTGCTTCGGCGATGCAACGGGTGAGGTAACTATCCAAGGTCTTGGTGGCAGCGGTACTTTTGAGTACAGTATTGATGGTACAAACTTCCAGCCTTCAGGTACATTTACAGGTTTAGCAGCAGGTACGTACAACTTAACAGTACGTAATGTTGGTAACCCTCAATGTACAAGCGTATGTAGTGTATTAATTACAGAAAACGATGAGTTAGAATGCCAAGTAGCAGGTACAGATTTATTATGCAATGGCGATAACTCAGGTACAATAACCGTAAGTGCCCTTGGTGGTACTGGAGAATTTGAATACAGTATTGATGGAACCAACTTCCAAATCTCAAGCACATTTACGGGCTTAGCAGCAGGGGTTTATACTGTTACAACTCGCGATGAAAATCACATTCAATGTACAGTTGATTGTCAAATTGAATTAACTGAACCAGCAGCATTAACTTGTTCATTAACAACAACAGATGTTTTATGTAATGGTGGTTCATCAGGTACAATAACAGTAACGCCAAGCGGCGGAACAGCACCTTATGTATATAGTGCTAATGGTTCACCATTCCAGCCAGGTAGTCTATTTGAAAACCTAGTAGCTGGTGCTTATCAAATTGAGGTAATGGATGCTAATAATTGCATCACAACATGCTTAATAAGCGTTAACGAACCAGCAGAGTTAACTTGTAATGCTATCGGTACAGATGCTTCTGATTGTAATGTTGATGACGGTTCAATCCTAGTTGCTGCTGCAGGCGGTACAGGTGCTATTGAATACAGTATTGATGGCACAAACTTCCAAATTGATAATTCATTTACAGGCTTAGGCGTTGGTGTTTACACCGTTACAGTTCGCGATGCAAATGGATGCACAAGCCTTTGCGAAGTAACTATTGATGCGCCAGAAGCACCAATCTGCGAGGTAGTATCAACTACAAATATTGTATGCTTTGGCGAGTCAACAGGAGTAATTGAAGTACAAGGTACTGGCGGTAGCGGAAACTACGAGTACAGTATCGATGGTACTAACTTCCAAGCAGTAGGTATATTTACTGGTTTACCAGCAGGCAACTATTCATTAACGGTGCGTAATGTGGGTAATCCTAACTGTACAAGTGTTTGTAATGTAGTGTTAACCGAGCAAGATATTTTAGAATGTCAAATTATCGGTACTGATTTAGCTTGTAATGGCGATAACTCTGGCGAGTTGTTCGTAACAGCAGTTGGTGGTAGTGGCGATTTTGAGTATAGTATTGATGGTACAAACTTCCAGTTGAGCAATGTATTTACAGGCTTAGCCGCTGGTACACATACTGTTACTACGCGCGATGAAAACTATCCGCAATGTTCAGTACAATGTCAGTTTACTTTAGCTGAACCATTAGCATTAACTTGCGCATTAGATAGCACCGATGCTTTATGCAACGGTAGTGCCGATGGCACAATAACTGTAAACGCTTCAGGCGGAACAGAACCATATAATTATAGCTTAGAAGGCGGAGCATACCAACCAGGTAACTTCTTCGATGGTTTAACAGCAGGTACTTACACTGTTACAGTTGAAGATGCTAATGCTTGTTTAACAACATGCTCAATTGTTGTAAATGAGCCACCAGTATTAACTTGCTCAAACGTAGCAACTGATGCAACTGATTGCGAAACCAACGATGGTACAATTACCGTTACAGCTACGGGTGGTACACCAAACTATATGTATAGCCTTAATGGCGATGCTGATCAAGCAAGTAATCTATTTGAAAATTTAGCACCAGGTAGCTACATAATTACAGTTACTGACGATAATGGTTGCCAAACAACTTGCGAGGCAACTATCGGCGCACCTGAAGTGCCAATGTGCGAAATTATAAGCACTACTAATGTAAGTTGCTTCGGTTTAGCCGATGGCGAGTTAACAGTAATTGGCACAGGCGGTACAGGTAGTTACGAGTTTAGTATTGATGGTGTAAACTTCCAAACAAGCGGAACTTTTACAGGTTTAGCTGCGGGCATACACACCATAACCGTAACAAATGCTGGCGATTTATTCTGCTTAAGTACTTGCGCTATTGAAATTACTGAGCCAGATTTATTAACCTGTAGCCTTGAAACAACGCCAGAAAGTTGTTTACTAGCCGATGGTACAATTACTGTATTGCCAGTTGGCGGTACAATGCCGTACAACTATAGCTTAAATGGAGCTACGGCTGTAACTGATTCTATCTTTACAGGCTTAATACCGGGTTCATACACGGTTGATATTACAGATGCCAATGGATGCACCACTCAATGCTCAATTGATGTTGAACCAGATTGCTTCGATTTAGCATTAACAAAAGTGGTATCTCCAGCGCAGCAAATGCCAATTTATGCAGGCGATACCGTTAGCTATCAAGTTGAGGTATTCAACCAAGGTACTTTAACAGCTTACGACATTCAAATCGTGGATTACATCCCAGCTGATTTAATATTGGCAGATAACAATTGGTTACTAGGCTTAGGAGGCTTAAAAGCTTACTATTTCGAGCCAGGTCCAATTGCACCAGGCGCTTCAACTATTATAGATGTTGACTTTATCGTTGACGCTGGCTTTGGTCCAGGCGCTATTAATAACACAGCTGAAATTGTAGCGGCAGACGATGATACTAATCCAAACAACAATCCACCAACTGATTTCGATTCAACTCCAGATGATACGCCAACTAACGACGGCCCAGTAACTGATGATGAAATTGATAATAATAACGGTGATGAAGATGATGCCGATCCAGCGCAAATTCAAGTTCATGTGTTTGATTTGGCATTAAATAAAGATTTAAATGCAGCAGTTGCATTACCAATAATGCAGGGCGATACATTAACTTTTGATCTTACAATTAGTAATGAAGGTAGTGTTGATGCTTACAACGTTGAGGTAACGGATTACTTACCAGCTTACCTTCAGTTTGAGCCATCATTAAACAATTCAATGTGGTCAGCTAATGCTTTAGGAGCAGTATTTAACGAGATAAGTTACCTACCGTCAGGTATGGATACAATTGTTGAAATTACTGTTATTCTCGATGCTAATTTCCAAGGCGATGTAATTGAAAACACCGCTGAAATTTCTGCTCACGATGACGACGACGACCCTACCAACGATCCTCCAACAGATGTTGATTCAACACCAGATGATACTGATGATGATCCTGAAGAGGAAGACGATCACGATGGGGTAGAGTATCCAATCGGTCAGGTGTTCGATTTAGCATTGATTAAAACCTTAGCACCTGGTCAAGCAACAAATGTTGCAGTTGGCGATACGGTTAGTTACCAAATCGAAGTATTCAACCAAGGAACATTAAACGCTTACAATATTCAAGTAGTTGATTACTTACCAGCGGGCATGTCAAACATTGATCCTAACTGGGCTCAAGGAGGGTTTATCACAAACGAGGTATTTACCACTATTGCAGGGCCTTTAGCACCAACTACTTCAACAATACTTACCATTGATGTGGTAATTGATGAAATGCCAGCAAACGGTCAGTTTGTAAACGTTGCTGAAATCAGCGGCGCACAAAATGCCGATGGCGATCCACAAACGGATATTGATTCTACACCAGATAATAATCCTAACAATGATGGGCCATCAATAGATGATGAAATTGATAATGCAAATGGAGATGAAGATGATTCTGACCCTGCCGTTATTGGTGTTGATTTCTACGATTTAGCATTAATGAAAACAGTACAATCTCCAGCAGATGGCATGGTTTCAATTGGCGATGTAGTAGTTTACGAATTCCAAGTATTCAACCAAGGTTCAGCCGCGGTAACTAATGTTGTAATTACTGATTATATTCCAACAGGCTTATTATTAGTTGATCCTTTATGGAATTCAATTTCTGCAACCGAGGCTAACCATACTATTGGTATTACAATTCAGCCTAATAGTAGTGCTTTAGTTCAGGTAAGTTTCTTGGTAACACCAGATGCTCAACCGGGCGATATTACCAACTTCGGTGAAATCTCAAGCTTTACCGATGTTAATGGTAACCCTCAAACGGATGCCGATTCAACACCAGATAATAATCCGAACAACGACGGTAATTATACAGATAATGTAATAAACGAAGATGGTACAAATGGTAACGATCAAGATGATCACGATCCAGCAACCATCCAATATAATTATTTTGATTTAGCATTGGATAAGAAGTTGGCAGGCGGTCAAAGCGCACCATTCCAACCAGGTCAAAATGTAACCTTTACGTTTACAGTTTACAACCAAGGTACAATCGATGCTACCAATGTTACTATAACCGATTACATCCAATCAGGCTTCATCTTAAATGATGCTGATTGGTTACAAAGCGGAAGTACCGCTAACTATACCTTCCCAGGTATTATACAAGCAGGTACACAAGCAACGGTTAATGTTACCATGCAAATTGATCCTAATTACGCAGGTGGCGTGTTAAACAACTACGGCGAAATTAGCAGCGCAACGGGGCCAAATGGCGAAACCGTTACCGATGTTGATTCAAGCCCTGATAGTGATAATACCAATGATGGTAACATTACTGACGATGCGGTTAACAATGAAAACAATGATGAAGATGATCACGACATTGCAAGCATCCCAGTTGATGTATTCGATTTAGCATTAACTAAGTCATTATCACCAGGCGAGGCAGGTCCTTACACGGCTGGCAGCATTGTAAGCTACGATATTGAAGTCTTCAACCAAGGCTCAATCCCAGCAACCAATGTTCAAGTAGTTGATTATACACCTGTTGGTTTACAATATGTAACAGGCACACCAGCTTGGTCTGCAAGTTCAAATGGTAATATTTACACTACAGTTGCAGGTCCAATAGCACCAAACACTTCGGTAATTGTTACTGTTCAATTTATGATTACTGAAGATGCCACAAGTGGCTCATTAACCAACTTCGCTGAAATTGTTTCGGCTGAAGATGGTAACGGTAACCCACAAGATGATATCGATTCAACGCCAGATGATAATGATGGCAACGACGGTCCAATTACGGATGGTTCTGTTGATGGTACTAATGGCGATGAGGATGATCATGACCCTGAAACCATTGATATACAAATGTTTGATTTAGCCCTAGTTAAAACTTTGGCTGATGGTCAACCATCTGTAGTGGCTCAAGGCGATTTCGTTAACTATAACATTACAGTTATCAATCAAGGTTCAGTTGATGCTTACAATATTGTAATCAACGACTTTATCCCGGCTGGCTTTACACTAGCAGATAACGACTGGATGGATATGGGCGGATCAGTTGCTCAATACATTGTAACAGGTCCAATTTTCCCTAACGGCGATTTTGATATTGAAATTACCCTACAAGTAGATAATGCAACTACTGCGGGCGATTACACCAACTTTGCCGAAATTGAAAGTGCAACCGATGAGGATGGAAACCCTCAAACCGATATCGATTCAACTCCAGATGACGACCCAACTAACGACGGACCTAGCGTTAACGATGAAACCGACGGTACTAATGGCGATCAAGATGATCATGACCCTGAAGTAATTACAGTTTCACCAGCACCAATATTTGATTTAGCCTTAGTTAAAACATTAGCACAAGGGCAACCTTCAACAGTTGCTGTGGGCGATGCTGTTACCTATACCTTAACTATTTACAATCAAGGAAATGTAGCCGCTTCTAATATTCAAATTATTGATACTTACCCAGCAGGCTTAACATTAACGGATGGTTCATGGAATGACTTAGGCGGTAACCAAGCTTCATATACTTACTTAGGTATTATTCAACCAGGTGCAAATGCACAAGTAAATATCACTTTCGAGGTAAATCCTGATATTGTAGGAACAAGCTTAACCAATTATGGTGAAATTGCGGGTGCTACTGATGATCAAGGCAATCCTCAAACAGATCACGATTCAACACCAGATGATATTCATAATAACGACGGTGTGCCAAATGATAATACAATTGATGGTTCTAATGACGATGAGGATGACCATGACCCTGAAACAATTAATGTTGAGTTTTATGATTTAGCATTAACAAAATCAGTTGCCTTTGGTCAGTCAGATGTGGTAACAGTAGGTTCAACCATAAGCTTTGCTATCACGGTTACAAACCAAGGCAATATGCCAGTTTACAATGTTGAGGTGGTTGATTATATCCCAGATGGCATGAGCTTAAATGATGCAACATGGCAATTAGGGGTTTCAGGTAATGCTTATACTATTTTACCGGGTCCTATAAATCCTAATGAATCTACCAATGTATTAATTACATTAATGGTGGGTAGCCAAGCAACCGTAGGCGAAAACATGAACTTTGCCGAAATTGCAAGCTTTACTAACGAAGATGGCGAACCACAAGAAGATTACGACTCAACACCAGATGATAACCCTATTAACGATGGTGGTTATACTGATGATGCAGTTGATAATGAAAACGGCGACGAAGACGACCACGACCCTGCAACATTCACTGTTGCCGAGTTTGATTTAGCATTAACTAAATCATTACCATTGGGCGCACCAACTAACTATAATATTGGTGATATGGTTGATTTCGTTATTCAAATTTATAACCAAGGTGATATTGCAGCAACCAATATTATGATTACTGATTATCTACCAACAGGATTGGTTGATATGGATACCGATTGGACAAACGTTGATATTTCTACATCTGAAATCATGATTACGGATGTAGTTATGCCAGGCGATGTTTATCAAGTAATGTTTACCACTCAAATTACGACAGATGCAGTTAACGGAAGCCTAATCAACTTTGCTGAAATTTCACAAGCAACGGATATTAATGGCGTAGTTCAAGAAGATTCAGATTCTTATGCAGATGCACAAGGTGGTAACGATTTCTTCGATCAAGTATTAGGAGATAATAATATTAACAGCATTAACGGCGATGAAGATGATCATGATCCAGCAGTACTTACCATTGGTAGTGATTATGTTGATGTTGAGTTAACCAAATCAACCAATGCCACAGTAGTGGCAGCAGGCGATACTTATGTTTATACATTAACAGTTACTAACGTAGGTACTACAACGGCTACTAACGTAACCGTAATCGATCAAATGCCTACAGGTCTTGTCTTCCAAAGCTCAAATGGTAACTACAATCCATTTACAAGTATTTGGACGGTTGGTACACTAGGCGTTAACGAAGTTGCAACAATTGATATTACAGTTCTTGTCGTTTCAATCAATGGGCCTATTACTAACATTGCCGAGGTTGAAACACACGATCAAGAAGATATTGATTCAACACCGGGCGATAATGATGGCGATCCTGAAGTTGATGATTACGATGATGAAGATAGTGTAACAGTTTACCCTGTTGATGACCCACAAGAGTACATTGATTTGGAATTAGGTAAAACAGTTAATGCAACCTTAGTAGCCGTTAACGATGTAATTACTTATACCTTAACAGTTACCAACCAAGGGCCAGATGTGGCAACAGGCGTATTCGTTCAAGATCAGTTACCAGCAGGTTTAAGCTTCATTTCTTCTAACGGTATTTACAATGCCCTTACAGGTCTATGGCAAGTTGGTACAATTGGCGTTGGTCAATCAGCAAGCATTCAAATTACTGCAATTGTTACGGATGCAAGTGCACCAATTACTAACATTGCTGAAATTGAAACGCATAATGAAGTTGATATTGATTCAACACCGGGTGATAACAATGGTGATGAAAATACCGATGATTACGATGATGAAGACAGTGTAACCATTTACCCTGAAGATGACGGACAAGAGTATATTGATTTAGATTTATCTAAAACAGTAAATGCAATAACGGTATCTAATGGAGATGTTATTACTTATTTATTAACGGTTACTAACCAAGGTCCAGATGTGGCTACTGGTGTTACAGTTCAAGACCAATTACCGGCAGGCTTAACTTTCCTTTCTTCAAATGGAAATTATAATGCTGCAACAGGTATTTGGAATATTGGAACTATTGGCGTAGGTCAAGCGGTAAGCATTCAAATTACAGTAATTGTAAATGATGCAAGTGCACCAATTAACAATATTGCAGAAGTAGCAACACACGACCAAGTAGATATCGATTCAACACCAGGCGATAACAATGGTGATGATGATACAGATGATTATGACGATGAGGATAGTGTAACCATTTACCCTGAAGATGACGGACAAGAGTACATTGATTTAGATTTATCTAAAACAGTAAATGCAACAACGGTATCTAATGGAGATGTAATTACTTACACATTATCAGTATCTAACCAAGGTCCTGATGTGGCAACAGGTGTAACGGTTCAAGACCAATTACCAGCAGGTCTAAGTTTCCTTTCTTCAAATGGAAATTACAATGCTGCAACAGGTATTTGGAATATTGGAACTATTGGCGTAGGTCAAGCGGTGAGTATTCAAATAACAGTAATTGTAAATGATGCAAGCGCACCAATCAATAACATTGCTGAGGTAGCAACGCACGACCAAGTAGATATCGATTCAACACCGGGTGACAACAATGGTGATGATGATACAGACGATTACGATGATGAAGACAGCGTAACTATTTACCCTGAAGATGATCCACAAGAGTATATTGATTTAGATTTATCTAAAACAGTAAATGCAACAACGGTATCTAACGGCGATGTAATTACCTATACTTTAACAACAACTAACCAAGGTCCAGATGTGGCTACTGGAGTAACCGTTTACGATCAATTACCAGCAGGTTTAACTTTCCTTTCTTCAAATGGAAACTACAATGCTGCAACAGGTATTTGGAATGTAGGTACTGTTGGCGTAGGTCAATCAGTAACTATGGAAATAACGGCATTAGTTACAGATGCAAGCGCACCAATAACTAACATTGCAGAAATTGAGTCGCACGACCAAGTTGATATCGATTCAACACCGGGTGACAACAACGGTGATGAAAATACCGATGATTACGATGATGAAGACAGTGTAACAATTTACCCAGAAGATGGTAACGAGGATTACATTGACTTAGAGTTAAGCAAAACGGTAGATGCTACAATAGTATCAGCAAATGATATTGTTACCTATACATTAAGCTTAACTAACAATGGTCCTTCAACCGCTACTGGTGTTGTTGTTCAAGATCAATTACCAGGTGGATTAACTTATGTTTCATCTACTGGAAATTACAATGCTGGAACAGGTGAGTGGACGATAGGTACTGTTAATGTTAATCAAACGGTAAGTATTCAAATTTCGGCTTCAGTTGTCAATATCAACCTTCCAATATTAAATATTGCAGAAGTTGTTGCGCATAACGAAACCGATATTGATTCAACCCCAGATGATAACAATAACAACACTAATGTTGATGATTACGATGATGAGGATAGCGCAATGATTTATCCTATGTCATCCGATTGTGATAATCCAATTGAGTGCGATGCAATGTCAGTGTGTACAGAGCCAATGACACCAATTATCATTTGTCCTGATTACTGTGTACCGGGTACGGAGTTCAGCGATGCAGAATCACTATATCACTGTACAATTAATGAGTTACCAAATGGTTGTGTGGAGTACATGCCATTACCAGGTATGGAAATGTTAGGAGTAGATGAAGTAGTAATCTTCGGTACTGCACCTGATGGCTCATGCGTTTCAGTTCCTGTAAGCATAGGTATCGGTAACTGTACGGCTTACATTGATTTAGCATTAACTAAAACCGTTAGCCCTAGTATCGCATTACCAGGCGATCCTGTATTCTACACATTAACATTAACAAATGATGGTCCTGATGCTGCTGAAAATGTTGTAGTAAGCGATGTATTACCTTTCGGAGTGTCTTTTATAAGTGCTTCAGGCGGTAGCTACAACCAACTTACGGGCGACTGGACAATTAGTTCTCTAGGAGCTAATCAGCAAACAAGCCTTACAATTACAACTATAGCAACAGGTCAAAGTAATCAAGTAACCAATACAGCGCAAGTAATTGCTGCCGATGGTGAAGATGTTGACTCAACGCCTGACAACAACGACCTTAACGAGGATGATCAAGATTCTGCAACATTCATTATATTCTTTGAAGAATGTGAAAATGATGCACTTGAATTCTGTACAGGGCACATGGAGGCAATTGATATTTGCCCTGAGTTCTGCGAAGGCGATGACTTTGTTATTGAAAATGTAGTTTCACTTTACAGTTGTTCAGTGTGGATGTACGATGATGAGTGTTTCCGTTACACACCATTACCGGGCTACTATGGTACTGATTATTTAGCAGTAACCGCTGTTGGTCCTAATGGAGAAACGGCAGAAATCGACATTTATATCACAGTATCTGAAGATTGCGACGGCACAGCTAATGAGCCACCAGTTGCCAACAACGATAGTGATTTAGTAATGTCAGGTGTTCCAACCAACATCTCAGTATTACTAAATGATACAGATGAAGACGACGATGCACTTGAAGTATGCGGATTTACTCAACCATCAAATGGTTCAGTTCAGTTAATCAACGGTCAATTCGTTTATACTTCCGATATGGATTATGTTGGTAACGATAGCTTTACTTACACCGTATGCGATGGCAATGGTGGGGAAAGCACGGCTACGGTTAATCTTACAGTTGAACCATATCAATGTACTAATACAGACATGGAACTATGTACACAACCAATGACGGAAATTACCATTTGTCCTGAGTTCTGCGATTTCGATGAAAACTTCACAATTTTCACCGATTATGAAATTACAAGTGTCGAATCATTGTATGGATGTTCGGTTGATGTGTTTAGCGACGATTGTTTAACCTATATTCCTTTACCAGGTTTTGTAGGGGTCGATCATATAATTGTACACGCAATTAATGATGCAGGAGTAGTAAGCTCGGTAAATGTATTTATTACAACCGATGCTAATTGCTCTTCGGGCAAGCAAAACATTGATGCTACACATGGTTGTACAATTGAGACGATTGATTTATTGAATCCTCAAAGCTTAGGCGTGGTTGATATTGTAAAAGGTATTGATGCTTTCTGTTTTGATAACCATACTTATACATTAAGTGTATATAATGCTATCGGACAATTGGTTTATACCCATAGCGATAATGTTGATACCGCTATTTCAATGCCTATCTTAGGCGATGAAATAATCAACGGAACATACATTTACTACTTAACTGTAAGTGGCGATGATGAGGTTCAACAAACAAGTGGTAAAATCGTATTAAGCCGATAACTGATAACTAAATATTAATTCCAAAGCCCTGCCTTAAACCAAAAGGTGGGGCTTTTTTATGTCAAAATCATCAAAAGTAAGTATGTATTCAACTTTGCTTCAAACAGTAACTTAATCCCTAGCTATATATGCAGCAAAAGTGTTACTAATCCACCTAATATTGCACCTAATGAAAGTCTCCATTTGATTATTCTCATAAAAAACACTTAATAATTGCATACATATAACAAACTAGAAAACAATTGTTGAACTAATTAAGCTCCTCATTGCACATCAATCTTCAACATCCGAATCATGTAAACCTTCAATTAAAACATCAATCTGCTTAATTATTTCCTTTCGTTTAGCCTTTGCACGTTCAACAATCTCTGGTGGATTATTAGGGTTAGCAATCTGAATATTATAATAATTGATAATAGTATTCATGGCATTAAGCCTCGCAGATAAGTGCATTTGCTCCGTTTGTTTAACTAATGCCTGCTCCGATTTCTCCTGCGCCTCCGCTGATTTTTTCAACTCACGTCTATTCATTCTTACCTCCTCACGATTCAATTTCAAATCCTCGCGTTGTAAGTAAATAGCATATAATAAGCCAACAAATGCCAAACCCGAAAACAAAGCATTAACAACCCCAAACATATCGCCAATTGTGCCTCTATCGCTCCAATTGTCAGCCATAAAATAAATAACAATACCCGACAAAAACCAAAGTAAAACAACCCCAATTGCTATCCATAAAAACCCTTTTGAACCTACCGTTTCATCACTATTTGTCTGTTGCTTTTTAACCGCCATACTTCAACCTTATTAGTTTACTACAAAAATCTTTTCATAGGCTCCATCACTGTACAAAACAACTTGTATCCCCTTATAATCGGCATTTATTTCACGCCCATAAACATCATACCTAGCTACTATATTACGCTTAACTGGGGTTGCTGATTCCAAATTTGTATTCACAATTTCAACCCCCTTTTCTACAAAAATCTCGTAAGAAAATCGTTGGTCAACACCTTCAAATATTTTAGGCATCGATGCTACAATAAAATACACCTCCGTATCTGCCGATGTTAACGGAACACTTAACGAACCCTGTAGAGCATTATCCATCTCAAAATCATAGAAACTAGTGCCTGTTTCCTCATTAAAAACCATCAACTTACAATCAAAAAAAGCAAGGTCGCCTTCGCTTCCAAATTCATCTGCATTCAAGGTGAATCGGTAATTCTCATCAATTTCATTTAGTAATCGATAAGTGTTAAATGACCAAGCTCTTGTTACCTTACTGTTTTGTGGCCTATACCATTCATTCTCTGAGTTATTGAGGTAGGTAAACGTAAACTTATTATCATCGGCGGGGTCTGCATAATCGTCCCATTCATTAAGCAAAGTAGTTACTTGATTAGGCAATAAAAAATCAAAATCGTTAAGCATGTGGGCTGCCCAATCCAAAAAATGTTGCCTAAAAACGGCATCACCTAAATAGTTAAAGTAATACTCCTGCGGCATCATTTCAGTACCCGAATACATACCCTCAGTTATCGCTTCGCGCGGCACATCCGCCTCTTCGGTTAAATAATAAAGCAGCAAAGCCAATGCGTATTGATGCACATAACGCTGCCAATTTTCGGGGTAATAAAATGGGAAATTATCAAAGCTCAACCAAAGCGGTACTTGCGGTAAACGCACCAAACTTTCTGCTTCAACAAAAGCCCTATCTTCTCCTTCATTTTCAAGTGCAGCAAACCAGTTGGCACTCGCCTCAATATACCATTGGCTATCGCCTGAATAACTAAATCCTGGTGCATTAGCATTGTACTGAAAAATATGGAAGGTTTCATGTGCCACATTTACCCAATCGGTATGTGCGCCGACGGGCAAGGTTAAGTAAGGCATGCCATTTATATCCGTTCCCTGCCCATTGCCCCACCAATCGGGGAAAATATCATTACCATTGTGGATGTAAACATTGTAAAAGTAACCATTTTGCGGGTTAGGCGGGTCTTGCATATTCAAATCGTTCAAGCAATTTTCGCGGTAACCTAACATCTTATCCAGCATAATATCCGCATCATCAGAAAAGTCGGAGTTATTATCCCACCAAATAAGGTAAATGCCCCGTGACATAGTATCGCAATCATCTAAATTGCCATACTGGCTAAAAATCTCATACTGGGCATTTAAAGGATTAAAAAACCAAAGAAACATCAATAAAAACCCATACCTAAACCAATTAGTCCATTTCATATTTATCGTATTGACTATCTAAAAATAAACATTCAATATAATAACCTCTTGTGCATTTAGGGTATAAAAACAAGAAAAGCGTCATTCTGAACTTGTCTGCGCCGGCAGCCCGGTCAGAATCTATTTCGGTTGTTTTAAAGGAAAATTCTTAGTATTTCAGTTAAAAAAAAATTCCAAATCTTTCATTTCAACCTCCAAATGCACAACGGGTTATAATAACAACTTAAAAACAAAGACTGTTTTGGCTTGGTTAAATTCCATTAATTCCTCTTTTCATAAAAATTAGAGCCTTAATTTCAGTAAATACCATCAAAATAAAACGTTTATGAACGCTACCAATTTCCTTTTAGGCATTGCAGTTGGCGATGCACTAGGCGTACCTTATGAGTTTTCTTCTAGGCAGCAAATGATAAACAATCCTGCTACTGATATGATTGGTTATCGAGTTCACAATCAAGCCCCTGGTACTTGGTCAGATGATACATCCCTTACAATATGCCTTGCCTTAAACATAATAGATGGATATAGCCTTGAAGGCACTGCTAAAAACTTTATCCGTTGGAAAAATGAGGCTTTTTGGTCCGCAAAAAACCTAGTTTTCGACATCGGTATAACTACAGCAAATGCCATCAACCAACTATCTTATCTAATCCATCAAGGCAAAATCGATGAGTTAGCATTTCTATCAAGCAATGAAAATGAAATGGAAAATGGCAATGGTGCACTAATGCGCATTTTACCCCTCTATTTCGTAATCAAAAATTTGCCCTTAAAAGAACAATTTAAGTTGGTTTGGGAAAATGCAGCGCTCACCCACAAACATATCAGGAGTGCAATGGCATGCATGATTTACTTGAACTTTGGTAAGCATTTAGCATCGTCTATTCCACCTAAACAAGCTTACGCACAAACACAGGATGAAATAAAACAACTTTGGAAACAACTTAATTTCTCAAAGTCAGAGCAAGCACACTTTAACCGAGTAATCCAAACCGATATTGCGAACTACCCAAAATCATCTATCAAATCAGGCGGCTATGTAATTGAATCACTTGAAGCCAGCTTTTGGTGTCTATTAAACACCACAAACTATGTTGATGCCGTTTTAACAGCTATAAACTTTGGTCATGATACCGATACAACAGCTGCAATTACAGGAGGATTAGCAGGCATTATATATGGTAAAAAAGGAATAAACCCAGAATGGATTAAAAAGTTAAGTCGTGCAAGCGAAATTGAAATGATAGGGGAGTTACTCAACCAAAAGTTTAATAATACGTGAATAATGGATAAGAAAGGCAAGCCGTAATTGCTATAAATTATTGATTATCAAAAGTAAAATAAGTGTCATTCTGAACATTCGTTTACGAATGGAAGAATCTATTAAATGAAGTAAACATGAGTTACGTGATTTGGCTGATTTTTTAGATGCTTCGTTTTACTTGAATGCAAGCCCAGTCAGCATAACCTTGTTTATAATATCTTGATTGTCACTTAATTGTAATTCGCATTAAACATTATTTCCATCACCCCTCAATCAACCCCAATGCCTTTTTACGCTCATAAACCTGTATTAGCCAATGATAGGTAGCAACACCAGCAATATACAAGCAGGCAGTTATCAAAAATATTTGTCCGTAACTCAAGCCATTTTCGCTCAAAATCTTAAAAATTCGTGCGCTAAAAAACCATGAACCCGACCATATACTCGATACTATAGAAGCCATTAACTCTTGGCTTGGTTTACCCACATAATACATCGTCATTTCCATCGTCATGGGGTTTGCCAAATTCATTAAAGGTTGGCGCATTAAATAACAACCGATAGCTATAAACAACACCCACCAAATTTCATTATAAAAATCGGTAACAGCCATTAAAATCAAAGCAATAACACTTAAACTTTGGGTAAAAGTAACCGCCCTATACCCCCAACGTTTTTTAATAGAAGGCACAACCAACAAAGCCCCAACCACAATAATCGCCGATACCATTCCCATTAACGAAAACTGGTTAGAATCAACCCCAAACGAATGAAAGAAAAACAAATTAATATAGGGAATGGTTAACCCCGCTCCCGTAGCAATTAACACAATGGGCATACTAGCAACGGCAATGCCTCGCCAGTTATAAGGCTCATCTTTTTGCCCTGCTTCTTGCCTTTTGCTCACCACTTCACTACTATGCATTTTAAACACAAAAAACAAAGCCCCTAATCCGCCTAAGGCAAAAAGCGTCAACAACATGCCCTCATTAAAAAAGCTTTTATCTGCATATTGCAAAAAGGCAATCAAAAAACCGCTAGTAATAATGCTGCCCGTCCACGAAATGGTATTGAGAGATATACCCACCGTATGCTTTTCATTAGGCAAATTCCGCAAAATATAGCTAATAGAGATAATTCGGATAACACTATCGCAAAAGCCTAAAAAAACATTGCTAACATACACTAAAGGCATGGTTTGGCTTTGTACGCCATGCACAAAACCATAGGTACAAACCGCCATAGTAAAGGCAACTAAATAAAAATAAGGTTTAAGTTTTCGGTACTTAATAAAAATGCCAAAAGGAACCGCAAAAAACAATACTGATGCAAAACGTACCGATAAAATACTGGCAATTTCAGGGTCAGAAAACCCATTTTTTGCCATAAAAATATTAGCAATTAAAAAGAAAACCGCCAACAAATTAAACGACGTTAAATTAGCGAAGAACATATACCATATAGTAGCCGGCAACTCACTGAATTGCTTTAGGTAGTCGGCTATTTTTCTATAGGTAGTCATCCAATTGCTCTTGTATAAATGCTATAATTTTTGATGAATCTTTCGGCTCAAACCAATTAATTTCTTCGTCTTTTCTTAACCAAGTCAACTGCCTTTTTGCAAAACGCCTTGTATTACGTTTTATCAACCTAATAGCTTCTGCTTTGTCAATCTCGCCATCAAAAAAACTAAATAATTCTTGGTAACCAACCGTTTGCAAAGCATTTAAGTTCTTTTTTTCATAAAAACTTTTTGCTTCGTTCTCTAAACCAGCTTCCAACATTTTATCAACTCGTAAATTAATGCGCTCATAAAGTTGCTCACGCTCCATTTGCAAGCCAACTTTTATCACTTTAAATGGTCGTTGTTTCTTAGGCTTTCCTCTAAAATCTAAAATTGATTTACCCGTACTCATCACCACTTCCAAGCCTCTTATCAATCGGTGCGGATTATTTTCATCAACCTCTTCGTAATACTTAGGGTCTTTTGCTTTTAACAGTTCTTGCAAATACTCAATTCCATTTTCTTCAAATGCTTGTATTAGCTCATCTCTTAACCCATCCTTTACATTCGGCATTTCGTCTAAGCCTTCCAATAAAGCATTTACATACAAGCCCGAGCCACCCGCAACAACTGCAATCTTTGACTTCTTGAACAAATCTTCAAGTTTTTGCAACGCAGCTTGTTCAAATTGCCCAGCACTAAAATTCGTTTCAACTGTTAAAAAATCAATAAAATGATGTTTTATTGCGGCAAGCTCATCTTTATCTGGTTGCGCCGTTCCAATAGGCATTCTTTTATAAAACTGCCGCGAATCGGCACTAATAATTTCAGCCCCAAAATGTTGGGCCAGTAAAATAGCAATAGCCGTTTTGCCTACCGCAGTAGGGCCCAAAACGGCTATTAAAACATTGTCTCTTTTTGTCAACAAATATTAAGCTTCAAGTGCCGGTATGCGTAACATTTGTCCAGGATAAATTAAATCTGGGCTTTTAAGCATTGGCTTATTCGCCTCAAAAATAACAGGATATTTCATAGCATCACCATACATTACCTTAGCAATTTTCGATAATGAATCACCACTTTTAACCTCATAAAACTTTGTTTCAGGCTCCTTAGCTAAAACTGAAATTTGATCATCAACCTGTGCAATCCCTTCAACATTACCTACAACCAAAATTGCCTTTTCTCTTTCTGAATGCTCGTACGTACTGCCCGAAATAGTGGCTAAATCACCCTCAACAGCAACATATAAACTGTCAATTTTCAAGCCGTGGCTATTAACTGCCGCTAACAATTCATCCGCTTTTTGCGAATCCAATTCTTCTTGCGAAATAGTAGGTGTCGCTTCAGTTTTTTTGCCAAAAAGTTTAGCACCAGCATTCTTAACAAACGAAAATAAACCCATAGTATCTTATTTTTTTCGCCAAAAATATATACAAAAAACTTAGGTAAACAAGCATTAAAAAACTTAATTTGGCTAAATCTTTGTTATTCAATTCATTATATTTTAATTTTCTTGTAAATATTCAGGCTATGGCAAAAAACGATAAAAATGTACAAATCCCATCGTCCAAATTCGATGCGATTAAAGACATCTTATTTGGCGACAACATCCAAGAATACGATGAAAGACTAACCCATATCGAAAACATGATTGAAATTAATAGCAGAGCTTTTGAAAAAGCCATGAAAGATGCTGTTGATGAAATTACCGCTAAAATGGATGACAATCACCAAAAGGTAATGAGCGAAATAAAATCGCTTAAAGCCACTAAAGTTGATAAAAAAACCATTTCAGATGCACTTATGCAACTAAGCGAAACACTGGCAAAATAATTTTAAGGCAATTAGTTAAGTAGAATTTGGTAAACAAATTGTAAACTATTTTTTTGATAGACGAAAAAACAAATAAGGCGCATTTGCAGGAGCAAGAAGACCCACTTGCTATGCTTAAAGACTTGTTATTAAAAGACGAGCTTGAGCAGCAAAAGCAAATGATGCAAGATTTGGGCACCGTAAAAAGTGTTACGCTTGATGAAGAAGGCTTTGAAAAAAAATTACAACCTTTTTTTCAAGAAAATCTTGATTTTTTGCAAGAAAATTTCTTCGACCTTTTTGGAGATAAAGTCTCTACATCTATCAAAATGCAAATCAAGCAATCGCGTCCCGAAATTGTTGAGGCCCTTTACCCAATATTAGGTTCAATGGTTAGGCGTTACATTGCTGGCGAGTTTAAACGACTTAACGAACGCATTGACCGTACCGTAAACAAAGTATTTACCAGAGCATTTTGGAAAAATAGAGCTAAAAGCTTTATTACTGGTGTTGATCATGCCGATATAATGCTTGATAGCCTTTACGAAAGCCAAATTGAAGATGTTTTAATTATCGAGAAAAAAACAGGCTTACTTATTGGCAAATACAATATTGAAGAAACCGGTACCGATCAAGATGTAATTGCAGGTGCCCTAACTGCAATTAAAGGTTTTGCCGAATCTGCTCTTGGCAAACAATCAGTTGAGTTGGAACAAATTGACTATGGAGAATACACCATAATGCTTCACAATTTTTACAGATATTACTTTGCTGTTATCTGTTCAGGCACTGTTGGCCATTATTTTAAACTTGAAGTAAACGACAAAATAATGGATTTTTCACAACAACATTTAACAGGATTACCCGAGCAAATTGACGACAGCTATTTTGAAAAAATCAGTATTGAACTGCAAAAAAGTTTTTAATGAGCAAAAAAATTACAATAAAACGAAAAGTATTAGTGCTAGGTACATTTGCCGTAGGCAAAACCTCATTAGTAAACCGCTTTGTTATTAATAAATTTTCTGATATATACATCCCTACCATTGGCGTAAGTATTAAAAAGAAAACCATTGAACTTGATGATGTTAATGTTGATATGGTAATTTGGGATATAGCCGATGTTGCCACCTTCGATGTTATACCAGAACACTATTTAAGTGGTGCACATGGCGTACTAATCGTATTCGATCTAACCCGCCCCGAAACCCTAAAAAAATCGCTTGAAGGTGTCCAAAATTTCAAAGACAGCCTTCCGCAATCAGCCTTATATATAGTTGGTAATAAAAAAGATATTTTAGAGCATAAAGTTGATGGCCCAATGAATGAATTAGGCATAACCGAGGTTCATACCAGTGCAAAATCGGGCGAAAACGTTGAAGAATTATTCGCAGAAATGGCGCAAAAAATTATTAGCTAAAAATTGATGTAAAGTGCTGTAAATTTGCTCGCCAATTTCAATAGATTTGAGCAATTTAAGCCAAAAAATATCGCCACAAAATTTAGCAATCGTTAAAAAAATTGGGCTTGCAGCCGACCAGTTAGGGCTACAGGCCTTTTTAGTTGGTGGTTTCGTACGCGATTTAATTTTAAACCGACCTTGTAAAGATATTGATGTAGTTTGTGTAGGTAGCGGTATTGAATTAGCCAAACAAGCGGCTCAACAGTTTAAGCACGCTACTAAAGTTTCCTATTTCAAAAATTTCGGCACTGCCCAATTCAAAGTCAACGATATTGATTTGGAATTTGTAGGTGCTCGCAAAGAATCCTACCGTAAAGATTCGCGCAAACCCCTTATTGAAAATGGCTCTTTACAAGATGATCAAAACCGCCGCGATTTCACTATAAACGCTTTGGCCATATCCATCAATCAACAAAATTTTGGTCAACTAATCGATCCATTTAATGGTATAGGTGATTTAAACAAATGCATCATCCGTACACCTTTGGAGCCTGATATTACTTATAGCGACGACCCTTTGCGCATGATGCGCGCCATCCGCTTTGCAACCCAGCTTAACTTCCGTATAAGCGAAAAATCTTACGAAGCCATCCGCCGTAATGCCCATCGTATTGAAATTGTAAGTATGGAGCGTATTATTATCGAGCTTAATAAAATCATAGCTTCATCTAAACCATCAATTGGTTTTAAGCTGTTGTTTAATACGGGTTTATTGCAATTAATATTTCCTGAAATGGCTGGTTTACAGGGTATTAAAGAAAAAAACGGTATCCGCCATAAAGATAATTTTTATCACACCATCGAGGTTCTAGACAACCTTTGCCACGCTACTGAAAACCTTTGGTTACGCTGGGCAGCTATTATGCACGATATTGCTAAACCTCGCACCCAACGCTTTGAAGATGGCATAGGTTGGACGTTTCATGGGCATGAAGTAGTGGGCGCACGCATGACCCCTAAAATATTTAAGCGTATGCGTTTGCCATTAGATGCCAAAATGAAATACGTGCAAAAACTGGTAAATCTGCATTTACGCCCTATCAGTCTAACCAAAAAGGATATTACCGATTCTGCCGTAAGGCGCTTACTGTTTGATGCTGGAGAGGATATTGACGACTTAATGAAATTGGCAAAAGCCGACATTACATCTAAAAATGAACGCAAGGTTAAACGCTACCTTAATAACTACGAAAAGCTATTAATACGCCTTGCCGAAGTTGAAGAAAGCGACCGCCTCCGCAATTGGCAACCCCCTATTTCAGGCGATTTAATTATGGAAACCTTCGGTATTAAACCATCAAAACCTGTGGGTATAATTAAACAAGCCATCCGCGAGGCCATACTTGATGGCGAAATCCCTAATGAGTACAAAGCTGCCTATCAATTTATGCTTAAAAAGGGTAGGGAGATTGGCTTAGCAATAAAAGTATAAACTGCTTACACAAATAAAATGTAATTTTAAGTAGCTCATCACGTTTGTTTAACAACAAGCAACTCCTGTAAATGCCATAATCCCAACTTTTAATAATTACATTATATGAATTACTTCAAGTTTATAATTTCAATTTCAGTTTTGCTTTTTGGTTCAACAATTTTAACAGCGCAAACCTACCAAGCGGCAATTGCCTATCCTGTCTCAAACATTACCATTGATGGCAATTTAAATGATTGGCCCGAAAACCTTGAAAGCCACCCAATTACCCATTTGGCCTTTGGCGAAATAACAGAAGACGATGATTTAAATGCCGCTTTTAAAGTTGCCTACAACTTGGCTGAAAAGGCTATTTATTTTGCTGTACAGGTCATTGATTCTGACATTGTAAATACCACTGAAGAAGAAAATATTGATTTGGTTGACAATATGTATTTGTACCTCGACCCCGTACACCACCCAATGGGCGGAAGCCGAATTTTATTTATCTCTGGAAAGGAAATGAAAGAATATTCTGGCCCGGCACCCAATGCTTGGAGCCCCCATACACCCAATTTAACTTGGGATGATGTTGAAATTGAAGTACAGCAAAACGAGCAGACAATTACCTATGAATGGAAAGTAAATTTAGGCGACAATTTAAAAATTGATTCTGGTATCGGTTTAGATTTTATAATCTCAGATTTTGACACCAAAGATGAAGACATAAGTTGGCTAACCTGGAAAAACGGTATTGCAAAAAGCCTTGGTGCACAACGTTTGGGTGAAGTAATATTGGTTGAAAGTCCTGAAAAAATGGGTTATTTAAATGGTAATATTGCCATAAAAGATAGTTCGATAACAAGCCTAAATTCAATAATTATAACCAGCATTGAAAAGCCAAATATTTGGTTTAGGGTAGGGGTTGATTCAATGGGCAGTTATCAATGTACATTGCCAGAAGGGCATTATCAAATTAAGCCCGATGTTCAATTTACATCAGGCAGATTGGCTGAAGATTTTAACCAAAAAAGTAAACCAATTGTGTTTCATCCAACATCAAAAATTTGGATAAACAGAGGTAAAACAACCCAGTTTAATTTTACCGCCCGAACCCAACCCTTGCCGCAAGTTGCCTTTAAAAATAAAGGTATTTTATTGTATGATGATTTTGATGAAAATGCAATTGACCGTTTTGTCAAAACATATCAAGATTATTTTAAAATCCCAGGAATTTCAATAGCCTTGATTAAAAACAACGAGTTAATTTATGATAAAGTTTTTGGCGTAACAAATACCATTACAAACCAGCCCTTGGCAAAAAGCAGCTTGTTTGAAGGAGCATCAATTACAAAATCAGTTTTTGCATTAATGGTACTAAAACTTGCTGAAAACGGAAAAATTGATTTGGATAAACCATTGTACAAATACCTACGTTTCCCTAACATTGAACATGATGAGCGTTACAAATTAATTACAGCACGGCAAGTTTTAAATCATCAAACAGGTTTGGATAATTGGCCAATTGGCTCATACACAGGCTATATTCCAGCAGATGCTAAAGCCAATTTACTATTTGAACCAGGCACCGACTTCCTTTATTCGGGCGAAGCCATGAATTATTTGGGTCGAGTAGTTGAAAAAATTACCGAAAAGCCACTCCACCAATTATTCAATGAAGAAATTGCAACTGCTTTTGGTTTAAAAAACAGCTACTTTTCTTACTCCAATGAGTTAGAAGGGCAAATTGCAATGGGGCACTCCCATACTTACCCAAGGTATAAAGGAAAATTCCCAAATGTAAATAGCCCTGCTTCAAGCATTACAACCGAGGCTAATGATTTTAGTAAATTACTACTTGGCTTACTTAATAAAGAATATCTAAACACCAGTTCGTACCAATTAATAAGTACCCCTTTTCAACAAATACCCGAAACTAAAAGGCTTTATGATCAAAATATTAACCAAGGTATTGCACATGGTTTTTTTGTGTCAGAATTTTCAGAGGGTAAAGCAATTATGCATGGCGGTAATAATGGCGATTTTGATTGCAAATTTGTAATTATGCCCGATAACAAACTTGGCTATGTTGTATTTACCAACAACAATTTAGGCGATGAATTTATCCGTCTTTTTGAATTGTATTTGCTTAGAGGCAAAGCCGCTTTTGAAAAAGAATTCCGTTAAAAATGCAATTTCATCCCTTCATGGCTGGCTTTAAAACCTAACTTTTCATAAAAGCGCAAAGCATCAGGGCGTTTTTTGTCCGTAGTTAATTGCAACAAATGCGCGCCTCTTTCCTTAGCTCTTTCAATAGCCCATTTAAAAAACTCTTCTCCTAGTCCTTTTCCTCGCATATCCTCACGTATGCGTACCGCTTCAATTTGCGCTCGCACTCCGCCTTGATAAGTTAGGTAAGGGATAAAGCTTAACTGTAAACACCCTATAATACCCTGGTTTTCAATTTCAATCACTATTAATTCTTGGTTATCGTCCTTATCAATTCTTTCAAAAGCATCATAATATTTTTTAGGAAGTGGGTCTCTAAAATCCTCTCTTAATTGCCCTAGTTTATCATCGGCAATCATGGCAACAATATGAGGTACATCTATTTTAGTGGCTTTTCTAAAAATCATTGCTTAATTTAAAAAGAAAAAGACAAATTAATACAATAAGCCTGATAAGCTTGTGTAGTATTTTTAAATTGCAAAACAAAACATTCCATTTAAAGTGGTTTAAATGAAAAAAAAAGATACTTATATCTTGCTCTTTTTAAGCTTGTTAATCTTAAATTCTGGTATTGAATCTAATGATTTTGCATTCTTATATAGTTTAAATTATTGGTTTTTAGGGGTTTATATATTCGGCTTAGTTAGTTTGATTTGGTATTTAGACAAACAGATTTTTCAACTTATCGAGAAAAAAGTAACCACTAATATATACAAATTAAAAACCCTAATACCTTATTATATTGTAAGTTTTCTTGTTTCAGCAATCGTATATGTTGGGGGCTTTAGCTTAATATTCTCATTACCTGCCCCTGGTAATACAAATGTTGGTTTCGGAATATCAACTACCTCTGTTTTGTTCACCTCCTTCCTTTTAACCTCCTATTTTTTCTTTTCAAAAGTAAAAAACGAATTAGCGCAAAAACCTAAGCAAGTCATTATTACAAAAACAGTAGATTCAGTTCAAAAATTTCAACTTCAGCGTGGCACAACTTCCTTTCAAATAACCATCAATAATATTAGTTATTTTTCCTTGGTCAATTCAATAGTATATCTTGTACAAGTTGATGGTACCACTTTCGCAATTATGGATACCCTTTCCCAAATTAAAAACCAATGCACTACTCAAGAATTATTTGCAGCCAACCGTCAGTTTTTAATTACAAAAAAAGCCGTTAAATCTTGGAAAAGAACCGAAACAAGAAAATTGGCTTTACAACTACATCCAAAAACCTCAGAAGAAGTAACAGTTAGTAAAAACAAAGCACCAGAGTTTATTGAGTGGCTCAAAAAATAAACCCTTCAAATATTGTCCGCTTCATTTCCCCCTTCGTCCGCTTTAAATAAATATTGTTGCTAAAAAGATAGTTCCAGGTTTTACTAAGTTCGGCATCGGTTAGTTTTACCACCCGAGTCATAACAATCTACCCCAACAGCTATACCTATATTTTTTACTTAGAAAATTTTACAGATGCGTATCGTTAACATAGTTTTTTTAAGCTGCCTCCTTTTTTATTATAACCTTCTAACGGCACAAAATATTGATTTAAATAGCCTACCTCCAATTGAAGATATTAGTGTAGTAATGGAAAACCCTGGCGCAGATACTATCATCATTGGTTTGCATGGCGGCCCTACCGAAATGTTGGAAACTGGTGACTTTGCTGAATTCGGAACCATCCCTAATTTTTCAGTCGTAGAGATAATGCAGTATCAACATTTAAACCCAAGTGTTTTTACAGATTCTGATATAACCTTAGAAGAAGCAATTGCCTGTAATGATACAACCGTTGCAATAGTCAAAAAAGTAATTAACCATTATAAAAACTTAGATAAAACTATTGTGTTAATTGGGGTATCATTTGGGGCATTTATTTTAATGGAATATTTAGATGACTATGGTATGGATGATTTGCACCGGACCCTCTCAATATTGGGTAGATTGGATATGCCTGACATTATTTGGGAAAACTTCAATAATGGTTATGGGGCGGGCTTTCTCAACGATGGAATTACACCAATTGTTTCGCCTGTACAAGCCCCATCGTCAGAATGGGCGTTTTTTAAATTGTTAGCAGGTGTTGGCTACAATAGATATACCGACTCCCTTGCAAATTTAGATTTAACACGTTTAATGATGGCATATGGAGAAATTGACGAAGCCGTAGGCCAGCTTACAGATGAAGAAATTGCTTTTTTAGAAAATGCGAATGCTACCGTTCTAGGTGCTCCATTGGGGCATGGAGATGAAGGCTGGGCAGACTATTTCCCTAACTTTGTAGATTTTATTAGAGAGGATTTTCCAGTTGGTACTCCTTTTACCCCCCAATCAATCATTTCTTTCAATATTTTCCCAACTGTTATTGAAAACGAACTAAATATTGAAACCGCAAAAAATGGTAAGCTAACCCTCTTCAACTCAAGCGGAAAACTTGTTTTTCAAAAGGATTGTTCAAGCGGAAGTCAACATTTTATTTTAAATAATTTATCCAAGGGGCTTTACATAGCCACTTACCAAACCGTTGATAATGAGTGGGGAAGCAAAAAACTGTTTGTTCAATAAGTAAGTTGTATCGTGTTTCTAACTACATGTACTTTCTCACTCATATTTTGTAATAACACTAATATCAATCAGATGAAAGGTTTTTTGTTCAACCTCCTTTTTTGCCTGTTACTATCCATTCCACAAATACACGCTCAAGTTGATAGCGGTACAGCCGCTGAGCTTCAAGCCGAATTAGACAACATAATAACTTCAGATAACATAAAGGGTCTTTCCGCAGCTATTATGTTCGGTAATGGCGCACTTTGGACGGCTACAGCAGGTATATCTCACGAAGGGCAAGCTGTTACAAGTGATATGCTTTTCGGTATTGGAAGTATAACCAAAACCTACACGGCAACAACCGTACTTTCTATGTATGAAGATGGGCTATTAGATTTGGATGATCCAATTTCTGACTTCCTACCCGACTTTGATAATATCGACCCTACTATTACTGTTCGACAATTGTTGCAACATACTTCGGGGGTTTATGATTATATCGAAAACCCAGGCTATTTAGATGCTATTATAGGAGATTTAACAAAACTATGGGAACCAGAAGAAACCATAAACCAGTTTGTTAACTCTCCAGTTTTTTTACCTGGCACAATGCATCAATATTCTAATACCAATTACATTTTACTAGGGATGATTGTTGAAAGTATTAGTGGTAATTTACTTTCAGAAGAAATGGTTAATCGAATTTTTGAACCTGCCAATTTAGATAGCACTTTTCTAAACATTGAACAAGATCATTACGGGTTGTACGCCCATCCCTGGTTCGATTTCGATGGAAATGGCGCACTAGATGATTTAATCGAGCAAAATATACCTTTTGAAGCGGCGTGGAGTTCATCATGGGCAGATGGTGCTATAGTTGCAACCGCCGCCGATCTTGCTCGCTTTTCTCAGGCTCTTTTTGTTGAGGAATCTATATTGTCTCCAGCAACTTTAAGCGAAATGAAGGATTTTTCAGCCACCAATAACCAATACGGTTTGGGTATCTATCCAACAAGTTCACCATGCGAAAACTGGATTGGGCATAATGGCCAATTTGTTTATTCAGGAGAGTGGGCTTTTTTTGAACCTGTCGGTATTTCCATTGCAATACTATATAATCAAGAAATCCCTAATGGTTCCATACCCGTTCAACATATTACAGCTCTTTGCGACATCCTAAAAAATGCCAACCCTCCCAGTTCTAATAGCTTTACAACAAAAGACAATTTCATTGAAGCATATCCTCAGCCTGCAAAACAATTCGTTCGGTTTTCAATACCGTCACACTATCAAAATGTAAATATTCTAATTTATTCAGTAGATGGGAAGATGGTCAAATCCGTAAATCATTTTAATGGAGAAGAGCAATTGGATATTTCTGAATTAGTTTCTGGAATTTACGTCGTAAAAATTGAATCAGAAATAGAGGAATTTGTTACAAAACTGATTATCGAATGAAAACCCATCATTTTTAATGAACATTTTATTCCTATTTCCAGAAAACACATTCCCAAACTAAAAGCCGTGCTGGATAACTAATTAATGTCATTCACCTCGAAAAAAACTGGACAAACATCCCTATATGGTAGATAGTAACAAAGTGTGGTTTCTTAGTTATTTGTTTAATCTTGAAACTCAATTTTTATTTATGAAAAACTTACTACTTATTACTACGTTTTCACTGCTATTATTTACAACAATAGCAGTTGGTCAAGCAACCGATAGTTCAAATTTTTATGCACTTGGTGGCGTTTATTTTATGAATTTCAAGAATATTAATTCGAGTTTAAATAAGCACAATTTGCCCGAAATAAACAATATTCATTTTTACTATGGTATGGGCGGTAACACCTATTTAGGAAAAGTACAAATTGGAGGAGAGGGGTTTCATTTTAGTTCGAGGAAAACTAAAAAAAACAACGTTCAACTTAAAAGCCAAGGCGGAGCAGGATACTTTTATACTGGCTACCAAGTAATAGGGAAAGAAAGGTTTTACTTTACTCCCAGGCTAGGAATTGGTGGTGGTGGAGTCGAAATTCAGCTCAATTCAAAAACCTCAACAACCTTTGTGGATTTTCTGCAAAGTAACTACTCTAACAACCTTACCACAAGAAGTGTCATTATCCATTCTGGTTTTAAGGCTGGCTTTGTAATTGGAAAAAATTTGGACTTTAACTTCGACTTAGGGTACAATTATGGGTTTAATAATAAATGGGATGTTGAATACGGTAAGCTATCCGAAACTATATCTGATAGAATCGGAGGGCTATTCTCTCAAATATCGGTGGTTTACAGCCTTAGGTAGCTACCTCTAAATTAATTCAAGGTTTTAATATCAATTTGTACAACACTCTAAAACGGCTAGATTGGGAAAATAGTGAAATCCGTAAATTATTTTAATGGTACTGAACCTTTAGATATTTCAGAATTAGTTTCTTGAATTTCGCTATGTAAAATTTTAACAGAAATGGAGGATTCAGTTACAAAATTGGTAGTTGGCTCTCTCACTCAAACAACTTCAAGTTAAATTTTAAAGCATATAAAATTCATTTCACAAAAACACAGCTATTAAATTGGGCGGTTCAAATATAACAAAGGCATTTCTGAGTTAAGATATGAGTATGAAGCTATTAAAAAGAGAAATAACAGTTATCATTGAAACATTAATTAGGATTTTCAATCAAAAAATTGCTCACTATTCAGTGGTTAACAAACCTGACAATGAAAATGTTAGATATAGTTTAACATTGGGTTTTGTAGAAGCATTACAAAATATTAATATCGCCGAATTACAACAGTTAAGTATTTTAAAGAGGAGGCTACAAGAAATTGCTAATTCAACAAGCATTTTTGATGATGTGCCAGATAAGGCTCTAAATGAAACCCAGTTAAAGCATGCCGAAAACGAAAGGGCTATGTTTCGGTATATGATTGACAATAATGTAACCTTGTGGTTAGAGCAATATAGAAATAAAAACCGTAAAAGTGAGTAAGATTCAAGTGTTTTACTTGTGTAGGTTAGCAATAAGATATTTTATATATTCCAGTAGGCTTTTATGGTTGTATAAACATTACCAATTCAAAAAAATAAAAATTTGTTTTGCTAATTCTGCGAACTTCAACTTAGGGAATAATTATGGATTTAATAATAAATTGGATGTTGATTACGGTAAGCTATCCGAAACTATATCTGTAAACTTCATAGTCTAACAATTCATTTCATAAAAAACGCAAGCCGATAAGCCGGGTTCTGTCGAGGCTTGTCATTTATCTAGGCTTTACATTGCTGCAAAGCTCAAGCTGCCTACCCACCTGCTCGGACGAGCCGCCCTTAGCGCAGGCTTATTTAGCATTGCATCCCGTAAGGTATGCCCATTAGTCTGCTCGCACAAACTAATCCCCAAAGGGTTTTCACATTACAATTCTCTGTGGCACTAGCTCGCTTTTACAAACGGTTGCCGTTAACAACTACGGTGCTCTTTAATGCCCAGACTTTCCTCCCTTACCAAAAAGTAAAGGCGACAAGCTGGCTTGCGTTTGTACAAAATTCCGCATTTTTGTGTTAACAATACTATAACACCATGAAATCATTACTATTTATATTGCCATTAGCCTTTAGTTTATTTGCTTGCCAAAGCCAGCAAGCTACTTCACAATCAGGTAACCAATTTGGCGAAAAAATTACTGCTGATAATGCAATTTCAGTAGCACAATTAATAACCCAGGCCGAAGGGAAAGAGCAAATTACAGCAAAAGTTAAAGGTGTAGTTGAAGCTGTTTGCCAAGTTAAAGGCTGTTGGATGACCTTGATAAAACCTGACGGTACAAGTATGCGTGTAACCTTTAAAGATTATGGCTTTTTTATGCCTAAGGATATTAGTGGTAAAACCATTGTAGCACGGGGCAGAGCGCAGGTAGAAACTACTGACGTAGCAACGCTTAAACACTATGCCGAAGACGAAGGTTTACCAGCCAAAGAAATAGAAAAAATAACAGAACCTGAAGTAGAATTAACTTTTGAAGCGGATGGTGTAATTATCTTATAATTTTTTTAGGATTTTTAGCCTGCTAATATTGATTACAAAAAATATTACTTTTATATTTGCACTCCCTTTTGTAAAAAGGTGATATGATTCAGTAGCTCAGTTGGTAGAGCAACGCCCTTTTAAGGCGTGGGTCCTGGGTTCGAGCCCCAGCTGAATCACTTGAAAGCCTGCCGATTACGGCGGGCTTTTTTTGTTTTACCCGCCCGAGGTTTGACACCTTTTAGGATGTTAGTAATGATAGTACGGATTTGATAGGTTTTGTAATGTGTAGGCTAGTTTTTAACCCGTAAGTTATATTGGATTTGAGTTTTTGATAGATACAACCTTTGAGTGTGTGACCAAACCTTGGGCGTGCTATTTATTTGCAAGGTTAATTACTTTGAAAATGGTATAAATGCCCTTTTAACTGGGTTTTAAGCTGATATATTGAATGAGCCTGCCTACTGATTGTGAAATTGTTACAATAAACTAGAAAGATAAATCGGTATCCATTATTTATATTAGTTTATATGTCTGCTAATCAGACGGTTTATACTTGTTGGTCAGGCGACCAATAAAGGGTGTAAGTTTTGACGCTTGGAGAGCCTTGTATGCAAGCCCAGTCAGCGTCCCACGCTAAATCCGTATCCATTATTTATATTAACCTGAGTTCGATTAATAAAATGAAAAATTAGCAGCAAAACCAATGATAATTTGCAATTTTTTTAAAAATTTGCTTATTCATCCCCCGAATGCGGGCCCAGCCAGATTTTTCGTTTACTCAAAATCGCCCCGAATGCGGGTCCAACCCTTCAAAGGGGGACAAATTCTGTTTTTTTACGAAAACTTCAGTTCTAATCTATTTCAAAACGTTGATTTTCAAATATTTGAATGTGGTTTCAAAATCGAACTGGGGTTATTAGTTTATATGCCTATTAATCAGGCGGTTTATACTTGTTGGGCAGGCAACAAACAAAGGAAGGGTAAGTAAGTTAAAGGTCATTCACAATTCAATTTTATGATTCTTCAGATTAGCATGACGTTTGGAGCATAAGCATATAAAAAGATTAAAGAATCTAAACCTAAAAGCAAGCTTAGTCCAACTTGGGAAATATAATTGATTTGTTTACATACTACTTTTTTAATGAATTAATTAATAATTTTGGGGAATGTCTTAGTTTTTTGGAATAATAGTAGTAATATGCAGTTTACAATATCTAGGTGTATTCAATGATTACAAAATTAACATTTAAACAAGTTTGCCATGCAATAGGTTTTAAAGGTAAAGAAGGTACTACTGCAACCTTAAGCAAAACTTATGATAAGCATAACAATTACCAGATAAATATTGATTTTGAAAAAGAAAAAATTAACTACGGCGAAGATATTATCGTTGATAGAAACACAACAACTAATTTTTCGCAAGTCGAAAACTTTGTAGTACTTGAGTGTGTTAATAGACTTTTAGAAAAAGGCTACCAACCGAACCAAATTACACTTGAAAAAAATTATCCACTTGGGCACCGAAATAAAGGGAACTTAGATATACTTGTTTCAAAAGATGGCAAAGCATTTTTAATGATTGAGTGTAAAACCTTTGGCAAAGAATACACAAAAGAAACCAACAAAATGCTTAAAGATGGCGGGCAACTGTTTTCTTATTTCCAACAAGACCAAACAACGCAACACCTATGCCTTTACGCCTCAACATTAAATAGCAGCAACAAAATTGAATACACTAATAATCTTGTAAAAATAGAACCGCACTTTAAAGGGTTAAGCAAAGAAGAAGCCTTTTCTGAATGGAATAGAACCCTTAAAGACAACGGTATTTTTGATAGTTGGGCAACACCCTTTAACATTAAAAGTAAAGCCATTACAAGGGGAAGGCTTAAAACACTTCAAGAACACGATTCGGGCTATATATTTAATCGTTTTGCCGAAATACTTAGGCATAATGTAGTTTCAGACAAGCCCAATGCCTTTAACAAAATTTTTAATTTGTTTTTATGTAAAGTGGTTGATGAAGAAAAGGACGATGACCAAGAGCTTGAATTTCAATGGAAAGAAAGTGATGACCATATTGAACTATTAAAACGATTAAATGACCTGTATAAGCGTGGAATGCGTGATTATTTGGAAAAAGGAATTACCGATTTTTCGGATAATGAATTAAATGAAAAACTGGCGCGGGTAAAGGGTGAAGAAGCTAAGCATGAGATTAGGGAAATGTTTACCAAAATGCGGCTTCATAAAAACAATGAGTTTGCATTTAAAGAGGTGTTTAACGACGCATCGTTTGAAGAAAATGCGAAAGTAGTGCGTGAAGTGGTTGAACTATTACAGGTTTACCAAATACGCTATAGCCATAAACAACAGTTTTTAAGTAACTTTTTTGAATTGCTTTTAACAACTGGACTAAAACAAGAGGCCGGGCAATTTTTTACCCCTGTACCCATAGCCAAATTTATTGTTAAGTGCTTACCCATTAAACAGCCTATTGAAAAGAAAATAACTGAAGGTGAAGTAATCAATTTTTTACCTTATGTAATGGATTATGCTTGTGGTAGCGGACACTTTTTAACCGAAGCTATGGACGAAATACAAGGTATTATTAGCCAAATGCACCAAGCCGAAAAAAACTATACCCGCACCGTAGATAAAAAACTGGCTGCATACACACAAAGCCCTTACGATTGGGCTGAAAACTTTGTTTTTGGTATTGAAAAGGACTACCGATTGGTAAAAACTGCCAAGGTTGCTTGCTTTTTAAATGGGGATGGTGAGGCCAAAGTAATACATGCCGATGGTTTAGCACCCTTTAACGATTACAAAAATTTTCCTGAAGTAAATAAACAAGAAAACCAACAAGAATACCCTGCTTTTGATGTGTTAATTGCCAACCCACCCTACTCGGTTTCGGCGTTTAAAAAAACACTAAAAAAAGGCAACAAAAATTTTAAGCTTTACAACCGTTTAACCGACGAAAGCAAAGAAATAGAATGCCTATTTATAGAACGCACCAAACAACTACTAAAGCCCAATGGCTATGCAGGTATAATACTACCCAGCAGCATACTTAGCAACACGGGTATATACACCCAAGCCCGTGAAATACTTTTACTTTACTTTAACATTGTGGCTATTGTAGAACTGGGTTCAAATACCTTTATGGCTACGGGTACAAACACTGTTTGCTTGTTTTTGCAGCGTAAAACAAATAACCACCACAAAGCCATAAAAGCCCAAATAAATAACTTTATAGCCCAGCCTGAAAACACTACTTGCAATGGCATTGAAAATGCTTTTGGCAAATATGTAAACCAGGTTTTTGAAGGTTTAAGCTTTGACGATTATACTAGTTTGTTTAGTAATAAACCTAGCACTGCCTTACAAGCGCATGAACTGTTTAGCGACTACCAAAAAGCATATAAAAAAACTAGCCAAGCTAAAGCGTTTTTAAAGAAAAAAGAGACCAAAGCCTTAAGTAAAAGCGAGTTAGGAAGCGCCTTGTTTGCCCAAAGCTTAGGCTATATTAAAGCCTGCGAAAACGAAAAACTATTATATTTTATGCTGGCTTTACCGCAACAAACTTTACTAATTAAAGCAGGTGAAAAACAAACTGAAAAGGACTTTTTGGGTTATGAGTTTAGTAACCGACGCGGGCATGAGGGGATTAAGCTATACACCCGCCCCATAGATGGTAAACACAATACTAAGCTATTTAACCCTAGCCAATTAATTGATACTGAAAAGGTAAATACCCATATTTACCAGGCGTTTTTGGGCAAAGCTATTACTGAAGTCCCCGAAGCACTTAAACAACACTTACACCCTTTGCCATTAACCCAGTTGTTAGATTTTGAACGACCCCAGTTTGGAAAAAGCATATCGTTATCAGTAAAAAAAAAAGTAAAAATTGAAACGAAATGGGAGTTGGTGAAGATTGGGAATTTATTAAAATCAGAATGTTTTGTAAATGGCTTTGCTTTTAAAAGTAATAACTTCAAAAATGAACCAAGTGATTTAACATTACCAGTTTTAAAAATTGGTAATATTTCTAAAACAAACTATTCAGTAAGTTTCCCATCTAATACCCAGTATCATGAATACAAGAAGTTTGAGAAATATATTGTAAATAAGGGTGATTTAGCAATAGCATTAACTGGGGCAACTGTTGGAAAAGCAGGCTGGGTTAATTCAAAAGTATTATTAAATCAAAGAGTTCTTACCATTAAGAGTATTGACAATATTAGGTATATATAAATTTTTATCTGTTCAAATTACTTCTATAACTATGCTCAAAAATTAGCTTTGGGAAATGCGCAAGGAAACCTATCGCCTGATAATGTTAAGAACTTCAAAATCCCCCTTCCACCATTAGCAATACAAGAAAAAATAGTTGAAGAAATAAACCAAACCGAAACCCTTGAACAACAACTTACTCAGCAGGTAGAAACATTACGGAATGAGGTTACAGAGGTTTTGAATAACTTGTTCTTAAAACATCCTAAACAAAAGATTAAGAACCTTGCCGATTTAAACCCTTCTAAAGCAACATACATTAAAGAAAACAATTCTAAAACACTTGTTGACTTTATAGCTATGGCATCGGTTAGTGAAGAAGGTATAATTACAAAAACTGAAACTAAAACAATAGAACAGGTAAAAACTGGCTATACCTTTTTTCAAAAAAATGATGTTCTTTTTGCTAAAATAACCCCTTGTATGGAAAACGGGAAAGGTGCGTTAGTTGATGTGTTAAAATATGATGCAGCATTTGGAAGTACAGAATTTTGGGTACTTAGGGCTAACAAACAAATTCTACCAAAACTACTTTTCAAATATACAACACTCAAAAGTTTCAGAATTGAAGCTGAAAAAAATATGACTGGAACATCAGGACATAGAAGAGTTCCAAAAGATTTTATTTTAAATTATGAGTTTCCCCTCCCCCCACTTGCCGAACAAGAAAAAATAGTAACCCAAATAACAGCTATTGAAAAGCAAATTGAAACATTAGAAGTTGAGTTAAATGGTTTGCCTGCCCAAAAAGAGGGGATTCTTAAAAAGTGGTTGTAAGGGGGGAATTAATTGTGAGTTGTGTATGGGGTGAGTTGTAAATAGTGAATTGGTTTGTGTAATATAAGTTTTATTGTTCTTTGTCGCAACAAAGAACCAAAATGCTTGACGATTCAAGGTGATTTTGTCCTTATGGACAAACCGCTGACAAGCTTTATGCTACGCACTTTATTGCTTTGCAATGTGTCTTCGCATAGCTTGCAGCTATCACTGCGAATCGTCGGTAATTGACTTTTTTGTTAGGTTTTAAAAGGGTTGATGGGGGGGAATTGTGAGTTGGCTTGTGTAATGTAAGTTTTGTTGCTTTACCACCCGTGTGCGGGCCCAGCCCTAACTAAGGTGGGGAATTAGTAAAAAAGATCTCTGATAAATCGCAAACGATTTTCTGAGATGACAAAATGGAAGGGGTATTTTATATTTACCACCCGTGTGCGGGCCCAGCCCTAACCCCTCCTATAATAGGAGGGGAATTAATTTTTAACGTTTCTCATTAAAAACCAAACATTTAATACTATACTTAAAACCAAAACTAGTAAAAGGAAACTGAGTTTAATATTGTAAGTAATGTTTGGTTGACTGGTCTTTTTCTTATTAAAAAGTTCATTAATAAAATCCTCTTCTAATTTGTTATAGTTAGAGATTACTAAGTTGCTATCTGGGAAAAATACAGTTTTATTATACCCACTATAATTGTAAAAGAAAATATTAAATCTTTTAGAGCCCATATATTCAGAATAATATTCGTGAATAGGTTGTCTGCCAGTCACAACATCGTCAACTTTAAAGGGTCCACGAACTTTGTCTTTAAGCTGCGGGATATAGTAAAAAGTACTATCGTTAATAAAAACGAAATGTCCATCATTGAAGTTGCCAATTATTTCATGGATGTTCTCAACAACTAAAATATCTTCACCATAGGAATTTGTTACAACATGTTTTTCAAGTTCCTTTGACCACTTTGTGTTGGGCTCACGTGTATTATAAAAATGAAATTTATTGTTTTTGTAATAATAATCTATTTCTCTACTTCTTTCTACTTTTTTTAAATGGCGATAAGTTTTTTCATTTATGAGCTGATCTATCGTTGTATCGGAAGAAGCTAAATACTTACTAATATGGATAGGTAGAATTGAAAAGAGCGTGTCGTATTGGGGAACACCATTCTTTATATAATGCTTATCAATAATCAATTCTTCTTGATTAGTTTTTATAAAATTGACATTTTCAAAAGCAGAATTAACAAGGTTTAATAGTTCTTTAATGTCAAAATCTCTTTCATTAATAACTAATTTTAGTCCGGTAGTTGTTATTTCTTTTGTGGGTTTCCCTTTTTCATAATCCTCTCTGTAAGTAAATGGGCTATAGCCTAAAGCCAAATAAGAAGAATCTCGATTTGTATAGTTATGATTAAAGTAAATATAAATTTGTTCATGATTATGGTCCTTTGTTTCAACTAGCTTTGCTAAAAGATGGAGAAGAATATCAACTTTTTCATTAATTTCAAATTCATCCCAACCTGTTTTATAGCTAAAATGGATATTTTTTCTGTTTATTAACCATATAAAATCTTGATGAGCATAAGTAAAAGATGAAATAAAAAGCAAAATGGCTATGAATATTATTCTCATTGTAGTTAAATATTTGTTGGCTACATTTAAATAAGTGGAACAAAACACTTAACATAGAACTCCTGTTATTAAAGCAAAATTGTTTAATTAAACACACAATTATGAAAAGGATTATACCAATAGTATTTTTAATGTTTCTCACTTTTACTAGTTATAGCTTTGGGCAAAATAGTGGTGAGACTGAAGAGTTAAGTGAATTGCAAACTGAAAAATCAGAGAAAATGAAAGGGGAAATCTCAACGTTTTTAACTTTTCAAAAAGAGAATGCCGAGCAGGCCATGAATTTTTATATTAGCTTGTTTGATAATTCTGAAGTTATTGACATTAAACGCTGGGGAGCAGGCGCACCAGGCAAAGAGGGAACAATAATGCACGCCACCTTTAGTTTAAATGGCAAGCAATTTATGTGTAGCGATAGCCCCCCAATTCATGATTGGGGTTTTACTCCTGCGGTTTCAAATTTTGTGGAATGCGTGGACGAAAATGAAATTGACTATTTATTCAACAAATTATCGGGAAATGGTAAGGTTATGATGCCATTGAATAATTATGGTTTTAGTCAAAAATTTGGATTTGTTGAGGATAGGTTTGGGGTTAGTTGGCAGTTGAATTTGGAGTAGAGAAATTTTACTGCTTTAGAGGCCGAACCTGCCTGTACTGATTTCTTTGACAAACCCAGTGGCCGCTTTTTTTTGTGTGTTTTGCTGAACGCTTCGACAGGCTCAGCGTCCAAGATTTATTAGTAATGAGGTGAAAATATTAAAAAAGATCACGGATAATTGCTTTGCAATTTCCGAGATGACAAATGGAAGGGGTATTTTATATTTACCACCCTTTATCCCTCGGATGCGAGCCCAGTCGGATGCGAGCCCAGTCGGATGCGAGCCCAGTCGGATGCGAGCCCAGTCCTTAATAAGGAGGGGGGGGTTAGGTTTTGGGCTATACACGATTTCGATTTCTATGACAAAATCAAGCGGTTTTTGTACTTTTTTTGCTTTTTGGGTTACCACTTTGGGAAGTCCAATGTCCGACTTGAAAAGCGGGGAATTGACAGGGTTTGTAAGTTTTGACAATACAAAAATTGAATGGCGAGAGGTTTAGAAAAAACTAGATGCTGATTAGGTGTTTTACAGTGATAAATTCTAGGGAGTTTTATTTAATTGATTATCAGTAATTTAGGTGTTGGTGTTGCCAATTATTTAAGTTAATTTATGTTGTATAGTGTAAACTTGTCATCTTCAAAAATGGGTTTTGTTGTTTTTGATAACCAATTTTTAAGGCTTGGGTTTAAGTTGAAATTTTGCGGAATTAGAATTTTGTTAATCGAATAGCGATCAATTATTTGTTGTCTTTCTGAATTTGTGATGCTTGAATCGTTCATGAATTTTTTATTGTCGTTTGACCTTTGTTGGCTGTTTTTTACAAATGCTTGCGGATGAAGAGCGGAGATTATTTTACAACCAAAAGCAGGTAACTGCCATGATGTTTTTCTGTCGGATAGAATAACATCATTTTTATTGATGTAAGATGCTAAACCCTTGTATTTAGCGTAAGTTACTTGCCATTGACCTTTAGTAGTTATAAATTCAGTGTAAAAATTTCTTGAAAAGAATAGCAAGAGAATTATTATGCTTACAAGTTTTACAAGGGATTTTGTTTTTAGTTTTTTATATGTATCAAGCGAAAATTTAGCTAAGTAAATATGCCCTATAATTATGATGAAGGATAGAACTCGCCCAAAACTCCAGTTACCTGTTAGGTATCCATAAATGTAAATTACAAGTAGTAAGTATAGTAAGTAAATAAGTGATTTGTTATGTGCTTTGAAGTTATAAAATACAATAATTGGCAGGGCAAGGATAGCAGGAAAGCACATTAATGGTATTTGTGCATACATTAATACGTTAGCTGAATGAAAGGCTTTACTTGAGTTTAAGGCTAGGTTATAAAATGGATAAAAAGGCCAAAAATGTATTAGTAAAAGGCTAGTTGTTAATGAAAAAAGCAACAAAAGGGTTGGTGGTTTAAGGCTTAATCCGAATTTATTTATGAAAATTGAGACAATTGCACAATAACAAATTATACCTGTTAAAGGATGGGTAAGTGTTACTATTGTACTTATGGTAATTATTGATAAATAGTGGGGTGTTTTAAAATGTTTTGCATTGGTTAAGTAGGTAAAAAGTACTAATGTTAATGCTATTGAAAAGGTTGATGGATAGGGTAATACAAAGGGTAAGACATTTAATGAGATAAAACCGCTGAAGTTAAAGGGTTTTACCCAAAGGATTAATACGAAAACTAAACTGAGGATACTTATTTCTGTTTTTTTAAAGATTGAGTAAACGAATTTTGGGAAGATGTATATTAGTAGAAGTGCGTTTAAAAAACCCGCAATAGATAAGGTTGTTAAAATGTTTATTCCGCTAAGTTTGGCGAAATACCCCCAAAAAAAATGGTAGGGTGTATAAAAAGCATGTGGTAGATTAACATTGTATAAAGGGTGTAGATGAAAATTGCCTGATGATAGTTGTTTAACTACTGCTGCATGTTCCCAAAAGTCGCCAATCCAAATGCCTTTTAGTAGTGTTAAAGCTAAATAACCAATGGTTGCAATTTGTAGCGTTAAAAGTAAATTGGTATTGCTTTTTAAAAACTGAATTTTCATTTTATGTTAACGCTTTTGGTTTTTTATGCTTAGTTAATGTGGTGTAAACAATATTTAAGTTAAAGCTTTGTTTTTGATAATTAGTGCGTTACGAGGTGAGTGTAATTAATGCGTGTAAGTTTTTTAAACTAAGGCTTTTACTAAAACTGGCGAAAAAAAGTTTTAGGTTTTAAGATAAATCAATAAGATTTTTTAAAATGACATTACCTTTTTACCAATTTTAAACTTGCACGGCCATTAGCGGTTTCGACATCTAATAAGTAAATACCGCCGGCTAAATGGTTAATATCAATTTGTTGACCGTTTTGATAGTTTTGCGCTACTAGTAGTTGCCCTGAAACATTGTATAATGAAATATTTGCTTGTTGGTTTAAGCCTAAAATTTCAAAACTATTTTGTACAGGGTTTGGTGTAACTGAAATATTTAGTTGTTGTAAATTTTCGATATTGGTTGAGGCAACGGGTTCGCTTCCTAAAATTGGGCGAATCATTACAGTACCTGGAAAAATTGATTGTTCCCAATTGGCATTAACATCGAAAAATAGTTTATCGCTAGAGTCGAAATTGAAGTTATAGGTGTCGCCATTAATGGTTTGTGGGGTGTATAAATCGAAACCGATATTCATTTCGCCTGCAAATTTTTGCTCGAAACCAATGTAAAAACTATCTTGAACGGCTATTGGTTCTTCAAAAGCATAAACGGTATAGTAGTTAATTTCAGAATCGTATTGTGGGGTAAAGCCTTCGCGTTCGCCAATAACTACATCGGATTGGCTAGGCGTATTTAACTCATTGATACTGCTCCATGCTTTTATGGAGAAAAGCTTGTTGCTGGCATCTTCAACTACATGGGTAAAGTATATCATAACGCCTTGCAATTGATCGGCTTGGTTGATGTAATACTTTTGGGCTAGTTTGCCGCCTGCACCAAATAAACCGTATGCTTTTTCAGCACTTCCATCATCATAAGCCATATAATTACTAAACACTTGGCGATGGCTTAAAAAGTTGTTTTCTTCTAGTTGGTCGCCCGCATCTTGAATGGAGTAGTTTGCTTGGATAACTACATTGCCGTTTACTAGATTAGGTAAAATGTTGCTTGGATTAATATTAGTTATTTGCTTGCTGAAAGGATCATAATTGTTGATGCCTTTTTGCGAAATAGGGTCGATAATTTCGTCGTTGCAGATGTCGATAACCTCAACAAAGTTGGCAATTGCATTGCTTTGACTACGGTTGTTGCGTACTAATTGAGGGTTGTTGTCGGTATTTTCTTGCTCCTGAAACCCATCATACTGAAACCAGGGCATTGCTGTATAATTTTTAAGTAAGGATGGGGCAGGATATACAAAACAGATGTCGTCAATAATTGGATTGAAGCCTAAAGGATAGGCATCGAATACTATGAAATCAATATGCCAATGGTCGTTAAAACCGTTAATTGTTGCGGTATTTCTAAAGCGGAATTGGAAACCATCGAAGAAAAAATCAGTATTAGTTACTGGGAAATTGACAGGGTCAAATCGATCGGTAGGGGTGTTTTCATCAAAGCCTGTTGCCCATTGGTTAATCCAGTTGCCATTTACATCTAAAAAGTCAATAAATAAAGAATCAGGACCATTTGGGAAATCGCCGTAACCCATGGCTTGGTAATAAAAGCTGAAATAAAGGCTATCGGCGGGTAATTTATCTGCAAAGCAAAAACGCGCAGAGGTTAATGAATCAGCAGGGCCAACCATATTTACGCTGCTCGGCTCTTCTAAATGAGGGTTGCCTGTACCATCTAAACCATCTAAAGTGGCAACACCTAATGATACAGGGTCGATTGCCATTGTTCGGTTAATATAAGCGTGTTGATCTTTCCATTTTAAAGCATCAGGGTAAATTTCGGTTGTTGAAAAATCATCTATAAAAGGGAAAGGAGCCGGTATTTCGATAGGAACGGTAATGGGTACATAATAGGCGCAAAAAGTATTTCTGTTGAAATAAAAGGCATAATAATCGCCAGCGGGTACATCAACAATATCGCCTGCAAATTCAAAAGTGGCTAGTTCATTATCGGCATCATCAAAAATGTTATAAACAACTGGTTCAGGTGTGAAAACTGGACCTTTTTCAATTGAACCATTACCACAAAAAGCGATAGTTGTTTCAAATGCACCTTCGTTAACCCCACTTAATTCGCCGTTTGATAAACCCTCAAAAAGGTTGGCTTCAATTCCATCTTCGCCAATAACATCAATGTGATAAACGCCTGCTTCAAGGTTTTCAAAAGTGTATGAAGTGGCGGTTGTGTTTTCAATAAAAGTGTCATTTAAATACCAATCGTAAGTACCGCCTTCAATGTTTGTATTTAGGCTTATGGTTAGGCTTCCGTTGCTTTCTAAACAATCAGGGTAAATAAAGCTGGAAACTTCGGCTGTTAGGTAGGGTTTTGCCGCCGAGCAGCCGCCAAAGGGGTTGTTTTTTTGCAAAAACTGTTTAATAACAGGGTTGCTGTTAAGCGGTTTTAGGCTTTCTTGAGCCGATACACTTAATGCTATAAATAGTAAAAATATGCTTGCTATTGTTTTCATGGGCGACTTTTACGTTTAAAAGGGCTGTCGTTTTGCCCTTGCGGCTGGTTATCGTTAGTTTGTTCTCCTTGTGTTGGCGGTTGGCCGCCATTACCGTTAGGATTGCCTAAAAATATCCGGTCGCTTTCGCTATTTAATAGGTTGTCGTTTTCATCCATTAACTCTGGAAAAATTTCCTCGGTTTGTAAATAAATATCAACTGTTGAACCTACCCTTATGGTAACACCACTATTGGGATAAGTAACGGGTCTCTGGTCATAAACGTAAGAAGCGTCAATATCTTGTACGTCGGGGTCTTTGATTACGCCACCAACGGCTAATTCGTTGAAACGCAGTATGCTTACGGCTTCATTATATGTTTTGCCAATTAGGTAAGGCACTTCAATTAAGCGTTGTCCGAGCCCATCAGTCATTACTAAATCAACCATTGAGCCTTTGGCAATTGGTTCGCTAGGCAGCATTTCTTCGCCATTAACCTTCATTTTTTTAACCACTTTACCAATGCCAGGTATTTCCTCAATATTACCTAATAGTAAACCGCGCGAGCCTAGTTGTTCGCGGGCGTTACGAAGCGAAGCATCCATTAAATCGGGCAGTTTGGTTAATGGGGCATTAGTTGAGTTAATAGTAAGGTATATTTTTCGGTTGCGTTTTACGTCGGATTCGGGGATTGGATTTTGAACGATAACCTCGCCAGGTTGCTTGCCTGTAACGTAGGTTGAGTCGCTAACCTCGAAACGAAAAGGTTCGTTTTTTAGCATTTCTTCAACTTGGGTAACAGTTTTGCCTACTAAGCTGGGTACTTTTACCGTTACGCCGTGTTGGGTGTAAATTTTTAAAAAAGCGAGGATGCTAAATATGATGACAATTGACAGTATGCCAAGTGTTAAAATATTTGCCCAAAACCTTTTGGAAATTAACTTATTTAACCAGTATTTGATTTTCTCGAGCAATGCCAAATTCAATTATTTGATGGATGAAATTAAAGGGTTTGTACCCGTTAATGGCCGCTTGGTGGAAAATACAAGTGGCTGGTGTCATTCCGGGTAACGAATTTACTTCTATTATTATGGTTTCAGCTTTTAAATTGTCATAAATTCTTACAAAAGCATCAATACGGGCGTAGCCTTGAATATTGAGTACTTTTGAGGCTTTCAACAATGTATCACGAACTTGTTGCGAAATTATTTTTTGATGGTCGATATTTTTTGAAAAACGTGCCGGGGTTATGTTTTGCCCTTCGCCTGCCAAAAATTTTTCTTCTAAGGACAAAATACCGTGGCTGGCTACTGATTCTGATGGTTCAAAAATCTCATATTCAATGTCGCCATTATCGTTGTAGTGGGTCAATAATCCACAAGTAACCTCTAAAAATTGAGTGGCACTTTCAGCTTCAATTAACTGTTCAACCAAAAAATAATCTTTTAATGGAATTTCTTCTTTAGGCATTAAGCCTAGCGTTTGGGCATGCTGCGGATTTAACTCAGTTTTATCTCTAAAAAGGGTTTCGGTAAAAGCGGTAAGCATTACTCTATCATCAATTTTTTTAACGGCAGAGCTGCACCCATCATCCGACGGTTTACAAATTATAGGGTAGCTAAATTTTTCTTCGATTTTTTGGATGAAGGTAGCTGGGTTATTTGCAAAATTTTGCTTATAAACCATTAATTGATTGGTTACTGTAAAGCCTTGTTTTTTTAGGGTTTGTAGTGTTTTAAACTTGTCAATTGTTATTTGCGAACTGCCAATATTTGAGCCGTTGTAAGGTATATTGAATTGCTGTAATTGTTGTTGTAATGCGCCATCTTCGCCAGGGCGGCCATGTAGGGCAATAAAGGCAAAATCTACTTTTTTGCTCAATTCTTGAATGCTTATAGTTTGCACTTGAAAGTTAGGGTTTGTATCCCAATATTTATCGAATTGATTTGCTGTTTTAGCGCGCAATTGGCTAACAAAAGGATTGGTGGTTTTTGGGTTATTGATTTTGTCGGCTATATCGTCGGCATTATCCTTTAACAAAATGTTAATTGGGATTTGGTAAAGCTTGAATTGTTGGCTATTACCCGTTAAAAAGATTGGGATGGGTTGGTAAATGCCCGAAGAACTTAATTTTTCGAAGATGTTGCGACCGCTTTCAACGGATATGTGCCGCTCAGTTGAGTAGCCCCCAAGGATAACGGCAACTGGTTTTTTAGTATTTTGCTGGTTTTTATTTTTATGCAGTAAGCCATCAACTTGTAAAAGTTGTTGTTGGTATGGGTGGTGTTTGGTGCTGTTTTCGTTTCTTTCGGCTATGCTGTTGCGTATAATGTAGGTTAATATTTGCGAAGGGTTTAAACCCACTTCGGCTGCTTGATGAAAGAAAAAAGATGAGGGCAACATGCCCGATGTGGTGTTGGGGTCGTTTAAAGTAATAGTGCCATCGGCTTTTAAAAATCCGTCGATACGAGCATAAACATCGAATTTGAAAAAGTTGAACAGATCAATACAGGCTTGTTCAATTTCTTTGATTTTTTCGGCATGTAGTTTAATTGGTGTTTGCTTGCTTGATTTACCCGCCAAGTATTTTGAACGGTAATCAAAAATGTCATCTACATTTAAAATCTCGGTAGGGGGGAGGGCTGTTAATTCGCCATTTTCTAGTTTTAAAACAATGCACGAAAACTCGCGCCCATCGATAAATTCTTCAATTAAAACCTGTTTTTCGCTATGGTAGGCTTCAATTTTTAAGTTGTTTTTTGTTTGAGTAAAATGACTTTGAATGGCATTGTACAGGGCTTGGGGCTGGTAAATTAATTGACCCTTTAACCAAACTGGTAGGCCTATGCCTATGCGTATATCGCAAAGTTTTTGTAGCCATTGCTTTTTTTGTGTAAGGTTTAAGCCCGCCCAGTAGGCGTGGCTAATGTTTTCAATAAAAAATGCTTTGTCAATATTTTTTTTGAAGTTGGCGAAATCGTCGGTTTTTACAAAACCAACGCCTAATGATGAGCCTTGATTGGCAGGGCGGCTTACAAAGGGAATGCCTACGGTGTGCTTAATTTGCTCGTAAATTTCGAGTTGTTTGTTTTTTTGCCAATTTTTTTTATGTATGACGCAATGGCGGGTTTTGCCGTAGCTTTTTTGCGCCATCATGTTTTTTTGGAAATGCTTGTCGATACCGATAGCCGAGGGTAAAACGCCCGAACCCGAATAGGGGATTTGTAAAAAGTCAAGTAATCCTTGTATTGAGCCATCTTCGCCGCTTTCGCCATGTAAAACCAAAAAGGCAAAATCAATTAACTCATTTAACTGACTGGGTTGAATAACTTGCCCAATTTTTGCTAAAGCTTTTTGATATTCATTATTGGGTAAATTGGCTAAACTGTCGGCATAAATTTGAACTTCGTTAAAAGCTTGGCTTTGAGTGTATTGGCTGGGTGGAAAAAAATCGCGGATAGAGCCGCGGTAAATAAATTGCCAGTTAATCAGTACTAAATTGTTGAATGAATCGACAAAAATAGGGATGGGCTGGAAAAGGCTTTTATTAAGGTTATCGTAAACTGTACGCCCTCCTGCAAACGAAATTTCTCTTTCGCGCGAACTACCCCCAAAAAAAATCCCAATTTTCATGTAAAAAATGTTGGTGCAAAGTTATTGAATGTAAGATGTTTGATAAAGAAACTTTTAAATTGATGTTGGTAGTATTTTTGTTTAGTTAAATAAGCGTTATTTTGTTAAAGTAATATCCCATTTATATCCTTGATAATTTTAATTAAATGCTTTTATCCAATTGTTGCAGAACCGTAATATACAAAAGGCGAGCTTTGACCAGTTTTTAGTGGATGTGCCTGAATTAAATAGCGTTAATCTACTAGTTAGTGAAAAAAAATATAAGGAAGCTGAAACAAGACTTACAAATCTTGTACAGGATTTTAATGTTACAGGGGCACATGAAAATGCAATTGCCGCAGGTAGTTTGCTTATTAAAGTAAATAATTATTTGGGTAATTATAAGGCATCGGAAATGTTATGCAATGCTTTAATCGAAAAGTGTGATAATACGGATGGTATAAATGCGACGGTTGCGGTTGAGCTTTACAACACGGTTGGTAATTATTATATTGAAACGGGCAATTTGCTAAAGGGGAGAGAGCTACATGAGTTTTGCTTGCGGAAGGCTAATGAGGAGTTGGGCGAAATGCATGTTTTAACGGCTAGATCGCGTACAAATATTGCTGTTTGTTATTGGTTGCATGGCGATTATAATAATGCGCTTGAAGCATTTGAGGCTACTTTGCCTGTTTATTTTAATCAGATTGGAGAAAAACATGCTGATGTTGCCAAATTGTATGGAAATATTGGTGTGTGCCATTTGCAAAGGGGAGATTTTGAAAAGGCTGAATCTTATTTTTTTAAGGCTATTGGTATTTATGAGCAGCTTGGAGAGACGTATGGTAAAGAGTTTGGGCAAATATATGCGGCATTAGGTACCTTGAAATTTGAAAGGAAGCAGATTAAAGAATCGCTTAATTATTATATTAAGGCTTTGAAGATGACCTCGTTAGCGGTTAGCGAAAACAATGTTAGTATTGCCCGATTTTATAGTTTAATTGGGCGTTGCTATACCGAAATGAAGGATTATGAAAAGGCACTTTTTAACCTTGATAGGGCTATAGTGATTAAAACGAAGGCATTGCCTGAGGGGAATTTGAGTTTTGCCGAAACTTACTCGAACAAGGGGATTTGTTATATGAATATTGGCGATTTTGAAAATGCAAAGGCATTTTTTAAAAAGGAGCTGAAGATTAAGAATGATTGGTTTGATAATGAAAACCCGACTTTTGCGCGTCCGTATAATTACCTTTCGAAGTGTGCTTTTGAGGAGGGGGACTTTGGGACAGCAAGAAAGTATGCTTTAAGTGCTTTAAAAAGCTTGTTTAAGTTAAAAGGAGAAAGCTTGCCCGAACCGCAAGACGTAGATGAGATTGTGCCAATGTTTTTTTACATTGATGCTTTTGAAGTTTATGGGTTAAGTTGTTTTAAATTGTATGATTTGAAGCAGGAGGTGGCTTATTTGGATGCGGCTTTCCAATCAATGAATTATGCGATTGCGCTTATAAATAAGCAAAGGCAAAATATTGATTTTGAGGGGACTAGTTTGCCTGTTATGCAGAGGGGCTTGAAAATTTATCATGCTGCTTTTGATATTTCGTACAAAAAATATGTATTGGCTAGTGAAGGTGAGGGGGATGTTTACTTGAATTATTGTTTTAAGTTATCGGAGTTAAGTAAAGTTGCATCGTTAGTTAGGCATTTTAGTGAGCAGGAGTTGCTTGTAAATTTAAAAGTTGATAAGCATTTGGGCGAACGATATTTGTTTTTGAAAAAACAACTTGGTTATTACCAAATTAAAATTGAAGCAACAGTGGCATCGGGTATGGCGAACCAACGACCGATGATAACCGAATGGGAAAAAGATTATTTAAAGCATAAAAAGGAGTTTGAGTTAGTTAGTGAAAAAATTTATGAGGCTTTTCCGAAGTTTAAATTAAGAAGGGGGATTTTGAACCCTATTGGCTTGGGTAATACGCGTGAATTGTTGAATAAGGGTGAAGCTGTTTTAAGCTTTTATGAATCAGCTGATTGTGTTTATTGGTTTTGGATTACAAAAGATGGTGTTAAATTAAAAAGATATTGTAGGGAAATTGTTGGTAATGCCATTGATAGTTTGGTGAATTGTATTGGTAGTATGCAACGTAAAGGTTTTATAAAGGCTAGCAGAAATTTGTTTAATAACTTTTTTGGTGGTGTTGCCGAAGGTGGATCTATTGATGTTGCGGGTATTAATAAGGTTGTAATTGTGCCGTATAATGGTATTAGTAAAGTGCCATTTGAAACATTACTTACTAAGGATGATAATGTTGATTTAGCATATTCAAAATTATCGTATTGGTTGTGCGATGCGTCATTTGAATATACCTACTCAGTAAGTGTTAAGTTTAGCAATGAGGCTAATGGCGGAAAGGTGGATTATGAGTATGATTTAGCTGGTTTTGCACCTGGATACGAGTTTAGTGAAAACTTTAGTACGCTTAATGATTCGCTTTACGAAATTGCTAGTGTTGAGCATTTGTTTAACAATGAGAATTGTGATTTTAAGAAATATACTCTTGAGCATGCTAATTATGCAAACTTGTTGAAAAGTTGCCGAGAATCGAAGATGATTTTGTTGGCGGCGCATACTGATTTTGATGAGAATAATAAGGTGCCTCATTTACTTTTTGCTGATAAGGAGAATTTAAAGGATGGTTTGTTTAGATGCCGAATGAGCAATATTATGGATTTGCCTTTAAGCAATGTTTCGTTGGTGTTTTTAAATGCTTGCCAAAGTGCTAGCGGTAAGGCTGTTGAGGGGGAGGGTTTATTGTCGTTAAACTACTCGTTTATACATGCGGGTGCTAATAATGTTATTAGTACTTTGTTTGATGTAATGGATATTGAAGGTAGTAAGATAAGTATTGCCTTTTTTAACTATTGTTTGCAGGGTTATAGTTATGCTGAAGCTTTGCAAAAGGCCAAATTACAGTTTATTGTAAATGAAGAAACCAGCCCAATTAATTGGGCTGGTTTCGTATTACTTTCAATAAAAAATTAGCAGGTTTACTTAGGGCATTAATTTTTTGCCAACGTAAAATTTACCAATGTGAAATTTGTTGCTACCGTCTCTTAATTTCCAGTAATAGCATCCTGGTTTTAAGTTACTTGTGGGTACCATAAATGTGGTACGGGCAGTTTTTAAAGTGTAATTTTTAACTTCTTGCTCTTTATTGTTTTCAATACTAATAAAGCAGCCAAATTCAACGTTATTTGCGAATTTGAATTTTAAAAATTTATCCGCCGAATCGTTATTTGAATTTTCAACGGTTATTAGTTTGGCAGCAAGACCTGCACTTGAACGTTTTACTTGTTGAATTACTGGATCATAATGTTTAACAGGTGAAAACATTTGAATTAACTGTTGATAGGTGTAGGTTTTAGGTTGTGGTTTCGATTCAACAATTTCATTGATAAAATTATCGGTAAAATCGAGGGTAAGATTCGATTTTAACAATTCATGGTCATCGGAAAATAGTAGTGCGCCATCAAGTGCTAATGATGATAGTTCGCAGTTTCCAATTATTCGTTCAAACACAGCTAGTTCATCAGCTGTTAGCTGTTTGTTAACGTATTTTTCAATAAGTTCAACCGAAAGACAATCTGGGATGGTTGTGTTTTTAAATTCCATCGGTTAATAATTTAATCAAACAATTGTTTGTAGGTTTCAAGTGTAACACCTTGTTTATCAAAGTATTGCACTAATTTTTTTTTGCCATAATAGATATAGTTATCAACTTGCCTAAAGGAAAAGCCAGTGATGTCTATAATTTCTTTATAACTTTTATTATCAAGATAATGCAATTTAATGCAAATCCTGTATTTATCTTTTAGGCTGTTAAGACCTTCGGATAATTTTAACAAAAAATTGTTTTTGTCAACTACTTTTTCGGCTAGTTGAATTTCGTCAACAAAAACGGATTTAGTTAAACTAGTTGCTAGGTAATCTTCTTTTTTTTCTTCGTGCCTTGTTGATTTTTTTAAATCGCGTAGGCATTTATTGCGAACAATAACTGGCAACCATTTTTTAAAATCTCTTACATCTTCAAGTTTTTCAGGATTTTCAATTAAATCTTGAAAGATTTCTGAAGTTGCATCTTCACTTAATGCCTTGTTTTTTAAGTATTTATAACAATTTAAAAAAACAAGTAATTTGTATTTTTCGTAAAATGCCCTTATGTCAATATTATTGGTTTTTGACATGATACTTATAGCATTTTATTACTAGTGTTGGTTATATGACAAGTATTTAACACTTTTTCCTTAAATAATTTAAATAAAAATTAGGGGCTAATGTGTTTTAGCACTAGATAGAGGTGCAAAAGTAATTAGTAATTGTGATAGTTTTTTTACGAAATTAAATATTTGGCACAGTTTAAGTTTATTAGATGAATGGATTAATAGAATGGCCATGTTAGCTCAAGAATATTTACCTAGTTATACGTTAAAAGATTATAAGAAGTGGGAAGGCAAGTGGGAAATGATTAAGGGGATACCGTACGCTTGGGAGTACACTTTACCTGCATTTCATCAATGTATTTTACAAAATGTTTTGTTGAATTTGCCTGTTGAGTTTGCAACTAGTAAGGGGCAGCATACAACTTTTCAGTTTGATTGGATTGTGAGCCAAGATACGGTTGTTTGCCCGGATATTGTTTTTGTAAATAAGCCTATTAAAACGGATGATTTTTTTATGACTACGCCTTTGGTTATAATGGAGATTATGACTAAAAATTCGGAAAACAAGGATAGGGGGGTGAAGTTTAATTTGTATGAGTATGAGGGGGTTAATTATTATATTTTAGTGGATGCCGAAAACCAAATTTTTGAAATTTATGAGTTGAAGGATAGGTTTTACAAATTGGTGAAAAAGTTTGGAAATGGTGCTTTTGAGTTTAACCTTGATGGTGTTAAAACAGAAATGTTGTTTAGCAAAAATTGGTTTACTACTAAGGCAAAAAAGTTGAAAGTTGCGAGTAAACGATTAAAAAATGCGGTTTCGTCTAAAAAAGTAAACAACGATTAGGGAGAAAAGTATTGAAACTACGATACTTAATATGTAGGCGTGTGGCGAATCAGCAAATGGTAGGCTTACATTCATACCATAAAAGCTGGCTACTAGGGTAGGGACCATTAAAACTATGGTTACGGAGGTTAGCCGTTTCATTACATTATTAAGGTTGTTTGAGATGATTGATGCGAAAGTGTCGAGCGTGCCATTTAGGATATTATTGTAAATGTCGGCCATTTCGCGTGCCTGAGAGTTGTCGATGATTATATCGTCTAAAAAGTCGCTTAAATCTTCGTTGTCTCTAACGTGTATAAAATCAGTGCGTTGAATGCGTTTTATTAATTGTTCGTTATCGCGGAGGGTGGTAGCAAAGTAAACTAGGCTTTTTTGTAGGTTCATCATTTTTAGTAACTCATCGTTTCGGCTTGAGTCGTAAAGTTCTTTTTGGTATTGGTTGCGTAGGTGGTTTATTTTTTTTAAGTAAACAAGAAAATAGTAAATTGTTTTGTCGAATATGCGCAGTACAAAATCTTTTTGTTTTATGGGGTCAAAGTCTTTTAAATTTTTCTTTAAAAAATAATCAATTATAGGGTTTTGAAATGAGCTTATGGTGATAATTATATCCCCAACAGAAATAATACCGATTGGTGCGGTAATGTAGAGTGCATCGTGGTTTGGATCGCCTTCGGTTTTTATTGGGGCGTTTAAAACGATTAGTTCGGCATTGTCTTCTCTTTCAAAACGTGAGCGTTCGTTAACATCAAGCGAATCGAGCATGAAATCAATAGGTACTTCAAGCTTTTGGCTTAGGGCTTCCATTTCGTTATGGTTAAATGGCGGATAGATGTTTATCCAGCATTTATCTTCCATATTTGGAATGGTGGTTAATTCGTTTTCAACTTTTTTGTAGTATTGAATCACAGGATAAAGATAAGCTTAGCGATTAAACCATGTAGTTTTATAGTAAGCTTTGCAAATAGATTTTTGGTTTTTTGAATTATCAGATATTTTAGCCGACTAATATTGGTATGAAATGGGAAAGGAGATTGGTAATATCCGACTAATGGCGTTTAGGGGTTACGTTTGCGATAAGTGCATACGTTTACGTGGGCGGCTTATAAAGGAGAATAATTTGACTCCTGCAAGTGATAATGATTCGATTTGGCGGAATTTATCGAATATTAGAAAGCGTTTTTGGGTTAAGGGTATTGGTAGGGCTAAAGGGCGTTTGTTTACTTTAGGGCGTTGTATTGAGTTTGAAACAAATAAGAAGGGATATTTTGAGATTGATTATGAGTTAAAAGATTCGTTGTTTGTTGAACGGATTTGGAATGAGTTTAAAATTGTTTTTCCGGATTTGAATTTAAATTATTATGAGGATGAGGGGATTATATCGCCTCCTGTAAATGCTGAGTTTGGAATTATAAGTGATATTGATGATACGGTAGTGCACTCGAATGTGAAAAACAAGTTTAAGTTGTTTTTAAAGGCTATGATAAGTAATGCTTTTTCAAAAAGAGCTATACGGGGGACTAGCCGTTTTTTTAATGCTTTGGCTAGGGGTAAAAATGGGATTGCTAATCCTGTTTTTTATGTTTCGCGTAGCCCTATGCAGTTGTATGATGTGTTGGAGGATTTTTTTGATTTGAATAATTTTCCTCGTGGGCCTGTATTGTTACGCAATTTAAATAAGGAGTCGGATAAAAATTTGGCTGCTCATAAAAAGATACAGAAGTATAATATTATATCGAGGATTTTTGAGGATATAGGGGAGCTTGAGTTTATTTTAATTGGGGATAGCTCAGAAAAAGATGCGATGATTTATTTGCAGATTGCGGAGGATTTTCCGGGAAGGGTTAAACGGATATTAATTAGGTTGGTTGATGATGAGGATAATGAGGCGCTGTTAAAGAGACATATTGAGGGTTTTGTGCATAAGGATAAGGTTATTTTTTTTAGACATTACAAAGATTTACAGCTTGAATTGCAGGCTTTGAAAATAATTTAGGCTTTGTTTTGGTTGATTTTATTGGGGGCTTGCACAAAAAAAAATTGATTGGAAGTTGTTGTAAATCAATATGTGTTGATGTGTATGTGTTGCCATTAATCGAAATTTAGAAACCAACAAGAACATTTTGCGTAGAAATGAAGCAATGGTGGGAAATTAAACTACCAGTATGGTAAGATTTTTGCTCTCATCTTAATAAGCCCATACGTAAAATGAAAAACATTATTTTCAAAATATTACTGCTTTCACTACTAAGTATTAATGTGCTACATGCGCAAACCGTGAATTTAACGGACTCAAATTTGCCGATAGTTATTATAGATACTGATGGTGGAGCGACAATACCCGATGAGCCAAAAATTGGTGCGGATATGGTAATTATTGAACGCCCTAATGGTGGTCGTAATTTTGTAGCTGACCAATCGATTCCTTTGTTTACTGATTATGATGGTAGGATAGCTATTGAGGTAAGAGGGCAATCATCGCAACAGTTTGCTAAAAAGCAGTATAAGCTTGAGTTGCGTTCAGCTAACGATACATCAATAGCTGAACCTATATTGGGTATGCCTAAAGAATCTGACTGGATATTACATGGTCCTTATATTGATAAAACATTGATGCGCAATGTGTTAACTTATGAGTTGTCGCGCAGAATAGGGCGTTATGCGCCAAAAACTCGTTATTGCGAGGTTATTTTAAATGAGGAGTACATTGGGGTGTATGTTTTTATGGAGAGTATTAAAATTGATGCTGATAGGATTAATGTTGAAACTTTAACTCCGATAGATAATACAGCTCCAGAAGTTACGGGTGGTTATGTTTGGAAGGTAGATAAGGATGCGCCTGGCTTTATATCAAACGTTAGTGGTAATGATAGGTATAGGTGGCATGATCCGTCTGATACTCAATTAACGATTCAGCAGAAAGATTATTTGCAACAAACGATTGAGGATTTTGAAACGGTTATGGATGCTTCTAATTATAATGATCCTTTGGTTGGTTATCCTGCTGAAATTGATGTATCGAGTTGGGTTGACCAGTTTTTGCTACAAGAGTTTACTAATAATCCTGACGCATTTGGCTCAAGTACTTATTATCATAAATATAAAGAGGGTAAATTGCGAATGGGGCCTATTTGGGATATGAATTTGGCTTTAGGTAGTAGCTATTATGGTTTGGCGCATTATACTAATATTTGGACGGTTACGATTGGGCATGCGATGGTGGGACCTTCGTATAACCAAAAGTTGTTTAATGATCAGGATTTTAGGTGTTTAATGGGCGACCGCTGGTTTGAACTGAGAGCAGTTGGGCAGCCGTTGCATAAGGACTCGGTAAATGCTTTAATTGATAGTTATGCTACTTTATTGGATGAGGCGCAACAAAGAAACTATACTAAATGGGATATTTTGGGCATGCAGGTTTGGTTGGAAGCCCCTGGTTATGCCACAAGAGATACTTACCAAAAAGAGGTTGATTATTTAAAGGATTGGTTATCTGACAGGATTGACTGGATTGATGCGAATATATATACAGGTGGTTCATGCCCATCTGGGATGCCTGAGGTTTTGGCTATAAACGAAATTCATTATAACCCTTATGCGGGGCTTGGGGAAATTGCAAGTGATTTTGAGTTTATTGAAATTGCTAATAAAACTAGTTCGCCAGTTGATATTTCGGGTGTACAGTTAAGTTTGGGTATTCAATATACTTTTCCGGCTGGAACGGTTATTGGCGGAAATGGATTTATTGTTTTGGCTAATGATGCTGCAAAATTTTTACAGCGTTATGGTTTTACGCCTTTTGATACTTATGGTGGCGATTTGAGTAATAGTGGCGAGCTTTTAATTTTAGCTGATGTATATGGTAATGTTTTAGATGAGGTAAGGTATAATGATAAGTTGCCGTGGCCAACGGGTACGGATGGTTTTGGGGCATCGTTAGAGTTGTTAGACCCAACTTTTGATAATGCTTTGCCTGTAAATTGGTTTGCAAATAATACGGCTGGGGGTAGCCCTGGTGTTGCAAATGTACAAGTGTTAAGTAATTGCAACGGCGGTACACCAAGCATTGTTATTAACGAAATTCATTACAATCCTTTATCTACTAGTTTGAGTGGTGATTGGATTGAGTTTTATAACTCAGAAGCGTTTGCTATTGATATTTCGGGTTGTGAGTTTAGGGATAACTCAAATGTTTATGTAGTGCCTAATGGTACGATTTTTCCTGGAAACTCATATATTGTTTTTGCTGAGGATATAGGTGCTTTTTTAAGTGTTTATCCTGGTACAAGTAATGTAATAGGCGGCTTTAATTTTGGATTGAGTAATGGTGGAGAGGTGCTTCAAATTTATGATGCTGAATATTGCTTGGTTGATGAAGTAATTTACGATGACGCAGTACCGTGGGTTGTTGAGCCTGATGGAACGGGGCCTTCCTTATCATTGTTAGACCCTACGTTTGATAATGATTTTGCAACAAGTTGGTCGGCATCTACTGGAAATGGAGGTACGCCAGGTGCGGAGAATTTCCCAGTAATTGTTGGGGGTACTGGTATTGAGATTAAAGTTGTTTTAGAGGGCTTTAAAATTAGCGGTAGTGCTGATATGGATATTTCATTAAGAAGCAAAAATTTATTGCCTCATGTACAGCCTTATGGCGGTGCACCGCATTATTATACTGGTACTGAAAGTGTTATAACGTTTCCTGTAAATACGGTTGATTGGGTTTTGGTTGAGTTAAGAAGTAATACGGATAGAAATTTAACGGTAGCAAAAAAGGTGTTTTTATTGCGAGATGATGGTTATATTATGAATCCGAATGGTACGACTGAGCTTGATTTTGGAATGACTGGCACATACTACATAACTGTATATCATAGAAATCATATGGGAGTAATGTCGAGCCCTGTTGTGGATGTTGATGCTGGGCTGTTGTATGATTTTACAAATGGTGTTAATCAAGCGTTTGGTATTCAACAGTTAAAGGCTGTTGATACTGTAACTGCTATGTTTAGCGGCGATTTTGATGGTAATGGCATTATAAATAACTTGGATTTTAACCTTTGGAATAGCAATAGTGCGGTTGTTAATCAGTACGTTAGTTGGGATGCTGATGGAAATGGAATTGTAAACAATTTAGATATTAATAGGTGGGACTTTAATAAGAGCAAAGTTGGGATAGCTGAAATTAGGCTTTAAGTACATTGATTATTAATTATTTCCATTCGATGAATGGAAGTTGGATACGCTAAACTGGTTTAATTTTTGTTCCGATTTCAACTATGAACTACACGCCACTTTTTCTTCTAACCATTTTGTTGTTTTGTGCAATAAACTCTCCTTTAAATGCACAAATAATTGTTACACAGGCAACAATACCAAACAATGTTGCCGATTTTGGTATTCAAGCACCCAATACGGTAAAGGGTAAAATTTTAAAAATTGAAAATATTGGTTCAGTTACTTATACTATAACCAATGTTACGCTTTCGGGCAGTAATGATTTTTCAATGGGTACGTCATTTACTTGGCCAACTACAATTACACCTGGTCAGCAGTATAATGTTAATGTTTATTTTGGGTCGTACAACCCTGGTACACATGCTGGGCAAATTGAAATACAGCATAACGCTAATTATTGCGAATCGACTTTTATATATATGGAGGGTATTGCTGAGGGAACGAGCTGCCCTACGGCTGGTACAGCCTGCGATGATGGGGATGCAACTACCTTTTTTGATGAAGAAAATGGTTATTGTGAATGTAATGGCGACCCCTGTGCAATATTAGGCGACCCTTGTGATGATGGGGATGCTAATACTTACAATGATGTTTATAATGAGTTTTGTACTTGTGCTGGTACACCTTGTCCTAGTTCGGGTACAGCCTGTAATGATGGCGACCCAAATACCTACAATGATACTTTTGATGGTGGATGCAATTGCGCTGGTACGCCTTGCCCAAGTGCGGGTACAGCTTGCAATGATGGCTTGTATTACACAAATAATGATGTGTTTGATAGTAATTGTAATTGTGCAGGTGTAGTAGATTGCCCAATTGTGCAGTTGCCTTTGGATAGCGCACGGGCTGGGTTAAGTTATTTAGATAATGATGCTCCTTATTCAATAGATAATAATTTGGGTACAAGCTGGTATAATAACCACCAGCCAACTAATTGGATTGAATTTGTATTAGACCAAGCAGAGGCTATTGAATATTTTAGAATAAGGTTTTATGATAGCGATGTACAAACTTATAGTTTTGATATTAGAGTTGATGGTGCAATTGTTTATAGTGGCATTAGTGCCTTAAACTCAAATTATCAAACATTTATAATTCCTATAACAGTAGGTACAAATGTTAGGGTTGAATCGTTTTGTTATAACTCGGCAGCTACAAGCTTTTTTGGGGTTGCTGAAATGGAAATTTATGGTGTTGTTTGTTGTCCTGCGCAAGGTACACCTTGTAATGATGGTAATAGTGATACTACAAATGATGTTGAAGATGGTAATTGTAATTGCTATGGCGATTGCCCTTACTTAGGATGGGGCTGCGATGATGGCGACCCTAATACTAATAATGACTTGGTTAATATTTTTTGTGATTGTGTAGGTAATAACTGCCCGCAAGCGGGTACAAGCTGTAATGATGGCGACCCAACAACGGGTAATGATGTTTATGATGCCAATTGTGGATGTGCTGGTACGCCTTGCCCAGCTTCGGGTACGGCCTGTGATGATAATGACGCATCAACCTTTAATGATATTGAAGATGGTACTTGTAATTGTGTTGGTACGCCTTGCCCTGCATCGGGTACAAGTTGCAACGATGGAGACCCTTGTACAACTAATGACCAAGAAGATGGGAATTGTAATTGTGTGGGTACATTAATTGATGCTGATAATGATGGCGTTTGCGATAGTAATGATGTTTGCCCCAGTGGCGATGATAATTTAGATATGAATAATAATAACCTACCAGATGAATGTGAACCAGAATATGGAACTTGCGATAATAATGGAGGTGATTTTGACTTTGATAATATTTGTGACGACCATGATGGTTGTTTAATAACTGAAATTACAAATTCAATTGTTAATGTTTATGATAGTGGACAGGATGCTGGTACATATATTATATGGAACTATAATAGAAGAATTAGAGTACTAAATAACGCTTGGAAAGCTTTAGAAGTTAACTATACAATTACTGCAAATACGGTACTTGAGTTCGATTTTAAGAGTACTGATGAAGGTGAAATTCATGAGATTACTTTTGATAATGATTTAAGCTTAGGCTCTCCTGATGGTGATAATGCAAGGTTTAAATTGTATGGTACTCAAAATGTTAACTTAAATACAACTTATCAATATAGTGGATCGGGTAATTGGGAAAGCTTCTCAATTCCTGTAGGTAATTATAACTCGCCAGGTTTTTTTCAATATTTAGGCATTACATCAGATGATGATGCCAATGATGGCGGTAACTCTTACTTTAGAAATATCATGATTTATGAGGATGCAGATGGCAATGGTCAGTGCGACGAGCCATGCAGTAGTGTTGGTACGGCTTGTGATGATGGAAATGCATCGACTTTTAATGATGCTTATGATGTTACATGTACTTGTATAGGCAATAATTGTCCTGTAGCTGGTACAGCTTGCGATGATGGCAACCCTAATACTTATTTTGATGAGGAGGATGGACAATGCAATTGCGCAGGAATTATTTGTGGCAATGCAGGCGACCCTTGTGATGATGGCGACCCATCGACTTACAATGATGTTGAGGATGGTAGTTGTGGGTGTGCTGGAATCCCTTGCCCAAGTGCTGGTACTGCTTGTAATGATAATGACGCATCGACTTATAATGATGTTGAAGATGGGAATTGCAACTGTGTAGGTACGCCATGCCCTGCGGCTGGTACATCATGTAATGATGGGGACCCTACAACAGGGCCCGATGTTGAGGATGGCAATTGCAATTGTGCTGGACCTCCATGCCCTAGTGCTGGAACGGCATGTAATGATAATGATGCTTCAACTTTTAATGATATAGAGGACGGGAACTGTAATTGTGTAGGTACGCCTTGCCCTACTGCTGGTACATCATGCAATGATAATGACGCATCGACCTTTAATGATATAGAGGACGGGAACTGTAATTGTGTAGGTACACCATGCCCTGCGGCAGGAACATCGTGTAATGATGGCGACCCGACAACGGGTCCTGATGTTGAGGATGGTAATTGTAATTGTGCTGGACCGCCTTGCCCTAGTGCTGGTACAGCGTGTAATGATAATGATGCTTCAACTTTTAATGATATAGAGGACGGCAACTGCAATTGTGTAGGTACGCCATGCCCTACTGCTGGTACTGCCTGTAATGATGGCGACCCGACAACGAGTCCTGATGTTGAAGATGGATTTTGTAATTGCGTAGGTACACCATGCCCAAGTGCTGGTACTGCTTGTAATGATAATGACGCATCGACTTTTAATGATATTGAAGATGGTAATTGTAACTGTGTAGGTACGCCTTGCCCAGTAGCGGGTACGGCTTGTAATGATAATGACGCATCAACTTTTAATGATATAGAGGATGGTAACTGCAATTGTGTAGGTACGCCTTGCCCTACGGCTGGTACTGCCTGTAATGATGGCGACCCCAATACAGTTAATGATGCAGAAGATGGTTTTTGCAATTGCGCTGGTGTTATTTGTGCAATGGCAGGTACGCCTTGTAATGATAATGATGCATCGACTTTTAATGATGTAGAGGATGGACTTTGTAATTGTGTGGGAACACCATGCCCTGCCGCTGGAACGGCTTGTGATGATGGTGATTTATCAACTGTAAATGATGTTGAGGATGGCTTTTGTAATTGTGCAGGTACAAATTGCCCAAGTGCTGGAACAGCTTGTAATGATAATGATGCATCGACCTTTAATGATGTGGAAGATGGTTTTTGTAATTGTGTAGGAACGCCTTGCCCAAGCACTGGTACTGCTTGCGATGATGGCGACCCATGCACCATAAATGATATGGAAGATGGGAATTGTAATTGTGCGGGTACTTATTCCGATTCAGATGGAGATGGTGTTTGCGATGCAAATGATATTTGCCCTAATGGGGATGATACCGTAGATGTGAATAATGATGGACTGCCTGACGATTGCGATCCAAACTTTAACATATGTGGTAGTGTAGGTGGCGATTTTGATAATGATGGTATTTGCGATAATTATGATAGCTGCCTTATAATGGAAATAACCAATTCGATGGTTAATGTATATGACCCTAGCCAAGATGCAGGAACATATCAGTTGCAAGATAATGGGGCTACTATTTTTATGGAAAATAATGCTTGGAAAGCATTAGAAGTGAACTATTCAGTAACTGCAAATACGGTTATTGAGTTTGACTTTAAGAGTACTGATGAAGGGGAGATTCATCATATTGGTTTTGATGATGATTTGGAATTAGCTGCCCCAGGTGGTAATAATAATGCCATGTACCAGGTGTATGGTTTTCAAAGCACCTTTTTCAATACTACTTATCAATATAGTGGTTCGGGTAATTGGGAGCATTTTGTAATTCCAATTGGTAGTGTTACCGCAGCTGGTTTTTATCAGTATTTAGGGGTAACATGTGATGATGATACCAATAATGCGGGTAACTCCTATTACAGTAATATTTTAATTTATGAGGATACAAATGGCAATGGCCAGTGTGACGACCCATGTTTAAGTGTAGGTACGCCATGCGATGATGGCGATGCTACTACCTTTAATGATGCTTTTGATATTAACTGTACTTGTGTTGGTGGGCCATGTTTAGCGGCAGGAACACCATGCGATGATGGTGATTCTTGTACACAAAATGATATGTTTGATAGCAGTTGTAATTGTGCAGGAACTATGCAAGATGCTGATAATGATGGGGTTTGTGATATGGCTGATGTTTGCCCTGGTGGGGATGATAATTTGGATATGAATAATAATGGGCAGCCTGATGAGTGTGAGCCTAACTATGGGGTTTGTGACAATGATGGCGGCGATTTTGATTTTGACAGTATTTGTGATGATTATGATAGTTGTTTAGTTGAGGAGATAACAAGCTCGGGCATTTTTGTATATGCACCTAACAACGATAATGGGCAGGCTTATGTACAGGATAATGGTACTACAATTATGCTTGAAAATAATGCTTGGAAAGCTATTGAGGTTAATTATAATATAACATCGAATACTGTTTTAGAGTTTTATTTTGCTAGTACAGATGAAGGTGAAATACATGAAATTGTTCTTGATGATGATTTATCATCTGGTACACCTGATGGTAATAATGCTCGCTTTAAATTATATGGTACGCAAAATGTATCATTCAATACTAATTATCAATATAACGGTTCTGGTAATTGGCAGTATTTTACAATTCCTATTGGTAATATATACACGAGTGGTTTTTATCAATACTTAGGGATGAGTTGTGATGATGATGCGACAGGTACGGGTAACTCATATTTTAGCAATATATTGATTTACGAAGATGCTAATAATGATGGTATATGTGATGAACCGTGTAGCAGTGTAGGTACGCCATGCGATGATGGCGATCCAACAACAGTTAATGATGAATATGGTACAGATTGTGTTTGTGCTGGTGATCCTTGCCCTACAACTGGTAATGCTTGCGATGATGGCGACCCATGTACAGTAAATGATGCTATTGATGTAAACTGTAATTGTGTAGGTACATTCTCTGATATTGATGGAGATATGGTTTGTGATGCCAATGATGTTTGCCCAGGTGGTAATGATAACTTGGATATGAACAATAATGGTCAACCAGATTATTGTGAGCCTACTTATGGGCAATGCGATACGGTAGGGGGCGACTTTGATTTTGATAATATTTGCGATGATTATGATAGCTGTTTGATAAGAGATATAACGGCATCTAATGTGCAAACTTATGGAGGGAGTCAAGACCAAGGTCAGTACTCAATTGAAGATAATGGTACAACTATTTTAGTTGAAAATAATGCTTGGAAATCAATAGATGTGGATTATACGATAACGCCTAATACGGTTATTGAGTTTGATTTTAAAACTACTGAAGAAGGAGAGGATCATGAGTTCTTTTTTGATGATAACCAAACTTTAAATACCCCTGATGGTGATGCTGGAAGGATTATGTTATATGGTACGCAAAACACGAATTTTAATCAGGACTACGATTATGTGAACTTTGGTAACTGGCAGCATTTTAATATTCCAATCGGTTCAATAATAACGGCGGGTTTTTATGATTATTTGGTGTTTGTTGCCGATGACGATGCTAATGGTGGTGGTAATTCATATTTCAGCAATGTATTGATTTATGAGGACCCTGATGGTAATGGGCAATGTGATGACCCTTGCGCTAGTGTAGGTACGGGTTGTAATGATGGCGACCCTGCTACCATTAATGATGCAATTGATATACATTGTAATTGTGTTGGGCAAGGGCCTACTTTAACCAGTACAAAAGTTACTGTAAACCTTGAAGGGTTTTATGATTTTGGTACAAATGATATGGGTACGGATTTGAAGGATTTAGGTTTAGTACCGCTAACACAACCATTTAATGAGGCTCCATATTTTTATGCTGGTAATGAAAACGTAACATCGCATACTGCAAATACGGTTGATTGGGTGTTGGTTATGGCGCATGATGCCAACGGAAATGTAATTAGCCAAAAGGCATGCTTGTTGCATAACAATAGTAAGGTTGTAACTACTGCCGGTAACGAAACAATTGGTTGGTATTTATATGAGCCTTATTACATTAGTGTACACCATAAAAGCCACTTAGCGGTTATTAATAACTTTTTAATTGATGATGTTGATGTAACAGTTGATTTTAGGTTGCCTAATGTTACGCAAGGTAACCAGCAGGTTAAGGTTGTTAATGGCGAAAACTTGCTTTATTGCGGCGATTTTGATAGGAATGGAATTGTTAATAATCTTGATTATAACATGTGGGTTTTGGAAAGTGCTGTTGTGTTTGAATATGTAAAATGGGATGGCGATGGCAATGGAATTGTTAATAATTTGGATTATAATTTATGGAACTCAAATAAAAGTAAAGTTGGTGTAAATTATATTCAATTTTAGCCAATAAATGTAACTAAAGAGAAACACCGCTCGTAAACAGTTAATAGTAAAAAACGGTTAATGTTTTCGAGAATTAGACTTGTATTATTGTTGTTAGTGGCATTGTGCTTTACTACTCTAAAGGCACACAATATACACTTAACAAGCACTAATGGCACATATGCCAAGGTTCGTATTTATTGCGAAAAATCATTTTTAAGCACACTTATTGAAAATGGAGTGGGCATAGACCATGGTACGCATCGGGGCGATGTTTATTATGAATGCGAGCTGAATAAGCGCGACATGAAAATAATGGATAATATGGGCATTGCATACGAAGTTGTGTATGCTGATGTTAACGATTTTTACAAAGAACAAGCCCTAATTAATCAATTAACCCGCGCTGCTGCTAATTGTACAACAACAGGCGGAACGGGTGGTACTACAACGGAATATACGGTACCTACTGATTATGTTTTGGGTACATATCAAGGCTTTTTTACCTATAGCGAGCTGATTTGGCATTTGGATAATATGGCGTTGAAATATCCCAATTTAATAACCTCAAAAGCGCCTATAAGTAATTTTCAAACACATGAAGGGCGTGATATAAATTGGCTCAAAATTTCAGATAATCCTAATGTTGATGAGGGGGCAACTGAAAAGCAGGTTTTGTTTACCGCATTACACCATGCACGCGAACCTATGTCGATGATGCAGTTGGTGTTTTTTATGTATTATTTACTTGAAAATTATAATACTGATCCATTAATACAACAATTGGTTAATCATACTGAATTGTACTTGGTGCCTTGCGTAAATCCTGATGGATATATTTATAATCAGCAGCAATACAACGGTAGCTTTAGTATGTGGCGCAAAAATGGTCGTGACAATGATGGCGATGGCAATTTTTGGGAAAACAATGATGGTGTTGATTTAAATAGAAACTACGATTACAATTGGGGCCCTGGTTTTGGGGGTTCATCAACTAATCCAAGTAGCGATACTTACCATGGACCAGCTGGAAATTCGGAGCCTGAAGTTCAGGCGGTGCAATGGCTTACTGAGCAACATAATTTTGTTTTAGCATTAAATTATCATGCTTATGGTAATTACCTAATTCACCCGTGGGGTTATGCCAATGTTTTAACATCGGAAGATGCTACTTTTAAAACAATGGGGGAGGCAATGACCAAGGAAAATAATTTTGCCTTAGGTACAACTTATGAAACCCTTAACTACACCGCCAATGGGGCAAGCGATGACTGGATGTATGGCGAAACAACAGTAAAAAATAAAATATATGCCTATACGCCTGAAGTAGGAAGTAGCAGTGATGGTTTTTATCCATCATCAAGTAGAATTATACCGCTTTGCCAAAGCACAATGTTGCAAAACATTAATGCTTTAAGGGTAGTAAACAATTTTTACGAAGTAACTGATTTAAACGGAGGAACCGTAACAGGCACAACGGATACTTTGCACTTTGATGTTAAACGTTTTGGCTTGCAAAATGATAATCCTATTTTAACTGTAAGTTCAAATACGGGTACTATATTGCAACCTGCTAGTGGCTCATTTACTTTGGGTTTGGGTAACGAAACCACCATTGAAGTAGTGGTGTTAATGCCTAACAATGTTAATCATAACGATGTTATTGATATTAACATTGACATTAGTTATGATACTGGTTTTGTTGATGAATATACTTTTAATAAAAATTACATTTTAGGGCTTGATAATCCTTCAATTGCTATTAGCGAAATTGTTGATGAAAATGGTGATGCTTTAACTAATTGGACTTATACTGGTAATTGGGGTATGAGCTCGTCTGAGTATTATTCTGATTTTTCATCTTATGGAGATTCGCCAAATGGTGGTTATAGTAATAGCCAAAATAGCTATATCCGTTATAATGGTACTATTGATTTAACGGATGCTACACTAGCAAGCTTGAGTTTTTGGGCAAAATGGGATATAGAGGATTATTACGATTATGTGCAGATAAAGGCAATTAACTTAGCCAATAACTCAGAAACTACGCTTTGTGGAAATTACACTACCACGGGTAATTATTATATATCTAACGATGAGCCAATTTACGATAATACTCAAAATACGTGGGTAAATGAGGTTATCGACTTGTCAGACTTTTTAGGGCAAGAAATTACGATTCAATTTGATTTTTTCTCAGATAATATTATAACTGGTGATGGCTTTTATTTTGATGATTTTAAAGTGATGATTGATGAGCCTCGCCAAGATTTTGTTGTGATAATGGAAGGGTTTTATGATAATGCAATGGGTGAAATGTCAACATCTTTATTTGATAATGGCTTGTTGCCTGCAAACCACCCTTATAACCAAGCCCCTTATTATTATAATGGAACCGAAACCATAAGTGGTGTTAGTTTGGATGGGATTGTTGATTGGGTTTTGGTACAGGCTAGAGATGCCAGTAATGTGGTAATTGAAACCCAAGCTGCATTATTAAGAAAGGATGGATATATAGTTGACACAAACGGTTATAGGGGTTTGAAATGGAACCCTGGTACTTACATTTTTATGGAGTATGTTTCAGTTTCGCATAAAAGCCATTTGGCATTTTTAAGTAGCCAAACTGTACAAAACGAAAGGGATTTTGTTGATTTTACAAGTGCTTATTTGGCGCAAGGAACTGAGCAATTGAAGGATGTAAGTGGCACTTTTTGTATGTATGCTGGCGACTATGATGGCAATGGTGTTATCAACAATTTAGACTACAATAGGTGGGCTGTAGAAAATGCTACAGTTAATGATTATTTAACTTGGGATGGCGATGGTAACGGGCTAATTAATAACCTGGATTATAATATTTGGGATGTTAATAAGAGTAAAGTAGGGGTTACCGAAGTGCAATTATAATAAGATATACCATTCTGATTTATTGGGAAATTTAGTGCTGCAATAAACATTGTTTACAAAACAATACAACCTACATAATTCTGAATCAAGCTAAAAAAAAAGCAATCATTTAATTGAATTTATATTACTGATAATCAATGATTTGTGTTGATTGTTAGTGTGATGTTTTTTTGATGCCTTAGATGTAACAACATTGGTATGGTTATTGAGCAATTAACAAAAAAACCATAGTGACGAATTTAATTTTTTTCAATATAAATTACCTTAATAAAAATTGTAACATGCAAAATTTTACACGATTTTTTGCTGGCACATGGGTAGTAGCTATTTTTATGCTATTGCTGTTTGCGCCAACCAAGGTGCTTGCTGATGGTACTCAGCAGTACTTCCAAAATGGGTATTTCGATCAGAACCTTTTCTTCTGGTCGCCCCAACAAAACGCAGGGTTTCCCACCACAGGTGGCGACCCTATTTGTGCACGTATTTGCGACCCCGCAACGGAGACCATTTATTTTGGTGTTCAAAGGGATGATGTAACTGACCAGTTATGGATGCGCGTTGAAGCACCAGATGGTACGGATGCGGTTCCTTGGACGTTGACTGCAACTGCGGCTGGGCCAGGTTTTATCGCTTCTGATGCGGAAAACCTAGCAGGTCCTTTACCATTAGCTGGTGGGGGCTACACACCTTTTGTTATCACACCAACAATTCCTGGTGATTACTGTTTTGATTTCAGTACATCGGCGGGTGGTGTTCCTAACCCAACTGCTCCATTTGGTGGTGCTTTAGGTATGGAAGTTAACCGTTTTGATGTAACGGTTGGCGCAGCAGGTGCTGCTGTTGATGGTCGTGTTTATTCAGAAGGTTGGACGTTAGGACGTTCTTATTCAACTGGTCCTTATACAATGCTTAGTCAAGACTTCTGGATTTATCACCCATCGGATAGTACAACTACAACGGTTGCATTTGGTGATTTTATGCCAGGTGGTTTCGTAATTGCAGCTAATGCAACAGGTGTATTTAACTCGGGTAACGTAATTGCCGATAGACAATCAATTGATTATGGTGGCGAAACAGCTCCAACAATTGAAACGCTTTATCCAGTATTTTTAACACCAGTTGATACATTGTGTTGGCCGCATACTAATATTGCGCCTATTGTAAGATTAGATGGTTTCGATGCTTGTGAAGTTTTAAATAACGGAGCAGGCTGCTTCCAAATTTATACAAACAAGCCAGGTTTGATTGAAACATTATTAGATTTTAATAATAATGGTGTTTTTGACCCTAACTCGGCAGATTTATTTTTTGTTCAGCAAGTTACTGCTGGTACAACTTGTTTATTATGGGATGGTATTGATGGTTTGGGTAACCCTGTTAACCAAGGTACACAATTAGTGGATTTAATTATCGCCTTTGGTACAGGTGAAATTCACTTACCATTAGTTGATGCGGAATGGAACCTATCAGGTTTCGATGCTAATGTATATTGGCCAAACTTTGCATCAAACTCAGGTAATATATTTTGGGATGATACTGTTTTGGATCCTATAGTTGGTGTTTCAAATGTAGGTACTGCGGGTTGTCCTGTAGCTTGCCATATATGGTCGAACACTTTATATGACGGTACTGATGCAAACCCAGCATCAACAGCACCTGCAACTGGGCCAGGTGAGCCATTTAACAATACAAGTGGTGGTGTTGGTAACTTTGCGGTTATTAACTCATGGTGGTTTGCCAACCGAACTTTTGTGGTTGAAGATGATTTTGTTTTAGCTTGTGCAGCGCATGATTTAGCTATTGATAAAACGGTTGATAATGCTACGCCTACAATGGGCGACCAAGTAACTTTTACTATTACAGTAACTAACGAAGGTACTGATACCGCTTATGCTGGTACAGTAACGGTTGAAGATATTTTACCAGCAGGTACAACTTTTGTAAGTGCAAACCCTGCGGCTGATTATAATGATGCTACTGGAATTTGGACTATTCCTGTTGATATTAATGATGGTAACTCAATATCATTAGATATTACAGCAACTGTTGATATACCAGGACAAATTGTAAACTTTACACAAATTGCAACAGATACCGATCCTGATGGTGATAGCGATTCAACACCAGGTAATGATGTTGGGGAAACAGTTGATGAAGATGATGAAGCAGAGGTTATATTAGATGTACAACCAATTATTGATATTGAGTTAGTTAAAACAGTTGATCCTGCGGTTGTAAATATTGGTGATCAAACAACTTTTACTATAACGGTTACTAATACAAGCCCGTACAATGCAACTGGTGTTGCAGTTTTAGATACTTTACCATCTGTTGGTATTACTTACGTTTCTGATGCTCCATCAACAGGTAGTTATACTGTTGGTACAGGTATATGGACAATTGGTAATATGCCTGCCGGTGCAACTGAAACTTTGCAAATTACTGTTACTGTTGATCAACAAGGTGATTTTACAAACTATGCACAGGTTAGTGCTACTAATGAGCAAGATAGTGATTCAACACCAGGTAACAATACTACTGGTACACCAAATGAAGATGATGAAGGCCTTGCAACAGTTACGGCTGGTTTAATTGACCTTGAATTAGAGAAAGTTATTGTTTCAAGTACAAATGTTTCAATAGGTGATACATTAATGTATCAAATTACTGTTTCAAATGAAGAGGCAGGTGATGCAACAGGAGTTACTGTGTTTGATCAAATACCACCTGAAACTTCATATTTTGCTTCGTACCCTGCTGGTGCGTACAACCCTGTAACTTCAACATGGACAATAGGTAATATACCTGCTGGAACTTCAGTTACTTTATTATTAACGGTTCAAATTGATGATATTGGTTTAATAACAAATGAAGCGCAAGTTGAAACTGCCAATGAACAGGATATAGATTCAACGCCTGGTAATGATGAAAGCCTTGAGGATGATCAAGATGATGTATCAATAACAATTTTACCTGCTGATGTTTCAATTATTAAATCAGTTGACCAATCGCCAGTAAATGTTGGTGAAGAGGTAACTTTTACATTACAAGTGTTTAATAATGGACCTGGTACTGCAAATGGTGTTATCGTTACTGATGTATTACCAGCAAGCTTAATTTATACAGGATCAGTTCCTTCAATTGGTTCGTATGATCCTTTCTTGGGAACGTGGGATATTGGAAATATGGTTAATGGCGAAAGTCAAACATTGCAAATTACTGTTATTGTAACTGAGCCAGGAGAAGTTTTGAATACTGCAACGGTTACTTCATTAACACCTGACCCGGTACCTGAAAATAATGACGATGATGAGCCTGTTGAGGGTATTTTAATTGACTTAGAAATAGATAAAACGGTTGATGCTACAGTAATTAATGTAGGTGATCAGTTTACTTATACTATTACGGTAACTAATATTAATAGTGTTCCTGATAGTTTAGTTTATGATGCAACTGGTGTTGAAGTTTTTGATGCTTTACCATCTAACGTTTCATTTGTTTCATCATCGGCTACAACTGGTACATACTCTCCAGGTTCGGGTGTTTGGAATGTTGGAACAATAGTTAATGGCGGTACTCAGACCTTAACTATTACGGTTCAAGCAGATTCGCCAGGTGATAACATTATTAACTCAGCACAGGTTACTGCTGCTGACCAACCAGATATTGATTCGACACCGAATAATAATATTCCTGCTGAAGATGATCAGGATGAAGTTCCTGTTGAAATTCAACAAATTAATTTAATGTTGGAAAAATATGAGTTGAATGGAGTTACATTAATTAATGTTGGCGATAATATTACATATGTATTAGAATTAACCAACGCTGGGCCAGATGATGCTACCAATGTTGAGGTTACTGATAATTTACCTCCACAAGTAACTTATGTGTCGGATAACCCAGGGCAAGGCACTTATAACAATGCTACTGGTGTTTGGACAGTTGGTACTGTTTTGGTTGGACAAACCATTACGTTAGAAATTGAAGTGACTATTGACCAAGCAGTGGCTATTACAAATACTGCTGAAGTTACAGCTGCGGATCAAACTGATATTAATTCAACTCCTGATAATAATGATCCATCTGAAGATGACCAAGATTCTGTTACCATTGGTGGTGCTGAAGCTGATTTAGAGTTAACAAAATCAGTTAGTGCTACAAGTGTAAATGTTGGAGACCAAGTAACCTTTACTTTGGTTTTACAAAACCAAGGTGGGCAAGATGCAAATGGCGTTTTAGTTGAAGATTTATTGCCTGCTGGTTTAACATTTGTATCATATAATCCAGTAACTGATATTACAGATACATATGATGCCGTAACGGGTATTTGGAATGTTGGATTCATTGATGTTGGTGATGTAGTAGTAATGGAAATTACTGTAACTGTTGATGTTCCTGGTCCAATAACTAATGTTGCTGAGGTAATTGCTTCAAGTCGTCCTGATATTGATTCATTTGTAGATAATGATGATGGAGACCAAAGTGAGGATGATGAAGATAATGCAAGCCTTACAGGTTTATTAGTTGATTTGTCAGTTGATAAAGTAGCTAGTGCTGATACGGTTAATGTTGGCGATCAATTTGATTATACGGTTGTTGTTTGTAACAATGCGGATGGTTTAGCTGATATTGCTGATGCAACGAGTGTTACCGTATTTGATTTATTACCAGGTAATGTTGATTATATTTCGCATGTAACTTCAACAGGTACTTATTCTGATTTTACAGGAAACTGGAATATTGGAACTTTGGCTGATGGTGCTTGTGAAAACATAGTAATTACGGTTCAAGTAAATGCGCCTGGCTCATTTAACAATATAGCAGAAGTTTTCTCGGCAAATGAACCAGATATTGATTCAACTCCTAATAATAACGACCCAACTGAGGATGATCAAGATGATGCCCCTGTTGTAGGTTTATTATTAGATTTGGAGTTAGCAAAATCAATTATTAATCAACAGCCTAGTTATACAGTTGGAGATTCATTTACATATTCAATTACAGTTACCAATACTAGTGTTTTTGATGCAACGGGAGTAACTGTATTAGATAACTTACCTGCTGGTGTATCTTTTGATAGTGCAAACCCTACTGGTGTTTATAATGATGCAACAGGTATTTGGACTATAGGCGATTTAGCTGCTGGTGCCTCAACAACATTAGAAATTACAGTTGATCTTGACGCACCTGGTGATTTTACCAACTTTGCTCAAATAAACACGACTGACCAACCTGATACTGATTCAACACCAGGTAATGATACTAATAATGACCCTGATGAGGATGATGAAGATGATGTTACTGCTACAGTAACTCAGATTGATTTAGAGTTAACTAAAGATGTTACCCCTACAATTGTAACTGTTGGTGATATTGTAACTTATACTATTGCAGTTCAAAACCTAGGCCCTAGTAATGGTACTAATATTCAGGTTGAAGAAACTTTACCAGCAAGCTTAAATGTTACATCAGTTGTTCCAACGGATGGTGGCTATGCTTCGGGTACTGGTATTTGGAGCTTTGCCGATATTGCAGCGGGTGAAACTGAGTATTTATACATTACGGCTGAGGTTATTGATACAGGAGATATTTTCAATACTGCTCAAATTATTTCGCATGTTGAAGATGATATTGACTCAGACCCTAATAATGATGATGGCGACCAAAGTGAAGATGATGAAGATAATGCGATTATCCGTTCATTAAATTCTGATTTGTCATTAACAAAAAATCATGATGATGCTGATAATCAGGTATTAGTTGGTGATATTATTACATATACTATTAACTTAACTAATGATGGGCCAGACGATGATTCGAATGTTTCGGTAATTGATCAATTACCTGCTGGAGTAAACTACATTAGTCATAATACTTTAACTGGTGTTTATAACCCTGGTACGGGTATTTGGACAGTTGGTAATTTACCTTCAGGTATTACCGTTTCGTTAGATATTACTGCGCAAGTTGTAGGAGAAGGTCTTATAGACAATATAGCACAAGTTAACACTGCTGATAACTTCGATCCAGATTCAACTCCATCAAATAATGATCCTTCGGAGGATGACCAAGATAATGCAGAAATTTTCTCAGTTGAGGAAATTGACATAGAGCTAACTAAGGTGTTGACAAACTCTGGCAACATTATCCAACAAGGCGACCCTGCATTTTTTACCGTTACTGTTACTAATTTAGGACCTTCAGTAGCAACAAATGTTACCGTTCAAGATAGTCCGCATCCAGATTTAAACCTTATAAGTGCAAATGCATCTCAAGGCTCTTACAATACGGTAAGCAATATTTGGACGATTGGTACTTTAGGAGTAGGTCAAACAGTAACTGTTGATTTAACTTTTATTGCAGAAGGGTTAGGACCATTAAACAATGTTGCTCAAGTTATGACACATAATGAGGATGATGTTGATTCAACACCAGGAAATAATGATCCACTTGAAGATGATCAAGATGAAGCAGAGGTTATTGTAAATGATGAAGAAATTGATTTAGAATTAGATAAGTCAATTAATACTCCATTTGCAAATGTTGGTGATTTAATTACTTATACAATCGAGATTTCAAACCAACCTAATTTGGATAATGCTACGAATGTTTCAGTATTGGATACAATACCAAATGGCTTACAATTTGTAAGTGCTTCGCCGTCTCAAGGTTTTTATAATCAATTAACGGGTGTTTGGTTTGTTGGTGCTGTTAATACTGGTGATTCTCATACATTAGAAATTACGGCTTTAGTTCAACAAGAAGGTATTTTTAATAATGTTGCTCAAGTATTTTCACATGATGAGTTTGACTTAGACTCGCAGCCAAACAACTATGATCCAAATCAAATTAATCAAGATGATGAGGATACGGCATTGTTGCAAGTTCCAGGACCGATAATTGATTTGGAGTTAACTAAAACGGTAACTAATCCTTCAAGTGGGGCTTCTGTTTCTCCAGGAGATAATGTAACCTTTACAATTACTTTAGTTAACCAAGGACCTGATAATGCTACTGGAGTTCAAGTAAGTGATGTTGCCAATCCTTTATTTAACTTAATTACATTTAACCCTGCAATTGGTACGTTTGATCCTATTGCTGGAATTTGGGATGTAGGAGGTTTAGCTGCTGGTGCAACTACAACTATTGATTTAATTTATCAAATTGATAATAATGCCCCTGTTGGCGCATTGGAAAATGAGGCACAGGTATTATCTGCAAATGAACTTGATTCAGATTCAACGCCAGGTAATGATGATCCAACTGAGGATGATCAGGATGATGACTTTGTTGTAGTTTCTGACATTCCTGAAAATGTTGATGTTGCATTAGATAAAACGGTTGCCCCAACGAATGTTTCGCCTGGAGACCTTATAGTTTATACTATTACTGTAACTAATCAAGATTTAATTGATGTGGCAACTAATGTTGTAGTTGAAGATTTGATACCATTAGAAGTAGTTGCAACTAATGTTTCTGTAAGTACTGGGTCGTATAACTCTATTTTACAACAATGGACAATACCAAGTTTACCACCGGGTGATGTACAAGTTATGACTATAACCGCTATTGTAAATGGTGTTGGTACTATTGTTAACGTTGCAGAAGTTGTTGGAATGGATCAAGGTGATACGGATTCGACACCTGATAATTATGACCCTAATCAACCAAATGAAGATGATGAAGATGAAGCTATTATAACTTCAACATTAATTGATTTGGAATTAGAAAAGACTGTTGACCAACAAGTTGTTGATATTGGAGATAATGTGGTATTTACTATTACTGTTAATAATCAAGGTCCGTCAAATGCAACTGGTGTTGTTATTTCAGATGTATTACCATCTGGTTTATCATATGTTAGCCAATCGGCTACTGTTGGTACATACGACTTGGTAACAGGAGACTGGACAGTTGGTGGCATAGTTGCTGGCGGTTCGCAGGTTTTACAAATTACTGCTACAGTTAATACATTTGGACCTCATGAAAATGTTGCTCAAGTTAGTGAAGCTAATGAGCCAGATGTTGATTCAACCCCTGATAATAGCGATCCTAATGAAGATGATCAAGATAATGTGTTTGTGTTTACAGAAGACATAATTGACTTAGAAATTACTAAAACGCCTGATGTTAGTGTAGTTGAAGTTGGAGACCAAGTTACTTATGAAATTGTATTAGATAACGTGGGTACGCATACTGCAACTAATGTTGTTGTTACTGATAATATGCCAACTGGATTGGCGTATAGTAGCCACTCTGAATCTCAAGGATTTTATAACTCAACAAATGGTGAGTGGACTGTTGGTACTTTAGTTAATGGAGCCTCTGCTACTTTAATTTTAACAGTTACAGTTACTAATACTGATGATATGATGAACGTGGTAGAAGTTACAGGTGCGGATCAAACAGATATTGATTCGACACCTGATAACGATGACCCGACGGAGGATGATCAAGATAATGCAACTTTGGTACCTGTAGATCATATTGATCTTGAGTTGGATAAATCAGTATTCCCTACTCAAGCACAGGCTGGTGACCAAGTAACCTTTACTATTACATTAGAGAACAATGCGGCAAATGCAACTGTTGATGCAACAGATGTTTTTGTTGAAGATATATTGCCAGCAGGTTTAACATATGTGTCTCATACTTTATCAAAAGGTACATATAACTCAGCTACAGGTAGTTGGGATGTTGGTACAATGCCAATAGGCACAACTGAAGTATTGGCTATAACAGCAACAATTGATATTGGGCAAACTGGTACGATTACTAATATTGCACAAGTTAATGCTGCTAACGAGCCAGATATTGACTCAGACCCTGATAATGATGACCCTAGTGAAGATGATCAAGATAATGCAGTTATTACTATTGTTAATATTCCACCAGTAATTGATTTAGATGTTACTAAAACTGTTAGTGATGCTGACCAGATTGTTTCAAACGGTGATTTTATTACTTATACAATTACGGTAACCAATGATGCTACTAATGCAACTGTTGATGCAACAGGTGTTACATTAGAGGATGTGTTGCCTTCATCAGTAGCATATGTAAATTCATCTGCAACCTCGGGTTCGTATGATGATGCTACTGGTATTTGGAATGTTGGAACGATTCCTATTGGTGTAACGCATACTTTGTCGATAACAGTTGAAGTAGTTGACATTTTAGGTGGAGATGGTAACAATATTGCTCAAGTTGAAACAGCTAATGAAACGGATTTTGATTCAACACCTGGTAATGATGACTCAAGCGAAGATGACCAAGACGAAGTTTTAATAGGCCCTCCTGGTACTCAGTTTATTGATTTAGAGTTACAGAAAGATGTTGACCAAGCGCAGGTTACTAATGGTGATGTTGTTACCTATACAATAACTGTTACTAACAATGCTGCAAATGCAAATGCAACTGCTACTGGTGTAACGGTTATGGATGTATTGCCAATTGGTTTAACTTATATTTCAGATTTTTCTACGCCAGCTGGTGGCGGTTACAACGATGCTACAGGTATTTGGAATGTTGGAACACTTGCCATTGGTGGTTCAGCAACATTAACCATTACGGCATCTGTTGATATTGGAGTTACAGGTACAATTACTAATATTGCCGAAGTTGAATCAACTGACCCAGGTTTAACGGATGTAGATTCAACACCTGGTAATGGTGACCCTACTGAAGATGACCAAGATGACGTTGATATTGAAGTAGGACCAATTGATTATATAGATTTAGAATTGAGCAAAACAACCTCGGCACAGTTTGCTAGTAATGGTGACTTTGTAAGCTTTACAATTACATTAACTAACAATCCTGCATTTGCAACTACAACTGCAACGGGTGTTGTTGTTACTGAATATTTACCAAGTGGTTTATCTTATGCTGGTCATACTGTTACTGCTGGTTCTTATGATCCAGTAACTGGAGAATGGTCGGTTGGTTTAGTTCCTGTTGGTGGCACATTTACATTAACGTTAAATGCAATTGTAACAGATATTAACAATGCAGTTAACGTTGCAGAAGTTACTGCTGCAAATGAAACGGATGTGGATTCGGAGCCAGATAATGATGATGGAGATCAAAGCGAAGATGATGAAGATAGCGTATCTATACCTGCACCAATTGTAGATGTTGAGTTAGATAAGGATGTAGTGCCAACTACAGCTAATCCTGGTGATTTAGTTGTGTTTACTATAACGATTAACAATGCAGTTTATTCACAAGTTCCGGCTACAGGAATTGTAGTTAGCGATGTATTACCAACTGGTTTAACTTATGTTACACATACTGTTTCAACAGGTTTATTTAACCCTACATTGGGCTCTTGGGCTGTTGGTTCATTAGCTATTGGCGACCAACAAACATTGCAGATAACTGCATCAGTTGATGCGGGTGCAAGCGGTGCATTACAAAATATTGCAGAAGTAACTGAGATGAATGAGACAGACATCGATTCAACTCCTGGTAATGGCGACCCTGCCGAAGATGATCAGGATGATGCGATTGTTTTCATTCCAGATTCTGATTTAATTGATTTGGAATTGGAGAAAACCTCATCAACAATTACTGCTAGCAATGGCGATGTTGTTTCATACGATATTATCGTTACAAACGAAGGTGCTGTAACTGCAACAGGGGTTGAAGTTACAGAATACCTGCCTGCAGGATTAGCTTATAATAACCATAGCGTATCGCAAGGTAGTTATAACCCTGGTACAGGTGTTTGGACGATTGGTACTATACCTGTTGGACAGAATGTAGTATTAACATTAAATACTATTGTTACTAATGTATTGGATGCTAATAACATTGCTGAAGTAACGGATGCTGACCAAACGGATATTGACTCAACACCTGATAATAATGATCCTGATGAGGATGATCAGGATAACCATGATTTAATACCTGAATATGCTGATTTAGATTTGAATAAATCAGTTAACAGTTCAGTTGCTTTTGTTGGTGATATAGTAACCTTTACAATTGAGGTTAATAATAATGGTCCTTATGATGGTACAGGAATTACAGTTGAAGACTTATTACCTGCTGGATTAACTTATGTTTCGCATTCGCCTGCTTTAGCAGTTTACAACGCTGCTACTGGTACTTGGATTATTGGAAATTTAGCAAACGGTGCTTCAACTTCAATTGAAATTTCGGCATTAGTAAGCGCAATTGGCGACTTTACAAATATTGCGCAGATTGAATCAGCTAATCAACCAGATATTGATTCAACTCCTGGTAATGATGACCCTAATGAGGACGACCAAGATGATGCTACGGTTTCAACACCAATTGCTGATTTATCAGTAACTAAGGTAGCAAATCAAAATGTTTACAGTACAGGTGATTTCGTAATTTATACTATTGAAGTAACTAATGATGGTCCAGCAACTGCAACAAATGTTGTTGTTGGCGATGCAGTTCCTGCAGGGTTAATATTTGCTAATTCTTCAGCTACGCAAGGTTCATACTCAAATGTAACATCTGAGTGGACGGTAGGTACTTTACCAGCTGGCACAACTGAAACTTTAACCATTACAGTTCAAGCACCAACAGTAGGTACTTACGATAACATTGCACAAGTAACAGAAGTAGATCAAGATGACCCTGATTCATTCCCAGATAATGATGACCCTGCAGAGGATGATCAAGCCAATGCTGAGATTGTCGTTACTGATCAAAATGTAATTGATTTAGAGTTGATTAAATCAGTAAGCCAACCAATTGTTAAAATTGGTGATTTATTCACCTTTACAATTGATTTAGGTAACTTGAGTAGTTCAACAGCTACAAGCGTTCAGGTAGAGGATGTATTACCAGCTGGTTTAGCGTATCAATTCCATTTTGGTCCTGGTACATATATACCAGGTACTGGAGTTTGGGATGTTGGAACCTTAACCGCTGGACAGGTAGTATCATTAAATATTATCGTTCAAGCTAATCAATTAGGTAACTTTACTAATGTTGCTGAGGTTATTTCTCATGATCAGCAAGATGTTGATTCGGATCCTGATAATGATGATGGTGATCAAAGTGAAGATGATGAAGACCCTGCAAGTGTAGAGGTTGCGCCTAATTTAATTGACCTTGAATTGTTTAAAAACTCTGATGCTGATTTTGTAGAAGTAGGGCAGGAGTTTGATTATACAATTACTGTTATAAATAATGGACCTGATAATGCTAGTGGTGTTGTAATTGAAGATTTATTGCCAACAGGATTAAGCTATGTAGCAGGTATTGCTACAGCAGGCTCATATAATCCTGCTACTGCAACATGGACGGTAGGTACTGTACTTGCTGGTTTCCCTGAAGTATTAACATTGACTGCTCGTGCAGATTCAATTGGTACTTGGTTAAATGTTGCGGAAATTACAGGACATAATGAAACGGATATTGATTCAACACCTGATAACAATGAGCCATCTGAGGATGACCAAGATGATCATATTATACAAGTTATTGGACCTAAAATTGACCTTGAGTTAACTAAAACGGTTGATAACACAGCTCCTGCAATTGGTGATGTTGTTACTTACACAATTGATGTATTTAACAATAGCCTTGAGCAAGCAACTAGTGTATCAGTTAACGATGTTTTACCAACAGGTTTAACATTTGTAAATTACTCATCAACACAAGGTATTTATAATAACTTGTTAGGTGAGTGGAGCATTGGTACTATGTTGCCAGGGCAAACAGTTACATTAAACATTGACGTAACTGTTGATGGTGCTGGTACTTATACTAATACAGCACAAGTAAGTAGTGCCGACCAAGTAGATGTGGATTCAACTCCTGGTAACAATGACCCTACTGAGGATGACCAAGATTCAGTTACTATTGGTGCTGATGACCAATTTGCTGATTTAGAATTGGCTAAAGTTGCTAGTGTAACATCAGTTAAGTTGGGCGAACCATTTATTTACACAATTACTGTAACTAACTTAGGTCCTAATGCAACTTCAAATGTTACAGTATTTGATCAATTACCTGGTGGTTTAACTTACCAAAGTAGTAATACTAGTACTGGTACTTATAGCCCAGGTACTGGAATTTGGAACATTGGTAATATGCCAGTTGGTGCAACTTATACATTAGATATTGAAGTTATAGCAACTCAACTTGGTGATATTAGAAATACCGCACAAGTAGCTTCGTCTGATTTACCAGATCCAGACTCTGACCCTAATAATGATGATGGCGACCAAAGTGAGGATGATGAAGACTTTGCAGATGTAACCGTTACTGAAGACTTAATTGACCTAGAGTTAGTGAAATTAGCTAGTGTTAATGTTGCTACTGTAGGCGAAATTATCGACTTTACTATTACGGTTACTAACCAAGGTCCTGATAATGCAACAGGTGTTAGTGTTAATGAATTCTTGCCATTTGGTTTACAATATGCAGGACATTTAACATCAACAGGTTCATACAATCCGTTTACAGGATTATGGATTATTGGTAATGTTGATGCGTTTACGTTTGAAACGTTAACAATTCAAGCAATTATTCAAACAACTGATCAAATTGTAAACTCAGCGGAAATTGTTTCTGCTGACCAACCAGATGTTGATTCAACACCTAATAATAATGATCCTGATGAAGATGATCAAGATGAGGCTATTATTAATGGTCCGTTAAATGATACAATTGATTTAGAACTAGATAAAACTGCAGATGTAACTATAGCTGTTATTGGCGACCAAGTAACATTTACAATTACTTTAACTAATCAAGGTCCGGATGATGCAACTAGCGTTGAGGTGGTTGACCAATTACCAGGTTCATTAATCTATGTAAGTTCAACTACAACTTCTGGTTCATATAATCCATTTACTGGAGTTTGGAACATTGGCAATATGCCTGCTAATGCAAGTGAAGAGTTAACGATTACTGCAACTGTTAATGATGATGGACAAATCATCAATGTTGCTGAGGTTACTAACCATGACCAAACTGATATTGACTCTGAGCCAGACAACCAAGACCCGAATGAGGATGATCAAGATGATCATGTATTAAACCCAGGCGAACCAGCAACGGCTGACCTTGCTGTTCACAAATCAGTTGACCAAGGTGTAGCAAATGTTGGCGATCAAGTAACTTATACTATAATCGTTGATAACGCTGGACCTGCTGATGCAACTAATGTTGTGTTAACTGAGTACTTGCCATCTGAGGTTTCTTATGTTTCGCATACGGTTGACTTTGGTAGCTATGACCCTGGAACTGCTGAATGGGATATTCCTTTCTTAGCGGTTGAAGACTCAGTTACAATGACGTTAACTGTTCAAATTAATGAAACTGGAAGCTTATTGAATGTTGCAGAGATTACTGCTGCTGACCAAGATGATCCAGATTCAACTCCTGATAACGATGACCCAACTGAAGATGACCAAGATGATGTACCAGTATTGGTAGGTCCTGAGGTTGCTGACTTACGTTTAGAGAAATCAGCAAACGTAACAGTTGTTAATGCTGGCGACCAAGTTATTTATACAATTGAAGTAACTAACGAAGGTCCTAACACTGCTACTGGTGTAGTAGTTGAAGATCAATTACCAGCTGCATTGTCATTTGTTACGTCAACAGCTTCTCAAGGTTCATACACAGCAGCAACTGGTATGTGGGATGTTGGAACATTAGCATTCGGTCAAACAGCTACCTTACAAATTACTGCACAGGTTGATGATGCTAGCGCACCTATCAATAACATTGCACAAGTAAATGATGTTGACCAAGTTGATCCAGATTCAACTCCTGATAACGATGACCCAACTGAAGATGATCAAGATAACGAGGTAATTAATGTACCTAGTGATTATGTTGATATTGAGTTAACTAAATCAGTTGATGTTAACATTGTTAACGTTGGCGATTTCATTACATACACAATTACATTGTACAACTTTGGTCCTTCAAATGCTACAAATGTTGTAGTTGATGAAGTATTGCCTGCTGGCTTAAACTATGTATCTCACGTAGCATCGGGTGCTACTACTTACAATAGCCTTGTAGGTACTTGGGCTGCATTATCATTGCCAAATGGTGCTACTGAAACTTTAGAAATTACAGCTTTAGTATCAAGCACGGGTATTATTAATAACATTGCTGAGGTAATTGGTCATGATCAAACTGATATTGACTCAACACCTAACAACGATGACCCTAGCGAAGATGATCAAGATAACGTTTCTATCTTGTCAACTACTGATCCTGGTATGTGCGATATTTATGCGTATGTATTCTGCGACAAAGATTCTGATGGTATTCAAGATCCTGTTGATACTGGTATTCCTAATGCTGTATTAACAATTTACTTTGATAATGGACAAAGCATTGATGCAACTACTGACAGCGATGGCTTAGCTATCTTCTCAGGTATCCCTGCTGGTTCATATACTATTATTGTAAGCGATGGTCCAGATGACGCTCAGTTAACAACTCCACAGTTGTATAACATTGAGTTTGATGGCGAAACTAATTGCCCATCTGTATTCTTCGGCTACGAGTGCGATTCAGGTATTGCTGATATTGAGTTAGACAAAACTGCTGATGTAACAGTTGTACAAGTTGGCGACCAGTTTACTTACACATTAAGTGTAACTAACCAAGGCCCTGAAGATGCAACTAACTTACAAGTTACTGATAACTTGCCTGCTGGCGTTGCTTATGTATCTAGCAGTTCAACTCAAGGTTCATACAACTTTGCAACAGGTGTATGGCAAGTAGGTTTCTTACCAGTTGGTACAACTCAAACATTAGATATTGTTGTTCAGGTAACTGAATTGGGTAACATTGTTAACTCTGCTGAGGTAACTTATGTTGATCAGGAAGATCCAGACTCAACGCCTGATAATGACGACCCAGATGAAGATGACCAAGATGATCACGAAATTTCATCAATTGATGAAGTGGCTGATTTAGCGGTAACTAAAGTTGCTAACGTACAAAGCGTAAGTGTAGGTGATATTGTAAGCTTTACAATTGAAATTACTAATGCTGGTCCGGACGATGCGACTAATGTTGAAATGACTGATTACTTACCTAATGAGTTAGTTTATGTTAGCCATAGTACAGCAAGCGGTTCGTTTGACCCTGCAACTTCAATTTGGAGCGTGCCATTTATTCCATTCAATGGTTCAGTACAATTAACCATGAATGTTCAAGTAATTGGTACTGGTTCAATTACTAACGTTGCTGAAATTACAGATGTTGATCAGGTTGACCCTGATTCAACTCCTGATAACGATGATCCGGATGAGGATGATCAAGATGAGGAAACATTAGAGAGTGGTGATGAGTTAATTGACTTATCGGTTACTAAAATTGTTAACCCTACTTCAGGTTCAATTGGCGATGTAGTTAGCTATACAATTACAGTTAACAACGCTGGACCAGATGTAGCAACAAATGTTGAAATTACGGATAACTTACCTGCTGGTATGACATTCTCAAGTGCAAGTGCTTCATCAGGTTCTTACGATGGTGCTACAGGTATTTGGGATGTTGGAACTATTCCTGTAGGAATGACACACATTTTATCAATAAATGTTGTGGTTAATACTACTGAGGGTACATTAAACGTAGCTCAGGTTACTGATGCTGATCAAGTGGATGTTGATTCAACTCCTGACAATGATGATCCAAGCGAAGATGATCAAGATTCAGCTCCGTTTAACTTTGATCCTCAGTTAGTTGATTTAGAATTAACTAAAGCTGCTGATGTTAATATTGTAAACGTAGGCGATTCATTTGCATACACAATTACATTAAACAACAATGGTCCTGCAATGGCTACTAACATTGAAGTTAGCGATATTTTACCTGCTGGTTTACAGTACGATAGTTCATCTGCTGATGCAGGTAGCTACGACGATGCAACAGGTGTTTGGTCAATTCCGGCATTAGCTGCGGGTGATGCTATTGATTTAGTATTAAACGTAACTGTTACTGGTACTGGCGACATTACTAACGTTGCTGAGGTAACTGGTGTTGACCAAGATGATGTTGACTCAACTCCAGACAACGATGATCCAAATGAGGACGACCAAGATGATGAGCATATTTACAGTAACCCACCAGTTATTGATGAAATTGCTGACTTAGCCGTTACTAAAACTGCTAATGTTCAAACAGCATCTGTTGGAGATATTGTAACTTATGATATTGTTATTACTAACTCTGGTCCAGATGATGCAACTAATGTTGTGATGACGGATAATATGCCAGATGAGTTAATGTATGTGAGCCATACAGTAAATGCTGGTTCATTTAACCCAGCAACTGGCGATTGGTCAATTCCATTTATCGGCTTTAATACACAAGTTGAAATGACATTGACTGCGCAAATTATTGCTACTGGCGATATTTTGAATATTGTTGAAATTACTGATGTTGATCAAGAAGATCCAGATTCAACACCAGATAACGAGGATCCAGAAGAGGATGATTACGACGATGAGCCAATTACAGTTGGTACTGAGTTAGCTGATTTATCATTAACTAAGTTGGTTAACCAATCAATTGCACAAGTAGGTGATGTAATTACTTACACTATTGCAGTTGCTAACGGTGGTCCTGATCATGCTACAGGTGTTGTTGTTGAAGATAACTTACCTGCTGGCGTATCATACGTAAGCTCATCAGCAACTGCTGGTAGCTACGATGCTGCAACTGGTTTATGGACAATTGGTACAATATTAAATGGTACTTCTGTTGAGTTAGATATTGACGTAATGGTTAATACTACTGACGGATTTGTAAACGTTGCTCAAGTAATTGATAGCGACCAACCAGATCCAGATTCAACACCTAACAACAACGAGGTTGAAGAAGATGACCAAGACGATGTATCAGTTAACATTCCATTAAACTTTGTTGACTTAGAATTGGAGAAAGAAGCTGAAGTTAATATTGTAGAGGTTGGAGATTTCTTCACTTACACTATCATGTTAACTAACAGTGGCCCTGCTACTGCAACAGGTATTCAGGTTACTGATAATATTCCTGCTGGTTTAGTATATGTAAGTTCAACTGCAACGCAGGGTGCTTATAATAATGCTACTGGCTTATGGTCATTATCTGTAATGCCTGCTGGTACTTCTGAAAAATTATTTATCACAGTTGAAGTAGTTGGCGAAGGTTCAATTACAAATATTGCTGAGGTAACTGATGTTGACCAACAAGATGTTGACTCAACACCTAACAATAATTTACCTGATGAAGATGACCAAGATAACGAGCATGTTTATTCAAACATTCCACCACCACCACCACCAGTTGCTGATTTAGCAGTTACTAAAACTGTTGATGTAACACAGGTACAGGTGGGTGATGTTGTAAACTACACTATTATATTAACTAATGCGGGTCCTGATACGGCAACTAACATTGAAGTAACAGATCAATTACCTAGCGGATTAAGCTATATTACTCATGCAACTCCTGAAGGTAATTATAACCCTGCTACAGGTATTTGGAGCGTTCCATCGCTTGATTTCAATGCGTCGGCAACATTATTAATTAGTGCTGCTGTTATGGAAACAGGTGATATTACTAACGTAGTTGAGGTAACTGATGTTGATCAAGAAGATCCAGATTCAACACCTGATAATGATAACCCTGAAGAGGATGATCAAGATGAGGTAACAATTGAGTCTGGTGACGAAGTGGCTGATTTATCATTAACTAAGGTTGCTAATGCACAATCAGTACAATTAGGTGGTGTAATTAGCTACTCAGTAGTTGTTACTAACGCTGGTCCTGATATGGCTACTAATGTTGAGGTAACAGATCAATTACCTGCTGGTTTAACTTACTTAAACTCATTTGCTACAAGCGGTTCGTATGACCCTGCTACTGGTGTTTGGACGGTAGGTACAGTTGGTGTTGGTTTATCACAAAACTTAACAATTAATGCTACAGTTAATACAACTGATGGTATTACTAACATGGCTCAGGTAACTGATGTTGATCAAATCGACCCAGATTCTGATCCTGATAATGATGATCCAACTGAAGATGACCAAGATGAGGTTACAATTAATGTTGATCCTACTTTGGTTGATTTAGAATTACAGAAAGCTGCTGACGTTAACATTGTAAACGTAGGCGATTCATTCGACTACACATTAACATTGTATAATGCTGGTCCTGCTGCTGCAACTAATGTTACTATTGATGATGTATTACCTGCTGGTTTAACTTATAACTCAAGCTCTGCTTCTACTGGTTCGTACAGTAATGCAAGTGGCGAGTGGTCGGTTCCTTTCTTAGGTGCTGGACAAGGTGCTACATTAGATATTAATGTAACGGTAACAGCTACAGGCGATATTACTAACGTTGCAGAGGTAACAGATGTTGACCAAGAAGATGTTGACTCAACGCCTGGTAACGATGATCCAACTGAGGATGATCAGGATGATGAGCACATTTACAGTAACCCTGAAGTGCAAGGTCCAATGGCTGATTTATCAGTATCTAAAACTGCTGATGTATCTCAAGTAAGTGTTGGCGACCAAGTTACGTTTACAATTACGTTAACTAACGCTGGCCCTGATGATGCAACTAACGTTGAAGTTACTGAGCAATTACCTGCTGATTTAGCATATGTTTCTCATACAACTTCTGCTGGTACTTATAATGCTGGTACGGGTATCTGGAGCTTGGCTTCAGTACCATTTAATACTTCGGCTGACTTAACAGTTACTGCTACTGTATTAGGTACAGGTAATATTACTAACGTTGTTGAAGTAACAGCTTCTGATCAAGAAGATCCTGATTCAGACCCAGACAACAACGACCCAGATGAGGATGATTACGATGAAGTATCAATTGATAGCGGTGATGAAGTAGCTGATTTATCATTAACTAAGTTGGCTAGTACAACTCAAGTTGCGATTGGCGGTTCATTAACTTATACATTAATTGTTACTAACGATGGTCCTGATGCTGCAACTAATGTTGTAGTAACTGATCAATTACCTGCTGGTTTAACTTATGTAAGTGCAACTTCATCTGCAGGTTTCTATAATCCTACTACTGGTAACTGGGTTATTCCTACAATACCTAATGGTGCATCGCAAACATTAAACATTAATGTTATTGTTAACACTACCGAAGGTATTGTTAATAGTGCTGAAATTACTGATTCTGATCAGGTTGACCCTGATTCAACACCTGGTAATGACGACCCTGAAGAAGATGATACTGACCGTGTTATTATTAATAACCCGCCAAACACTGCTGACTTAGAGTTAGAGAAAGAGGCTGAGGTTAACTTAGTAAACGTTGGCGACATCTTTACTTACCAATTGGAGTTAGTAAACAATGGTCCTGCTGATGCAACTAATATTGAGATTACTGATAATTTACCTGCTGGTTTATCATTTGTAAGCGCTTCATCATTAAGCGGTACTTATGTAAATGCTTCAGGTACATGGTTCATTCCATCATTAGCTGCTGGCGATGCTACTACTTTAGATATTGAAGTATTAGTTACTGGCGAAGGTGATATTACTAACGTTGCAGAAGTAACTGAAGTTGATCAAGAAGATCCAGATTCAAATCCTGGTAACGATGATCCAAACGAAGATGATCAAGATGACGAGCACATCTTTGTTAACCCACCAGTTGATGAAGCTGACTTATCATTATCTAAGTTTGCTAACGTAACACAGGCTGAAATTGGCGATGAGGTAGTATTTACTATCGTATTGTCTAACGAAGGTCCTTCTAACGCTACTGGCGTTGAAGTAGCTGACTTAATGCCTACTGGCTTAACTTACGTATCTCACGTAGCTACTGCTGGTATTTACAATGCTGGTACAGGTATTTGGAATGTTGGTTCATTAGCGGCATTTGATAATGCAGTAATTAACATTACAGCATCAATTAACGCAAGTGCTTCTAGTAGTGTAACTAACGTTGCAGAGGTTATTGCTTCTGATCAACTAGATCCAGATTCAACTCCTGATAATAACGATCCGAATGAAGACGATCAAGATGAGGCGACAATTAATGTAAATGTTCCTCCGTCTGAAGCTGATTTATCATTAACTAAGCATGCTGATAATGCTGAAGTAACAGTAGGCGAAAATGTAACCTTTACATTAGTATTGTCTAACGCTGGTCCTGCTGATGCAACAGGTGTAACAGTTACTGATCAATTACCTGCTGGATTAACATTTGTATCAAGCAATGGTGCTTACAATGCAGCAACAGGTGTTTGGAGTGTTGGTTCAATTGCAGCTAATACAACTCAAACATTACAAATTGTAGCAACTTACAATGGCACAGCTCCTGTAACTAACGTTGCAGAAGTAACAAGTTCTGATCAAGAAGATCCTAACTCAACACCAGATAATGGTGATCCGAGCGAAGATGATCAAGATAGTGTAACAGTTGGTGTTCCACCATCTGATTGCGATGATCCAATTGAGTGCCCTGCGGGCGAAGCTTGTACTGAGCCTGTTACTCCAGTTGTAATTTGTCCTGATTACTGTATTGATGGCAACTTTACTTTAGTAAGTGCTGAAACTACTTACTACTGTTCAGTTGAAGAATTACCGAACGGATGTATTCAATATACTCCATTACCAGGTATGGAAGCTGTTGGTCAAGATGTTATTACAATTGTTGCTCAAAACGAGGATGGACAATGTATTACAATGGATATTGTTGTAGGTATTGGTACTTGTAACAACCCACCAGTTGCTAACGATGATAGCGATGTATCTGATGGTTCTCCTGTAACTATAGATGTATTAGATAACGACTTTGATTTAGATGGTGATGATATTTCAATTACTGACTTTACTCAGCCAGAAAACGGTACAGTTACATTGGTTGATGGTCAATTGGTTTACACACCAAACCCTGGATTTGAAGGTATTGATACATTTGAGTACACCGTATGCGATGAGTTTGGATTATGCGATACAGCAACAGTAACTATTGTTGTTGATCCTATTGAAGATCCTTGCGATAACCCTGGTACTTGTACTATTGATGATGTTTGTACTGGTCCTATTACTCCAGTAGTAATTTGCTTTGATGAGTGCTTTGCTAATGGTGGTCCGTTCACAGTAACTGATCCTAACTCAACTTACAACTGTAGCATTGAGGTATTACCTAACGGTTGCATTGAGTACACACCACTACCAGGTATGGAAAATGTAGGTGCTGATGTTGTAACTGCTACCGTAACTAATGGTGAAGAGTGCATGAATGTAACAATCAACATTACTATTGACCCTAACGGTTGTATAGAAAATACACCACCAGTAGCGGTTGATGATAGTGAAATGTCTGATGGTTCTCCAGTAACAATTAGTGTATTGGATAATGATAGCGACCTTGATGGCGATATTATTACAATTACTGGATTTACTCAACCTGAAAATGGTACGGTAACACAAGTTGGTAATGAGTTAGTTTACACTCCAAATCCTGGATTTGAAGGTACTGATACATTCGAGTACACCATTTGCGACGAGCATGGTGCATGCGATACAGCTACCGTTACTATTACAGTAGATTCTAATCCTTGCGATGATCCAGGCTCATGTGGTCCTATTGAGGTTTGTACTCCGCCAATGACTCCAGTAGTTATTTGCTTTGATGAGTGTTTCTCAACTAACGGTCCTATTACTATACTTGACCATGAAACAACTTACCAATGTGGTATTGATGTAGATGGCGGATGTATTACTTATACTCCACTACCAGGTATGGAAGAAGTAGGTTCTGATATTTTAACTGCATTAGTAACTAACGGTATTGAGTGTTTCGAGGCTACTGTTTTAATCGAAATCGATTCTAACAACTGTATTGATAACTTCCCACCAATTGCTGTTGATGATAGCGAAGTAACTGAAGCAGGTACACCTGTAACCATTTCAGTATTACCTAACGATTCAGACCCTGATGGTGACGACTTATCGATTTGCGGTAACACAGATCCTGCAAATGGTACGGTTACTATAGTAGGCGATCAGTTTGTTTACACACCAGATGCTGACTTTAGCGGCACTGATACCTTTACTTACACTATTTGCGACGGTAACGGCGGTAGCGATACGGCTACAGTTACAATAGTTGTTCAAGATTGCGAAAACCAACCTGAATACTATTGTACTGCACCGATGACACCAATTGTTATCTGTCCTTTCTACTGTGAGTTCCAAGAAGGTTACACTATTTACACTGATTACGAGATTACTGAGTTAGAATCATTATACGGTTGCTCAACAACTATTTTAGATAATGAGTGCTTCCGTTACATGCCATTACCTGGCTACGTAGGTACTGATGAGGTAGTTGTTTACGCTGTAAACGATGCAGGTGTTGTAGCTGCGGTAACAGTATTTGTTACAGTTTCTGAAAACTGCGACGGTACTTGCCCACCAGCTGGTACATCTTGTAACGATAATAACCCTAACACAATTAACGATGTTGAGGATGGTAACTGCAACTGTTCTGGTACTTGTGCCCCTGCTGGTACGGCATGTAACGATGGTGATGCTAGTACTGAAAATGATGTAGCTGATGGCAACTGCGGTTGTGCAGGTACACCAATTGAGGAATGCCCACCATTAGGTACACCTTGTAGCGATGGCGACCCTAACACAATTTACGATGTTGAGGATGGCGATTGTAACTGCATAGGTACTTGTATCCCTGCTGGTACGGTTTGCGATGATGGTAACCCTAATACTATTAACGATGTAGCTGATGGCAACTGTGGTTGTGCTGGCGAACTTCCTCCACCTCCGGCGGATGAGGTAACTGCTAACGACGATGTTTACTCAACTACTGATAACCAAAGTATTACTATTGATGTAACGGGTAACGATGATTTCCCTGCTGATTGCACACCTACATTATCAGTAACTAGCCCGCCTGCAAGCGGTAGCGTATTGGTAACTGGTGCGGGTATTATTTATATTCCAGATTTAGGATACGAAGGCAATGTTACTTTTGATTACCAAATTTGCTGTGGTATTGATTGCGATGAGGCTACTGTTACAGTAAGCATTCAAAAGCACGTACCTTGCAACATTTCTGATTTGAAGATTCCTAATGCTATTTCACCTAACGGCGATGGTGTTAACGATGCGATTAACTTAAACGAAATCTTTAATGGCTGTACGCCTGATAAAGCTGAGTTTGTAGTGTTCGATCAATTTGGCCGTCAAGTTTACAGTGAAAAGTCAAACGGATTCTTTACACCTTGGACTGGTAAAGCAAAAGGTGATATTGATTTACAAAGCGGTACTTACTACTACATTTTAACAGTTGAAGTAGATGGTAGAGCTGAACAGAAAACTGGATTTATTGAGTTGCGTAACTAAGCTCAATAAGCTAGCTAAATAATTAAAGCCGCCGTTCAATTACGAACGGCGGCTTTTTTATTTATAAAAAGGGGTAATTGTACATAATACCTAAAGCAATTATTAAATTTTAAACAGCTTCGTCTAATTTTATGCACAGTCTTTAAAAACTATTTTGCCCCTGTATTTCGGGCGTTTCAAGCAACTTTTAATTTTTTGGCAAAGCTTTTGCATAATAGCCCTTACAAGGCCTGATTTAATTGATAGATACGCGCCAAGTATCAATACAATTTTGGGTTGCCAACAGACATTTGAAATGAATATTTGTGAGTAACCTAAACTGGTGCGAGCCTAGCATGGTAATTGTGGTTTTCATTACTTGAATAAGTATAAATTTTTAACAATGAAAAAGGCATACATTTTTTTGGTATTTGTTGCAGCCCTTTGCTTTAGTGCAATAACTGCAAATGCACAGCAAGATGCCCACTACACTCAATTTATGTTTAATACCTTGGGGTACAACCCAGCATATGCAGGCACCCGCGAGGCGGTTAGTGCTTTGTTGCTGTACCGTAACCAATGGGTAAGCAAAGTTGATGGAGCACCGCAGGATTTTGTTTTCAATATCCATGCACCCCTACGCGATAAGTACGGCATAGGTTTATCAGCCGAGTACGACCAAATTGGCGTGCACGATATAACTACTATTAATGCTATGTATGCTTATCGTTTTTACGTTGGGCCAAAGGCAAAGCTATCAGTATCCCTTCAAGGTGGTGTTCAGCACCGCCGTTCAAACTTTACCGAAGTTGAAACTAGCGAAGGACCTGATCCAACATTTGCCCAAAACTCATCTAAAGTTTTACCTAATTTTGGTTTAGGGCTTTATTTCTATACCCGTATTTACTATATCTCTTTTTCAATTCCTCATTTGTTAAACAACAAAGTGAGCGAAGTATCGAAATTGGCACTGCAAGACCGCCACTATTATTTAGGCGGAGGTTTGATATTACCAGTAGCTGAAGGCTTAAAAATTAAGCCAGCTATATTGTTAAAATCAATACCAAGTAAAGCACCTTTAATTGCAGATTTAAATATTAATTTATTAATAAAAGAAGCTTTGTGGATTGGCGGTAGCTACCGTACAAACGATTCGTTTGATTTGTTAGCAGCCGTGCAAGTAAACAAAAATTTAAGAATAGGCTATGCTTATGATTTTACGTTATCTAGGCTTTCTGATTTTAGTGCTGGCTCACACGAGGTGATGCTAGGTATTGATTTTGGATTTGGTAACGATCGTATTATAACCCCTCGTTATTTCTAACCCTCATCCTTTGTGCTTATTCAAAATTCAAAATCTACTAAAATGAATAACTTTTACGCTTCAGTAGGAAAAACAAACAGCCTAAAGGGCTTGCAGCAAGCTGCAATGGCACTAGCTGTTGTCCTAATGTTTAGCAGCGCACTCAATGCCCAAGTATCAGGCTCAGTATATCGCGATTATAATAGCGATGCGGTTAAAGATACTTACGAGCACGGGGTAGCGGGCATTGCTGTAATGGGTGCCGATGCCGATGGAAACACGGCAACCACCACTACAGATGCTTTAGGAAACTATTCTTTAAACTTTGATAACTGTAACGGTCAAGTTCGTGTAATGTTCGACTTGGCAGGCTACAATAACGCTAATGCCAATTCGGGCGACGACCTTTTCTGCAGCTTTGCAGGTACTGGTTCAGTTACTTCGGTTGCATTTGTTGATTGTAACACAAGTAATATCCATTTAGGGGTAAATACCCCTGAGGATTATTGCAGTAACAATCCGCCAGTAGTTGTACCATGTTATATTAACGGCGATCCGTTGGGTGATTGCTCGGCAGTTGATGCTGAAGATTGTGCAGGTACATCAGATGTTTTAGTAGGTTTTAAATATAGTGCTAGCGGTGATGCTGACCCAGCAACAGATTTAACTCATTTAGCTACTGGCCAGCAAATGGGGGCAGTTTGGGGTTTATCGTACAATCGTTCAAACATGCACTTGTATGCCTCATCGGTTTTACGCTCGCATGTAGGTTTTGGGCCTGCGGGCATAGGTGGCATTTATAAACTAGATGTTTCAGCAGCAACTATTTCAACTTTAGTAGATTTAAACTCCGTTTGCGGAAATGATATAAATGTAGGTGCTAACCCACATGGTGTTTTACCAGCATCTAAAAAAGATCCTGCTTTTGATACCAATGCTATTTTTAATGTAGCTAAAATGGGTATTGGTGGTATTGCCATCTCATCGGATGAAAGCAGCTTATATGCAGTTAACTTAAATGAAAAGAAATTACACAAAATTGCTTTAAGCGATAATATTGTTTGTGGCGATATTGAAAGTTTTGATATTCCATCTCCATGTTTAATGGAGGACGATTTTCGCCCCTGGGCGGTAAGTACTTGGCACGGTCGTGTTTTTGTTGGTGCAGTTTGCAGTGGCGAATCGGACAACGGCGAGTTTAGAGGTATTGTTTACGAATTTACCGAACCTAACAACTGGAGCACCGCTTTAACATGGGATTTTGATACAGATGATGATACCAAAGGCTGTACCAACCAAGTTTTTGGTTGCGAGTGGAATAATTGGACGGCTGATTACCCTAACACATTTGGGTTAAGCGTTATTGAACCTCAACCGGTTGTTGCGGATATTGTTTTTGATGGCGATGGTTCAATGGTAATTGGTATGATGGATAGAACGGGTATGCAAGTTGGCTACCAAAACTATTTATTTGATGGCGACGAAACTTTATACAGTGGTTTTTCGGGCGGCGATATTTTACGCGCTCAATGGGATATTAATAGTAGCGGCTGGATAATGGAAAACAATGGCCAGTTTGCTGGTATTGCCAATGCGCCAGTAGGTTGCGGTGTTGATAATGGCCAAGGTCAAGGTGGTGGCGAGTTTTACTGCGGCGATGACTGGGAAGGCATTACGCACAAAGAAACAGCTTTGGGTGGTCTGGCAATTTTGTTAGGCTCAGGCGATGTAATGGCAGCTTCTTTTGATCCTACAACTTCATTAAATGGTGGAGGGGTTCAAAAATTAAACAATAACGATGGCTCAAATATTTTAACAGGCGACGATGCAAATAGCGATGATTTCGCTGTTTATCATAATGCCGATGAAGGCTCGTTTGGTAAGGCAGCAGGTATTGGCGATGTACAATTACTTTGCGGCCAAGCACCAATTGAAATTGGTAATTACGTTTGGATGGATACCAACCAAAACGGTATTCAAGATGCTGGCGAAGCTGGTATTGAAGGCGTAATGATTGGTTTATACAATAATACAGGCACTTTATTAGGTTCAGCAACTACGGATGTTTTCGGTAATTACATGTTTAACTTTTTAAATGTAAACGGAGGTATTCAACCCAATACTTATTATGTTATTCAAATTGAAGCAGGCAATTTTGATGGGGTAGGCAACCTAAATGGTTTAACACCTACAAGTGCAACTGCGGGCGATAATACCTTAATTGATTCAGATAGTAATCTTTCAATTTCATTAACAACAGGCAGTTTCGGGCAAAATAACCACTCATACGATTTTGGGTTTATTGAATCCATTGATTTATCGTTAACTAAAACAGCTAATGTTGCAACGGCAACTTTTGGCGATGTAGTTACTTATACATTAACAGTAACTAACGAAGGTTCATCTGCTGCAACAGGGGTTGAAGTTTATGACTTTTTGCACCCTAACTTACTTTTCCAATCATCTACAGGAAATTACAATGAAATTTCAGGTATTTGGGAAGTTGGTACGGTAGCCGTTAATGAATCAGTATCAATTGATATTGCTGTTGTTGTTGAAACAGCAGGCGAAATCGTTAATGTTGCACAAGTTAGTTCGGCTGATCAGCAAGATGTTGATTCAACACCGAATAACAATGAAATGGACGAAGACGACCAAGATACATTTACCATAACAGAACCACTTTTTAGTTGCGACGATTTTCAATTTATTGATGTTGTTACAACACCAGATGATTGCAGTGGCGAACCAACAGGTCAGTTATTATTTGAAACAACTGGCAGCAATGGGCCATTTACTTATGCAATTGGTGCAGCAGCCCCTCAACCATTTTCCGAAACAGGGATGTTGGTTACAGGTTTGGCTCCTGGTACTTATGATTTGGTAGTTTTTGATATTACTAATAACTGTACATTAGTTGAAAGCTTTACAATAACGGAAGATTGTGTTGAAATAAACAACCCACCATGTTCAGATGTGGTAAATCTTTGTACTGAAGAAGAAACACTTTTAACTTATTGTATAACAGCTACAGGTTGCGACCCTGATGGCGATAACATCTCGATAACTGATTTACATTCATTATACGATTGTAATGTTGAGGCTTATAATGATACTTGCTTTAGCTATATGCCATTACCAGGCTTTGTTGATTTAACGGATGATGTAACAATTACCGTTTGCGATGATGGCAACCCAACCGAATGCTCATTTTGGACATTCTATATTTTTGTTGGTGATTGTAGCGAACCAACTGGTAGCATTGGTGACTATGTTTGGTTAGATACCAACGAAGATGGCATTCAAGATGCCGATGAAAATGGTTATGCAGGTGTAACGGTTGTGTTAACTACGCCTATGGGCACTTTTACCACACAAACGGATGCTAATGGCTTTTATACTTTTAATGATTTAGAGGCAGGAAACTATACTATTGAGGTTATTTTACCTAACAATTTTGTGGCAACCACTACTATATCTTACGATGTAACATTAGGTGAAGGTGAAGACTTTTTAACCGCTGATTTTGGTTTAAACAGTTTACCTATTATAACCGAACCTTGTGTTGATACTATGAGCTATTGTTTAGCTCCTGTAACACAATTGCAAGTTTGCATCCCTAATTGCGATGCCGATGGCGACCCTGTAACAATAGTTGATATGGTATCAACTTATGGCTGTAGTACCTACCAGTTAAACGATACTTGCTTGAGTTATTTACCATTACCGGCCTTTTTAGGCAACGATATAGTGTATGTTACGCTTTGCGATGGTAATATACCAAACGAATGTTACTTAGTTGTGTTAGATATTTTTGTAACCGACCAAGGTTGCGATGGTCCAATTGCTGAAAATGATGAAGTATGTGTGCCTTTTGGTGGCGACCAAGTAACCATTGATATTTTAGCAAACGATTATCACCCTAATAACAATTTATCTTTTGAACTTGAAAGTTTAGGTGCTGCTGTTAATGGTATTGTACAAGCAAATGCTGATGGTACGGTAACATTTACCGCTGGTACTGGCTTTTTTGAGCAGGGTGGGGCAAGTTTTACCTACACAATTTGCGATAGCCAAGGCACTTGCGACGAAGCACTGGTAAGTATTACCGAATGCGAAAACGAATGCCAACCAAATGCTGGCGATTTTAGCCCGCCAGATGTTTTAGTAACTGAAGATGGATTTACAAATCCACCAGTAGTTACAGGCCAACAAACGGCCGATGGTTATAGCTATTTTTATGTTTTAACAACCAATTTAAGTATTGAAGATCCAACCGAGTTTAACATTGTTGACATTAATACAACAGGTGTTTTTGATTTAAATGCTTACGAATATGAAAACTTTACCATCCACGGATTCTCTTTCCTTGGTACGGTAGATGATTTACCATTGGTTTCAACTGGCGAGCAAATTTTACAAGCCATTGCAGATGGATTAATCTGTGGCGATTTAATTGTTCCAGGTTATCAAGTTAGTTTATTCCCGTGCGAGCCTATTCAAGAATTATGTCTTGAAGCAGGTGTACCAAAACAACTTTGCCCTGAGTTTTGCGAATTGGATGATGTAACTTACATCGCCAATACAATCACAACTTTCAACTGTTCAGTTGATTATGAAGAAGGTTCATTATGTGTTACCTATATCGCATTACCAGGTTACGTTGGTTTAGATTCATTATTTGTAATAGGTTGTAACGACCTTGGTATGTGCGATACGGCATTTTACTACATTAATGTAGGCGATTGCATTGCACCAACTGCCGTAAATGATATTTATGTTTTTGATGAAGGAGAGGATAGTTATACGGTTTTCCCACTAAATAATGATAGTGATCCATGCGATCGTCCTTTAACTGCTAACTTATTAACTCAACCAGAATCGGGTACAGTAGTTGAAAATGGCGATGGTACTTTTGATTATATCCCAGAACCTGGATTTACAGGCACAGTAACCTTTACTTACGAAGCTTGTAACGATTGTTCAGAGCCTGAATGTGATGAAGCAGTTATTCAAATAACAATTGAATCGCTTGAAACCTTTGTTACTGCCAATCCTGATATTGTTTATGTGCCAATGGGCGAAACATCAACCATTGATGTTATTGCAAATGATAGTGGTGTTGATTTAACTGTTACTTCATTTACGCAGCCACAAAACGGTACTTTGGTTTACAATGAAGAAACAGGCCTTTTTGAATACACCCCTAACGATGGGTACATAGGTACAGATGGATTTACTTACGTAGTTTGCGATCCATTTGGTGTTTGCGATTCAACAGCGGTTTCAATAAATATTTACGATCCTAACGGCCCTAATCAAGGTCCTATTACTAATAACGACCAAGCAGAAACTGACCCTGATACACCAATTACAGTTGATGTATTAAACAATGATGTTGATCCTAATGGCGATGATTTAATTATCACTGATGTTAGCATTATTGATGCACCGCAAGAAGATTGTGGAACAGTTGAAATTGTTGATAACGAAGTGCTTTATACGCCTAATGCTGATTGTATTGGCGAGGTAGTAATTCAAGTAGTGGTTTGTGATGGTTTATTGGAGGATGAAGAAACCCTTTGCGATACCTCATTATTGGTAATTGCAGTAGGTGTTCCATTATCAAACACACCGCCAATGGCTGAAGATGATATGGCAATGACGAATGGCGGTCAATCAATTGATATTAATGTTTTGGCAAACGATACGGATGCCGAAGGCGATAACTTAACAGTTTCAACCGTTACTGAGCCATTAAATGGTACAGTTACAGAAGTTGACGGTATTATTACCTATACCCCTAACGATGGTTTTGAGGGCGAAGATTTTGTAATTTATGTAGTGTGCGATGATGGTTTACCGCCATTATGCGATACTGCGGTAGTTTACATAACTGTTTTACCTCCGCCGCCAAGCGCACCCGATGCTGAACCAGATATTATTACAACAACAGTTAACACACCAGTTACCTTTAATGTATTGGATAATGATTTAGGTGAAGGCTTAACCGTTACGGTTCTTGGAGATGTTGAATGTGGTTCATTAGAAGGTGGTGCTGTTGAAGGTGAGTTTATTTTCACTCCTGCATCCGATACAACTTGTGTTACAAGCTTTTTGTACGAAGTATGTAATGAGGCAGGCTTGTGCGATACCACTTTGGTAACAATCACAATTTTTGATTTACCAAACCAAGCGCCAAATGCCAATAACGACCAAGCAGAAACCAATGGCGAAACCATTACTATTGATGTTTTAGCCAACGATTTCGACCCTGAAAATGGCGACTTAGTAATAACAGCTGTTATCGGTCCTGATAGTTGTGGTACAGTAATCATCGTTCCTGATGCTGAAACACCTAACAATCAATTAGAGTTTACACCAGATGAAAATTGCGATCCGCAAGAAGTGATTTTCCAATATGTAGTTTGCGATACTAACGACCCCGCATTGTGCGATACCGCTATGGTAAGTGTAGCAGTAAATACAGGTTTAACTAATAATCCGCCAATTGCTGTTGACGATTTTGTTAGCACACCTTTAGATGCACCTATTGACATTAATGTGTTGGCTAACGATTCAGACCCTGACGAAGGCGATGTTTTAACCGTTTTAATCGGTTCAGAAGCTGAAAATGGCTCATTAAATTTAAACGAAGAAACAGGAGAAGTTACCTATACGCCTAACGATGGCTTTATAGGTGTAGATTATTTTATATACATTATTTGCGACGACGGTATGCCGCCATTGTGCGATACTGCTTACGTTGAAATAATGGTTGGTAACGAGGGCACGCCATTCGTTGAAGAAGATTTAGTTTCAACGCCCATAAACACCCCTATAAGTATTGATGTTTTAGCGAATGACGGCCCTGGATTAACCATTGATTCATTTACACAGCCTGAAAATGGTACGGTAGAGTTAGATGAAGAAACAGGCGAACTGGTTTATACACCAAACCCTGATTATGTTGGCGAAGATTACTTTGAGTACACCGCCTGCGACATATTCGGCAACTGTGCAACAACTATTGTAGCCATAAATGTATTTGATACGCCTAACCAACCTCCAGTTGGCGGTAACGATAACTATACTTTTAATTGCGAAACAGACACCCTATTGTTAATGGATGTTACAGCAAATGATGTTGACCCTGAAAACGGTGAAATTACAATCCTTGCATACTCAATACCAAGCGATCCGTGTGCAACAGTAACGCAAGATGAAGAAAACCCTAACATCCTTTACTTTGATTTAGATTGTGATGATGAGGCTTGTTTAGATGAGTGTTACGCATTTATTGTAATTATTCAAGACGAAGCAGGAGCTACTGATACAACTGATGTAGTCGTTTGTCCTGAACCAATAGGTCTTAGTAACGAAAATCCTGTAGCAGTTGATGATTCATTGTCAATTGAATGTGGCGAATCAATATCATTAAATGTATTACTAAATGATTTTGACCCTAATTTGGAAGATTCATTATTCACTTCAATAGGTTCTAATCCTTTTAATGGTTCAATTACCTTGGATGAATTGGGTAATGCCGTTTATACCGCAGATAATGAGTTTTTAGGAACGGATTACTTTACTTATATAGTTTGCGATAACGGTTTTCCTGAATTGTGTGATACCGCTTATGTTGTTTTTGATGTTGATTGTATTACGGAATTTGAATGCCCAATAGCTAACCCTGATTATATTCAAACACCTGCTAATACCCCAGTAAGTATTGATGTTTTAGGCAATGATGAAGGTCAGCAAATATTTATTTCTGGTTATGGCGACCCAGCTAATGGTAGCGCATTATTACTTGATGAAGAAACGAACCAAATTTTGTTCTTCCCATCAGCCGATGTTATAAACCCTGGCGATTCAATATCAACAGATTATTTTGAGTACTTTATTTGTAATGGCGATACTTCATGCTGCGATACATCATTTGTAGTAGTACAAGTATTTGATTTACCAAACCAACCACCAGTTGCAGGCAACGATGTGGCAATGGGAGAGTTAGGCGATACACTTACTATTGACGTATTAGCTAATGATGGCGACCCTGAAAACGGTCCATTAACCATTACAGAAGTGTTTACGGATGATGAATGTATTGATACCTTAATTATTGTTGAAGTTGATGGTATGCAATTTATCGAAGCCTACCTTTCTGATGAAATAGGTTGCGATTCAACACTAGCTGAGTTTGAATATGTTGTTTGCGATGATGATATGGCATGCGACACAGCACTTGTAGTAATTACTATTGGTATGGATAGTTTAAGTAATAATCCACCAGTAGGGGTTGATGATGTTTATGAAACAGATATGGATACGCCAATAACATTTAATGTTATGGATAATGATTTTGACCCAGATGGCGACGACTTTAACCTAACCTTTATTACCGAGCCAGCTTTTGGTTCAATAATGTGGGATTCAAACGGCGAAGTAACCTATACACCAAACGATGGTTTTATTGGTACTGATTATTTAGCATACATTATCTGCGATTTCGGTTATCCAGCTTTATGCGATACCGCTTTTGTAACCATTAATGTGCTTGAACCTCAATTACCAGATGATTTTAATATTCAACCTGATGTAGTAATTACAGAGTTTGAAACACCAATTGATATTCATGTATTAAATAACGATACAGGTAATGGCTTAACGGTTACTGAATTTACCTTACCACAAAATGGTACATTAACCTTAGATACTTTAACGGGCATATTCACTTATGTGCCTAACGAAGGGTTTGAAGGAGAAGACTTTTTCTTCTATACCGCCTGCGATGAGGATAATAATTGCGATTCAACTCTTGTAAGTATTACCGTACTTCCTGATGGGGCTAACTACCCACCAATTGGCGGTACTGACATTGCCCAAACAGATGAGGATTGCTCAACAGTTTGTATTGATGTACTTGCAAATGATATGGATGTTAATGGCGATACATTAATTATCACCAATGTAACCATTCCAAGCTTTGGTGATGCTTTTATTAGCTTAAATGAAATAACAGGTACACCAGAAATTTGCTATACACCAGATGAAGGAATTTCTGATACCATTGATTTATTTACCTACATTTTATGCGATGGCTTTTTACCAGATGCCGCATGCGATACAGTTGAAGTAGCAGTTGCCCTATGTGGCGGCGTTATTGAAAATTTACCGCCAATTGCAGTAACTGATTTTGCAACGGTTGAGGCAGGTGTTGCCGATACTATTTGCGTACTTGATAACGATAGCGACCCTAATGGCGATAACCTATTTGTAACCATTTTAGCACAACCAACCAATGGTACAGCTACTTTACTTGAAAATGGATGTATTGAGTATATAAGCGATGGTAGCTTTGATGGTACTGATGCCTTCCCATACATGATTTGCGATGATGGCATACCAAGCCTTTGCGATACGGCTTACGTTAACATAAGCGTTAATAACGCTATTACTGTAATTGCAATTGATGATTTTGCAAGCACTTTCGTTGATCAAACCATTGAAATTGATGTAGTTATCAATGATATTTTAACGGATGATACATTTGATAGCATAACAATTATTGAAGGGCCTTTTAATGGCACTGCTACTATGGACGAAAATGGTATTGTAACCTATGTTCCTAGTATGGGCTTTCAAGGTACCGATAGTTTGTTATACGAAATTTGCATAGGAACCATATGCGATAGCGCATGGGTATTTATCGAAATAATAGGCTGCGATTTATTTATTGAAAACGGTATTTCGCCAAATGGCGATGGCATTAACGATGAATTTACTATACCAGGCTTACAAGATTGTTATGGAGATAATGACCCTGTATTAATTATTTACAACCGTTGGGGTAACGAACTTTTCCGAGTTAAAGACTTTACAGGCCTACCAGCCGATGGTTGGGATGGAACTTGGAACGGGGAAGATGTACCTGATGGCACTTATTTCTATGTATTAATACTTGATGAGGATAATACTGACATTAACCGATCTGGCTTTATTGAAGTTTTAAGATAAGCTTAACTAAAAATAATAGGATTTATTAAAGGGCATTTCTAACAGAAATGTCCTTTTTTTGTCTGCTAAATAACTTTTTTAATACAAGTTATTTTTTATAAAATCTTGATAATCAACGTTTTGTGCGAATTTTAATAAATTTTAAGAACTTTTTAGGAATATTTTATTTGAAAGTATGCTACAAATTACCCTAACTTAGCAGTGCATAATGGGAGTAGATGTTTTACTGAGTGCGTCTGGGAAACTAGGCGCATTCTTTTTTTGCCCAATTTTAACCTACCAACTTAATTTTTTTAGACATTTTAACTTATTGATAATCAATTAATTGTGATTGTTTAATTGAGAAAAATCAATTTTCTTTTTAAATTTTTAAGGAAATTAACCCTTTAGTTACTCTTGTTATATGAAAGCATAATGGGAGTAGATGTTTTACTGAGTGCGTCTAGGAAACTAGGCGCATTCTCTTTTTATACCCTTCGCCAAAACAAGCCCATTAAAATTTACTTGCAAAGTATTAGTTTCCAGTTACTTACATTTTTTAGGCAAAAAAAATGCTATTTGTCAATAATTTTATTTGAAAGTATGCTACAAATTACCCTAACTTAGTAGTGCATAATGGGAGTAGATGTTTTACTGAGTGCGTCTGGGAAACTAGACGCATTCTTTTTTTGCCCAAATCCCAACGGTTAAAACTTTCAATATATCAAAGGGTTTATCGCCAAACTTTGGCTAAGTTTCTAGCTTTTTTATCACTTTCAAGTAAATCGTTAACACTAGGCTGTTTCAAGTGCTCTGCTTTTTCAATAACACTTTCAATTAGTTCGGCAATTTCTAAAAACTTAATTTCATCTTTTAAAAATCGTGCAACGGCAATTTCGTTGGCGGCATTTAAAACACAAGCCGTATTACCGCCTTTTTTCATAGCATCAAAAGCCAATTGCAAACACTTAAAAGTTTGTTTATCGGGCTGCTCAAAAGTTAGGCTAGGGTATTGCAAAAAATCAAACCTCTGATAGTCACTTTCAATTCTTTTAGGGTAAGCCAGGGCATAATGGATGGGTAACTTCATATCGGGCAAACCCATTTGCGCCTTAATTGAGCCATCATTAAATTGAACCATTGAATGTATAATACTTTGAGGGTGCACTACTACATCAATTTGTTCATCCAATAAATTAAAAAGCCATTTTGCTTCAATAACTTCAAGCCCTTTGTTCATTAAACTGGCCGAATCAATTGTAATTTTTGCACCCATTTCCCAATTAGGGTGTTTTAAGGCTTGGGCTTTACTTACATTAGCTAGTTGTTCACGGTTTTTCCCTCTAAATGGCCCACCAGAGGCCGTTAAAATTACCTTTTCAATGCTATTATAATCTTCGCCTACAAGGCATTGAAAAATAGCCGAATGCTCCGAATCTACAGGGTAAATTGCTACCTTATGCGTTTGGGCTAATGCCGTTATTATTTCGCCCGCAACCACTAAGGTTTCTTTATTAGCAAGGGCAATAGTTTTGCCTTTTTCAATAGCTTTAATGGTGGGTAATAAACCACAAAACCCAACAACGGCGGTTAAAACCAATTCAATTTCGGGGTAAGTAACCACTTCTTGTAAAGCAGTTTCGCCCGCTTTAACAATTATGTTATGCGAGCTTAATACATCCTTTACTTGTTGATATTTTTGTTGGTTGCCAATTACAACAGTATGCGGTTTAAATTTTAGGCTTTGTTCAATTAATAAATCAGCATTATTATTTGCTGTTAAAACCGAAGCTTTAAATAGGTTAGGGTGTTTATCAATAACCTCAAGGGCTTGTGTACCTATTGAGCCAGTTGAGCCTAAAATGGCAATTTGCTTGGGATGCTCCAACAAAATAATTTTTTGCCGAAATTACCAATAAACATTAAAACGTACCAATAAAAAAAGCCCAGCAAAAAGCTGGGCCTCATTAACAAGCTCATCTCTTATTGGATTCTCTTTCTAATCTTTATTAATAATAATAGCTGTAATAAATGATCCGTCACTATCAAATTTTAAAATTGTTTTTTCGCCATTTGTGTATAAACCAACAATGTAATAACCGTTTTTAGTAAAAGCGTGCTTAAAATCATCAATTGAGTAATTGCTAGTAACATAATCTTGTATTGATGCTGGTAAAGCATTCCACTCAACTTTTTCGCCACCACATTCAGGTTTAGGATGCCCAATACTTGTTTCTTCTAAAAAGTTACCATCTGCATCAAAAACCAATACAAGCATTTTACTAATGCCAACCCAGTATTCATCTTTTCTCAATTTTGCCCCTTTAACCTCAGCATCGGGGTAGTTAGCTGCAATATAATCAGTTATTGTGCTTGGTAATTCTTCAGCAGCAATAAAATCAGCGTCGCATCCACCTTCTGGTTTGCCCCATTCGCCATTTTCAGGCTTGTTGCCATGCGGTTTGCCATGTCCATATTCAAATTTTTCACCATTGCAAAGTTTTGCGCCTAATGGTTTTCCAGTTTCGTCAAAATACAATTTGTCGTCAGTACCTAATTCAATTTTATAACCTTTACTCGATGCGTGGTAGGCTTCATCAATATAGGTTTCAAAATAATTGTCATTAACATAAGTAGTTGATGCGCTTGGCAAATCGGCAATATTAATTGAAACTAAATTGTCGGCATTTTCAATGGCATCAATTTGGCTTACAAAATCTTCTTCTTTATTACAAGAAGATAAAAAAGCAACACTAGCTACTAATAGGATTAAAAAAAATGAATTTTTCATGTGAATGAATTTTGTGTAAAGTTAGAAAATGATTTTACATCGAAAAGCCGATGTTAGTAATCTTATTGTCTATACTCTTTGTTTTTGTTATTGATTGTTAAAGTGCAATTAATAAACTAAAGGTTGCACGCCCTCAAAAAAAATTATAAATAAAACCTAAAACCTGTGTTAACAGCTAATGAATAAGGATAAGTTTTAACCTTATCATTTTTAAAAGCTGGTGTTAAGCTTCCTTTTAAATAAGGTTCAACATAAATATTTAACCTATCAGTTAAGGCATAGTACATACCTGCTCCAACAATCCAGTTAAAATGAATTTTTTTACTTGGATAATGAACCTTGTCAGCATTTTGTATGCTTGCTAAACTATATTGATCATTTTCAGTGTCACCAATTTCATCAAAGTTTACCGAAATTCGGGCAATTGTTTCAGCCGCAAAACCACTTTTAACGGCAAGCCTAAACTTTTTCCATCCAAAACGATATTCTGCCAATAAAGGAATGTTTACAAACTCAACCTTTATTTTACCTTTTACATCACTTGCTATGTTTTGTGGTAACATTGCATTGTCCGATGTTATAAAACTAGCATTTACATTTATTGGTCCGTACGATGATAAAGTTGAATAACTGCTTCCACCATCTTCTTTAATGGGAAAATGGTGTTTACCCCGTAAAGGTTGGTTTTCAACGGTATAGCCAATGCCGCTTATTATACTCCAATTTTTGTTGAAAGTGTAACCTATTTCAGCCCCTAAAGAGTAGTCGAAGCCTAATTTTTCCTTTTCGTTTATTTTTTTCTTTTCCGATTTGTCATTATGCTTTATAAATCGGTGGGCTAGGGTAGGGGCAACCCTTGCACCTACAAAAAAACCTTTACCAACACCAGGCTTTCGCACCACTTCATGCGAGGTGGTTAATGCTACCAAATCAAACAATTCATGTTCAAGGTAATTAGTTGGTTCAATGCTAATAGGTTCTTTTAATGGTAATCTATCTATTGGAGTAATAATTGCCGCCATAGATTCTTGTTCAAAAGCCGCAGTCCCAATTTTATCAATTAAAGCAACTGGTTTTTCAACTTTTTGTAATGAAAAATTATCACTATTATTTACAAGATATTCGCCTTTGTTTTTAATAGTTTTATTAAAACCATCTTTATAAATAGCATTTTTATCTATATTTTTAGTTTGCCCATCTTCAGTTAATTTATCTGAAACTTGCTTTTTATGCTTACTATCAACTGCTAATAATTTTTTAGCTGTAGTTTGTTTATCAACAACAAACTCAGTATCTAATTTATTAACATCATTAGTTGTTTTTGTTTGTAGATTTTTATTTTCATTAATTGGCTTATTATTCTCATCCACATCCTCAGCAAGTAAAAAATCTTTTTTTGATGGATTGGTTGTGCCGCCTATTGCTTCTTCATCTTGTTCAAATTCAATTGTTACATTCTTTTCAAAGTCATCAATTTTATTTGTTAAATCCTCAATGTTTTGGTTTTGCTGTTCAATGGTATTCGCCATTTGGGTCATTTCCTTTTCGTATAATACCCATTGCCATACACTAAAAATTAATACACCAATAATTGATGCAGCTACTCCGTATCGCCAAAAGGGCAAAATAGCGCCTTTAATTTTACTAGGCTTTTCAGGTATTTTATTTTCAAGATTAGCCCAAAAATCACCACTTGGGGCATCTTCAAGCTCTACAAGTTCTTTACGAAAAAACTGTTCTAATTGGTCGTTATGTAAATCTTCTTTCATATTAATGATTTAGCTTACCATGTATTTTTCAAGCATTTGGCGCAATGTTGCCTTTGCCCTTGAGTATTGCGATTTTGATGTTGCGGTACTTAAACCCAATTGTTCGCCAATTTCTTTATGGCTATAACCTTCAATTGCATATAAATTAAAAATTGTACGATAGCCATCGGGTAATTTTTGTACCATATCAAGCAAAGCTTTATGCCTAAACTCACTAAAAACATTATCATCCACCCTATGTAAATGAGCCACATCCGCAATATCTGCCGTGCTAAAAAGGTCTTTACGTTTTCTAATATGCTGTAGGCAAATGTTAACCATTACTTTGCGCATCCAGCCGTAAAATGAACCAATAGGGCGGTACTGGTACAAATCCGAGTAAATTTTAATAAAACCATCCTGCAAAAAATCCTCAGCCTCTTCTCTTGATTTTGAATAACGCAAGCACACCCCAAACAACCTATTTTTATACTGTAGGTATAATTGGTTTTGGGCATTTCTATTGCCATTTTGGCAAGCTTTAATTAATTTATCTTCGGTTAACTCCAAAAAAGCCGCTGTTTAACTATCTATAGTGCAAAATAAAGTTAAAAGGTTGCACCATATTTTATATTGTGTGTTAAGGCCAAAATGTAAAGCCTTAAAAGCTTAATTTTGCACCTCAATTTTTAGTACTGCAAATTATATTTTAATATAAATGGGAGGTTTAATAATGACGGCGCAAATTCTTGCGTCATTAAGTTTACTAGTTTTTATTCATGAATTAGGGCATTTTTTGGCAGCCCGCATGTTTGGTATGCGCGTTGAAAAGTTTTTTATTTTCATGGATTGGGGCGGCAAAATTTGGAGCAAAAAATTTGGCGAAACAGAGTGGGGTATTGGCATTATACCATTAGGTGGCTATGTTAAAATAGCTGGTATGATTGACGAAAGCATGGACAAAGAGCAAATGAAATTGCCTCCACAACCTTGGGAGTTCCGCTCAAAACCAGCTTGGCAACGCTTTATAGTAATGATTGGTGGTATTGTTATGAACATCATTTTGGGTATCATCATTTTTACTTTTTACATGAAAGTTTTTGAAAAACAATATGTACCAAACGATGTTTTAGCCAAGCAAGGTATTTATGCTTTTGAAGGCGCGCAAGAAGTAGGCCTACAAACAGGCGATAAAATTTTAGCCGTTAATGGCTCATCACCACAACGCTTTAAAGACATTAATGGAATGCCCGTGTTTTTCGGGTCAAACTGGAAAGTTGAGCGCAACGGGCAAATTGTAAATGTTGAGTTACCCGATACCTTATTTAAATCAGCCAATAAAAGTTTAGGCTTTGTATTACCCTACTACCATAATGTAAAGGTTTTGGGGGTAGGCGATAGCACAGGGGCTAAAAATGGTGGTATGTTAGCGGGCGATATTATTACCGCAGTAAACGGCCAACCAATACTAAATTATGGTACTTTAAAACACGATTTAGATTTAAATAAAGGCGGTAAAGTATCCTTACAATTAAAACGAGGCAATGAAACCATTAATAATGAATTTGATGTTGATAAAAATGGTAAATTAGGCTTTGCTCCAGGCTTTGATTACAAAACACACCCACAAAACAAGGCCGTTAATTATTCATGGGGCGAGTCATTTAAATTTGGATGCCAAGAAGGTTGGGAAGCTATTTACTACAATATTAAAGGCTTTGCATTAATAGGTAAAGGCAAGCTAAGTTTCTTTGATTCCGTACAAAGCCCAGTAGGTATTGCCAAAATTTTTGGCCCAACTTGGAACTGGAAACGCTTTTGGTATTTAACTGGCTTAATATCATTTATCCTTGCATTTATGAATATCCTGCCAATACCAGCGTTGGATGGTGGGCACATGGTGTTTTTATTGGTAGAAATGGTTCGTGGCAAACCTTTTAGCGATGAGTTTATGGAAAAATCGCAAATGGTAGGCTTTATCATTTTAGTGCCATTTATGCTGCTAATAGTCGGTAAGGATATTTATGTAGCTATTAGAGATTTTTTATTTTAGTTTAGCTTGCAGTACAAAAGCTTGGGTGTTTATATTTGCACCCCTACTTAAAGCCTGAGTGGCGGAATTGGTAGACGCGCTGGATTCAAAATCCAGTTTCTTCGGAAGTGTGGGTTCGATTCCCACCTCAGGTATTATTTACGGGCGGCAATTTTGCCGCCCTTTTATTTATTATACCATTCGTCTAAAAACTAAGCCCAATAAAATTCAAGCCTTAATATGGCTTAAAATTTGTAGCCATTACGTATAAATCAAATTTTAGCTGCTTTTTGTAGTCTTTTTTCGACAGATGGTGAGTGCATTCATCCAAAATTGACTTTTAGAAAACAGTTATTATATAGATTTTTTATTACTTTGATGGCATTTTGGCAACAATATGCTTTCAACACACTCAAGAAACTGAAAAACTTATTTATGAAGCGGTCAATTACATTGATTTGTATATTGTGTGCAATTTTTTGTACTAGCAATGCTTTTAGTCAAGATGAAACTTCCATTACCTGTGGTAGCGAAGGGTTTAATCAAACACTTATGGAAAAAAATCCTGAGTGGTTCGCCAAATGGAAGCAACGGCAAATTGAAGTTAGAAAAAAAGTAAATAAGGATGAGGTGTATAAAACACCTTGTAGTGCGGCAACATCAATTATAATTCCTATTGTTGTTCACTATTCAACTCCGGTAAACTGTAGCAATCCGCAATGTTTAATTGATATTGCACAAGCACAAATTGATGTACTAAACGAAGATTTTGGTGCAACCAATACCGATTTAAGTCTTTGGAATAATATAAGTAGCTGTTTCCCTGGTACTGATGCTGCAACCGCAAGCGATGGTACTTGTATTGAATTTAGATTAGCAAGCCGCAACCACCCTGCAACCTCTGGCATCCCTGATGGCTACCCAGCTATAACAATAGATCAATTTACCTTTTCAACCTATGGCGTACCACCAACGGGTGCATGGCCAGGTTATTTAAATGTATATGTTAGCCAAGGCTCACCTTATTTAGGTTATGCCCTTAACATTGGTTTAGATGGTGCCAACTCAGGCCCCGATGGTATTTATGTTGAAGCCAAAGTTTTTGGCGCACCAGGCGTAAGCTGTACATCGGGTGTAACTTTTAATAATTATGCAGGCTACCAATTAGGTAGAGTAGGTACGCACGAGGTAGGACACTATTTAGATTTATGGCACGTATTTTCAGGCTGTGGTACAGGCTGGACGGGTGGTGACAGCATCCCAGATACGCCACCATCATCATCACCTAATTATGGTAATTTATACCCAAGTTTTAATGCAATAAATTGTTCAGGCTCAAGTAACAGCTGTGGTTCAACCTCTATTTTCTGTAACTATATGGATTATACGGAAGACGCCTCAAAATTTATGTTTACCTCCGACCAAGGCGATGTAATGAACGCATGGGCCGCACAAATTAGTTGGCAAAATCCTGCTCAAGTTTTAGAACCTGCAGGTACGGCCTTTAATTATTTATCAACTTGTGGGCAATGTAAACCAGCAGGTACACCATGCGACGATGGCGACCCATTAACCTTTACCGATATTGAAGATGGTAACTGCGGATGTGCGGGTAACCCTTGTCCCCCAGCAGGTACACCATGCAACGACGGCGACCCAACAACAGGCAATGATATTGCCGACGGCTTATGCGGTTGTGCAGGCACACCTTGCCCAGTGGCAGGTACAGTCTGTAACGATAATGATGCCTCAACCTATAATGATGTTGAAGATGGCTTTTGTAATTGTGTTGGTACACCATGCCCAATTGCAGGCACTAGTTGTAATGATGGCGATGCAACAACTTACAATGATTTAGAAGATGGCTTCTGTAATTGTGTAGGTACACCTTGCCCAGCATCGGGTACAGCCTGCGATGATGGCAACCCAGCAACCTACGGCGATGCTGAAGATGGCTTTTGTAACTGTATCGGTATTCCATGTACAGGGGCAGGTACGCCATGTAACGATGGCGACCCATCAACCTATAATGATGTTGAAGACGGAAACTGTAATTGTGTAGGTACACCTTGCCCTGCGGCAGGCACATCTTGCGATGATGGTGACCCATCAACCTATGCTGATTCTGAAGATGGCCTTTGTAACTGTTCAGGTATCCAATGCCCAGCGGCAGGTATTCCATGTAACGATGGCGACCCAACTACAACTAACGATGCCCAAGATGGATTTTGCAACTGTGTTGGCGATTTATGCCCAGCTGCTGGCTCTCCTTGTAATGATAATGACCCAACAACTTATAATGATGTTGGTGATGGTTTCTGTAATTGTGTTGGTACACCGTGCCCAACATTAGGTTCGGCTTGCGATGATGGCAACCCAGCAACCTATAATGATACTGAAAATGGAGCTTGTAATTGTACAGGTACACCTTGTAATTTATCAGGCACACCTTGTAACGATTTTGATGCTACTACCTACGCCGATGCTGAAGATGGTTTTTGTAATTGCGTTGGTATCCCATGTCCAGCTTTTGGCACACCATGTAATGATAACAACCCATCAACTTACAATGATATAGCAGATGGTATTTGTGGTTGCTTTGGTATCTCTTGTACCGCAGCAGGCACACCTTGCAATGATGGTAACCCAGCAACTTATAATGATGTTGAAGACGGAGATTGTAATTGTTATGGAACAAGTTGCCCATTTGCAGGCACACCATGTAGCGATAGTGATGCAACTACTTACAATGATGCTGAAGATGGTTTCTGTAATTGTGTTGGTACACCTTGCCCAGCAGTTGGTACACCTTGTAATGATGGTAATAACTCAACTTATAATGATGTTGCCGATGGTTCATGCGGCTGTGCAGGTACACCTTGCCCAGCTTCAGGTACAGCATGCGACGATGGTGATTTATCAACCTTTAACGATGTTGAAGACGGCTCATGCAACTGTGCAGGTACTTTGTGCCCAGCATCGGGTACAGCTTGTTCAGATGGCGACCCTAATACCTTTAACGATGTTGAAGATGGTTTCTGTAACTGCTCAGGTCAAAGTTTATTCCAATTTCAAATGCGTGCCTTTTTAGAAGGGTACTATGATACCGCAACTGGCGAAATGACAACAGAACTTGAAACCCTAGGTTTGTTACCATTAAACCAACCATTTAATACTTTACCGTGGAATTATACTGGAAACGAAGCCGTTACAACACATCCACAATACACTAGCGATTGGGTATTACTTCAACTACACGATGCCAACGGAACGATAATTGAAGAGCAAGCAGCACTAATTAATCGATTTGGTTATATAACCAATACTACGGGAGGTCAAATTTTAATATTTACAAGCGTACCAGGTAATCAAAGTTTTAGTGTAAGTATTCACCATAAAGGGCACTTGGCAGTAATTACAACGGTTTCAAGCGGTGATTTTGTTGACTTTACTTTACCTAATATTGCCAATGGTTTTGAGCAAACAAAAGATAAAAGCGGAATTGAAGTATTATATAGCGGCGATTATGATTGCAATGGTATTATTAATAGCAGCGATTATAATATTTGGGCAACAAATAGTGCTGCAGTAAATTATTATTTACACCATGATGCTGATGGAAATGGAGTTGTAAATAACTTAGATGCTAACTATTGGGAGTACAATAAAGCAAAAGTTGGCGAACCTGAAATACAGTATTAATTTAAAACTAACTGTTGTTTAATAGTAAAGGTCGAAGTTTTGTACTTCGGCCTTTTTTATTTAGCTACTTCAAAAGCCTCAACTAGTAAATCAATCAAAAAATCATCAACGTCATCTTCGTCGTAAACCCTCACAAGGTGTGCAATCTTTTTCGCTTTTTCATCCCTTTTCATAATTTTAAAAACTGGCGGAAAATCATGCTCCCTAGTCAAATAGAATCTGATTTCAATGCTATCCCTTTTCCAGTAAAAAATAGCAAAAGCAGTTTTATGCACCCATATAATTGCTTTATTTGAGTTCCGGCTAGCAAACTCAATGCGGTCTTTTAATTGCAGTTCAATTAAATTAAAAAGTGCAATTTTAAATTCATCATGGCGTAAAATCTCGACTGTACTTTTCCAAATACAACTATGGCTTTGGTTCGGCTTGCCATATTGGTTACCACATTTCGGGCATTTCCATAAATCCGCCACCTTTTATTCAGGAATTATAATTGTACTCTCTTCCATACTGTAACCAGCCCAGCAGCCCAAAACATTGTTACCATTAATATTGCTTTTAACCGTTGTTGTAGCCGAAAAAGCCCCGCCCGAACTGTTATCATACTCTAAAGTCGACCAAAATTCATATACATCCTTAGTTATGCAAGCCCTAGCAACATAAACCGTATCGCCTTTGCTAAAAAAGCCAGCAGCATCTAAATCATAATCATCATCATTAAAGGCAACGTAATTACTCTCGCCTCTAAAAACGGTAATATCGTAGTCCAATCCGTTTATAGCTTTATCGTCAAAAATACCAGCATCATACATTGGTTCGCTATTACGTTGGGTAAAAATTTTATAATAATTCCCCAAAGTATCAGCATCGCTTGCATGTACGCGTACCTTAACTAATTCGTCGCGTCCTTCAATACCGGCAGGTTCCCACCAAATGGAGTCCATTGCTGTTTGGTGTGGTAAATAAGCACTTGATGTATAAGTTTCTCCTTCCAGTTCAACCGTTAAATGGTAAGCTTTACCCCTTTCGCCAATTAAATCGCCGCTAAATTCAAAGTAAGCCACAAACTCTCCAGTGCCCAATTCGGTAATTTCAGATAAATCAACTGAAATTTCTGTCAATTCATAACTTGTACTGTCAACTGTTACCGTAACTTTTGCATTATCAAGGTAAGCATTTGCCAAATCGTCAATTGTAATTTCTTTTTGAAAAGGAAAAACTTTTTTTATTAAAACTGTTGGCGGCTCATGTTCAAAAATCGATCCGTCAATCACAATTAAATCTTCAGTATAAGATAAATCTAATTCAATTTCACGTTCACATGCCCATAGCATTCCTACGCAGCAAATTAAAATAGCCGTAAATTTTATATTAAATGCTTTCATTAGTTTTAAAATTCAAAGTTCCAAGTAAATGATGGTATCATAGGAAATAAAGATGTTGCTACGTATTTTAACTCGTAAGTACCTGTTGTTTCATTAATATCAGTATCCAAGTAAACAAACAATACATTTTTTCGGTTATACAAATTATAAATTGAAAAATTGTAGCTTGATTTAAACTTACGGTCACGCTTTCTTTTGCTATAATCAGGCGTATAAGTCAATGAAAAATCCATCCGATGATAATCTGGTATGCGCTCACTATTTCTAGGGCCATAATAAATAGCAATACTTTCGTTAAAAGGATCAAGTGCTTCAAAAGGCAAATTACCACCACCAAAATTATACAATGCCGCCGACGGCGTAAAAGGTTTACCCGAGCCATATACCCAAACCAAACCAAGCGTTAACTTTTTATTAGGCTCGTAATTTAAAGCAAAACTTAAATCATGCGGCGTATCAAACGATGAAGGGAAAAAATCACCATTATTAATTTCGGCATAAGTTCGTAACGAGCGCGAAAAAGTATAACCAACCCAACCATTTAACTTGCCGTATCTTTTCTTTAAAAAGAATTCAGCACCATAAGCACGCCCTTTGCCAAACACAAATTGATCCTCCAACCGTTCACCCAATTCAGGAAAATAAAAAGGATTATAATCAATTTGGTTTTTCATTGATTTGTAAAACAACTCAACCGATGCTTCAAAATCTCCATCGGCAAAATTTTGGAAATAACCAACTGAATATTGCCAACCCTTTTGTGGCTTAATCTTCTTTGAACTTGGTAACCAAGTATCAGTTGGCAAGGTACTGCCCGATTGTGTTACTAAATGCACATATTGTGTGTTATAAGTAATCCCCGCTTTTAATGATATATCATCATTAATGCGGTAGCGCATGCTTAATCTTGGCTCAATTGATGGGTAATTTACCACATTATCGCCTCTTTCGTAAGTTGTAATTTCACCACTATCGGGGTCCTTAAACTCATATGGACCAACCTGATTAAACAAGGTTGCTCTAACCCCAACATTCATGCTAAAATCAGTAGTTACATCCCATTCATCTTGAATATATACTGCCGATTCATGTGCATGAGTAATTTGCTTTTCCGATTGGTCGCCGCCACCGTCGCCACTAATTGAAAGTTGAAAAACACTAGGCTCAAAAGTGTGCCAAGTATAATTAGCACCAAACTTAACTTTATGCCTTATACTCGGAAAATAATCAAAATCAACTTTCGCATTCCAATCTTTTATGCCCGAAAAATATTCAAACGAAAAATTTTCTTGCCCTCCCTCAAATTTAAAATTATAACTATTGTAAACCGCTGTAAGGTTCATAAACATCTTGTCGTTAAACAAATGATTCCAACGCATAGTAGCCGTTACATTTCCCCACGGAATATTAAAGTTAAAATCACGTTCGTTGTTTTTAAAACTAAAAACATCACGCCCAAAATAGCCACTTAAAAATATTCTATCCTTATCCGATATGGTATAGTTAACCTTGGCATTAACATCATAAAAATAATAGCCCGATCCTTTAAAATCGGTTTTGTTAATAGCGGGCTGTGCTATTTCCGACGCATACGTTCTACGCCCCGAAACAATGAACGAACCCTTGTTTTTAACAATAGGCCCCTCTAGTGTTAATCTCGATGAAATTAAGCCAATACCACCTTGCCCTGCAAAGCGTTTATTGTTACCTTCTTTCATACTTATATCTAAAACTGATGATAAACGGCTACCATATTTGGCAGGCATTCCACCTTTAATAATAGTTGTGTTTTTTATAGCGTCGGCATTAAAAACTGAAAAGAAACCGAATAAATGCCCAGTATTATAAACCGTTGCCTCATCCAATAAAATAAGATTTTGGTCGGCACCACCACCCCGTACATAAAACCCCGAGTTGCCTTCGCCAGATGCCTGTACGCCAGGTAAAAGCTGTATGGTTTTTAAAACATCCACCTCACCCATAAAAGCAGGAAGCTTTTTTATTTTATCAACGCCTAGCTCAACCGTGCCCATTTGTGTGCTGCTTACATTTTCGTCCTTACGTTTGCTGGTTACTACAACTTCATCATCCAATGTTACGCCCTCAGGTGTTAGTTCAACATTTAAAGCAATGTCTTTATCCAATTCAATTTCTAATAAAGTAGTTTCAAAACCAATGTAGGAATAAGCAATTTGATAAGTGCCAGCAGGTAAGGTTAACGAGTAAAAACCGTAAACATTGGTGGTTGTGCCAGTTGTTTTTTCAGCTGAATTATAAACATAAGCACCTATTAAGGTTTCTCCCGAATCAGCATCTTTGGCATAACCGCTTAACGTGAATTTTTCTTGTGCAAAAATGGAGGATGAGATGAGTAAAAAAAGTAAACAGAGTTGTTTCATAAATCAGATTTGCAATTTACAATTGAATAACTCAAAAATTAGAAAATCATTGTAATTACCTCCTAACTTCAGTTGTTAAAAAAAGGTTCATTAAAAAATCGATATAAAATTTTCTAAGGAAAAAAATATTTGGATAGCAATCAGTTTAGATTGTTATGACTTGAGCGGTAAAGCTAACTGGTGTAGAACTTAGTTAAACTTGCAATCCTCTTTTCAAGAAATATATTTTTTTGAAAAGGACAAAAAGAGAAATGAAGCGGACACTATACTCTGGAGAATTATTTTGGGTAATTGAAAGGGCACAAAAAAAGCGAGGTTACTAACCTCGCTTTCAAAAATTTTCAAAATATACTTAAAATGGAACACATCTTTTTGGTCCCCATTTCCCACCAATACATCTGAAACCTGGAGGGCATTCGGCATCAACATGGCAAGGGCAGTTATTGGTCACGCAATCAGTTGCAGGGTCAACAGCATTAATACCACCATTGTTTCCTGATGGGTTAATTGTAACCCCTCCTCCAAGGCCTGTCGGAAGTGTGCCATTTCCATTGCATGCACTCAAATTTATATCCCAAGTTTGTGAAGGACCGGCATTGCATCCTAAAGGTGTTACTGTCACAGTAGCGCTACCGTTTAACGGGGCTATATATCCTAAGCACAATTTAGTCCCTTTCACATTGGTCAATAGTTTCGAACTTGATGAAATAGCGGTTAGTCCATCAATACATGATGCTGTCCCCAAATCATAACAAACGGTTTCTCCAAAGCATACATCACTCAATTCAACGGGAGGGATACTTGGAACTTCGCTAGAAGCACAAACTAAAACATCTTTTGAAACATAAAATTCGCAATCTTCAATAGTTACCGTTGCTTCTACTTTTTGAATGCCAGTTGAATTTAAGGCTGTACTAGCGCAATGTATGGCTGTAATAAAGAATTGAGAATTACCCTGCCACTCAATGTCAGAAATTGTGGCATCATTGTTAATTAGACAAAAGCTGGCCGTTTCGCCAACACATAATTTATCAGGTCCATCTAATTCAGGCAATGGGTAAAGAAGCTGTAGGGCTTCTAAGTCATCCTCACTAAAAATACAAGGGCTTTCGCAATCTAAATAAGCATTAATTATTGAGTTTGATTCATAACCCATTGGTGTCCCATCAACATGAACAGGATCAACTCCAACTTGATCATTGTGATAAAAACCTAAGGTATGGGCTATTTCATGCATTACAGTACTAGCGAATAAGCATTCTGTAAGTTCTGCAGCATCACATGGACAGTCCCACCAGTTCACAACTAAAGCGATTTCTGATCCAATACTGCCTCCAGAGGGGAAAAAAGTTTGATCATTTGGGGCCGTATCTCCAGTATTCCCAGGATCTGGAAAGGCTGCATTCGCGCAGCCGCAACAATTTATGTCATCCTCACCTAAATCATCACCATCCCAACAAAAAAATGTCAAATCTGCATTTGCAGGATTTTTAACTAATGTGAAATTAATAGAGATGGGTGCATCATTATAGGCTTGTAATCCAGTAGGGATAGCAGTTGCATAAGGCGTGTCATGCAAACATGGGTCAATAAAAACGTTAATGCTGCTTGCTTCGCAAGCCGTAATAGGAGTAAATCCGTTCATATACCATTGTCTGTCACCAACATTTTCTTGTTGGTGTGGAGCCTCACATCTTGTGAATTTTTTCACAGGCTTTTCTTCAAAATCTTTTTGGCAACCAACAATAAATAAAAGGCAAAAAATAAGCGGTAAGATTAGTAATCTTTTCATAATAGGATGTTTAGGAGTTAAAAAATGAATACCAATATTAAACGGTTTAAATCAATTTTTAGTTCACTAATTTGACATTTTGTTCATTTTTTCAACTAATAGTATTGCTTTAACTTATATGCGATAAAAGAGTTATTCCTAAAAACCAACTCAAGCTCTTGATTTTCAATGTCAGTCTCAGTATTCGTTATTAAATACCCCCAAATTTGCGGCACATTTAAGTTATAAGTTTTTTGCACTACGGCATTTCTTCCTGTAAAATGCCTTAAAACACGGGGCTTTTTAAAGTTGAAAATCGCATTTTTATCTGTATTCTGCTTAATGTAAGTATATAACTCCTTTGTGTCTTTGGTCAAGCATTCATTAGTACTTATTTGCCTATGTTCACTCAGTTTATTTAACGAATTATAGCAAACTAAGCCTAAACAAAGCACCATAAAACCATATTTAAGCCTTTTAAAAGGTAAATGATAAATTCCCAAAGCAAATAACCCGATTATTATAGGCATAATTGGAAACAAAAAGCGCAAACCTTGTTTACTAGGCCAAATTATATATAGTGCAAGATTTAAAGTTACAAAAACAGCAAACGGCAACATTTTACGCCAATTTTTGTAAAAACCATACGTACACAAAGGCAAAACGACTAATAACTGTAAAATAGAAACACTAAAGGATAAATCGTCAAAACTTCCAAAAGGATACTTGCTTATTATCGCTAAATAATAGTTTAGGTTGCTTTTAATTGTACTGAAATTAGTAATTGAAAGCATTGATAAGTAATTACTTTCGTAGTTTACGGTAGTTAACTGATTTGTTAAAAAAAATAAACTAAATATAATGTAAGGAGTAGCCTTTGTTACCCACCTCTCTTTATTAGGGTTTAACAACTGATAAGCCAGCAATGTTGGTATTAAAAAAATACCATTCGTGCGTATTAAATAAGCCAATCCAATACAAAGCCCTATTAAAATATACTGTAAATAACCTTTTTTCTTTTGCTTGTGTATCAAGTAAAAACTAAGAAAGGAAAACAATGTAAAGGGAATATCTGCATAAATTTGGTCTAAATGCAAAAAAAACTCGAAGTGGAATGCAATGCACGCTGTTATAAATAATACAAGAAATTTGTTTTTGCTTATTTGGTTAAAAAATAAATAAATTACTAAAATTAAAAAGCCAAAAAATACTAGTGCGTAAAGTTTTAACCAGTAGTAATCGGGGCTTGCTGTATTAAAAGGAGTTAATAGTAAGGGGAAGCCATTTGGGTATAAATAGGGGCTTAGGGTTGCAATGTCTGAATGCTCAACAGTAAACTTATTTTGTTCATAAAGTTTATCAAGCGTTCCATTTTTTAAAGCTTGGGCTTGGTCAATATATAATGCAAAATCGCCGCCCCAGTCATGCCCTTTTTGTATGCTTAAATAACCCAAACTTAGGCTTACCAATACAATGGTAAATAGGTAAACCTTATTTATATGTTGCCATGAAAATATATCCACTTAGTAAATATACAATGAGTTCACTCCTTCCTCTCAATCTACTACCTTTGCACCAGCAATGAAAACAAAAATTAGTAAGGATAAAAAAATTAGCATTGTAACCCTCGGTTGCTCAAAAAATCAGGTTGATTCTGAAGTGTTGGCGGGGCAATTAAACGGGCAAGGTTACAAGGTTAAATTTGACGATACCGAACCCGATGTGGTAATTGTAAACACCTGTGGTTTTATTGATTTGGCCAAACAAGAATCTATTGACACCATAGTACAATATGCCGATGCCAAAACACAAGGGCAAATTGATAATTTGTATGTTACGGGTTGTCTTTCGCAGCGTTATAAAGATGATTTAGAGCAAGAAATCCCCGAAGTAGATGCCTATTTTGGTACGCTCGATTTACCTTTTTTATTGGAGGAGTTAGGAGCGGATTATAAAAAAGAACTCCTCGGTGAGCGTCAATTATTAACAGGACCTAATCATTACGCCTACCTTAAAATTTCCGAAGGTTGTAACCGCACTTGCGCCTTTTGCGCCATCCCCTTAATGCGGGGTAAACACGTTTCAAAAACCATTGACGCATTGGTTGAAGAAGCGCAAAATTTAGCCAAGCAAGGCGTTAAGGAAATCATGTTAATTGCTCAGGAGTTAACTTATTACGGTTTAGATATTTATAAGGAAAGAGCCTTATCAAAGCTACTTTATGCTTTAAACGAAGTGGAGGGCATTGAGTGGATTCGCTTGCACTATGCTTACCCTTCAAAATTTCCTTTGGAGATTATTGAAGCAATGGTAAAATGCGATAAGGTTTGTAATTATCTCGATATTCCTTTGCAACATGCTAGTGATCCTGTGCTAGATAGAATGCGCCGCCAAATTACTAATGCCGAAACCATTGAATTGATTAATAAAATCCGAGAAATTCAACCCGAAATCGCCATACGAACAACTATGTTGGTGGGTTTCCCTGGCGAAACGGAGGAGGATGTCGATAAACTAATTGAGTTTATTGAGCAAATGCGCTTTGATAGGCTAGGGGTGTTTGAATATTCGCACGAAGAAAACACACCAGGCTATGAGTTGGAGGATAATGTGCCAGCGGAAACAAAGCGTTTACGTGCTCAGCGTGTTATGCAAGCGCAAGAAAAAATATCTTTTGAACTGAATCAAGAAAAAATTGGCAAAACCTTTAAAACCCTTTTTGATAGAAAAGAAGGAGAATATTTTATCGGCCGTACCGAGTTCGATTCGCCAGAAGTTGATAATGAAGTGTTGGTTTCCGCCAACGAATATATCCGTATTGGTGATTTTGCGGACATATTGGTTAATGATGCAACCGAGTTTGATTTAATGGGAACAATAGCCACCAAATAAGGGTTTTATCCAGTATGAATGTTGACTATATAGCGCATGAAAAAACAGGCTATTTCTCAAAATTGGCTTTAGCTTACATCAATAATACTGAAGATTTAAAGCCTTTTTATAACCAAAAATTAACGCTTAAAAATGTTGATGAGTTAATAGCACAACAGCAAAAAACGCCAATAAATAGAGCCGTTTTAGTAGCTACACTTAAAAGGCAAAATAGTAACATTCGGTTAAGTCAGTCAACTCAAAATAACATTGATTTATTATCTGCCGAAAATACTTTTACCATTACCACGGGCCATCAACTTAACTTGGCAACTGGGCCTTTATACATCATTTATAAAATTGCGGCAATCATTAAATTGTGTCAACAATTAAAAAAAATTCAGCCCAAATATAATTTCGTTCCGCTTTTTTGGATGAATACAGAGGATCATGATTTTGAAGAGATTAATCACTTTCATCTTTTCGGGGAAAAGTTTGAATGGCAACTAAATTGGAATGGACCTGTAGGCAAAACAAATCCCAAATTATTACAGGATTTAATTGAAACGATAAACGAAAAATTAGGAGACAATACAAATGCCGCAGAGATAAAAAAATGGCTTGAATCAGCCTACTTGCAATCGCCAACTTTAGCGGATGCCAATCGAAAACTAATTAACCATTTATTTGGGAAATACGGCTTGGTCATTCTCGATCAAAACGATGCTGAATTAAAAACATTGGTAAAGCCTCTAATAAAAGATCAACTCAGTAGTTTAACTAATTATGAGGCTGTAAAACAAACATCAAAACTACTAGAAGAAGCAGGCTTCCATGCCCAAGCTTACCCTAGAGAAATCAACCTTTTTTGGTTAACCGATACTAGCCGAGAACGAATTGTTTTAGATAACAATGACAATGTCATCCTGAGCAAGCAAAGCGCGCCGAAGGATGAAGAAGGAAAAACAGATAATCGGACTCTGAGCTTGTCGAGGAGTCAAGAAAGGGAAGAAAAAAACGTCATCCTGAACTTGTCGGGGCTTGCCAACAAGTCAGAATCTGAAAAGAAAAATGTCATCCTGAGCATGCAAAGTGCGCCGAAGGATGAAGAAGGGAAAACAGATAATCGGACTCTGAGCTTGTCGAAGAGTCAAAGAAACAATGCCCCCCTTCGACAGGCTCAGGGTGACATTGCCAGTTTAATCGAAACCCACCCCCAACACTTCAGTTTCAATGTAATAAGCCGTCCATTATACCAACAAAGTATATTACCCAATTTAGCCTATATTGGCGGGGGAGGGGAGTTAGCCTATTGGTTACAATTAAAAGAAATGTTTGCGCAAAACAATATCTTTTTCCCAAGCTTAATACTGCGCCCATCCTTTTTATTTGTAGATGCAAATAGCCAAAAAAAGCAAACTAAGCTAGGTTTAAGCAATGAGCAGTTATTTGCTAAAAGTGATGAATTGCTTAAGCAGTTTGTTGCTCAAAACACTAATGAAGAATTAGACTTAGAAAATGAGAAAAAGAGCCTTCAAGATTTACTGGAAATTGTAAAAGATAAGGCCTTAAAAATCGACGCAACGTTAGAAAAATCAGTTGTGGGCGAGCAAACTAAAATGTTAGGACAATTAGAGAAATTAGAGGCGAAAATGCTACGTGCTGAAAAGCGAAAATTCGAGCAAATTCAAAATCAGATTGAAGGGTTAAAGGACAAACTATTCCCTAACAATAGTCTGCAAGAACGGCATAATAATTTTATTGAAATTTGGCTAAAACACGGTTTAGCTTGGATTGACGAACTCCTAGAAATTATTGAACCTCTAAAAGAAGAGTTTGGAATATTAAAAAGCATTTAACTTTAAGTAGATTGCTTTAATTGATTGAATGATATTTGGTTATGTTTGTTTACTTTAGAAGATCATGTCAGTCAACTCTATGCCAGTAAAATCCTTTTCTAAACTTTGCTTAATGAAATATAGTTGGTTTTGGATTAAGGTGCAAGTTCATTTAAGTCAATCCCCAATAAAGCTCTACTCATCTCATTCATTTCATTAACATCTCCAGTAAAATGGTACGTTTGATGTGTATGTTTTAAAACCTCTCCCGTTTTTAATTCATAGGCAGGGCTTGAGCTTTCTAATTCATAAAACTGCCCTAACTTTTCACCTTCATGTTCACCATCATTATACACATTAATTACATCTCCTTTGTAGGGTTCGTTTTGCATTTCCCAAAGCGAGTTAACGTAATTTTTGGCATTACTATTAAAGCTAAATTGCACAATGGTTAACGTGTTGTTTGTGCTATCATAACTACCCATTATAGGCTTAGCCATTTGCGGAGGAACTCCAATTTTACTCCTGTAATTCCCATCGCATTTTAGTATAACATGGCTATCAGTAATTTTAATTTTATCATCGGGTAGGGGGGCAAAATAATTGGTATTTATACTTGCATCATTATCTGTTTTAATGGGAATAATTGCAATGTTATTTTCCGAAGCTTTAAACATGCCAATACTCCATAGGCTCAATAAGCCAGTTCTTTTGTCCCACGCTTCGTTACCAATATTTATTAACTCGTTTTGACTTTCAAATCCTACCCAATTAATTGAATTGTTAAGCTTAATATTTAATTGTTTCTCAACATCAGCTTTACTTAACAAATTAATCTGACGATTTACGTCAATATTAAAATTGAAACCTTGATAATTACTTAATTTAATATGCTTGCTCATTAATGCTGATTGCGGTTTCTGCCAAACCAAATTAAAAGGCTCGCAATCCAATGGAGGTGGCACTTGGTAGTTGTCAAAAATAAAATCGTCACCTTTTTTAAAAAACAAGCCGAATTGCCCAGCTTCTGGTCCTAGCCAAAGCCTATCTTCACCTCCATAAGCATTTATCTGAGGGTTTATTTTACCCGATTTAATCAACTCGTGGTTTATCCAACCAAAATTTTCACTTAACTCTCCATTAGCGCAACTTCCCATAACTCGTCCCTGCAATTCAGGCGATACTATTATTTGCTGTTTCTTATCCTCACTTGCCAAAGCAAAGCAACTTTTATGCGACTTTAAAAACTCAAAATCCTCCTTAAAACTCATAAGGCGCAAATTAACATAGAAGAACTGTCATTTCAGAATTGCCATTGGCAATATCTGAAATCTATACAAAGGTAGTTTTACTTATTACGGAAGTAATACAAAGCGCCATCCTCCCCAATAATCATGGTAGTTGCCATTAAAACTTTTTAAATGGATAGCATTGGGTAAGCCATTTTTTTTGTTATGGGTTTCAAACGCTTGCTTCGTTTTGAATTCTTGGAGTTCACCCGTGTTCATATCTAGGAGAAAAAAGCGATTTTCATAAAAGCTGAAATTATCATTTAAGTTTCCAAGTAGTTTATCATTAAGAACTAAAAACTTAGTCATTCCTAATATTTTGCCATCGGCAGTTTTAACGTTTTCAACAAAGGCATATTCCGTCCAGTTTATGTTTTTAACCAAATAGCCGTTACCAATTGGTATTTTAGCTGAATCACCAAAACCATGATTGCCCCAATAGGTAAACATGTAAAAAAAGAGCATGATATAAATAATTGCCCATGAAGAAAGCCAAAAGCCTTTTTTATCAGCGGTAACTTTTTGGAACCAGCTTTCGGGTTTTGATTTTTTAATTTGGGAAAATACAATTAGTAAGATTAAGGCATATACACTTGATAGTATTGCTATTTTAATTAACAGAAATATGAAATGAAACATCGCTCCCATAAGTGGATTATTTATAACTTCAATGTACCTTTTTTAACAACCTTTCCCAATTAAACTTTTTGTTTTCCCAATGCTTAATAGGGTCGTGGGTGGAGTATAAAACCCCTTCAACTTTACCAATAATTAAGTTACTAGGCACTAAACCCCAATGCCGCGAATCGTGAGAGTTTTGCTTAAAATCGCCCATTACAAAATAATGGTCATATTCGCTTGAATCACCTGCTGTAGGAATGTATAAGTTTTCAATACCCTCATCGGTTATAGTTAAATGTTCTCCTGCAACGCCTATCACTCGTTTAGCTAAAATTACTCTATCCCAAATCGGTTCATCTTTGGCAGGGTGCCTGAAAAGAATAATATCCCCTTTATTGATATTGGATATTTGGGGGCTTCGCAATGTACCCCTAGGGTTCAACCATTTAGGTAAAATCGTTCCAGTTTCCCATTTATTAGCAATTACTCTATCTCCAGCCTCAATAGCTGGGCTCATGGAGTTGGTAGGAATGTAATAAACATCATACATAAAGTATTTAATAAAACCCACCAGTAAAAAAACCGCAACTAAGCTTAATACAAAAGGCCAATTGCGGTTTTTACTTTTTTTCATTTTTAAATCTATTTCGGAATCCTAAAAGTTTTATCCCATCTTATTTTGCTGAACAAATTACCCCAAGATACATCTTCACCTTTATTAGACAACCAAACAAAAATAGGCGTTCCAACAATATGGTCTTCTGGCACATAACCCCAAACCCTCGAATCTTGCGAGTTATGGCGGTTATCGCCCATCATCCAATAATAATCCATTTTAAAAGTGTATTCATTAATCGGTTCTCCATCCATATACGCTTGTCCATTTTTAACAATATAACCTTCATTGTCCTCATAAGCTTTAATAGCACGGCTATACATAACAATATTAGCCGAATCTAGTTGAATTGTAGCCCCTTTTTGGGGTATCCAAATTGGTCCAAAATTGTCAACATTCCAATCCATTCCTTTTGCATTAGGAAAAATATTAGGATCGCCTTTGCCTTTAGGGTGTATAACCTTTTCAACATTAGTAACATTTGTTAATGCCCTAAATTTTTCAGCTTTTGCCTCACTTAAATGAACCTCGTAAGTATTAACCCCCGTTTTTTTATACTCTGTTGATCCTAAGTCCATTTCAATAAAAAATTTTTTCCTTATTGGGTTGCCGTTTGTACTTACAATATGCAAATGCTGCACATTTTCAGGCGGGCTTTGCAATTTACCATTTATGTAAACATTACCTTCAATAATTTGTAAGCTATCACCTGCAATAGCTAAACAGCGTTTTACATAATTATCGCGTCTATCTACGGGCCTTGTCATAACAGTATATCGCCTATCAACTTCAGCTTCGCCCATCATGCGCGTTAAATAGCGGTAGCTTACAGTGCTTTGATACTCAAAAGTTGTGGTATCGCCATCAGGCCAATTAAAAACAACAATATCTTTATTATCAATGCTGCTAAAACCAGGTAAGCGCATATAAGGTAAGGATACTAACTCACTATAACATTTTGCACCAGAAAATGGAATTTGATTATGTAAAAAAGGCAATGCAATTGGCGTTTGAGGAATCCTCGGCCCATAATGTAATTTTGATACAAATAACTTATCACCAACCAGCATTGAGCTTTCCATTGATGATGTTGGTATTGCATACGATTGAAAAATTAATGTTTGAATTAAAGGCACCACAATTAATACAAAAACAATTGTTTCTCCCCATTCTTTCCAAAAGCCTTTTTTTGCTTTTCCTTCTTGTTTATTTTTTTTAAGCTTGTAAACGGTCTTTTTCTTGCTCATTGTAATAATATTGTATGCAAAGATAACAGCTAACACAACTTTAAAAGTGCCATTAAAAATGATAAAAAATATTAAAATTAGCACCAATGCCTAATCAATTTGCTATTTCAGATATACATGGCAACAATAAAACCTTTAACCAGCTTTTACAAAAAATAGGTTTAAACAAACAGGATAAACTGTTTTTACTTGGCGATTACATTGACCGAGGACCCGATAGTAAAGGCGTTATAAATACCATTTTAAATTTAAAAGATGAAGGTTACGATATAACCTGTCTTATGGGTAACCATGAACATTACATCCCTGAAATGCCAACAAATAAAGATTTACAGGATAAATGGTATCATTTATGGGGCGGTGCCCAAACGCTTAAAAGCTACCAAATTGATGATGTCGGCCAATTCCCTAAAAATCATTTACAGTTTATCAATAGTTTAAAATATTATTACGAACATGATAATTTTTTAATGGTACATGCAGGGCTCGATTTTTCTGGTGACGACCCATTGCAAAACATCCATCAATTAATGTGGGCAAGGCATTGGTACGTTAATGTAAATTACAATTGGTTAGGAAATCGCATTATAATTCATGGACATACTACTATTACCAAAAGTCAAATCATTACAATGCGAGATAATTTAAATACTAACCAATACCTAAATATCGATTGCGGATGCTACGCCACCGACCAAGCAGGCAAAGGATATTTATGCGCCTTTGAGCTTAGTAGCCGCCAATTGTACTTTCAAAAAAATGTGGATTAAAAATCAATACACCCCAACAAGCCCATCCTTTAAAAACACACTCCAAAGCATACTATAAGTATGAATGCTATCGGTAGTCAAATTCTGTTTATTAATTAATACATGTCCATTATTTCCCCAATTAATAATACCCCCTTTTAAATTGTAAACATTGTCAAAGCCTTTTTGCCTTAATTCACCAACCAAATCGCTACTGCGTTTACCAACGGTACAATAAACTAAAACGGAATCCCTCTTATCAACTAAATTTATAGTACCCGACGAAGCAAAAACCGCATTTTTAACATGCGAAACATCATATTCATATGCCTTTCTAGCATCTAAAACCCATTTATAAGCCAAAATATCATCCGTTTCAATGCTAAAGCTAGGCTCATTAAACTGCGGTACAAGCACTTTGTTGTAAATTGTATCTTTAAAAACATCAATAACTATTAACAACAAACCAAGGCCAATGCAAACAACCATTAAAAAACGTAAAAACCCATGCATTAGGTAAACTTTTTAAAACAACTTTAGTTAAATAACCAATTGCTCTGCTAAATAAAGCAACTATGAACAAAACTATCTATCAATTCAATGTAAACAACCTTTATGGAGAGGAGGTTTCACTAAGCAAATACAAAGGAAAAGTACTTTTAATAGTTAATACTGCTAGCGAGTGTGGGCTTACCCCCCAATTTAAAGCCCTACAACAAGTTTATGATGAGTATAATCATAAAGGCTTCACCGTTTTAGGCTTCCCCTCAAATAATTTTCTTAAACAAGAACCCTTAAATAGCCAAGAAATAGGCGCATTTTGCCAAAAAAATTACGGCGTAAGCTTTCCCATGTTCGAAAAAATAAATGTAAAAGGCGATAACACACACGAGCTATACCAATTCCTTTCAAATAGAAAATTAAATGGAAAAGTAAAAATGAAACCCAAGTGGAATTTTCATAAATACATTATTGATAAAACAGGGCATGTACGCGATTTTTACTACCCATTTACCAAGCCAAACTCAAAAAAAATAACCAATAAAATACAAGAACTTTTAGCCGAAACATAATTTAACCCTAGTGCAAAAAATAGCAGTAAACAATTGCTTATATTTGCACTCCAATTTTTTGACGTTAAATTAATTTACTAAATGCAAGCGAAAGGGCTTATTCAGTTTTTTGCCATAGCGCTGGTTCTTATTTGTGGCTATCAACTGTCATTTAACTACTTTACCAGCAGCTTCGAGGGCAAAGCAAAAGCACATGCCGAAAATGTTATCGACAACGATTTGCAAGGCACAGAAAAGGAGCAAGCATTAGCAGCAGCCGAGCGTAAGTTTTTATTAGAAAATGAAAACGAAACTGCAGCCAATTTGCTAATTGCAAAGTACACTTATAAGGAGTGTAAAGAAAGACAAGTAAAGTTAGGATTAGATTTACAAGGCGGTATGAGCATGGTACTTCAAGTAACACTTGATGGCGTAATTCAAGCACTTGCCAACAACAGTAAAGATCCAAACTTTGCAGCGGCTATTAACAATGCAAAAAAAGCAGAGCAAAACTCGCAAGATGATTTTGTAACTCTTTTTCAACAAGAGTTTGAAAAATTATCAGTTGGTAATACAGGTTTAGCACCAATTTTCGCAACGCAAGAAAACTCCGATTTCCTTTCGTATAACTCAACAAACGACGAGGTAATCGAGTTTATCCGCTCGCAATCATTAACTGCAACACAAACAACATTCGACATTTTAAAGCGTCGTATCGATAAATTCGGGGTATCTAACTCAAACATTCAATTGCTCGAAAATCAAGGGCGTATTTTGGTTGAATTACCAGGTGTTGATGATACTGAGCGTGTTTCAAATTTAATAACCCGTTTAGCAAACCTTGAGTTTTGGGAAGTTGTTGAACTTAACAACGATTTAGGAGGAATGCTTTCGCAAGCAAATGATTTATTAGCTAAAAGAGTTGAGTTAGAAAGTGGTGCTTCAAATAATGAGGCAGATACTTCGCTTAATTCAACTGATGATAATGCAAATGAAGGCGTTGTAGCAAATGATAACATTGAAAATACTGCTGATGTTGGAACGGCAGATGTTGAAGCTGAAGACACAACTGATTTAGCTGACTTAGGTACCTTAAATCAAGATACCACTGCAGCAGCAAACGATTCATTGTCGCAAGAAGAGTTTAAGGCTAAAAACCCATTCTTCGGGCGTTTTATACCAGCACAGCAATTAGGCTCTCCAATTCTTGGGCAAGTAGCCGTTACTGATACTGCCGAGCTAAACAAATTATTTGCAGACCCCGAAGTACAAGCTATCTTCCCTCGTAACATTAAGTTTTTATACTCAGCAAAACCAATTTTTGCTGCAGATGATGAGAATAACGATACGGGCAAAAACTTCTTAGGTATCTACGCTATCGAAAGTCCTTTCGGTTCTGAATTTACACCTAAAATTGATGGCCGAGTAATTGTTGATGCACGTCAAGATTTTGACCCAATTACAAACGAAGTTGTAGTTAGCATGGCAATGAATGCCGAAGGTGCTAAAGATTGGGCAAAAATGACGGGAGCAAACGTAAACCAATCAATCGCAATTGTTTTAGATGATTTAGTTTATTCAGCACCAAACGTAAACAGCGAAATCACAGGTGGTAGCTCACAAATTCAAGGTAATTTTGATTTAGCTGAGGCACAAGATTTAGCAAACATCCTTAAAGCGGGTAAGTTACCGGCTCCAGCACGCATTATCGAATCAACAGCAGTTGGGCCAACTTTAGGTGCTTCAAACATTAGTGCAGGTTTATACTCGTTGCTAATAGGTATTGTAATGGTGCTACTATTTATGGTAGCCTACTATAGCAAAGGCGGTATCGTTTCAGTAATTGCATTGTTTTTAAACCTATTCTTCATTATTGGTGTATTAGCATCATTAGGTGCTACATTAACATTACCAGGTATGGCGGGTATCGTTTTAACAATCGGTATGGCGGTCGATGCTAACGTAATCATCTACGAACGTATCCGTGAAGAATTAGCTAGAGGAAGCACACGCAAAAAAGCAATTGCCGATGGTTTCTCAAAATCATACTCAGCAATTATTGATGCCAACTTAACAACATTAATTACAGCAGTAATTTTAGCTTACTTCGGTTTAGGTCCAGTTTTAGGATTCGCAACAATATTAATAATCGGTATTTTCTCATCGCTATTTACAGCCGTATTAATTACCCGATTAATGGTTGAGTGGGGCGAGGATAAAGGCATTGTAATGAAATTTTTTAACGGATTTTCAGAAGGTGCTTTCAAAAACTTAAATATTGATTTTGTATCAAAACGTCGTCGTAACTACTACATATCAATAGCCATTATTGCCGTTGGTTTAGTATCATTCCTTGTAAATGGCTTCCAATTAGGGGTCGATTTTAAAGGAGGGCGTACATACGTAGTTCAGTTTGATAATGATGTAAATACACAAGATTTAATTGAAGCCGCAAAAACAACATTGGGCGGCGAAGCACCGCAAATAACTACATACGGTGCTAGTAACCAAGTTAAGTTAACAACAGCATATAGGGTTAACGATAAAACTGATGAAGCAGATTCTGAAATTGCAACATTAGTTTACAATGCAATGGCACCTTTTTATAAAAACAAGCCAGCTAGTTACAACGCCTTTATGAAAAACAATGTAATGAGCTCGCAAAAAGTAGGACCTACTATTGCGGATGATATTACACGTGGCGCATACCTAGCTACCATATTCGCTTTAATTGGTATTTTCCTTTATATCGCTTTCCGATTTAAAAAATGGCAATTTGGTGTAGCAGCAGTTGTAACCGTATTACACGATACATTAATACTATTAACCATATTCTCGGTATTATATAAATTTATGCCATTTGGTATGGAAATTAACCAGCCATTTATCGCTGCATTATTAACCGTAATTGGTTACTCAATTAACGATACCGTGGTAGTGTTCGACCGTATTCGTGAATACTTAGGCATTTACACTAAACGCCCATTTTTACAAACCGTTAACGATGCAATTAACAGTACATTAAGCCGTACAATTATTACATCATTAACAACTTTATTTGTAGTACTAATCTTATTTATATTCGGTGGCGAGGCTATTCGTGGTTTCTCATTCGCATTACTAATCGGTATTTTAGTGGGTACCTACTCATCAATTTTTATTGCAACACCATTGGTAATTGATTTGTATGGCGAACAGGATAAAAAACGCAAAACCGTTACTACTAAAAAAAAGGCAAGCAAAAAAGTTAAACCAGCTTTAAGCTAGTCAATGCAATATTTCAATTTTAAAAACCGCTTCTGAATAATCTAGGGGCGGTTTTTTTATTTAAAAACGTCATCCTGAACTTGTTTCAGGATCTACAATAAATTTATTATTCAAGAAAAATCAAATACCATGTCCAATAAATCAACCATACATTTTGATATTGAGTTAGACCAAGATAAAGTGCCCGAAAACATAAATTGGCAAGCTAGCGATAGCCCTTTACAAGGCGCACAAGATGCTAAGGCAATAGCTATTTCAATTTGGGATGGAAAAGCGAAGGAAAGCCTTAAAATGGACTTGTGGACAAAGGAAATGACCGTTGAAGAAATGAATCATTTTGTTTTTCAAAGCATGAGTTTGTTATTAGGTACATTTAAAAGAGCTACCAATAACAATGAAGCTGCCGAAAAACTAAAAACCGCAATAGCCGAATTTGGCAAAGAAATTAGCGTGTTGAAGTAATTTTGGACATGTTTTTCCATGATTAGACGTTTTTGATTTTAGATATGAGCCTCATTCAGTTAGCGTTAAAAAAATTAAAGAATGAAGTGTGAAAAAGCGAACGGTCAACTTGTTTGACATTCGTTCGGTTTAACGAAATGATTAATTTTTAGTGTAAACTGAATGCAGCTCTTGATTTTTCGTTCTTTTTATCAAGAAAAAGAACAGAACAATTTTAGTTAAACCAAGCTAAAACATAAATAAGGCGGTTTAAGTTTTTGTCTTTTAAATTTCCAAAACTTTTAAAAAAACAATATCAATTAAACTGCAACCGCTAACTTTGCAGCACTTTTTAAAAGCAAGTTCATTAAATGTTTAATCGCCGTTTTATCCGTGTTAAGGTAATGCAAGCCCTATTCTCAAGGGCATTAGATGAAAAAGCATCTGGCGGGCATTTAGCAAAGCAAATCAACAAATCATTACATCAAGTTTGGAAATTGTATTTAATACAATTACAAACCATTGAGCGTTTGGCAAATTATGCACTTGAGCAACGCAATTTTGAAGAAAGCAAATTTATAAAATCTAGCAAAGCGGTTGAAACTAAAATTGTAATGCACCACTTTGTGCAAGCTATTTCGCAATCGGAAACTTTTATGGAGTTAACCGAAAGTGAAAAAATACAGAATGCAGTACCCGATTCAATGATTAAAAAATTGTTTAAGGAGATGCAATCAAAAAAGTTTTACATTGATTACAATAATGATGAAAATCGAGATTTATATGATGCTAAAATCATAATTGATATTTTTAAAAAATTACTGCTTAAAAGCGATTTATATACCTCGCATTTAGAGGAAGTTTTTTTAAGCTGGATGGACGATTCGCAATTAATTATAAAAAGCGTTTTAAAAACCATTAAACAGTTTTTTGAAAAAGGCGAACCCTACATTAACTATGTATTGCTAACGCCCGATTGGAAAGAATCAGAAAAATATGCCGAGCAGTTGTTTACCAAAACAATCCAAAATGAAGTTGAGTTACAAAACTATTTAAAGCCAGTGCTTAAAAATTGGGATGCAAGTAGGGTAAATATTGTTGATAATTTGTTGATTAACATGGCTTTGTGCGAATTTTTGTATTTTGCTGAAATACCCGTTAAGGTTACAATAAACGAGTATATTGAAATTACAAAAACCTACAGCACACCTAAAAGTAATGAGTTTGTAAACGGTATTTTAGATGCTTTATACAAGCAACTAAGCCATCAAAATTTAATTGTTAAAAAAGGCCGTGGCCTTATAAACTAAAATTATATTATGGATTTTTTGAATGACCCAGGTAGTTTAAACATCCTATTATTCGGTTCAATAGGTTTGGTATTCTATTTTTTTATTTTACGCCCTCAAACAAAAAAAGCTAAAGAACAAGAAACCTTTTGGGATACCCTTTCCGTTAGCGATCAAGTTGTAACCAATGGCGGTATATTTGGCAAAATTGAAAAATTAAATAAAGAAACGGTTACTTTAAATGTTGGTAATAACAATACAATTAAATTTGCTAAATCGGCCATTTCAATGGATTTAAGCAAAACACTTGGCAAAGTAAAATCATTAAATCAGGAAAATTAAATGGAAAATAAAACACATAAAAAATCGCGCATTACCCTTGCTATTTTTGTTGTGTTGGCTTTTTTGTTTTGGATTGGAAAAGAGCTTGGTAAATCCTTTGAGTTAGATATTCCTATAGAACTTTCGTACATCAATTTTCCGCAAGATAAAATCTTAGCCAATCCGCTTGTTGAAAATATAACCATTAATGTAAAATCTGACGGCTATACTATTTTGGGCCATTACTTTAATTTGTTTGAAAACAAAGTTGAAATTGATATTAATAAAAAATCAACTGCCAATTATATAACTGGTAAAGAGTTAAAAAATCAATTTTCAAGTCAATTACATGATATTGATATTGCCTTTTTTAAACCCGATACTTTGTTTTTTGATTTTGATGCTGCAACTACTAAAAAAGTCCCCATTAAATTAAGTACTGACTTTGAGCTATCGCCCGAGTATGCAATTAAAGGTGTACCATCAATTTTCCCAGATTCAATAATTGTAAAAGGGCCTAATAAATTAATTGATACTTTGGGTTTTTGGTTAACAAATCTTATTCAAATAAAGGGTCTTGAAAATTCATTGAATAATAATATAAGTTTAAAAACACCTGCTATTGCCTCAATTGAGTTAAGCGAAAATTTAGTGCGTTACGAAGTGCAGGTTGAACGAGTTACCGAAAAAACATTTACCGATATACCAATTAAAATTGAATCGCATGAAATTGCTAATTTTATAAACTTAATTCCTGCAAAAGCCAAAATAACTTTCAAGGCATTTTTATCTGATTTGCCATTACTTAAACAAGAAGATTTTGAAGTGGAAGCCGATTTTAGTAACATTTCAATTGCTGACCAAACTAAGGTGCCAATTAGGGTTGTTAGTCATCCACAAAATGTACAATTCATTCAAGTTTCGCCCGCAGTATGCGATTTTATAATTATTAAGCAATGATTAAAGTTGGTATAACAGGTGGCATTGGTGCAGGTAAATCATTTGTAAGCAAAATTTTTGCTAGCATGGGTATTCCAATTTACAATGCAGATTTTAGAGCTAAATGGATATTGCAAAACAATCCAATTTTAATTGAAGAAATAAAGCAAGTTTTTGGGGCTAATATTTATACTGCTGAAAACAAGTTAAACCGTTTGGCATTAGCAAAAATTGTTTTTAATGATAAAAAACTTTTGGCAAAGTTGAACTCGATGGTGCACCCTGCCGTGGCTAAAGATAGTGATGATTGGTTTGTGAATTTATCAAGAAGCAAAGCATATGCTTTAAAAGAAGCAGCATTATTGTATGAAACAGGAACCCATGAAAAATTGGATAAGGTTATTGTAGTTTCGGCACCTAGAGAAGTGCGAATTAATAGGGTAGTGCATAGGGATAGTGCCAGCCGTGCAGATGTTTTGGCACGTATGGATAAGCAATTACCGGAAAGTGATAAAGTTAAACTTGCAGATTATGTAATTGTTAATGATGGTAAGCAAACTATTATTCCTCAAATTTGGAAAGTGCATCAACAGGTAATAAAATTAAAGGCCAAAAACTAATGAAGATTTGATAAATTTTGTACTCCTAAAAACTTGTTGCTAGTAAAGCCTTCGGCAAATTCAAACCCGCATGGTCGCCCCATTTCTCTTGCTCTTGCAGTAATACTTTCTAAAAATGATTTTGTTGCAATATAGGTTTCGGGTTCGTTTGAGTTAGGGTTGTAAAACTGTGATTTATAGGCATTAATTGAAGCTATTTTGGTTTTTAAATGCTTGCTAATATCAACAATAATATCAGGTTTTATCCATCTATCTTGTATGTAGTGTAATAATAGTTTTGGCCTCCATGCTTGTTGAATATTTAGGTTTTCATCGGTGGTTTCAATTTTTTGTAAACCACTTAAAAAAAAAGCATCTCGCACCAACTCTGCCGACCTGCCATGGTCAGGATGCCTATCAGTTATGGCATTCGCCAAAACTATATTTGGTTTAAATTTTCGTAAAACTTTTATAATCTCTAGTTGATGTTGCTCGTCATTTTTAAAAAATCCATCTTGCATTTTAATGTTTAAACGTACATCAACACCAAGTATTTCGGCGGCATTTTGTGCTTCTTCTAATCTTAACTCGGGTGTACCTCTAGTGCCTAATTCACCTCTTGTTAAATCTAAAATACCAACTTTATTGCCGTGGCTTTTTTGAGCCAAAAGGGTTCCTGCACATGATAATTCTACATCGTCGGGGTGTACACCAATAGCTAAAATATCCAATTTCATTATCGTAAAGATAATAGTATTATAACGTTGTAATTAATGGTAGCTAAAAGTAGTTAAAGCATTTATGAGCTAACCCATACTTCGTTTTCATTGTAAACTATTGGTTGAACTAGTGGATTAAAATTACGTTGTGTTTCGGGCTTTAGCATTTGGTTAGCTAATTGCGAAAATTTGGTTTGATATGCTGCCAATGTCCATTTGCCAAAAACGGTGTGCCCACCTTCATATTTTTGCAGTTGATACTCTTGGTGGGTAGTTATGTAACCATTGTAAGCATTTGAATATGGGCAAAGAATCACTTCTTCAACACCTTTTTTAACTAATACTTTTTTAATTGAATTTGCCAAACGATGACCTGCAATGGTTGTAATTTCGGCGGCAATGCCTGCTAGTGCTATATTGCCAATAATTACTAATTGGATGGGTAGGATATGCGGTATCCAAGGGCGTTTATCTAGTGCTCCTTCGCGATCGGCTTTTTTTACTAGTGCTAATGATGGGTCGAAAACATCTGGTACTATCATTTTACGTGGGTGTTTTGCGCCATTTAAAACCCCTCTTCCTGCATCCATCATTATGGCTTTTGGTAATTGGTTTTTATACCTCCCCTTCATTTCGGTGCGGTAGGTTTTGCTGCCAAATAAGCCAAATGCTACTTGCTCAAAACGGTTAGTTAACCATGCTGTTGATTTTACAGTGAATGACTCAAAGTTGTTTTGAGTGCCTGGGCCTTCAGCTGTTCCGCAAAAAAATGAAGCACCTAAACATGCTGATGTTGTATGTGCATTTGTTTTTCCATTTGCAAAAATTGGATTTGCTTCAACATCTGAAAAGTCAACATACATTAATCCGTAGTCCAATTGTGGCGATAATTGAATACCATCTTTTTTAGCTTCTTTTAATAATTGACTAGCATGTTTGTATTGTTGTTCGCCAGTATGTAGTGCATTTTTGTCGCCACTTTTGTGAGGTCCGCGTGTTCGGCGTAACTCTTTGTCCCATAAATAATTAGGGGTTACATCGCCGCATTTTTCTTGTGCAAAAGCACTAACAAAATCAGGGTTTTCTTTATATTCTTCTTCATGTATTGCTGCGGCATATCCTTTATTGTCAAAATGAATATGATTATTGGTATTAGGCATACTTGTAGTATGAATGCCGAACCAATTATAACTACCTTTTAGGTTGCCATTTTCATCTTCAAATCGCATAAGGCGCATGCGCTTATCAAGTGCATCAAAAATGCCTGTTGGCTTAACCTCTGGGTTGGCGTTGTAGGCATCAACTGAGCGATTGATTGCAATTTTTGTGTTTTTGTCAAAGTTTTTAAAAGCGTATTTGATGCTACCTTTTTCAAGTTTACCATAGGCTTCGATAATTGCATCAACTATACCCTTGTGTAGGTCGTCAAAAATTTTGGCTTGGAAGCCTGGAACCAAAATATTATAAAATGGATATTGTGTGAAACCTGCTGGACCTGAATGTGTGTGTTGGGCAGAAATCATGATATTGGCATCGCTCCAGTTTTCGTTTGGTAGTAAATTTTGAATGCTTGCAACTACGCTATGTTTTAAGTAGGTTGAAATCATTCCTAACTCGCAGCAAACCATTGCGAAAACTTTACCATTGCTGCGGAAAACAAATGCCCTTGCATGCAAATCAGTTAGTGCGCCTTTGGCTTTTTGAAACCACATTCCGTAACCAAAAAGCCCTTTACCTTCTTGGTAAGTGGTTATTTCTTTTTTTGCGATGCCTATTTCCCACATGGTGAATTTGAATTTTCTGAAAAATAATAGCTAGTACCTATTCATAGTGTTGACTAAAATCAATGCTTAGGGTTTTTAGCTTTTGTTAACGTAATGGCTGATGCTGTTTTGGTAAAACTATTTGGCATTGCTAAGGTTTGAAGCCTTTGGATGTGCAAATTGAAATGGCTACATATAGTTTGAATTTGTAAAGACTGCGTTTAAGTTAAGTGTTTACACTTAGTGCGCTTTATTTTAAGCTTATGAAACCTTTAAGCGTGCGACCAAACCTTGGGCGTTGTATAGCGGTGTTTTGTAAGGTGTTGATTAGCTTTTTTAGTTGATTAACAGGGATTTAGATTTTTGAACAAAATGTATCCTTTGGGGACTGACCAAACCTTTGGCGTGTTGGGCTTTGGGTATTTGTGTAAGCATTTGATAGTAAGGAGGATTTTAACTTGTGTGCGATTGGTTGTTTCAGTTGGTCAGGCGACCAACTAGGGGTTGGTTGTTCAAGTGTTTTTTTGACATGCCTTTAAGTGGCTTAGTGTATGGTAGTTAACAGGTTAATCTGTAAATTTTTGATGCAACCTTTTGTGCAATTTGCACACTATAGTTTTAAAACTGGCTTATGAAAAAGGTGTGCTTTATAACTTGCGTAATAGCAATGGTTTTTATTTGTTGCAATAAAGATGATGGCAATGCTAATTTGCCCGAGTGCGAGGCGAATTTTGAATTTTCAGACTACTCATTGGCGGTTGGGAATTGGTGGGAGTATAGGGTGAAGGATTATGGTTTTAGCATTATAGAGTATGAAGAATATGAGTTAACATTAGAAATTATATATGCTCCCAATCTTGGTGAGTGGGGCGGGTTTAAATGTTTACTAACAACTGAAACAGGTATTACAGATACCATAATGTTATACGAATGGCCATATGTGTATTATTCAAACGAAACTGGCAACACGAATTTTTTTAACAACATAAATTTACGACGGAGCTTTGAGCTTGGTGATAGTTGGGGCAATACAATGGATACTTCATTTGTGGAATTTTGCTGGCCGAATAAAATGGTTGAGGGCGAATTGTACGATACTTATAAAACAAAGCGAAATGCAATCGGTCCAAACTACTCTTTAAACCAATCAATAGCTGTTGCAAAAAACGTTGGTATTGTTGAGTTTGAGGAAACGGTTTTTAAACTAGGTCCTGCTAGTAACTTAAAAATGACTTTGTTAGATTATCATACAGAATAAGTATATAAACTTTGGGTTGCTTTTTTGTGTTGTTATACTTTTGTGCAACAATTTTAAACAGATGAGTAAACACATATTATTTCTATTGATTTTTTTGCCAGTTACCGTTTTTAGCCAAGATAGCAATTTGGGTAACTGGATAAATTACTTTGGCAACAAAAAAATTAACGACGATTTAAATTGGCATCACGAAGTACAATACCGTAACTATAATATGGTGGGTGATTTAGAACAGTTGCTTTTACGTACAGGTATCGGCTATAACTTATCAGAGAAAAATAATAATGTTTTGTTGGGTTATGGCTTTATTATGAGCGAAAATTATAAAAGTTTTTTTACCGATAAGGTAAGGGTAAACGAACACCGGATTTTCCAGCAGTTTATTACCAAGCAAAATTTTGGGCGGTTTTATTTGCAGCATCGTTACCGATTTGAACAGCGTTTTATTGAAGGGAATTTTAAAATGCGTTTCCGTTACTTTTTGGGCTTAAATGTGGCGTTGAACAATAAAACCTTAACAGATAATACGGTTTACTTATCGGCTTATAACGAGATTTTTATTAATGACCGTGATGCGAATTTTGACCGTAACCGTTTGTATGGGGCTATTGGTTATAAATTAAGTAAAGTAGTAAAGTTTGAGCTGGGCTATATGAACCAATTTTTTGAGGTTAAAGGGCGTGATCAGTTAAATATGAATGTGTTTGTGAGCTTTTAAGATGTTAGATAATAGACATTAGATTTTTAGATAAATACATTTTAATGTTTAGATCTTCACTTTTTTTACTGGAGATTGAGCCTAACTAAATCCCTTTACTACATTAAAATCTCAATTCCCCTCCTTGTTAAGGAGGGGTTAGGGGTGGTTTATTACGCACAATCCATATCATTCCCACCACCCATTAAAATTTGGTTAAACTTTTTCATAAGCTTTTATTTAAAGATAGCAGTTTTTAAAGAAGTCTCAATCACAAATGCGTCATTCCAGAAAGGCTCGAATGCGAGCCCAGTCAATGCCTTGTATGGAATCTCATATTGTTTAAACTGAAAATTACATGGGAACGCCTAGTCTGAATCGTCGTGATTTTTGCGCACTTTTATCTAGAAAAAGTGTGTAGAGGAAATGGCAGAATTACATACAATCCAAATCAGTTCCCTTCCTAAAGTAGGAGGGGTGGCGACGAAGTCGACGGGGTGGTAATTAAAACCTCACCCTTCCCCCAGCTCATTCGCTTCGGTAATTAGTTCGGCAAAAACGCCCGCTGCCGTAACCTCCGCACCTGCACCAGGCCCTTTAACCACTAAAGGCGTATCATTGTAGCGACTAGTCGTAAAAACAATCATATTATCGCTGCCTGATAAAGCGTAAAACGGATTATCCATGCCCACGGTTTTAACGCTAACCTTTGTGCTATCGGGGGTTATTGTTGCTAAAATGCGCAAAACCTCACCTTTAGCTTTGGCATCTGCTAGTAAGCCTTCAAAGTAATCATTATGACTAACCAATGTATCAAAAAAGGCAGGTACGTCGGCGGCTTGCATACAAGCATCTGGTAATAAAGCCTTTATTTCAATATCATCTAATTCAATGGTACGCCCAATATCGCGCGATAAAATCAAAGCTTTGCGAGCAACATCCTTCAAGCCCAAATCTACTCGTGGGTCAGGCTCAGTTAAGCCTTTTTCTTTGGCTTCTTTCACTACTTCATAAAACGGGCGACTGCCATCAAAGTTGTTAAAAATATACGAGAGCGAACCCGAAAGCACCGCTTCAATTTTTGTTATCTGGTCGCCGCTGTTTAATAAATCATGTAAGGTTGAAATAATAGGTAAACCCGCTCCAACATTGGTTTCATATTTAAAACGAGCATTATTGTTTTTCGCCAATTCACGTAAGTTAAGGTACTGTTCGTAACTCTCGGTATTAGCAATTTTATTCGGCGTAATAATCGAAATACTATGCTTTAAAATATTAGCATAATGCTTTGGCGGCGCATCGCTGGCGGTATTATCTATAAAAATACTATTCGCCATATTCATGCTAATCATGCGGCTAACAAATCCATCAAGGCTGGCGGTTTCGCCCTCCTTCATCATTTCATCAAAAAAGCCATTTCGGTCAATGCCATTGGCATCAAACAACATTTTGCGCGAGTTGGTTGCCGCCACCAATTTTATATCTAATGATAAATTTTCTTTCAATCGCTGACTTTGCGCCTCAATTTGTTGGATAAGCGTTTTGCCGATTAAGCCAACGCCCATCACAAATAAATTAATGCGCTTAGTATCTGATAAGAAGAAAGCCTGATGTAACGCATTCAAACCTTTAATAATATCATCACGGCGAATTACCGCCGAAATATTCAACTCCGATGAACCTTGCGCAATGGCATAAATATTAATACCGTTTTGCCCTAAAGCCTTAAACATTCGGCCACTAATACCCGTAACCTGTTTCATTCGCGAGCCGATAATAGCAACCACCGCTAAATCATCCTGTATTTGAAGCGGATTAATTTGATGCGCTCGCAATTCATATTCAAATTCGGCTTCAATAGCTTTGCTTGCTTTCGCCGCATCCTTCGGGTCAACCGCAAAACTTATGGAATGCTCCGACGAGGCTTGGGTAATTAAAATGATATTCACGCGCTCACGAGCCAAAGTGGTAAACAAGCGAGAAGCAATACCACTCACCCCAATTAAACCCGTACCCTGAATGGTTAACAAGGCAATTTCTCCAATTGAAGAAACGCCTTTTACCAAATATTCATCATTGGTTTCCTTACTGATAACCGTACCTGAAAAACTAGGGTTAAAAGTATTTTTAATAATGATTGGGATGGCGTGGCTCAAGGCAGGCTGCACCGTTGGCGGATGCAAAACCTTTGCTCCAAAATGCGACATTTCCATAGCCTCTTCATAGGTTAACTGCTTTAATGAAAACGCATCAACCACACGGCGAGGGTCGGCAGTCATAACACCGTCAACGTCCGTCCAAATTTCAAGCGCATCGGCTCCAATTCCTGCCGCCATTAATGCCGCCGAATAGTCCGAGCCGCCACGCCCTAAAGTGGTGGTTATATTATTGGGTGTTGAAGCCACAAAGCCCCCCATTACAAAAGTGCCACCTGCTATACAAGCCGCCTTTATTAAAGGATAAGTAATTTTAAAATCCACTTTTGCGGCGCCAAAATCATCATTGGTTTTTAATAAATCTCTGGGGTCTAAAAATGGGCATGCCCCTAATTCCTGACTCAAATACAAACTCACCAATTTACTCGAGCAAAGCTCGCCATAGCTGTAAATTCTGTCCATGGCTTTGTAGCTACATTCTTTAAGCAAATACACCCCATTTAGCAAATTACTAAGGTTGGTAAATTTCTGCTTTAAAAATTCCTGATACTCCGCTAAATACTGCGCCTTCAATAATTCAATGGCAGCCTCTTCGTGGCGGTTTTGCAAATACTGTAAATCTTCTAAAAACGATTTATTGCCGCTTTGCGCCTTATCGCTCAAGCTAATTAAGTAATCCGTAGTGCCAATATAGCCCGTGGTTCTATCCTTGCCCATGGCCGAAACCACAATAACCAAAGTTTCAACATCGTACGATGCTACAATATTTTTAACTGCCTTTATTCTTTCTGCGGTAGCCACCGAGCTACCGCCAAATTTCATTACTGTTTTCATGCGTTCAATTAAAGCCCCTCAAAAGTAGAGCGGCAAATGCTAAACACATAAATCATGCTAAAAGAAATTTGTTAGACTGTTAGAGATTAGATTTTTAGATTAATTCAGGGCATTACATTTTTAGTTTAAGTTTTAAACTTAGGTTTAGATTGTAAAGGAAGATGTTGGTTAGTTTGAGCCTCATTCAGTTAGCGTTAATAAAATCAATTAGTGTAGCGTTAAAAGCGAACGGTCAACTTTGTTGACACATTCGTTCGGTTTAGTGGAAAGTTTGATTTTTAGTATAAACTGAATGGAGCTCTTGATTTTTCGTTCTTTGCATTAACGGGGCGCGTAGTCGGCAAAAAACAATAAAAAATAGACAAATAAAGCATTTAAAACCCCAAAAGTAGAGCGGCAAAACCTAAACAGATAAATCATGCTAAAAGAAATTAGCTAGACTTTTAGAGATTAGATTTTTAGATTAATTCACGGCTTTGCTTTTCAAGTTTTAGAAAGAGTGCGAGTGGAAGGCAATGTTGTGCTTTTTGGCTCTTTTGTTTTGCAACCATAAACAATCTATTTAAGCTTTATTTATTTTCATCAACTTTTATTGGTGCTTGAGATTCCCCTGATTGCATCGAGCAACAGGAGAATGACGAGTGGGGTGGAAAGGATAGTTCAGTGATTTACGTGTTGTATAAAACTTGTCAGCGGTTTTAAAGGCTATTAAAAATCGCATGGGGACGCCCAGTCTGAGTCGTCTAGCATTTTCGTTCTTTATTGTACCAGGGCACGTAGCCAGTAAAATATAAAAGAAATCGAAAACAATCTAATATCTAAATTCTATCATCTGTAAATCTAAAAGTCAACCACCCTTACCTTTGCATCGTGCAAAGCCTACAAACCTTATACATCCTTTTAAAAAAAGACATTGCCCTTGAGTGGCGGAATAAGTTTACGCTTGGGGGGTTGTTATTGTACGTTTGTAGTACCGTTTTTGTGATTTATATGGCTTTTAATAGCGTTAAACCTACTACTTGGCTTACGCTTTTTTGGATAGTTGCGTTGTTTACCATAAGTAATGCTGCTTCTCGCTCATTTGTAAATGATTTTGGTAAGCAAAACTTGTTTTACTATCAGTTAGTAGCTCCTTTGCCTTTTATTTTTGCTAAAATTATATTTAACATTTTAATAGTTTGGGGTGTTACGGCTTTGGCAGTTGCCTTGTTTTCGGTTTTATTGGGGTATCCTATGGCTAGTACGTCTATTTTTTTAATGGCTGTACTACAGGGTACGGCTATTTTAACTGTAATATTTACCTTTATAAGTGCTATTGCGCAAAAAGCTGGTAATGCTTCTTTTTTATTGCCTGTTTTAAGTTTTCCGGTTATTATACCTATAGTGGGTTTGTTAATTGGAATAACGGCTGATGCAGTTACTGGTGAACTTGGCGCAAATTTTTGGCGGCATAATCAAATAATTTGGGCAGTTACTGCCTTAACTTTAGCCTTGGTTTGGGTATTGTTCCCTTACCTATGGAAAGAATAAAATAAACCCATGCTTAAATTTTTAAGAGCGAAATGGTGGAAATATGCTAGCCTATTGCTAGTGGTTTATGGCATAGTTGGCGGTTTGCTTTTTGATGTGCCACGGCTTGCAATTTTAAATGAAACGATTAGGTGCTTGCATTTTCATGTGCCGATGTGGTTTACCATGTTTTTGTTGTATTTGATTTCGTTGATTTGCTCAATTATGTATTTAGCAAATGGCAAATTAAAAGAGGATATTGTTGCGGACCAAATGGTAAATGTGGGTTTGGTTTTTGGGGTTTTAGGCTTGATAACTGGTGCTATTTGGGCTAAATATACTTGGGGCGATTGGTGGCATGGCGACCCGAAACAAAATATGACTGCCATAGCTATGTTGATTTATTTTGCTTATGCTTTTTTGCGTTCGTCAATTAAGGATTTGGACCAGAAGGCGCGCATATCGGCGATATATAACATTTTTGCCTTTTTTGCGATGATTGTATTGATTTTTGTTATCCCTAGTTTAACGGATAGCTTACACCCAAGCAATGGAGGTAATAAGGGCTTTGTGGTTTATGATTTGGATAATAGTTTAAGGATGGTGTTTTACCCTGCAACTATTGGATTTATGGGGATTGGGCTTTGGTTAGCTTCTTTTTTAATACGAATTAAAACACATCAATATTCTAAACAAGATTTGCTAAACTAGACTTATGAAAAAATTATTTGCGGTTGTATTATTTTTTGTTTCGATGGTGGCTGTGGCGCAAAACGAGGCAGTAGAAATGGCGGATGTAATGCGCAGTAATGGTAAAATTTACGTGTTACTGGCTGTGGTATTAGTGGTTTTTATGGGCTTGGGTTTTTACCTTTTTTGGGTTGAAAAGAAGGTGGATAAAATTGACAAGCATTAAAGGGCTTATTTTTTCGATTGAAGAAAGTAACACAAATTTTATACAGCGGCTTAGGCGGACCAGGTTCAGTTTTTTTTTCGTTGGTTGAGGCTGAAAAACAAATTGGAACTGACATTAAACACCATGCCTTGTTTTTTGGAATTGAACCTTTAATTGAAGATTATAAAGACAGATGCAATAGCTTGGGCGTAGCCTTTAATTATATTAGAAAAGGAAAAGGTTTTGACATTAAATCGCAGTATTTTGTTTATAAGGCACTAAAAAAGATAGCTCCTGATGTTGTTATTTTACATTCGCCGCAAAACATTTTTGCCTGCTATTTATATAAAAAATTAAAGCCTAAATGTAAGTTGTTAGTTGTTGAACATCAAGCAAATGCTTTAAAAAGTAAAAAGCTTTGGTGGTTGAGTTGGTGCGTGTTAAAGTTGGCTGATGGACTTGTTTACTTATCGGATATATACAAGTTTGAGGTTGAAAAGAGGTTTCCTAACTTGGTTAAAAAAGCCAATTGTAAGGTTATACCTAATGGTATTAACTTGGGTGTTTTTCATCCAATTAGGGGTGAGCGGCAATTTAATTTTACTTTGGGAATGGCTAGTAGGCTTACGCCAAATAAAGATCATATTACGCTGGTTAATGCCTTGAGTTTGTTAAAACATAAATCATATTTTAATAGTTTAAAACTTTGTATTGCTGGTAATGGTACGGAGACTGACAGAATAAAACAAAGCATTAGTAGTTTAGGTTTGGCGGATAATGTTAAGATGCTTGGCTTGCTTGGCGAGGATGATTTGGCTGAGTTTTATAGAGGCTTGGATATTTATGTGCAGGCGAGTTACGGTGAAACGATGAGTACATCAATTATGCAGGCACAAGCAACAGGTTTGCCTATAATTGCTAGTGATGTAAAAGGGATTAATAGTATAATTGAGCATAATAAAAATGGTTTGTTGTATAAGTTGGAAAATGCGTTGGATTTAGCCGAAAAAATAGATGCTTTGGTAATGAATGAGGATTTGCGAAGTAATTTGGCTGCCAAATCATTACAATATGCATATGAAAACTTGTCGGCAGTAAAAATGTGGCGTAAATATGAATTGTTGTTTTAATCTTAAATGATATTAATTGAAAATTTTATTTTGCCAAATAATTCGTGGCTTGTCGGGCTCTGAAAAGTATTTTATTGAGATAATGCCAATGCTAAAGCAGCGTGGTATTGATTGCGAATTTTTGTGTGTTCATCTTGAAAAAGATGGTGATAATTATAAAAGTGTAACTGAACCATTGGAGGAATTGGGTATAAAAGTTATAACGATTCAATCAAAAAAACAGTTGAGTTTTGGTTTACTTAAATCAGTGAAAAATGTAATTAAAGCGGGAAATTATGATTTATTACATGCCAATCTTATTCATGCTGAGTTATGGTTTGTTTTGGCAAAATTGCTGTATGGCATTAAATTAAAAATTGTATCGACCAAGCATGGTTTTAACGATGATTTTACAGCAGTACATGGCTTTAATCCTGAAAAAAAATTGTACAATCTGCATTATGTAGCTAGTTTGTTTACTGAGCGGTTTATTGAGCGTTCGTTTGCGGTTTCGGAAGGGATAAGAAAACTTTATATCGGTTCGGGAATTTCAAAAGCTAATTGTATTGAAACGATTCATTATGGGTTTAAACAAAAAACGGATTTTGCAACTAAAGCAAAGCCAAATAATAATCCGCTTGAGATAATAATAATTGGCAGGTTAGTGGCTTATAAAGGGCATGAATTTGTATTAAAGGCATTGCCAAAGGTTATTGAGCAGTTTGAAAATGTATGCTTAAAAATAGTTGGTAGTGGCCCTTATTTGGGGGAACTTGAAGGTTTGACGGCTAGTTTAGGGATTAAGAAAAATGTAGTTTTTTGCGGTTATAGCAATAAGGTGATGGCGTTGGTGCATCATGCAGATTTGATGTTGATACCGTCAAAATCGGAGGGGTTTGGAATTGTGTTTTTAGAGGCTTTTGAGGCGAAAACGCCAGTAATTGCTTTTGATGTACCCGCCAGTAATGAAATTATTGATAGTGGCAAAGATGGTTATTTAGTTAAGCCATTTGATGTTGATGAATTAGCAGAAAGGATGATTGAATTGCTTGGGGATAAGGCTAAACGGATTGAGTTTGCCGAAACGGCTTATGGTAAACTGCAAAGTGTTTTTACCCCTGAACGGATGGTTGATAAAACGGTTGCTTTTTACAATAAGGTAATTGATTAATAAACTAAAAGGTAAGTTGGTTTTACCAAAAGTTAATCGCTATTTTGTAGTAGGCGTTTTAATTTAAGATACTAGGTATGAAGAAAATATTAGTTGCAAACCGTGGTGAAATTGCTGTTAGGGTTATTAGATCGGCAAAAGAAATGGGGATTAAAACGGTTGCGGTTTTTTCAGAAGCGGATAGAAATGCTTTACATGTTCAATTAGCGGATGAAGCAGTTTTTGTGGGACCAGCACCTTCAAATCAATCGTATTTAGTAGTTGCCAATATTTTAGCGGCTTGCGAAAAAACGGGTGCAGATGCTATTCATCCTGGTTATGGATTTTTGTCTGAAAACGCTGATTTTGCGAAAGAGGTAACAAAGGCGGGGATTACGTTTATTGGGCCGTCTCCTCGTTCAATTCGTTTAATGGGTAGCAAAATTGAATCGAAAAAGGCGGTTGCCGAGTTTAATGTGCCTTTAGTGCCCGGAACGGCGGAAGCTTTAACTGATGTTAAGGAGGCAAAGGAAATTGCCGAAGGTATTGGTTATCCTATTTTAATAAAAGCATCGGCAGGCGGCGGCGGTAAAGGTATGCGTATTGTTTATGAGGCGGATGAATTGGAAAGCCAAATGGGGCAGGCGATAAGGGAGGCTACCTCAGCATTTGGTGATGGTTCAGTTTTTATAGAAAAATATATTACAAGCCCGAGGCATATTGAGTTTCAGATATTGGGCGACCAACATGGCAATATTATTCATTTGTTTGAAAGAGAGTGTTCGATTCAGCGGAGGCATCAAAAAGTAGTTGAGGAGGCCCCGAGTACGGTTTTAGACCCAACATTAAGGCAGCAAATGGGTGAAGCGGCGGTTAATGTTGCCAAATCGTGTGGTTATTTTGGTGCAGGAACGGTTGAGTTTATTTTAGATGAAACGGGGAAATTTTACTTTTTAGAGATGAATACGCGTCTTCAGGTTGAACATCCTGTTACGGAAATGATTACGGGGATTGATTTGGTGAAGGAGCAAATAAAAATTGCTAGAGGAGAAACGCTAGAAATTAAACAGGAAGATTTGAAAATAGAAGGGCATGCGATTGAGTTGCGTGTTTATGCGGAGGATCCTGCCAATAATTTTTTACCAGAAACGGGCACATTAATTCGTTACCAAACGCCGAAAGGTTTGGGGGTAAGGGTTGATGATGGGGTAGAGCAGGGGCAGGCTATTCCTATTTATTATGACCCTATGATTGCTAAATTGGTAGCCTATGATATTGATAGGGAGGCAGCTATTAAACGAATGGACAGGGCAATTGGTGAGTACGAAATTGCAGGGCTTAAAACAACGCTTCCTTTTGGTAAATGGTTGATGGGACAAAGCAATTTTTTAAGTGGTGATATTGATACTCATTTTATAGAAAAACATTTTGATGCTGCCGAATTACAGAATGTTTCGCAAGAAAAAATGGAAGTTGCTGCTAAAGTTGCTTTACATCATTTTTTAAATAATAATAGGATACAAGTTAAGCAAGGGGGGGCTGTGCATGATGGAAGTGAAAATAAATGGAGGCGAAGGCGGAATCATGTTTAGAAATTAATGGGCAAAATATGTATCTTACAAATAAAAAAACTGCCCCATGAAATGGCTTGTTAGGCCGCTTATGTATGTTTGGACTTTTTGGTGCTTAATTGTTACGGGTATTGCCTTAATAATTGCTTTTATTATTATGTGGTTGGCAGTTAATTTAGGTGGCGATGGGGTAAAGGAGCGGCTGTATTTTGTGCCTTATTGGTTTGGGAAATCGCTGCTTTTTTTGTTTGGAGTTCGGTTGAATATTAAGGGGCAGGAAAAGGTTGATTACTCAAAACAATACATATTTTCATTTAATCATACTAGTAATTTGGATCCTTTGATTTCGGCGACGATGTCAAAACATGGTAAGTTTTTGGGAAAGGCTGAAATATTGAGCTATCCTATAATTGGCTATGCTTTAAAGCACTTATATATATCTGTTAGGCGTAATGATAAGGATGATAGAGATAGGAGCCTTAGAGATTTAAGGATTGCAGTTGAAAAGGGGGCTTCGCCGGTGATTTATCCAGAAGGGACTAGGAACAGAGGGCCACATATTTTGGGTGAATTTAAACGTGGGGCTTTTAAAATAAGTCAAGAAACTGGTGTGCCAATAGTTGTTTGCACCACTATAAATTCGTGGGATTTGATGCGTGGAGATGAATGGGTGTTAAAACCAGGGGTAGTGCATGGTTTTTGGGATGGACCGTTTATGCCTGAAGATTTTGATAGTATGGAAAGTATGCGTGAGCATATAAAAAGTGTAATGGAACAACATATGCTTAAAAATTACCCTAATGGGGTGTTGGAGTAGGTAGGGTGAATTTTTTGAATTTTAATTGAAATTTTGAGTTATCTTTCAAAAAAATTAGAATGAAAATAGTTTCTTTTTTTGCTGGTGCTGGAGGATTAGATTTAGGTTTTGAAAAAGCTGGGTTTAATGTTATATGGGCAAATGAATATGATAAAGAAATTTGGGAAACATATCGTAAAAACCATAATCAAACAATTTTAGATACTCGTTCCATTACTAATATACATGAAGAAGAAGTGCCAGAATGTGATGGCATTATTGGTGGACCACCTTGTCAAAGTTGGAGCGAAGCGGGAAGTTTAAGAGGGATTGACGACAAAAGAGGGCGATTGTTTTTTGACTTTATAAGGATATTAAAAGCTAAACAACCAAAATTTTTTTTAGCAGAAAATGTTAGCGGTATGCTTTTACCGAGACATGCGGAAGCATTGTCAAATATTAAAACCATGTTTAAGGATGCTGGTTATAACCTTTCATTTGAATTAGTGAATGCTAAAAATTTTAATGTTCCTCAAGATAGGAAAAGAGTGTTTTTTATTGGTATTAGAAATGATTTAGATTTTACTTTCCAGTTTCCAAGAGCTTTAGAAAATAAGTTAACTCTTAAAGATGCTATTTGGGATTTAAAAGATAATGCTGTTGCTGGACTTGAAAAAAATTATTCAAACAATGGTAAATGCCATGTAGTTAATCACGAGTATTTAATAGGTGGTTTTTCTAGTATTTTTATGTCAAGAAATAGGGTTAGGTCTTGGGATGAGCAGTCATTTACTATACAAGCAGGAGGCAGGCATGCACCTTTACACCCGCAAGCACCAAAAATGAAATTTATTGAACAAAATAAAAGGATTTTTGTGCCTGGTTTGGAAAATTTGTATCGGAGGTTAAGCATACGTGAGTGTGCTAGAATTCAAACTTTTCCTGACAATTTTATCTTTTATTATGATAAATTATATGCTGGTTATAAGATGATAGGTAATGCTGTACCTGTTGAGTTGGCAAGGCAGTTAGCACTTTCAATCAAGTCGCAAATTAATCAGAAACATGCTGTTGCAAAAGTTAAAGACACTGTGGTGAAACAGTTAGTATATTCGTAAAATGTCGAAACAAATAAAAAATGGGAAAGCATTTGAGTATGCATTACTTAGTGAATCTTATAGAATTTTAAAAGAAGTAGGAACAGTTATCATAGTTGAAAATAGCTCTTTAAAGAAGGCTAAAGATTTTTTTAATGAATTTGATAGTAAAAAACAAAATAGTTTTAAGATTGCTGCTCTAAAAGCAGTTGAATTTATAAAAACACTTGAGCCCAGGTTACTAAGTTCAAAATTGAAAAATGACATTCTTTCAATTGAACTGGTTTCTGATAAAGCAGGGCAAGCTGGGGATGTTAGAGATGTTGTATTTATTCGCAGCAAACAAAATTGGGAAATAGGTATTTCTGCAAAAAATAATCATAGAGCTGTAAAACATTCAAGGCTTTCTCAAAAGTTAGATTTTGGTGAAAAATGGTTAGGTGTAGCTTGTTCGAGTAACTATTTTATTGAGATTGAAGCTGTTTTTGAAATGCTTAAAAAGTTGAAAGCAAAAGATAAGAATACCAAATGGAGTAGTATAGAGAATATGCATCAGGTGGTTTATTTACCAATTCTTAATGCTTTTAAAAAAGAATTGATAAGATTAGATAGCGAAAACAATAGAGTTATAGCAGAAAGGTTAGTGAAATATTTAATTGGACATCAAGATTTTTACAAAGTTATAAAAGGCAAAGACCTTGTAGAGGTTCAAGCCTATAATTTAGGTAATACGCTTGGTCAAGCTGCTGGTAGTTTAAAACCAAAGATTAAAGTGCCTAGGTTAAAATTACCTTCAAGAATAATTGAGGTAGTTTTTAAAGAAGAATCGCTAAATACTTTAATTGTTGCATTGGACGAAGGCTGGCAAATTTCATTTAGAATCCATAACGCCAGTTCGAGAGTTGGACCTTCATTAAAATTTGATGTGAATCTTATAAGTAGCCCACATACACTTTTTACAAATCATATTTATACAAAGTAAAATTGACAAGTTTACATGTGTGAGTAATCAAAGTAAAGCTGTTTTTTAGTTGATTTTTAATTGTTTGCGGTGTTTTTTGTTGATGTTTAAAAAATTAGCATTAAAGTGGCGTATTATTAAACGTTCATTAAAAAAATAGTAAAGTTTAGTTACTTATTTCTTTAATCCAAGTCAAGAATGTAGGATTTAAAATTTGCTCAACTAAAATTTGCTCAAACTATGGATTTTTTAACAACTGCTTACAACAACCTAATGTCGCCTAACCCCAGTCCGCTATACAATATACTGGGGGCATTGGCCATTTTAATTATTGGTTGGTTTGTAGCTAAAGCCATTGCTGGCTTAGTAAAACGTGTACTTGGTAAAACAAGTATTGATGAAAAACTTTTGGGTAACCGCCCAGGCTTAAATGCAGGTGCTGCAGTAGCCAAATTGGTGTATTACATTATACTAACATTTGTTATGGTGTTGGTGTTGGATAAGTTAGGCTTTGGGGCTGTGCTCGACCCTATAAAAGCTATGCTTGAAACATTTATGAACTACGTGCCAAACATTGTAGGTGCTGGTATAATAGCCTTTATCGGTTATATGGCGGCAACTATTATTTCAGAGTTGGTAGGCTCGGCAGGAACGGTTTTAAACCGTTTTTCTGAGAACATTGGATTGGGAGAAAGCTACAGCTTAGTTAACATTTTAAAGCAAGTGGTATTCTTCTTTATTTTCATTTTTGCATTAACTGCTGCTTTTGATTTATTGGCCATTCCAACCATTTCTGAACCTATAACAAACTTATTGAATTCAATTATCGGTGCTATACCTAAAATATTGGCAGCGGGCATCATCATTGCATTGTTCTATATAATAGGTCGTTACATTACTGCAATATTACGCACCTTTTTAAACAGCGCTAATATTGATGGAATGTCTGAAAAAATGGGTATTGCTTCAATGCTAGGTAACAATTCTTTATCAAGCATCATCGCTAACTTATTGTTCTTCTTTATCATGTTCTTCGGTATTATTACCGGTGTACAACAATTAGGCTTTACCGAGTTAACTGATATTTTAGGTAATTTATTGGATATTTCAGGTCGTATTTTATTTGGCGTTATCATTTTAGTAATTGGTAACTTTATTGCAAGCATGGCTTACAATGCATTAAAAGGCACTAACGATGGTGCATTTTTAGCAAGCATTGCACGTGTTGCTTTATTAGGTTTGTTTTTAGCTATGGCATTAAGCCAAATGGGTATTGGTACAAACATTGTAAATATGGCATTCGGTTTAATTTTAGGAGCTGTTGCAGTAGCAATTGCTTTATCGTATGGCTTAGGTGGTCGTGAGGCTGCTGGCGAACATATGAAAGAAATATTAGGTCGTTTCCGTAACAAGTAATTACATTAACACAAATAACCTATTCATAAGTTAAGTTTAGGGCTTGCCAAATGGCAAGCCTTTTTTTGTGCCTAAATTTGAGTTCGATTAAAAAATCCTAGAAAAGGCTGTCATTTCGGAATTTACCTTTATAAATTTGAATTTTAAAGGTAAACATCCGTAATCTAATGATTTTTAGATACCGGATAAAAGGATACTATAATAAATGTAAGCATCCTTTTTCGGGCATGGAAAATGGTTTTGGCATATTCCTTTTTGTGCATAGTGATGGTTTTCAAAAAATTAGTCGTTCGCATATAAATCGAACTCAGGCGTAATATTTTGTTATGGAAATTAATAATGCTCTAATTGATTATTTAGCCGGCTTAAGCCGATTACGTTTTGATGAAAGTGAAAAAGAAGCCATTAAAGGCAACTTGAAAGATATGTTGGCATTTGTTGAGAAAATTAATGAAGTAGATACTGAAGGAGTTGAGCCATTAATTCATTTAACAAACCAATTGAACGATTTTAGGCAAGATGAGGTTGTAGTATTGAACAACCGAGATGAGGCATTGAAAAATGCTTCAAATAATGATGGTGTTTACATTAAAGTACCTAAAATAAATACAAAGTGAGCCAAGAAGCAGTTATCCGTTTGCAAGCCATTAAAAAGTTTTATGTAATGGGCAACGAAGTAATTAAGGCTTTAAACGGTGTTGATTTAACAATCGATCGTAATGAATATGTTGCTTTAATGGGGCCTTCAGGTTCGGGTAAATCAACGCTAATGAATATGTTAGGCTGTTTAGATACGCCAACAAGTGGTTTGTATTGGCTTAACAATCAAGAGGTTGCTGAATATTCGCAAAACGAGTTAGCAGAGATTAGAAATAAGGAAATTGGCTTTGTATTTCAAACCTTTAATTTATTGCCAAGGCTTACTGCCATTGAAAATGTGGCTTTGCCAATGATTTATGCTGGTATTAGCTATAATGACCGTATGGATAGGGCCGAGGAAGTTTTGGAGTCAGTTGGCTTGGGTGATAGGCTAGATCATAAACCTAATGAATTATCTGGTGGGCAGCGGCAAAGAGTTGCTATTGCAAGGGCTTTAGTAAACAAGCCGTCTATTATTTTGGCAGATGAACCTACTGGTAATTTGGATACCAAAACATCCGTTGAGATTATGGATATTTTCGGTAAAATTCATGCAGGTGGCAATACTGTTATTTTAGTAACACACGAGGAGGATATTGCATTACATGCCCATAGGGTTGTTAGATTACGAGATGGCTTGTTAGATAGTGACGAGTTGAACGAAACACCCATTATCCCGCAAAGAGCTACTGCTTGACACTATGGTTTTCAACACTCCTTGTATTTTTCAACAATTTTACATTAACATTTGTTAATTAAAATTTCTTAGTTAGGTTTGCGACAAAATTTTAAACCTATGAAAAAGTTATTTTTTTTAGTTGCACTACTCCTATTTGTAATCGGTAGTGATGTTACAGCTCAAATTGGTAAGGGTAGCATATTGGTTTCTGGTGGAATCAGATATATTCCTGTTTTTACCTCCGAAAAGGTGCCTTACCTAATTGAAAACTCTACAGATCAAGGAGAATACCAAATAAAATCAAGAGTAAGTGCTTCTTCTTTTGGTGTTTCTGGCGGATATGCTTTGTCAAAAAATCTTGTTGTTGGTATGTCATATTCAGCTCTTCGTTCGGCAGATGTAATTAAGTATGAAGATGTTTCTGATGGAGTTGGCATTTCTCAAGGCAAGGATAAGGATGTCGATGTTCTTAGATATGTCGGACCTTATGCACAATACTATTTGTATCTAGGTAAAAAAGAGAATTTTGCAATTTCATTAACTGCCTTGTTAACTTTTATAAATGGCAAAAGCAAAACTATTGACGCTGATTATATTGACTTTGCTGGTGAAACAGAGGCTGGAGAGACAACAATAAACTCAAAAACTCGTGGCTTATTTGCAGGTTTTGCACCTGGTTTATCGTTTTTCTTAAATGATAGAGTAATTATTCAAACTAGCTTTGGAAGTGTTGGATTTGAGAGGCAGCGTGTTAAGATTGATCCAGATGGCGATGATGCAGAATGGAGTGACCCTTTAAATATTAGTGTGGTTGATTTTAGCTTAACAGATTTTAATCTTTCAAGCATGACTTTCGGTCTTACAATTCTTTTTGGAGGCGATAACTAAGGTCATACTCACTATTTACTAAGCCTGGTTTACCTTAGCGGTTAACCAGGTTTTTTTATTTATGAAAATTTACACCAAAACGGGCGACGACGGCACAACAATGCTTTTTGGCGGAGGGCGCGTATCAAAAAACCACATTCGTATCGAGGCTTATGGTACTGTTGACGAGCTTAATTCTTATATCGGGTTAATTAGGGATGCCGATTTAAAAAACGACGATAAGGCTACTTTAAAACGCATACAAGTGCAGTTGTTTAATATTGGGGCTGTTTTGGCTACAAATCCTGAAAAGAAAAATGCGAAACCACCTGAGTTTAAAGCTAGCGAAATTGAGTTTTTAGAGAAAGAAATTGACCGCTTGAACGGAGGATTACCAGAGTTGAAATACTTTATTTTGCCAGGCGGCCATACAACCGCTTCGCATTGCCATATTGCACGTTGCGTATGCCGCCGTGCCGAAAGGCGAGTAATGGCACTACATGAAATTAAACCTTTAAACAAGGATGTTATCATGTATTTAAACCGATTGTCGGATTACTTGTTTGTATTGGCACGACATTTAGTTTATTGTTTAAATGGAGAAGAGATAAAATGGATGCCAGAATAGAGCCAAAATGCAACAAAGCAGCATTGTTTGCGTTTAGGCAGTTATTAGTTTTTGAAATTTATTTTAATCCTGTTAAAAAGCTATTTGGAATAGTGAAAGATAATTTTATTTTTGCGCAAAATTTAGGCATATGTATTGGACGTTGGAATTAGCTTCGCATTTAGAGGATGCACCTTGGCCAGCTACCAAAGATGAATTGGTAGATTATGCCATACGATCTGGGGCTCCTATTGAGGTTGTGGAGAATTTGCAACAGCTTGAGGATGAACCAGGTGAGTACTTTGATAATATTGAAGATGTGTGGCCGGATTACCCCTCAAAGGAAGATTTCTTTTTCCACGAGGATGAATATTAACGGCTATAATTACTGCGCTTTTAAATAATGCGCTGCAATTAGCAAATCAATTTTAGTGGTGATTTTAAGATTTGAAGTTTCACCTTCCATAGTTGTTATTGGGTGATTTAATGCTTCAACTACACTTGCAGAATCGGTAAAAGTTGAGTTGAAATTTTGTTGGTAGGCTTTGTTTAGTAAGCTTGTATTGTAAAATTGTGGTGTTTGTACCAAGCAATAATGATTACGGTTTAATGCTACTGTATTGTTGTCCTTTATTTGGCGTATTGAATCTTTTAATGGAATGACTGGAATAAGGGCTTGCTGCTTTTGTGCTAATTCAAATCCTTTTGTTATTAATTGAAGGCTTAGGCATGGGCGTACAGCATCGTGTACGGCTGTTATTCCATTATTATTATCAAGTGCATTTATACCGTTTTGCACAGAGTGGAAACGGGTTTCACCCCCCTTTATAAGTAGGATGTTTTTATTATTGAGTTGGTGTTCTGCAAGTAAACTTTGGCAATAATCGTAAAAATTAGGGTTGATGACAACGCAAATTTTAATTTTATCGTTAAAGTTTAAAAACTGCTGTATTGTGTAAATAATGATGGGAACATCATTAATTGTAAGGAATTGTTTAGGTAGTTTGCTTTGCATGCGTGTGCCACTACCGCCTGCTACAATTATTACTTGTTTGTTTGCTGCCTCCATTTACCTAGCAAAGAAAACTGATTTTTGGGAATGGTGGTGATATAACAAATGTTATTATAAACAACAATATTTTACTTTAAATTTAGGTTTTAACAACATTAATAAAAATTATTATGAAATCTATACTCCTTTTAGTTTTTGCTTTTCCTGCAATTGTTTATAGTCAAATTTTGTTTGAAGAAAATTTTGAGGCTAGCAGTGATTTTCAAACTTATGCTGACCAGGGTTGGCAAAATGTTGATAGAGACCAGAGGGGTTTTGCTTCTACATCAATTTACTCATGGGGCGGCACCGAATGGGGCGTATCTCCATGGGGGGTGATTGAAGGGAATGGGTTTAGTTCATTTATTCCTAATAATCTTAATGAGGGGGTAAATTCAATGATTTCAGGTTCGTGGTTTGCTGGGCAGAGTTGTTGTGCTGATGATTGGTTAATTACACCAGGCATTGATTTACCAGAAAACAATCAAGTTGAGTTTGAATATAAGTGGCGTTCAGCACAGCCAGATTGGCCTGAGGCACATGAAGTATATATTCATACAACTAACTCAATTGATGAGGCTGTGACTGACGGAATGTTACTTTATTCGACTTGCGAAGGCTGTTTTAATAATCCTTTTAACGTGGCTGATTTTTGTGAAGTTACAGCCTGTAACTGTATTGGGCTTTTTGATACGACAACGGAAGAGGATTTTGCCCAAGCCGCTACATTAGGAATTGAGCTTGATACGGAATGTCCAACTAATCTTTTATCTAATTGGCAAACTAATAAGTTGGATTTGAGTGTTTATGCGGGTTCAACTGTTTACTTGTTTTTTCATAATGGAACACATGACCAAAGTGCAATTTTAATAGATGACATAGTTATTGAAGCGGATACATGTATTTTTATTGAAGCTGATTTGGACTCGGATAATGATGGAATTTCAGATTGTGATGAAAATGAAAATATGACCAATCCTTTTAATGAAGATACTGATGAGGATGGTTTAAATGACTTTGAAGAATATCTTTTAGGTACAAACCCAAACGATGTTGATAGTGATGGGGATGGTGTTTCGGATTTTGATGAGTTTTGGAATGGGTCGGACCCATTAGTTGCGACATCTTTAAAAGATTTAAACTCCAATTATTTAAGGCTTGTAACACAGGTTGTTTCTGGTGAGTTGATTTTTAGTGTAGCAAATTCGGGGAATTTAGTTGGTGTTGTTGAGATTTATAACTCGCAAGGAGCAATTTTGAAGACGGTAAAAGTAAATGATATATCAACAAAACAAAGTTTAAACATTGGGCATTTAGCTAATGGATTATACATGGTTAATGTTAAATTACAAGGCAATGTTTTAACGGGTAAGTTTATTAAACAAACTTTATAGATACGAGTTGAGGTTAATAATAAAAAGCCGCCCATTACTGAGCGGCTCGTCAAACTAAATTATGAAAAAAACTACTTTATACCCTAATATTAAAATGGTATTTGAGTATTAGAATCCGTTGGGGTGGTAATGTGTTGTTTACAAAAGGTGGGTTTTTCCATTTTTAAATATTGTCAAATCGTTTCATCTCTGTTTTTAGTTGTTGGGCGTTAACGGGTTTAAAAACTAAATTGGTTTCAGTTGTATTTGAAATGCTTGTTTGTTTAGTAGCTAAGTGGTATTGGTTATTTTCGTATTTAAGGGCAACAATGGTTACTTTATGCCCAATAGGTGTGTTAGGAAAAGAAAACTGTTGATTAACTGAACGCCCAGCTAAAACAGATTTTATGTCGTTAAATATTATTTTAACATCAATGTTCTTTGTTGTTTGTCCATCAACAAAGTAGTTAGTTAATGGTATGTTTTCTCTTAAAAATCTATCGCAATTAATCCAACCCAATTTGGACGAACTTAGCAAATAGTTGCTCACGACATCCATTTTTGCATTGGATATGTCGTTCTGTTCAATTTGCTTTTCAATATCTTCTGACAAAAACTTGCGGTAAGTTGGTAAGTTGTCTTTTCTTTTAATCCCGTCATCTAATCTAAACACTAAAGGTAAAATTGTTTGTTCTGCAACAACAATGTTTCCTCTTTTTGCAGGAATCCAGTTGGGCATACTTTCAATTACTCTTATCAATTCGTTTTTTATAGAAGGCGGAACCCCATATGCAATTTCAATATTTTCAATGGCTCCTGTTGTTGTTACTGTAAAGCGTGTATAAACGCTACCTTCAAAACCTGCTTCTTTCGCTTCAGTTGGATACTTTATGTTTGCTATATATTCTTGTAGTTTTGCGTAGCCCCCAGGAAATTCGGGAAATAAAATTGGGGTGTCAAATACTTCAATTTCTTCACTTTCACTAGGAAAATCATCATTTAGCTGCCAATCAATATTATCATCTTGCCAAGTTCCTCTAAAAAGCTGCATTCCTTTTTTAAAGTTGTTTGTTGGGAAACTTAGTTCAATATTTTTACCGTGTTTTAACTGGCATTTTTCACTACCTGAATAAGCTTCAATGTGTAGCATGCCACCTGTTTCAAGTAATTTACCATTACTTGCAGTGCTTAAATTAGCCAACAAAATATCGGAGGTTTTGTAAAACTCTTTTACTTTAAGTTGCACATTACCAGTAACTTCTTTTCCGCTTTCAGTTATAAATAGGTTGGGTTTAATGGTAATTTTAGTACCCTCGGCACAAGTAATAATCGTATCCTTAGTGGTGTTAAGGGTAAATGTTTGGGCAGGCTTTTCAAACTGTTTGTAAAAGTTAGAGAACCCTTTAAATGTTTCAATTGCTTTTTTCTTGTTTGCTGCCCTTTTCTTTTTAGGTGTGGTATTTTTTTCTTCTTTTTTTGGCTTTGTTTCGGTTTTATCGGTTAATTCATTGTTTGGGGTTTCTTTTTCGGGCATGGGCTTTTCAATAGCTTTTGTTTCTATTCGGTTGTTATCCAAGGCAGTTTTTTGGCTATTTGTAGATGGCGTGGTGCAAGCGTTTATAGTTAAAACACTTATTAAAAGCATTATCTTTTTCATGGGGTTTGATTTTTTAACTGAACGATTTGCGAAACTTATATATTGCAATTGGGCTGTTTACTTAAAATAGGTGGTTTTAATGCGATAAAAAGGGATAAGGCTCGTATTTTAGCTTTCCACTTTAAATGCAGCTTTTTTGGAGTTAGTATCATTAAAAATTAAGGGTTTTAAAAGTTTTGCGGATCAAACCGAGGTTTTTTTTAACGAAGACATTACGGGTATTGTAGGACCTAATGGTTGTGGTAAATCAAATGTGGTTGATGCTATGCGTTGGGTGTTGGGCGAGCAGCGCACCAAAAACTTGCGTTCGGAGAAAATGGATAACCTTATTTTTAATGGCTCAAAAGGGCGTAACCCGTCGGGTAGGGCAGAGGTTTCGCTTACTTTTAAAAATACGCGCAATTTATTACCAACCGAGTTTAACGAAGTTACCATTAGCCGTGTGCTTTACCGTACGGGCGAAAGCGAATACAAGCTGAATGGCGTTAATTGCCGACTGAAAGATATACAGTCTTTATTTATGGATACGGGGGTTAGTAATGACTCCTACGCCATTATTGAGTTGGCGATGATTAACGAGATTTTGGCAGATAAGGATAATGTAAGGCGTAAGTTGATTGAGCAGGCTGCTGGTGTGTCGAAATTTAAGCAACGAAGGCGTGAAACTTCTAATAAATTAAATGCTACGCAAACGGATTTAGATAGGTTGGAGGATGTAATGGCTGAAATTGAAAGCAATTTAAAAAGCCTTGAAAAGCAAGCAAAACGTACACAAAAATTAAAGCGTGTAAAACAACAGTATAGGGATTATAGTATTGAAAATGGCCGTAGGCAATCAGCAACTATTAAAGAGCGTATAAATGAAACCGATGCTAAGATTTTGCAGGCGGATGATGCGATTCTTGGATTTAACACCGAAATAACTCAATTAGAGGCGAGTATTAGTTCAGATAAAAAACAAATTGTTGAATGGGAACAAAAATTAGCAGCTAAACAAGCTGAGGTAAATGGTTTGCAGGAAGTTATTAGGGATTTAGAAAGCGAAAAGTCGTTAATTGAAGAGAAGTTGCGTTTTACATCATCAAGCATTGCGAATAATAGTGCTTTACTAACTAATAATGATGGCTTAAAACTTGAATTGGGTAGTAAAATTGAAAGCCTACAAGCCACTAAACTTGATACTACAACAAAAGTTGAACGTTTAAAAGACAATTTATCTACACTTGAAGAGGGTTTAAGTAAAATAAAGTTAGCGCATGAGCCTTTACAAACAAGTTGGAATGAGAAAAACGAGGCTTTACAACAACATACTAATACTTTAACGGAGTTAGAGAAGCGACAAGCGGTACTTAAATCTCAATTAGAAACCTACCAAAGCCAATTGAGTGGTTTTGATACGCAGTTAGAAAAGTATGAACAAGAATTACATGAAATTAAGGAAATACGAAAAAATATAGCTAGTGAACATGCGTTGGTTGAAAATAAATTAAATGAAACACTTAAAAAACAAAGTTTACTTGGCTATAAAATTGAAGCTGCACAAGAGCAGTTAACAGAAATAAAAAATAAAGAAAACACTAAATTAAGGGAAGTAGATGCTTTAAAAAATGAATATGGTTTGTTAAAGCGTTTTGTTGAAAATATGGAGGGCTACCCTAACTCAATTAAATATTTGTTTGAGGAGAAAGGCTGGTGCAAATCAAAGCCAGTATTATTGTCGGATGTAATAAATAGTAAGCCTAAGTATAAGCCAGCAATTGAGCATTTATTGTCGAACTATTTAAATTGTATTATTGTAAAAACAGAGGCTGAAGCTTTAAATGGGATAAAGCTTTTAAAACAGAATGGCAAGGGACGTGCAGCCTTTTTAATTTTAGATAAAGCTGTAAAAGTGGCAGCTAAAGATTTGTTGCCGCTACATGAAAAAATTGAAACTGATACTAAATTTAGGGCTTTAATTAATGCTTTGCTACGTGTTGGTAGTTATGGTATGACAAATGAAATGGAGGAGGATGGATCAGTTATTTATGGCGATTTTTGGGCAAGTGGTGGTTCAGTTGATGCTGGTTCGGGTAAGCGTTTGGGTAGTTTAATTGAAATGGAAAAGCTTGAGACAAGCATTGAGGATTTGTTAAACAAGTTAGAAGAAATTGCCGAAACAAAACATGCAAATGAGCAAGTAATTGAAAGCCTTAAAGCCGAATTAACAGCTTTGGATGTTGAGGATTTTAATAGTACAATTAAACGTTTAGAAATTGAATTGGCTCAAAAAGATGCTAGAATAAATACTTTAGAAAATTTAAGTAAAAATATACATAGTTCTAAAGAAAGAATTGTGGGAGAAATTGAAGGCTTAACTAAAAATTTAAATTTAAGCTATGATGAGGTAGCACAACTTAGTGAAGTAATTACTAAATTACGTAATGAAATAGTTAAGCTTGATGAAGAGCTTCGAGTTTCGCAATCGGCTATAAGTAGGCAATCGCAGGCGTTTAATGAGCATAATATTGAGTTTTACCAATTGCAAAATCATTTAAATTCCTTGCAACAACAGCTTGGATTTAATAGTTTACGATTAAAGGAGTTGGTGGAGCAGACATCAAAAAGTAAAGATGAATTGGTGCAAAGTAAAGGGCTTTCGGATGGATATAAGGCGAAGATTAGCGAAGCTGAGGGGAAATTGAAATCTGAGTATGCAAGAATTGAAATTGAAAAAACTGCTTTAACAAAATTAGAGGAGCATTTTTTTGAGAAACGACAAGTATCTGTTGAGAATGAAAATAAGGTAAGGGGTATAAATCAATCATTAAATAGCATAAATTTTAAGCGACAAAGCTTAGTTGAAGTAAAGAGAAATGAGGGTGCTGATTTAAGGGCTTTATTGGATAGATTAAGTATTGAGTTTAATGTAAAGGATAAGGAACTAGAGCTGTTAAATGATGATTTTGAAAAGTTAACAAATGGCGAGGTTTTAGCAAAGCAAGAGCGTTTGCAAAAACAGATTGCAAACTACGGAGAGGTTAACCCGCTGGCTGAAGAGGCTTATAATGAAATGAAGGAGCGGTTTGATTTTATGACCGAGCAGCGTGATGATTTGATTGATGCACGTACATCGTTAGAAGAGACAATGCAGGAGATTGAAAGCAATGCAACAAAACGATTTTTAGAGACTTTTGATCAGGTTAAAGAGAATTTTTCAACTGTATTTAAACAGCTTTTTGAGGAAGAAGATGAATGTGCGCTTGAGTTAACTAAACCATTATTGCCATTGGAATCGGGTATTGAGATTATTGCTAAGCCAAAGGGCAAAAAACCTTCAACAGTAAATCAATTGTCGGGCGGAGAAAAGTCGTTAACGGCTATATCTTTAATATTTTCATTGTACCTAATTAAGCCTGCGCCATTTTGTATTTTAGATGAGGTTGATGCGCCGCTTGATGATGCTAATGTGGTTAAGTTTAACAAAATGATTAAGCGTTTTTCAAGCGATTCGCAATTTATAGTTGTAACGCATAATAAAGGAACAATGGCATCAGTTGATGTTATTTATGGGGTAACAATGCGGAATAATATTTCAACTGTTGTACCAGTTGATTTTAGAGCATTGGCTTTACCAAATGCTTAATAATGTAGTGTTTAGCTTATGCCTTATTATTTAACTTTTCTATTAATATTTATAGTAAATGGTTTAGCTGCTCAAGTTGAGTTACCAGAAGGTGTTAGTACTGAAGAGCGTGTTTATGTTGATGAAATTGCTAGTGTTCAGCTGTTTTTAAATTACAAGCAAACCAATTATCCTTTTATTGATTTATATGATGCACAGAGTTTTTTGCAAGTTCGTTTTGATGATTTGAACGGAGGAGTAAGGGATTATACTTTTCAAATTGTGCATTGTAATAGCGACTGGAGCATAAGTGATTTAGACACTTTTGAGTATATAGAGGGCTTTTATGAGGATGATTTTTATGATTTTAATAGGGCTAATGGTACAATGGAATCATATACTACTTATAGCTTGCAGTTACCTAATAACTCAACTGAATTTAAAGTATCAGGTAATTACTTAATTTATGTTTTTGCAGATGGTGATGAAGAGCAAGCCGTTTTTACTAAACGTTTTGTTGTTTATGAAAATTTAGTTGATCTTAATACAAAAAGTTTACGCCCTAATTTAAATAGATACTTTAATACGCATCAACAATTAAGTTTTGATTTTAAGTATGATAACTTGAATTTTACTATTGACCCGATGAATGATTTTAGTGTGAGTATATTGCAGAATGGTAGGTGGGACAATTCAATTATTGGCTTGCCTCCTTTTTCATATAGGCCAGATAGGATTTTGTATAATTATAGTGATAAAACACTGTTTGAGGCGGGTAGAGAGTTTAGATATTTTGATTTAAGAAGTTTGGAATTTAAGGGGGATAGGGTTGCTAAAATTTATCCTTACAATGGCTTTATGCAAGCTGAACTTGAAATAGATTATCCTAGATTTAAGGAAACGACACCCATTTGGAAGGATTTTAATGGTGGCTACGAAATTGATACTGATGCTAGGGGCTTTATAGTTGATGATGCGGAGTATGTAAATGTTAACTTTAAACTTAACATGCCTGAAAAAATCAAAGAAGGGACCGTTTATTTATTTGGTGGCTTAACCAATTGGGCTGTTGATAAACGTTATAAATTGACATTTAGCGAGAAAACTAGTAACTATGAAGCAACCATTTATTTAAAACAGGGTATCTATAATTATCAATATATAATTGTTGACAATGATGGACAAAAGTTGCAAAGTGAATATGTTGAAGGCAATTTTTGGAGGACTGAAAACGATTATATTATTTTGGTGTATTATCAGCCTTTTGGTAAAAGATATGATAGGATTATTGGCGCAGCATTGGTAAACTCGCTACGCTAAATTAGTTTAACATTAAAACCAAGTGTTATGGGGCAGGAAGTAAAAAGTGGTAAAATTTTAATTGCGGAGCCTTTTATGGGCGATCCGAATTTTGCACGGTCGGTAGTGTTGTTATGCGAACACCATAAAGAGGGCTCGTTTGGGTTGATTTTGAATAAGCCAATTGAAGCTAGTTTAGTGGATGTTATGCCTGATATTGAAACTTTTACGGCTCCGTTGTATTATGGCGGTCCGTGCGATAGAGATACGTTACACTATATTCATCAGTATCCTGAAATTGAGAATACAATTGAAGTGTGCCCAAATTTGTTTTGGGGGGGCGATTTTGAACAGTTAAAACGACATATAAATTTGGGCTTGATTGACTATAACAGTATAAGGTTTTTTATAGGGTATAGCGGCTGGAGTGCGGGGCAATTAGATGGCGAATTAAGCCGTAAGGATTGGATAATAAACAACCCTTTAGCTGCTAGTACTATGTTAAATGGTAGTCCTGAAGTGTTATGGAAACAGGTGCTTGAAAATATGGGCGGGGCCTACAAAATCATGTCGAATTACCCAGTTGACCCCCGATTAAATTGATATTTGTGGAAAACAAATGGGCTTTGTTGAATTTATGCACCTGATTTTAATGGTTAAGTGAAATATGATTTGCAGTTTTACCGCAAACAAATTTACTTTAAATGAAAAAGTTTAGTGTATTACTGGCAATAGTAGTATTTGCTTTCGGTACAAATGTTATGGCACAAGAGCATACGCTTAGCCCAAATAGCGGGGTATTGCATGCTGGTGTTGCTTTTGGTGGGTATTCGTATTCAAATGCTTCGTCGTTACCTGCTATAAATATATCGTACGATAGGTTGTTAGGGCAGGGTACTGGACCAGGTTTTTTGAGTGTTGGTGCTGTTGTAGGGTACAAAAGTGCAAGGCGTAAATACGAGGCTGGTGGTCAAAATTATAAGGATAAATGGTCGAATTTATTAGTTGGTGCAAGGGTGTTGTATCATTTGGATGTTGTAAACAGGAATAAATTCAATGTATATTTCGGCTCAATTGTTGGCGTAAGAATTTTTAGCTATGATTATGGTGGTGGCGGATTTGATATTAGCCGCAATAGTGTTTCGGCATTAGTTGGTGGTGTTGCAGGTGCTCAATATTTTTTTACAAACCGCATTGGTGCTTTTGCTGAGGTTGGATATGGTATTGGATTTTTTAATTTGGGTGCTTCGATTAAATTGTAAAATAAAAATTTAGTTAATATTATTGAAGGCTGCTTTATGCAGCCTTTTTTATTGCCGCATTGCAACTACAGGATCGAGCCGAGAGGCGATAAAGGCTGGAATAAGCCCTGCAATTAAGCCTACTACAATTGAAATACCTAAGCCGATAATAACATTTGAGTTGCTTAAAATAAGCGGGAAGTAACCCCAAACGGAATTGCCTATTGCCAATAATGCTAGTACTGCTAAAATGCCAACAAGTCCGCCAATTATAGTAAGTATAACGGATTCGGTTAAAAACTCGAGCATTATGTAGGTTCCTTTTGCGCCTAATGATTTTTTTATTCCTATTAGTTTGGTTCTTTCTTTAACGGAAACAAACATGATGTTGGCAATACCAAATATGCCAACTAGTATTGAGAAGCCACCAATAATCCACCCAGCTAGGGTAACAATACCAAAAAAAGTATCAAGGTATTGGGTTAGTATGCTCATTCGGTTTAGCTCAAAGTTTGATTCTTCGCGGGGTGCAATTTTACGAGCGGCTCGGATAATGCCAGTTAATTCATCTTCAAGTAGCTCAAGCGGAACGCCATCTTTAGCTTTTACGGCCACTAAGGGTTCGTATTGGCGTTGATTAACATCAATGTATTTACGCATGTAATGGAAGGGAACAATTATCATTTGGTCGTTGCCTTCGCCTAAAAGGCTTTCGCCTTCTTTTTCGAGTACGCCAATTACTTGCACATACATGCCTTTTAATTTTATTTGCTTACCAATAGGGTTGGTTTTATTAAAAAGCTGTTCGGCGGTTTCGGCACCAAGTAGGGCAATGTTTTTACCTGCGTAGGTTTCTTCATTGGTAAAATAGCGTCCTTTTTCAATTTTAATATCAAAAATTTCTTTAAAATCGAAGGTGGCGGCAACGGCGGTAACGTTTTCAACCCTTGCGTTTTTATAAACTAGGGTGTTTTGCCCTAGGTAAGATCGGGTTACTACTGCTTTTGCTAGTTGCGAATGTTTTTTTATGGCTTTATATTCTTTATAAGTAACCTCTGGCCGGCGGATGTATTTAAACCAATTGGATTGCATTTTACTAAAATCCCAACTTTGTTTGGTAACATAAACAACATCTTGCCCTAATTGCTGAAAAGAGTTTCGGATGTCTTTTTCAAAACTATCAATTACTGCTAAAACGGATATGATGCAGAAAATGCCTATTGAAATTCCGAGCAAAGAAAGGAAGGAACGTAGTTTGTTTGACCATAACTCATGTATGGCTAGTAGTACCCCTTCGGCAAAAATTTTTAAGAAAATAAACATATACCAAGCCTTTTATTGCTAGCGTTGAACTTTTTTACACTATTGTTAATTGAAATTGTGGGTGATTGGTTCAAAATAACGAAAACAATTGCTTTAATTTTTGGATTTTGACATAGGCAAAAGGAATGTTACTTTTGCACCCAATTTAGTTATGGCAGGAAAGAATATGAAATTGTCGCTATTTAATTTTGAAATGCCTTCAGAATTAATAGCCGAATATCCAACGGAGAGGAGAGATGAATCGCGTTTAATGGTTTTGCATAGAGATACGCAAAAAATTGAGCACCGAATGTTTAAGGATTTGTTGGATTACTTTGATGAAGGCGATGTTTTAGTAGCCAACAACACCAAAGTGTTTAGGGCACGTATGTTTGGACGAAAAGAAAAAACAGGTGCTAAAATTGAGGTGTTTTTGTTGCGCGAGCTAAATAAAGAAAATAAGCTTTGGGATGTGCTTGTTGACCCTGCTCGTAAAATTAGAGTTGGTAACAAACTTTATTTTGGCGAAAATGAAGAGGATGAGTTAGTAGCTGAAGTGGTTGACAATACTACATCGAGAGGGCGAACAATTCGGTTTTTTTGGGAAGGTACTGACGAGGAGTTTCATGCTTTGCTTGAAAGATTAGGAAATACGCCTTTGCCTAAGTATATAAAACGTGAGGCCGAACCTTTAGATGATGAGCGTTACCAAACTTTGTTTGCAAAAGAATCAGGCGCAGTTGCTGCGCCTACGGCTGGTTTGCATTTTAGCCGCGAGCTTTTAACACGTTGCGAAATTAAAGGTGTTGATATAGCTGAACTAACATTGCATGTTGGCTTAGGTACTTTTAGAACTATTGAGGTTGAGGATTTGAGTAAGCATAAAATGGATGCCGAGTATTATACGGTTAATGGTTTGGCTGCGCAAAAAGTAAACAATGCCCTTAGTAATAAACGTAAAGTTTGCGCTATTGGCACTACAAGTGTTAGAAGCTTGGAAAGCTCAGTTTCAGCAACTAAAAGATTAAAAGAAAGCTCGGGTTGGACAAATTTATTTATTTACCCACCTCATGAGTTTAATATTGCTAATTGTATGATTACCAATTTCCATTTGCCAAAAACAAGTTTGGTTATTATGGTATCTGCTTTTGCAGGTTACGATTTTGTGATGCACGCATACCAAGAAGCGATTAAGGAAAAGTATCGCTTTTTTAGCTATGGCGATGCGATGTTGATTTTATAGAATAACAGAAATTACTTGATTGAAAGGCCTTGCTATTTAGCAGGGCTTTTTGTTGTATTTACGTTTGTACATTTTAATTACAAATACGCCGATAATGGTTGGGCTTATCCAAGGGATAATTTCAAAATAACCAGTAAACAAATTTTGAAAAAAATAACGACCGCCAAAGGCAAAAAATGCAGTATATGCCGCAATGCCACTAATAACCATTGCGCTTAAATGCTCATACAGCCAATTGACTTTTTGTGGTGGTTTTTTAATTTTTTGATAAATATCTGGGATTGCGCTAAGCCCTAAAAAACCAAAAATAATCATAAGGATACCAAAGGCATTTTCGGTTAATGAAAAGCCGTAGGCGATGAGTAATGCACCGCTTATTGCCAAAGTAATTTGAAGCGTTAAATAAACTGTTCGGTAATTTTTAGTTAATCCCTTTTTGAGATTTAGGATGGTAATTCCATTCCAAAGTGGGTTGGAAGTGGCGATGGTTAAAAAGCCGAGTAGGGCAGCGGCTTCGTAGTATCCTTTAAAAATGTTTTTTATGGATAAAATGCCTGCGGTGATAACAACAACCCACATAAAGTAAACATAAAGCTTACCAATTTTTCGGTGGAGGTTTCCGCCTTTTTTTGTGAAAATAGGTAGCCAAAAAAGCACTAAACTGCCAAAGCCTGCACCAATGTGAAGTAGAAGTAAGATTTTAATAAAAATTGCCATTGCTCGTTTTTTTGTCAAACATAAATGGCTATATAACTAAAGTTGAATTTTAGTGATGAGTGTAAAGCTAATGGGCTAAATATCAATTAAGTGGGACGAATGACAAGCTGTAAGGGATACTTGTTAAGCGGTTTTTGTTGTAATGCTTTTTAAGGCTTCAATATATTTTCGTGAAACTGGAATGATGGTTTGGTTAGAAAGTTTTGTTAACTGAAGTTTTAAGCCTTGGGCATTTCCTTCAATATTTATAATGTGCATTGTGTTAACTAAAAATGAGCGATGGCAGCGAATTATTGAAGTATCGGCTAGTTGTTGCTGTAAATTACTAAGTGTGTTGCGCAAAGTTTGTTGTTGTAATTGAGCATTATCATCTAAGTAATGTACTTGAACATAATTTTGCATTGACTCAATAAACAAGATTTGCTTAGTGTTTATGGTTAAGCTTTGAGATTGGTTTTGATTTTTTAGTGTAATTGTTTGTTGATGACTTGGTTGAGGAGCCAAATTTTTTGCCAATGTTTTTGCATGTTGTTGGTTAGTTTTTAATGCTTTTAACTGAATGATAAACCCTGAAACTGTGATTGGGATGCTTCCTAATAGAATAGTATAAAATAGCATGCTTAAAAAGCTTGCCATTTGAAAACTAAAGGTTTTGAAATAAAGCATTAATAAAATGTAATTACCAATGGCAATGGTTAGTAAAAGCCCGAGGCAATAGATAATCCATTTTTTAAGTGTCCATTGTGGAATATCCTTTTGGAGGTTGAGGATGTATTGGCAAAAGCTTTCGTAAAGAAGTGATGCGATGAAAGTGTTTAAGCCGAAATAAAAACTGAAAATTAGCTTGTTGCCTTGGTATTTGCTTAACTGAAAGGGTTGAAAAATGTAAAGAAAAAGTATGATGAAAATACTTACGGCAGCAATACGCAGGCTGCTTTGTGGGAGTTTACTATAATCAGGGAAAGGTTGGTTTAATTGGGTTAATAGGTTGCGCATATTAACCATTAAAGGAAAATAAAAGCGCGGGATTTTTAAAACTTGTTTTAAATTTTATTACAAACTATCTTTAAATGAAATGATTTTGTTTTTCATTTCTTCGAGTTTACGAATGGCTTGCATGCGGTTAATACTATCGCTTTTGTGTTTTTGTAAATGATTGCGTGCCCCATCAACGGTGTAGCCTTTTTCTTTAACCAATTCGTGTATTACCCTTATTAAATCAATGTCTTTATCTGTAAAAAGCCTATCGCCTTTACGATTTTTACGGGGTTTAAGGGTTGGGAACTCACCTTCCCAATAACGAATTGTTGAAGCATTTATACTTAACATCTCAGAAACTTCGCCAATTGAGTAGTAAAGTTTCTTTATTTCTTTTTCTTTATAGGGCATACGGTGGATTATATTTCTATTAATTATTTTTAGGCTCTAAATTTTATGCCAAAAACCAACAATTAGCATTGATGAATAAAGGGAAAAAATATGTTTTTTTAATTGCATTGACTTGCTTTTCAATGATTTGTGGTTATTCTCAAACCGAAATATCGGGTATTGTTAAGGAAAAGTCAACTAATGAGCCACTTGCTTTTGCAAATATTGTTGTTAAAAACACAACAATTGGAACGCAAACTGACTTGGATGGCAAATTTTTATTGAAAGTTCCTAGTGAAGTTATACGTCCATTTATTATAGAATGTTCGTATTTAGGCTTTGCAAATTTTGAAATGAAAATTACCGAAGCCAAAAACGATGTTAAAATTAATATGGCCGAAGATGCGGGTATTAATTTAACCGAAGTTGAAGTTAAGGAAAGCCGTGTAACTGAAAAACAAAAAGAATCGGCATTAACGGTTGAATCATTAGATATAATCGCGATTAAAGAAACACCAGCGGCTAACTTTTATGATGGTTTAGGGGCTTTAAAAGGGGTTGATTTAACAAGTGCTAGTTTAGGTTTTAAAATTATTAATACCCGTGGTTTTAACAGCACTAACCCTGTACGATCATTACAGTTAATTGATGGGGTTGATAACCAAGCACCGGGGCTTAATTTTTCGTTAGGTAATTTTTTGGGCGCATCTGAATTAGATATTCAACGTGTTGATATTATTGCTGGTGCAAGTGGTGCTATTTATGGTCCCAATGCCTTTAATGGTGTTATTAGCATGCAAACTAAAAACCCTTTTTACCATGAGGGCTTGAGTATTATGCTAAAAGGTGGCGAGCGTAATTTGTTTGAAGGGGCAATACGTTATGCCCAAGTTTATGGGAAAAATAAAAAGTTTGCTATTAAGTTAAATGCGGCTGGTTTTAGGGCTGATGATTGGGAAAGCGAAAATTATAATGAAGCGTATAATGAAAACGAAGAAAGATTAATTGGCACAAATAACCCTGGCTTGTATGATGCTGTAAATGTTTATGGCGATGAGGATTTTTACATTTTTGATTCGGGGAATTTTGATAAAAGATTATACCCAGGCTTGGGTACATTCTACAAAACAGGATACCAAGAAAGAGATTTGGTGGATTATAACTCGTGGAATTTAAAGTTAGCCCCAAGCTTGCATTATAAAATTACAGATAAAACAGAAGCTGTTGTAGGTTACAGCTTTGCAACGGGTACAACTGTTTATCAAGGAGACAATAAGTATAGTTTAAAAAACATTCGTTTTCACCAATTAAAAGCAGAGGTAAAACAAAAGGATAAGTTTTTTGTAAGAGCTTTTCATACCCGTGAAAATGATGGCGATAGCTACGATGCTGTTTTTACCGCTTTGCTTTTGCAAGATGCTGCTAAAAAACCAGGCTTAACGGATAAATGGAGTAATAGCTATTGGAATTATTACAATGGCAATGTTGTAGATAAGGTGAAGGGTTTACCTGGTTTTCCGGTATTAAGCGATTTTGTTGGCAATATTGATGGCTATATTGCAGCGCAAGAATTGATTTTAAACGAGTTTCAAGACTCATTAGCACTATGGCATAACCAAGCAAGGGATTATGCTAATAATAATACTGGTATTGATGAATTACCTTACTTTGAACCTGGTACGGCTGAGTTTGATTCAGTATTTAACCAAATAGTTAGCGGTACAACCTTTACGGAGCAGGGCTCTGGTTTTGAGGATAAATCATCGTTAACTCATTTACAGGGGCAATATACTTTTACGCCAGAATCAGAATGGGTAAATAAATGGACGGTTGGTGCAAGCGGTCGTTTATACACGCCAAAATCAAACGGAACTATTTTTAGCGATACTACAGGTACGGCATTAACCAATTGGGAGGCAGGTTTATACACTTCGGTTGAAAAACGATTTGTTGATGATAACTTGATATTGACATTTACTGGGCGGTTAGATAAAAATGAGAATTTTCCGATATTGGTTTCGCCAGCGGCGTCAATTGTTTATAAAATTGATAAAAATAATACGGTAAGAACTAGTTTTTCATCTGCTATTAGAAACCCTACTTTGCAAGATCAGTATTTGTACTACAATGTTGGCCGTGCCATATTAATTGGTAATTTGGGGGGCAGAAATGATTTAGTTACGGTTGATTCGTATTTTGATTATTTAAGTATTGATTTGGATGAAAACCGCCTTGATTATTTTGATGTAGCCCCAATTGTTCCTGAAAAAGTAAAATCGTTGGAGTTTGGTTACAAAGGCTCGCTATTTGATAATAGTGTGTTTGTTGATGCTAGCTACTATTATAGTTGGTATAGAGATTTTATAGGCTATCAAATAGGTATTGATTTGGATGAAAGTGTTTTGGAAGACTCAACAGTACAAGTTGTTGCCATACCAGTTGATAAGGTTTATCGAGTATCGGCAAATGCAAGTGAAAGGGTTACAACGCAGGGTTTTAGTATTGGTATGAATTATTATTTTGCCAATTACTATGCACTTAACGCTAATTATAGTTGGAATAGGTTAAACACTGATGCCAATGACCCAATTATCCCTGCATTTAATACACCTGAGCATAAGTTTAATATTGGTGTTTCGGGCAGAAACATCCGTTGGGAAATAGGCAATATTACCTTAAAAAATTGGGGTTTTAATTTTAACTACAAATGGGTGCAAGGCTTTTTATTTGAAGGTTCGCCGCAGTTTACGGGTTTTGTGCCAACTTATAGTATGTTAGATGTTCAACTGAATTGGAAAGTACCAAAAATTTATTCTACTTTTAAAATTGGAGCATCGAATGTGTTAAACCAAAAAAGTTTTCAAACCTATGGGGGACCTAGGGTAGGGCGTTTGGCTTATGCCAGTATTTTGTTTGAATTTGATAAATTTTAACCATAAAATATTAATTGTATGAAGCAAATTTTTACATTTTTAGTTGTTTTTTTAATGAGTGCCAGCCTTTTTGCGCAGGATAGGTATCTTGATGAAATTTTTACGGAAGTTGAGGTAACTGAGGACGTTGTTTATGGGCAAAACTGGGATTATTATGAAAATTTTCCTGAGTTAACGGCTGACATTTACACACCCGTTGGAGATACTGAAACGGAGCGTCCGTTAATAATTGTGATGCACGCAGGTAGTTTTTTACCAATTTCAATTTTACCATTTGGTAATAATAGAGACCCGCATTTGGTTGAAATGTGCAACCAGTGGGCAAAACGTGGTTGGACGGTTGCATCTATTAACTATCGTTTAGGCTGGAATCCTTTATCGAGCGAAGCCGAGGTTCGTTCGGGAACGATTATGCAGGCGGTTTACCGATCAATGTTAGATTTAAAAACGGCGGTTCGCTTTTTTAGAAAATCGGCGGCAGAAGGTAATCCATATAATATTGATGCCAATAAAATTGTTGGTGCTGGTACTAACTCTGGTGGATATTGCGTAGTTGCTGCAGCTACCTTAAACAAGCCTGAAGAAATTATGCTTGAAAAGTTTTTAGATGGCAATTTAGAGCCATTTATTGACACAAGTGTTTTAGGTGAGTTTGATGGATCGGGTGGTGCTGATGGTTTTAATAATTATCAGTGGGGCGAGTATAGTAGCGATATTAATATGGCATTAAACTTAGGTGGTGCAATTGGTGATATTTCGTGGATTGAAGCGGGTGAAGTACCAATTGTATCAGCACATGGTGTTATTGAGGAGTTAACGCCTTATGATACTGATATTGTAGTTGTTTCGTTAACTGGGCAGCCTGTTGTTGAGGTTAGCGGAAGCCGCGATGTAACTACTAGGCAAAACGAGTTAGGAAACCTTGATATGTTTGCTGATATTAATCCTGATGTATATACACAGGCTGCAAATGCCAATTTTGCTGTTGAAGATGGTAATGGCGAGGGTTGTTACCTTTTTAGAAATAAAGGTTTTGAACCTTGGGGCTATTACAATTGTAGCTACGGACCTGCGGTTGATGATGGCGACCCTGAAACGATGTACTGTTCAAGCAGTTTACAAAACGAATTGGTTAATGGTAGTGTTGAAACGTATATAACTAACGAGGATTTAGCTGCGCCTTATATTGATACAATTATGAATTATTTTGCCCCGCGTGCAATGATTGTTTTGGAGTTACCTGGCTTTGATGATTTAACTTCAACTACAACTTTACAAGAGGCTAATATTAATGTTTATCCAAATCCGGCAACTGATTATTTATTTATTGATAATTACGGAAGCAACCAAATTAAAAAAGTTGAAGTGTATAGTTTAGATGGTAAGTTGGTTAACGAGTTTAGTAATTTAAACGGATTAAACACATCCATTAATATAAATGATTTAAATGCGGGTATTTACTTGCTTAAACTAATTACAGAAAATGGTATTATTCATTCAAAATTTACTAAGTAAAGGTTTAAAACATTAGATGTTGTTAAAAAAAAGCTGCAATTTAATTGCGGCTTTTTTTTATATCCTATTTTAAGTTAAATAATATTAAAAGCGGCCTTGATAGTACATGCTTTTGTTAGGTATGCTTTTTAACAATTAGTTGATTTATAGTTGTGCAAATGCTTTGGCTAATGCTTGTGGCTTAGTATTTTCGCACGTTCAAAGATTTTAGAAATTAAAGTTGAATTAAAATAAACTAAACCTTTTTTTATGAAGAAACTTACTCTTTTACTTGGCTTTCTCTTTGTCTGTTGCAGTTTGAATGCCCAAAATTTATCAGACCCTCAGGAGTTTGTAAGGTGCGCATATGAAACATGGCATCAGCAAGAAATGGCTACAAATCCTAAATACGCTGAAAATGTAGCACAAACCCTAAAGCGTAGAAAGCAAATTGTTGACCAAATGACGGGTAAATATCCAGATAATGGTACAGGTTCATTAAGTGGAGCTGATTGTGCTACAAATGGTCCTGTTATTATACCAACAGCGGTGCATTACGATTTTGCAGTACCTGCTGGCGACCAAGCATGTTTAATTGCTTTGGCTGAGCAGCAAATTGCTATTATGAATGCCGATTTTAGCGGTAATAATGCTTCGGGTTGCTCAAGCGGACCTGGTGGAGATTCGGATGCTTGTATCACTTTTGTGTTAGCAAACATTAACCACCCTGCTGGTACTGGTTTAAATAATGGCGACCCTGCTGTAACTTTTAACAGTTATGGATGCCCACCAGCAAGCCCATGTAACATTGCCACTTGGAATGGTTATATGAACTTAGTTGTACAAACTGGTACAGGTGTTTTAGGTATTGCTCCTTTAAATGGTAACCCTAACGGTGCTAATAGCCCTATTGTTGAGGCTTGTGCATTTGGTGGTATGAATCCTCCTGGTTTTCCTGGTGGTTGTGCTAGTGCAGGCCCACAAAGTGGTTGTGCCCCTGGTTGGCAATATACAGGCGGTGCTACTGCAACACACGAGGTTGGTCATTACTTAGGTTTAGATCATACTTTTTGTGTTGATGATGGAAATGGACAGACAGGTTGTGCAGATAGTGACTGCGATGGCTTTACTGATACACCACCTCAAGATGGATCATACTATGGTTGCCAAAATATAGTGGGTGGTTGCCCATCGGCTAATGGTTGTGGTGATACGTTTAACAACTTTATGGATTACTTGGATGATGGTTGTATGAACTCTTTCTCTGACCAACAAACAGAGACAATGTTTGACAACGCATTTGCTGACCCTTATGTTGATCCATCAACTGTTTTTGCGGCTTGTTCGGGTATTGTTATTGATTCGCAAGGATCAACTTGTAATGGTACAACTGATTATACTTTTGCAATAACTGTTACTTTAGATAATGCAAGTACTTACACAGTAAACATTATTCAAGGTGCTGGTACAACGGTTGATGCTACTGCTGCATTATCAAATGGTACATTTACTATTACTTATACTGGTATTGCTTTGGGTACAAATTTTCAAGTTGAAATTGTTGATGATAACGATGCTACATGTGACGAAACAAGTGGCGTGCAAAACTTGACTTGTGCCCCATGTACTGATTTTACTGATGGACCATACGGAAATTTAGATACTGCTTTAGGTGCGCAACCTACTTGTGGTGTTAATTGTGGTACACCAACAACTGTAGATGCTTTTGAGGTGTTTTCAAGCGAAGCTTATAGCTTTAGTAATTTAACTGCTGGCGATACTTATACTATTGATATTTGTAGTGGCCCTAATGCAGGTAGTTGGACTCCAGATATTACAGTTGTTGATGCTAATACACCAACCGTTGTAATTGTTTCAAGTGGTGGTAACTGTTCAGTTAACTTTAACGTACCAGCAAATGGCGATTATTTAATTATTATTACTAATGCTGGCGATGGTAACTGCCCAGATGATCCGCAAGTTTTAGATAATGGTAACTTACAAGTTACACAAACTAATTGCCCAGCAGCTTGCCCGCCTTGTGATGCGGCTGCCGTTTGGGTTGATGAAACTAACACTGTAGTTGCCGACCCTACTATTATTTGCCCTGCTTTTGAAAATATACCTGCCGGGCCAGACGATATTTGTTTTGCTTTTGCACCTACTGGTACGCCTGAAGGCAGTGTTTTTGGAATTACTAGCGATGAAGGTTCATTTTTTGATTCTTCTCCTACACCAGCCCCTTCAACTTCTGTTGCAGATGGTATAGTATCTTATATATGTTTTAGCCAGGCCGAAATTGATGGTTCAGGTGGTACATCAAACATTACATTTACAACTGATGCTGGTAATGTAGTTTGTACTAATGGCTTAACTATTGATTGGAGTACGGTTGTAGGTAGTAACGATATTGCAAACAACTTTTGTAACTGTGTTTTACCTGATGGCGTTATAGCACGTACTGATACAACTGTTTGTACGGCTACTGCTACTATTGTTCCTTTTAGTGTAAGTTTAGGCGAAATACCTGCTGCTGGTGCTGCATTTTTAGATGCTGCTACACCTATTAGTTTAGACCCCGATGGTGCTGCAACTTGTACTGCTGGGCAAGGTGATTTAAGCTTTATTCCTTTAACAAATAATGGTACTGTGGGGTCAAACCTAGTAGCAACTGGTGCAGGATCAATTGACCAAGTTTGTGTTACTATACCTGTTGCAGGTACTGGTTTTAACGATTCGTACTTTATCTCATTAATATATTTTGATGGTACTAACCAGTGGAATGAGCAACTTTATTCAGGCGAAGTATTTGGTGGTGAGGATAGCCCAACTTTTGGTGGGGCTGGTTCAGCATCTGAGCAACCAATTGATATTTGTTTTGTAGCTGGTACACCAGGTTATACTGTTACTTCGGGTACAATTGCTCCTTTAGGTGGCAATGCTGCATTTGATGGTACGTTTGATGGCGATGATAGCACGGCAGGTAACTGGTTAGGTCAAGATCCTGATGTTGCTGGTAACTGGTTTTTAATGGTACAGGATGCTAACTGCCTTTTTGGCGATGGCCCTGGTACATTAGCTGACGTTCAAGTTGATTTTGATAATGGTGCTGGTGGTACTGCAACCCCTTGTACTTTTACTGAGTGGTTAGATACTGATGGTGTTACCTCATTAAGTACTAATGAAAATTTTGTATTGGATGTTAGTGCTTTTGCTGCTGGTACTTATACTTATACTGCAGTTGGTGATTGTGGTGGTAGCCAATGTACTGACGTTTTTACAATTACGGTTGCCGATGGTCCTGACCCTGGTGATATGAATGAAAGCTTCACTTTTGCAAGCCCACTTGAAATTTGCCCAACTGATACTGATTTTGATTTAAGCTCATCTGGTGCAAGTGGTTTAGCTGCTGGGCAAGATATTGCTTATGGTTACTGGGTAATTACGGATCCTTTAGGTAATACAACTATACCTGCTATTGATGTACCTGGTGCTCCGCAGTTAAGTTACTTAACTAGCGATAACAATTTTGAGGGCTACTTTACTGCTGCTGCTACAGTTGGTACAACTGCTACTTTACCAGTTGAAGCTACAGGTGCAACTTACTATATTGCACCATTGGTAATTAATACAGCAGATGGCACTTTTGATATTTGTACTGAAATTGGACAAGGTGTTTTTGTAACGCAATATGCTGCATTTAATGCTACAATTGCTTATGATGATTGTACTGCAACTTTAGATTTGAACTTGTTTGGTGGTCAACCAGAAGTTGATGCTGGTGAAAATTACTCATTAAGTGTTACAAATGATGCTGACCCAGGTACTGAGTTAGCACCTAATACAAACCCTGCTTTTGCAGATAACCCAATTGCATTAACTAATTTTGGTCCTGGTACTTATACTATTTTAATTGGCGATGGTACTGCTACAACTGAATCTGTTGCTTGTGTTGATACTTTTACTTTAACTATTGCTGTTGATTGTTTAGTGCCAACTGGTGTTGATAATTTAGCTTTTTCAGGTGGTGCTGGTATCGTTTCGTCAGTTTATGATTTTGGTGGTGGTGTTGATACATTAATTCAGTCTGCTGATGACTTTTTCTTAGCAACTGCAACTGATATTACTGCTGTTGCTGTTAACGGCTTTTTTGCTGGTGGTGCAACTGGTAATGCAATTGATTATAATGTTGAAATTTATAGTAATGTTTTAGGGCAACCTGGTGCAATGCTTTGTAACTATACTGCTTTGCCAGTGGCTGACCCTACAAATGATTCTCCTGTAATTGATTTACCTACGCCTTGTTCATTAGGCCCTGGTACTTATTGGATTTCAGTTTATGTAACACACGATCAAGCTAATGGCGACCCTCGTTGGAACTGGGCAAATAGCACAACTGATAGTGGTAATGATGCTATTTTAATTGATGTTGATGACTTTTTTGCTGCAGGTGCTACTAACTGGACTAATATTAACACGTTAACAAGCTCAACTGATTATTTTGATTTAGCTTTTGCCTTATTTAGCGCACCTACTGCTGGCGATGCTGATGCTATTGTTGGTAGTAATATTGTTTGCTGTGGCGAAACAATTAGTATTACAAACTCAAGTGCTGACTATGATTGTACAAGTACAACTTTAGCTTATGCTATTGCTACAACTAATAACCAAGCAGGCGTTATGGCTGCTATTGGAGCTGGTAATGCTTATTTTGCTAATGGAACAGATGGTTTAGACTTTACGCATGCTTGCCCTGGTTTAGCGGCTGGTACTTACTGGGTTGTACCTTTCTTATCAGATAGATTTAGCGCAACACCGCAAATTACTGGTGGATGTGAGGATTATGGTAATGGTGTACAAATTCAAGTTGTTGATGATATTGATTATGATGCTGTAATTACTTGTGGTGTTGCAGGTGGTACTTATAATGTAGTGATTAGCAATATTTCTGGAGGTACAGGTACGTTTGCTGCAAGTGATTCTGAAGGTTCATCTTTTACTGAAGCACCTGCTGGTACATTTACTGCAACAGGAATTACTATTGCTGATTTTGCAACTTATAGTACAACTGTTGCAAATACAACTAATGGACAAAATGCAGATGGTTGCCCTGTAACAACGACTGGTTTCACTGCGCCTAGCTGTGGTTGCCCATTAGATCCTACTGCTGAGGCTGGAACTGCTGCTGATATTTGTGCAGATGGTACAGTTGATTTAACTACTTTAGGTGCGTCAATTGGTGGTTCGGCTACAAGTGGTACTTGGAGTGGTGCTGGTACTTTTGATAATACAGCATTTGGTACTGGTACAAGCTACACACCAACGGCTGCTGAAATTACTGCTGGTAGTGCAACAATTACATTAACAACTGACGATCCTGACGGTGCTGGTGGTGTTTGTGATGCTGCTAGCGATAATGTTACAGTTACAATTAATGCTTTACCTAATGAACCTGCACCTGCTGCTGTTGAGGTTTGTGCAAGTGATTTACCTGTTACTTTAACAGCTCCTGGTGGTTATGCAGCTTACGTGTGGAGTACAGTTGAAAATACTCAAGCAATTAATGTAAATGCTGCTGGTAACTACGATGTTACTATTACAGATGGTAATGGTTGTACTCAAACATTAACTTATAATGTAACTGTAAATGCTAACCCTAATGAGGCGGCACCTGCTGCTGTTGAAGTTTGTGCTGATGCAACACCTGTTGCACTAACTGCACCGGCTGGTTATAGCTATTCATGGTGGGATGCCTCAACTGGTCAATCAGTTAATGTAAGTACTTCTGGTAGTTACGATGTAACTATTACAGATGCTAATGATTGTACTCAAACCTTAACTTACAATGTAACGGTTAATGCAAACCCTAACGAGGCTGCACCAGCTGCCGTTAATGTTTGTGCAAGCGATGTACCTGCTACATTAAGCGCACCTGCAGGCTATAACTACACATGGTGGGATGCTTCAAATGGTCAATCAGTGCAAGTAAGTACAAGTGGTAGTTATGATGTAACAATTACAGATGGTAATGGTTGTACTCAAACCTTAACTTACAATGTTACAGTTAATGCTAACCCTAATGAAGCGGCACCTGCTGCTGTTGAAGTTTGTGCTGATGCAACACCTGTTACATTAAGTGCTCCTGCCGGATATAGCTATATGTGGTGGGATGCTTCAAATGGTCAATCAGTACAAGTAAGTGCAAGCGGTAGTTACGATGTAACAATTACTGACGGTAATAACTGTAGCCAAACTTTAACTTATAATGTTACTGTTAATGCTTTACCTGATGCTGAAGCTGGTAATACTGATGAGTTAACTTGTGTTACAACTCAAATTCAGTTAAGCGGATCGAGCACTGATGCAACTGCAATGTTTGCTTGGACTACTGCTGGTGGTAACATCGTTTCAGGTGCTAACACTGCAACGCCAACAATTGATGCGGCTGGTACATATACCTTAACTGTAACTAACGGAAATGGTTGTACAGCTACTGATGATGTAGTTATTACTACCGATACTACTGCCCCTACTGCTGAGGCGGGTAGTGCAGGCGAAATTAACTGTGCGGTTACATCAATTAATTTAGATGGAACTGGTTCATCAACTGGTGCTAATATTACTTACAGCTGGGCAGGTCCTAACGTTGTTTTAAATGGTAATACTTTAAATCCAACGGTTGGTGCACCTGGTACTTATACTTTAACTGTTACTAATACTGATAATGGTTGTATTGCAACTGATGATGTTGAGGTTACTCAATCATCTGATGTTCCTTCTGCAATAATTAATGGTGCAGAAGATTTAACTTGCTTGGTTTCTGAGGTTACTTTAACTGCTGATGAAAGTGGTAATGCTGGCTTAAATGTTACTTATACTTGGACTTATCCTGATTTAACAATTTATGTAGGTACATCAATAACAACAAGTGATGCTGGCACTTACACTTTAACTGTTGATAATACAGATAATGGTTGCTCAATTGAAGCAAATGTTACTATTAATGATAATACTGCTGCACCAACTGCTGATGCAGGTGCTGATGCTGAGTTGACTTGTGCTGCTTCAACAGTTACTTTAGATGGTACTGGATCAAGCTTTGGTGCAAACTTTACTTATTTGTGGACGACTGCTGACGGTGTTATCTCATCGGGTGCAAATACAACTAGCCCAACAGTGGTTCAAGCAGGTACTTACACAATTACAGTTACTAATACTGATAATGGCTGTACGGCAACTGATGATGTTGTTATTACTACTAATGCAGCAATTCCAACTGCTGATGCTGGTACTGACCAAACAGTTTGTGAAGGAGATGATGTTACATTAACAGGTGGTGAAGCTGGCTTTAGCTATAGCTGGGCTGGACCTAACGGTTTTACAGCTAATACGCAGAGTACAATTATAAACGCTATTACAACTGCAGGTTCAGGTACTTATACTTTAACGGTTACTAATGATAGCAATGGTTGTTCTGCTACTGATGAGGTTGAAATTACAGTTGGTGAGCAAGCTAATGCTGGTGCTGATAACTCGGCAACTTTCTGCGAGGGTGATGATAGCATGTTTGATTTAGCTACTTTATTAAACGGTGCTGATGCAGGCGGTAACTGGAGCTCTGGTCCGATTATCGATATATCTTCTTTATCTGAAGGTTCATACCAATATGGTTATACAGTTACTGGTACTGGTAGTTGCCCTAATGATGATGCAGTTATGACGATTAACATTATTGGTACTGCAAATGCAGGTTCTGATGGTGGAACGTCAATTTGTATCTCTGATGCTGGTGCATTTGATTTAAGCACTTTATTAAGTGTTGATGCTAATGCTGGTGGTGTTTGGAGTCCTGAAGGTCCAAATGTTGACTTTACGGGTGCTGCCGAAGGTGATTATAACTATACTTATACTGTTGAAGGTGCACCTGGTTGCCCTGGCGACGAGGCTAGCTTTACAGTAAGCATAACAGCTACTGGTAATGCTGGTGCTGATAATGCAGCTACGGTTTGCGAAGGCGCAGCTACAACATTTGATTTAGCTACTTTATTAAGTAACGATGCAGCACAAGGTGGTGCTTGGAGTGATGGCCCAGTAATTGACTTAACTGTTTTAGCATTAGGCGATTACAGTTATACTTATACAGTTGCAGGTTCAGGCTCATGTGCGGCTGATGATGCTAACTTTACTTTAAGTATTGTAAGTGCACCAAGCGCAGGTTCAAACAATAGTGGTATTGTTTGTTTAGGCGAATCATCTGCATTTGATTTAAGTACTTTATTAGTTGGTGCTGATGCTGGTGGAACATGGAGTCCTGAAGGTCCTGTTTTAGATTTAACTAATGTTACGCCTGGTAATTACTCTTACACTTATTCATTAGGAGGAGGTGATACTGGTTGTCCGTTAAGTGAGGCGGTAATTATGATTGATGTACAGGCACACCCTAATGCTGGTGATGATAATTCAATTACTGTTTGCCCTAATGCTACTAACTCAACTATTGACTTGAACACATTATTAAGTAGCGATGCGTTAAGTGGTGGTACTTGGAGCGATGGACCTGTAATTGATTACTTCTCGTTTGCATCTGGTGCGTATAGCTATACTTATACCTTTACAAATGATTGTGGTACTGACGATGCTACTATTACTTTAAATGTTAGCGATGTACCTACTGCTGGTGCAGGAGCTAGTACTTCAATTTGTAGAAACGATTTAGGTGCACTTTATGTACTTAGTAGTTTATTAGATGCTAACACTACTGGCGGCGGAACTTGGACTGATGTAGAAGGAGTTATTGTGGATGGCGAAGGTTTCCCTTCTGAAAATTTATTGGATGGAGCAAATACCTTTACCTACACAGTAGGTGGCGAAAACGGTTGCGATTTATCAATGGCTGATTATACAGTTACTGTTTTAGCTGGCCCTAATGCTGGTGCAGATAATAGTGATTCATTCTGCGAAGGTGGTTTATTATCTTACAGCTTAGAAGCCTTATTAGATGCTAATGCAGATGCTGGTGGAGTTTGGAGCGATGGTCCTGTTATTGATTTAACTGGATTTGGTGTAGGTGCTTATTCATACACATATACTGCATCAAATGGATGTGGTGATGATGTTGCAACATTTACATTAAATATTGTTGAAGGCTTATCTGCTGGTGCTGATAACAGCATTACTGTTTGTGCTGTACCATTAGTTGAAGATTTTGATTTATCAACTTTATTAAGTGCTGATGCTAATACAGGTGGTACTTGGAGTGCTGGACCTGTAATTGATTTATTAGCGTCGGGAACTTACACTTATACTGTTGGTGGTGGCGATACAGGTTGCCCTGAAGATGTAGCAACATTTACAGTAAATGTTGACCCTGCCAACTTTGCTGGCGAGGATAATACTGCTGATTTATGTGCTGAAGATTTAGGTGCTACAATTAACTTGGCTGATTACTTAACATTTGGTGCTGAAACTGGTGGTACTTGGAGTGAAGGACCGATGATTAGTACTGATGGTTTAGCAAACGGTACTTACACTTATACTTATACAGTTGATAAGGGTAATGAGTGCCCACCAAGCGTTGCTACAATTACAATTAATATTGATGATTGTATTGATCCTGTTGTTGAAATTTCAGAGCCATGCGATTGCGACGATCCTTTAAACTTTGAAATTGGTGATACTTTCTATGCGCATGATGTAATTACAATTACTGGTCCTGCTAGTGATATTTGGTTCTCATCAGTTTATAATGGATTGTATGATGCTAGTGGTAATGCTTTAAATGGTGTTATAAGCCCAACAGCAATTGGTAGCGGTGTTTATGAGTTACATGTTTATTTCATTCCTGCAAACGGCGGTTATTCAATTGATTTTGATAATGGTGAAGGCGACATATTATCTATTGGTAATGATGGTGCTGATTGTACGTGTATTACTGATGGTTCAATTACAGGTAATGTATTCTGGGATCAAGATGCCGATAGTAATAACGATGCCGAGCCTGGTATTTCTGGTGCACAAGTACAATTATTAGATAGCAATGGAAATGTTATTGCTACAACATCTAGCGATGTTAATGGAGAGTTTATGTTTGAAGGTGTTGAGCCTGGTGATTACACTATCCAAATTAGTTTAGCACCTGGTGGATTCTATTTAACAACCGATCCATCATATACTGTAAGTGTTGCCGAAGGAGAAAATGTTATTATGGCTGCTGGCTTTGGTTATGCGCAGGATGAAGTTTCGTGCGAGGGCTTATTTGCCCTAGTAGATGTTGATTGCTTACCAGGTAACAATAACTATAATTTAGCTATTGCACTTGAAGGTGGCGATTTAGGTAGCCAAGGCTATTTAATTAGCTCGGCAAATTCAGCATTAGATGGTGTTGTTGTTAGTGGTTCGTTTATTGATGGGCCTTTTGCTAATGGAGATGGTTATAGCTATACAATTACATCAGTAGCTGAGCCAACTTGTTCATACACAGTTACTCAAAACACAGTACAATGTATTGTTACTGCTATTGAATTATTAAGCTTTGATGGTCGCGCTGCTGATAATGGCAACCAATTAGAGTGGACAACTGCAACTGAATTTGAAAATGATTACTTTATTCTAGAAAAATCAACCAATGGTGTAAACTTTGAAGCAATTGCTGAAATTGAAGGTGCAGGTAATAGCAGTAGCCCAGTTGGTTACAGTTATTTAGATACTGAAATTGAAAGTGGCGTTGCTTACTATCGTTTATCTGCTGTTGATTTTAATGGATTAAAAGAGGTTGCTAGCGATATTGTACAAATCGTTCGCCACAGCGAAACGACAATTACTGTTCAGCCAGTTCCAGCATCTGATTATATTGATATTAACTTAGGAGCAGAGTTAACTAACTGGCATTTACAAGTTTATGATGTAAGCGGTAAGTTAGTAGTTAACAGCTTAGTTGCCGATGCTTTATCAACTTATACATTAAACATTGATCACTTAACTGCGGGTACTTATTTCCTTGTAGTTCAAGATGGTGAAACAGTTATGACTACTAAGTTTATTAAGGACTAAGTAATAGCTAAATAGCATATTTGAAAAGCTCCGTGCAAAAGCATGGGGCTTTTTTTTTATTATCTTAGTTTACATTATAACACCCGTTTATGTAAAGCATCATTATGATAAACTATTACCCCTTAATATTTTATGCCCTTTTACTATTTTTTTGGCAAGCCGTTTTAAACGCCCAATGCCCCGAAGAAGAAGAGTTAATATTTAGCACCCAAGCCGAAATTGACCAGTTTATTGTTGATTACCCTAATTGCACAACGGTAAGCAATATGTATGTATCAGGCGTGGATATAACAAATTTAAATGGGCTTGTAAATATTGAAAGTATTTTTGGAGATTTGAGCCTACAAAATTGCCCCCTTTTAACTGATATAAGTGGAATGGCTAATTTGAGTTCTGTTGAGCATGAGTTGATAATCTTTAACACGGGCATTGTAACCATTGACGAAAATGATTTTAGCTTGCTTTCTTATTTAGCAAGTTTATCAATTCGTTATAACAATTCTTTAGAATCAATAACAGGATTTGAAAACTTAACTTGGTTATATCATTTAACATTAAGTGGTAACACTAACTTAATTGAATTAAACGCCTTTAATAATCTAGTTTCAGTTGAAGGAGGCATACATTTTATAAGTCTTCCTAACATAGTAAACCTTGGTGGATTTGAAAGCTTAGAAAGTAGTGAATTTTCATTCCTTATTAGAGATTTACCCATTTTGAATGATATAGGTGTTTTTGGAGAGTTTACTTCCTTTGGGTTTTTTAGAATTCAAAATCAACCATGGACTGACTTAGATTTTTTCAGTAATCTATTGTTTGTAGATGGAATAAGGATAGGCAATAACTTATCCTTGATGGATATTAATGGATTGTCAAATGTTATAAACAGTGGGCTTTTAGATGTTTATGGCAATGTAATGTTAGATGATTGTTGCATTTTTAGCAGTTTAGCAAATTTTTCTTATGGAGGTATTTCTTTTAATAACAACGGTGAAAATTGCAATGATTTTGAATCAATTATATATGAATGCGAAATACTACCAAACTGCCCTATAGGAGACTTAAACTTTACCACACAAGCCGAAATTGACCAGTTTATTATTGATTATCCTAATTGTACGGTAGCAAATAATCTCAATGTTTCAGGCGAGGATATAACCAATTTAGATGGGCTGGCAAATATTGAAAATGTTTTGGGAATTGTTAGCTTGCAAGACAGCCCCCTTTTAACTGATATAAGCGGAATGGCTAATTTGAGTTCTGTTGAGCATGAGTTGATAATCTTTAACACGGGAATTGTAACCATTGACGAAAATGATTTTGGCTCGCTTACTTATCTCGGATTTCAATTAACAATATCATCTAATGAAAACCTACAATCAATAACAGGGTTTCAAGGCTTGAATGAATTATACAATTTGGTGATAGAACATAACCCAGTACTAACTAATTTAAATGCCTTTAACAATTTAACAGGCTTAGGAGATGTTCACTTTAGTTATTTAAGTAGTTTAGAAAGCGTAGATGGCTTTAACAGCCTTGGCACATTTGGTTTAGGCTTATTAAACATAAATTCTACACCGCTTTTATTTGATTTGGGTGTTTTAAGTGAAATTGAGGTTTCTTCTTTAGAAATTAACAATGTTCCTTGGACTAGTTTGGATTTGTTTAGTAGCAATGCCTTTTGGTTTAGCATAAGCATTTCTAACTGCCCCAATTTGGTCGATATAAGCCAATTGGTCAATATTGGTGGCTGCTCTTATTTTTATGTTTTTAATAACCCCAATTTAAGCGAATGTTGCACGCTTTCCTATTTAATTGATTTTAATAATGGCTTTATTGAATTATACATTGATAATAATGCCTATGGCTGCAACTCATTAGATGAAATCGAATTAGAGTGTATAATTATCCCAAGTTGCCCGCCGAGCGATTTAACTTTCACCTCCCAAGCCGAACTAAATCAATTTTTGATAGATTACCCTAATTGCCCTCAAATTTTTGGTAATATTACTATAAGCGGCAACGATATAATAAACTTGGATGCTTTAACAAATATTGAGCACATAAGCGGCGATTTTATTATTGTAGGCAATCAAACCTTAATGGAAATTAGCGGCTTTGTGAACCTACAAACGATTGGTGGTGCACTAACCATTAGTGATAACGTTGATTTACAAATCATTTCTGGTTTTCAAAACCTTGCAACTGTGGCAGGAGATGTGGAGTTTTCCATCCTTCCTTCGCTAACCACCATTTACAATTTTAATAGCTTAACCAATGTTGGCGGTAGTTTTCAGTTTACCCAATTGGGCTTGCTTCAAAACCTAAGTGCCTTTTTTAACTTAGAAAGTGTGGCCGCAAGCTTTACCCTTGCCAACAATAACCAGATTAATGATTTAAACAACTTTTGCAGCTTAACAACTGTTGGCGCATTAAACATTAGCAATAACGAAAATTTAACCGACTGCTGCAGTATTCAGCCATTGGCACAAGCTTTACAAAGCACAGATATTACCATTGAAAACAATGCTTTTGGCTGCAATTCATTAACTGAAATTGATGCGGATTGCCAAGCCCAACCTGTTGGAACCTGTCCAAGCGGCGATCTAGATTTATATAGCCAAGCTGAAATTGACCAATTTGCAATTGATTACCCCAACTGTACGGAAATTAATGGCTACCTCAGCATATCAGGAGAAGATATTATTAGCCTTGATGCCCTACAAAATATTGAAACAATTGCAGGGGATTTTTACATTTCAGGAACCACATTGTTAACTGAAATAAATGGTTTTAATAAACTTGAATCAGTTGGTGGGAGTTTGGTTTACATAGATTACAATCAGGGCTTGGTATCTGTTAATGGCTTTAATAACCTAAAATCACATATTGCCGAGTTAGGCTTTTATGGAAATGAAAATCTTGAATCTGTTGAGGGTTTTGAAAGTTTAACTAGTATTTATAATATCTTATTTTATAATTGTCCTAGCTTAGTTTCGGTAACTAATTTTGCTAACTTAACCACTGTTGAGGGCTCGCTCTCATTTTGGCAAACGCCTGCTTTGCAAAGCATTAATGCATTTAGTGCATTAGAAAGCATAATCTGGAACCTAAGTATTACAAATACCAATTATTTCAATGATTTAAGTGCATTTGAAAGTTTAACAACTGTTGGAGGGCTTAACATACACGACAATAGCGGCTTGTCAAACTGCTGTATAATTTCTCAGTTTATTTCTGAAGAAACTATTTGGGATGATATAAATATCCATAGCAATGCGGTTGGCTGCAACTCTTATTACGAATCTTATAATTCATGTATTGAAGAAAAATGCCCCGAAGGCGATTTAATTTTTACTAGCCAAGCCGAAATTGACCAGTTTATTATTGATTACCCTTACTGCGCTGAAATAGACGGTAATGTAGAACTTGCGCCTATAAATGGTTCAATTTTAAATTTAAATGGATTGCAAAACCTAACGCTAGTTACGGGTAATATTAGCATTTCGGGGACAGATATAATGGATTTAAACGGCTTAGAAAATCTGTACTATGTAGGCGGCGATTTTACAATCATCAATAATCTGGCTTTGGATAGTATTCATGCCTTAAACGGTTTTAACTACATTGGTGGTAGTTTAACACTTGCAGATAATACTAGCCTTGCGGCTTGCTGCGCTATCTCCGAAATACAAAATGCTGTAGAGGGCACAATTGATGTTTACAATAATACCAACGGCTGCATTAGCTTGGCTGAAATTGTTGAGCTTTGTACGCCCGTGGTTTTGGGCTGTATGGATGTTACCGCTTGCAATTACGATGCAAACGCCAATACTGACGACGGAAGCTGTATTTACGCAACGGGTTGTGATGTTTGTGATGGAGAAGGTGGGGTAATCGACAATTTGGACCTAGGAGAAGCCTGCGACGACGGGGACGAAACAACCATAAATGATTCGATACAAGCAGATTGCAATTGCTTAGGCGTGCCTATTGTTACAGGCTGTATGGACGATACTGCCTGCAATTACGATGAAAATGCAAATGTTAACGACGGAAGCTGCATTTACGCCACAGGTTGCGATATTTGCAATGGCCAAGGAGGCGTGATAGACAATTTGGAAGTTGGCGAAGCCTGCAACGACGGTGACGAAACAACCATAAATGATATAATTCAGGAAGATTGTAGTTGTGTGGGCGTTGCTATTGTTTTGGGCTGCATGGACATCGTCGCCTGCAATTACGATGCAAACGCCAATACTGACGACGGAAATTGCATTTATGCCACAGGTTGTGATGTTTGCGATGGCGAAGGAGGTTTGATAGACAATTTAGAGGAAGGCGATGCCTGCGACGACGGGGACGAAACAACCATAAATGATTCGATACAAGCAGATTGCAGTTGCTTAGGTGTGCCTATTGTTATGGGCTGCATGGACCTTACCGCCTGTAATTACGATGAAAATGCCAATGTTGATGATGGAAACTGCATTTACGCCACGGGCTGCGATGTTTGCGATGGGGCAGGGGGCGTAATCGACAATTTAGAGGTTGGCGAAGCCTGCGACGACGGAGACGAAAATACCATAAATGATATAATACAACCTGATTGTAGTTGTTCGGGCACACTTAGTTGCCCAACCGGCGATGTTTTAATTAGTAACCAAGCAGAGCTTTTACAGTTTATTGAAAACTACACGAATTGCACCGAAATTGTTGGCAATCTGGTAATTAATGGAGATGCAATTACTGATATAGGCTTTTTACAAAACATTGTAAGTGTAAATGGAAGTTGCGCAATTGTTGGAACAAGTTTATCGGATTTATCAGGTCTTGAAAACTTAACCTATATAGGAGGGGATTTACAAATATTATCCAACCCCTTGTTGCAAAACATTGATGTTTTAACTAACGTGAGTTTTATTGGCTACGACCTAAATGTTGAATCCAATGCGTCCTTAACAACTTGTTGCATTATATTGGATTTGATTGAAGCAACTAATAATCAATATTTAATACAAAATAATGCTATGCCTTGCGAAAGCTTTGAAGCTATAGAAAGCACTTGCACGGTTAACATAAATGGAATTACATCGAATAAAGCAAGCAACTTGTTAGTTATGATAAGCGGTGGTCATCTTAGCTTTAAGTTTAAAATAACTAACCAAAATTTGGATGCAATAATTTATGATATTAATGGTAGGCAAATGCTTAAAAGCTCACTTGCGGCTCAGCAGCAAACACATCATATAAAAATTACAGCTTTACCAATAGGTACTTATTTTTTAGTTGTAAAAGATAATGAGCATTTACTAACGGCTAAGTTTTTTAAAAAATAAACCTAAGTAAATATTGAATTTAACAGCCTTATATTTTGAATAGGGCTGTTTACATGAAACCACTTCATTTATTATTTATACTAAACTAAAGCAATATCAATGACTTCTTTCATTTCGCTTACATAGTAAAAAGTTAAGCCCTGTAAGTATTGTTGATTAATTTCTTCAACATCTTTACGGTTAAGTTCGCACAGCATTATTTCCTTTAATCCTGAACGTTTAGCAGCCAAAATTTTCTCTTTAATGCCACCTACGGGTAAAACTTTTCCGCGAAGGGTTATTTCGCCTGTCATTGCTAAAAACGGTTTTACTTTTCTTTTGGTAAAGGCCGAACTTAAACTTGTAAGCATGGTAATACCAGCCGATGGCCCATCCTTAGGAATAGCTCCTTCTGGAACATGTATGTGAATGTTTGTTTTGTTAAAAACTTCAGGGTCAATTTTAAATAAATCTGCTTTTGATTTTAGGTAACTCAAGGCCGTTGTAGCCGATTCTTTCATAACATCACCCAAATTACCAGTAAGTGTTAACGTGCCTTTACCTGCACTTAAACTTGTTTCAATAAACAATATTTCACCACCAACTGATGTCCATGCTAAACCAACGGTAACACCAGCAGGATGCTTGGCTTTATAAATATCTTTATCAAAACGGCGTGCGCCCAAAATATTTTTTACCTGCTGGGGCTTAATTCCCTTTTCATAGTCCTCTTCTAATGCAACCGATTTGGCTATACGGCGCATTACTGCTGCTATTTTACGGTCTAAATCCCTAACCCCAGCTTCGCGAGTATAATCCTCAATTATGGTTTGCATGCCCGTTTTAGTAAACTTAATATGGCTTGCTTTTAAACCGTGATTTGCCCTTTGCTTAGGTACTAAAAACTTTTTTGCAATTTCTTGTTTTTCAGGTAATGAATAACCACTTAGTTGAATAATTTCCATTCTATCTAACAAAGCAGGCTGGATGCTTGATAAGGAGTTGGCCGTTGCAATAAACATTACTTTTGATAAATCGTACTCTAATTCAATATAATTGTCATAAAACGAGTCGTTTTGCTCAGGGTCTAACACTTCAAGTAATGCCGACGAGGGATCACCTCTAAAATCGGCCCCTACTTTGTCAATTTCATCTAAAATAAAAACGGGGTTGCTAGTACCAGCCTTTTTTAACGATTGTATGATTCGGCCAGGCATTGCCCCAATATACGTTTTACGATGACCACGTATTTCGGCCTCATCATGCAAACCACCTAAAGATATACGTATATACTCACGGTTTAAGGCCGCCGCAATTGATTTGCCTAATGATGTTTTACCAACACCCGGTGGACCTACAAAGCACAAAATCGGCGATTTTAAGTCGCCCTTTAATTTTAAAACCGCCAAGTATTCTAAAATTCTATCCTTTATTTTTTCTAAGCCAAAGTGGTCGCGATCTAGTATTTTTTTGGCTCGTTTTAAATCAAAATTGTCTTTGCTTACTTTATCCCAGGGTAAATCCAGCAACAATTCAAGATAGTTTAAACCAATAGTATATTCAGCTACTGCGGGGTTCATTCGGCGCAGTTTATTCAACTCTTTATTAAAAGCCTCATTAACTGTTTTGTTCCATTGTTTTTTACTTGCTGCCTCACGAAGCCGCTCAATTTCGCTGCCCACATTATCGCCACCTAACTCATCTTGTATGGTTTTAAGTTGTTGATTTAAAAAGTAATCTCGCTGTTGTTTTTCAATATCAGTTCGTACCCGATTTTGGATTTCATTACGAACCATTAACATTTGAAATTCTTTGTCAAGTTGCTTTAAAATTTTTTCTGCTTTTTCTTGAATATCTTCAGTTTCAAGAATTTCTTGTTTTTCGGCAACTGGTGCATTAAGGTTTGAAGCGATGAAATTAATAAGCTGCCCTGGCCTATCCATATTTTTTAGAATAATCCTAGCTTCATCAGGAATTTGAGGTGCTAGTTCAACAATTTTACTTGCAGTATCCCTAATTTGAATCATTGTTGCATCAAACTCAATACCTGCATCCTCCTTTTTTGTAACGCTTGGTAAATATTCAATTTTTGCCTCAAGAAAAGGCTCATCTTGCGTATAATTTTCAACTCTAAATCGGTCGCGCCCTTGAAGAATAACCGTATATTGATCATCTCGCATTTTAATAACCTTAATAATACGCGCAACAACACCAACGGGGTGTAAATCATCACCAATTGGTTCATCAATATTGGTATCTTTTTGGGCTAATACAGCAATAAATTTGTTTTGTTTATTAGCTTTTTTAACCGCTTTTATTGTTGATGATCGACTTACGTTTATAGGTATAACAATTGTGGGAAATAATACCGTGTTACGCAAGGGTAAAACTGGTACTAAGTCGGGCATTTCGTCGTTGCTGCTATCTAATTCATGTTCAATAGAAACAATGGGTAAAAATTCCGCTGTTTCCTCTTCATCATGCTCTAGCTTCCTCTCAAATTTTTCAAACATATAAGATAGTGTGTAATGCAAACGCCAAAGTGGCACAATTGCATTGTGTTTTTTGTGGCTGTTTACTAGCCAATATTTATGCCAAGGCAACTTATACATTAAATATAACCATTGATTTTTTAAAAAGTGACGGCTAATACATTGGGTTTAATATTAAATAATTGATAATCAAGTTGTTGTAATGAGTTTTATTTAACATAGTGTATTTGCCTTATTGGCAGTTAAAATGTGCTAAACTTGATAACTTGTCATGCTTATAGGGTTTTTAAACACCGAAATTTTGTTAAAAATAATTTAATTGTTGCAACATTGTATGTATGTACATACATTTGCATTGTAATGCGAATTGAAGATGTAATTAAACAAGATAAGTTTGCCAGTGTCTATCAAAAAGCAATGGTTAATTTGTTTTATACAAATAGTGTAGCAGCCAATAGGTTTGCCTTATTGTTTAAGCCTTATGGGCTTAGTATGCAACAGTTTAATGTATTGCGCATTTTAAAGGGGCAAAAGGGTAAGCCTGCATCAATTAATTTGTTGATTGATAGGATGTTAGACAAACAATCAAACGCCTCGCGCTTAGTTGAAAAATTAAGATTAAAAGGCTTAGTTGAGCGATTAGAATGCCCAACCGACAGGCGAAAAGTTGATGTTGTAATTACAAAAAAAGGATTGGCTTTGCTTGATGATTTGGCATCGGTTGAAGAGGATTTACTTTTTAGATTAAAACATTTAACCCAAAATGAAGCAGAAACGCTTAACAATTTATTGGATAAATTACGATTGAATTTATAAAACTAAAAAATTAACAACATGAGAATTTTGGCTTTACTAGTAGTATTAATTTTTGCTGTATCAAGCATTAATGCACAAACTTTTAATGTTAAATCAGCCGATAGTAAATTAAAATGGACTGGTGAAAAAGTAGTAGGAAAACATTTTGGAACGGTTAAAATTGGCGATGGCGAACTTAAAATGAAAGGAGAGGCTGTTACTGGTACTTTCGCCATCGATATGACATCAATAACCGTTGATGATATTGATGCAAGTCAGGGTGCTGATAAACTGAAAGGACACTTATCTTCTGCAGATTTTTTCGATGTTGCCAAGCACCCAACTGCATCATTACGTATTACTGGCAGTAAACGCATTTTAAAAAACGAAGCAGCTAATTATGAGCTAACAGGTGTTTTAGCAATTAAAGGCATTGAAAACGAGGTAACTTTTCCTGCAAAAATATTAGTTGAAGGCAGTAAGTTAAAGGCTACTGCAAGTTTTAAAATTGACCGTACAAAATGGGATATTAAGTACAATTCGGGTAGCTTTTTTAGTGATTTGGGCGATTATATGATATACGATGATGTACTGTTTGATGTTGATATTACGGGTATTGCATCAACAGCGGCTATAAAAAAATAAGTGGTAGGTTTAGTGTGTTGCAAGCGCCCGGCTTTTTGTCGGGCGTTTTTTATTTCGTACAAACATTAAACATTGTTACTTAATATTATGATTAAATAGTTTAAATTCATGGTATCAAACCAAAAGGCTAACCCATGGGTTATAAGGTTCTACTATTTTTTACACTCCTTTTGCTCCCAATTACAACACTTTTTCCGCAAGCAATTGTGGTAACACCAGCTACAACACCAGCTGAGTGGCAAACCGCAATACAATCCTTAGCAGGAAAAGGTGTGGCCATTCAAAACATAAATGTTTCATGCGATGATGGGGCATTCGGCTCGTTTGTTAAAAATGATGATGAGTTTGACGGAGCACACGTTTTAGATTTTGATTTGTCGGATGGCGGGCTAATTTTAAGTTCGGGTAATGTAGCAACAGCCGTGGGTCCAACAGGTGCTTGCCCCGGTAATGTAAATAGTGGTGTTATGAATGAGCCCGACCCTAGCGACCCTGATTTAGTGCAAAGTTTAGGAAGTAATGATTTACAGGATTTATGTTACATAACTTTTGAAGTTATCCCTGCGGGCGATAATCTTCAATTTAACTATGTTTTTGCATCTGAGGAATATCCTGACTATGTATGCACGGGCTTTAATGATATTTTTGGCTTTTATGTTTATGGACCAGGTTTTGATGGAGGACCTTTTCAAAACGGAGCATACAATATTTCAACAGTACCGGGTACTGGTTTGCCAGTAGCCATTGGCTCAATTAATAACGGACAAAACTGCGCTGGCAACCCATGCAACAACAATAGTTTTGGTATGAATTGCCCATGTAGCCCAGAATATTACATTGATAATACAGCTGATTTTGCACCACACAATGATGTTATTTCATTTGATGGAATGACCCGTAGGCTTACCGCCTATGTTGATCCTGTAATACCTTGCGAAACTTATTTCTTCAAATTAGCAATTGCTGATAAAGGTGATCAAATTTTTGATTCAGGTGTATTTATTGAATCAGGCAGTTTAATTTCAAACGTTGCAGATATTCAAGCAACAGGTACGTATGAAGCTAGTGTACCCGATCCTGAAAACCCAAGCGAAATGATAAATGCCGTTGTAGCGGTTGAGGGTTGTTTAAATTTTCCGTATCAGCTAAATTTTGATTTAGAATCAGATGATGATGCAATTTTAAATCTTATTATTGGCGGAAATGCAGAAAATGGTATTGATTATGAATTTTTAGATGATACTGTTTTTATTCCTGCAGGAACTGAATCGGTAGATTTAGAAATCGTTCCAATTTTAAATGATGACAATGAATTAGATTTATTAACGATTGAGTTAGAATCTATTGAAATTGGTAGTTGTGCTTTTCCGCTTAGCGATATTTTACATGTTTACATTTTAGATAATAGCTTGGCTGATAATAAAATAAATTTCAACCAAGCAGATTTCGGGGCAATAGTAGATACGGTAACAAATTCAATGGTGGTTTGCCCTGGTCCGCAGGGGGCACCGTTAGAAGCTTATAGTTTAAATTACCAAACCGTTTTATGGGAACCTTTTGAGGTAGTGGACAATCCATTTAACCCAAAACCAGCGATTACCATTACTGAAGATACTTGGGTTTATGCCACCTTTACCATACAAGATTGTGAGTATAGAGATAGTTTTTTCTTTCAAGTACCAACTCCCCCAACAATTCTTCCTGAATATACCGTTTGTCCCGAACGTTCAATTCAAATGGATATTTCTGGCGCAAGCAGTTTAGGGGCTGTTGAATGGACATCACCAAGTGATCCTAGTTTAATTGATTTTTTAGATGACCCCACGTCATTAACGCCAACCTTTAATGCTACTGACGATCAATTATCATCTGTTGATTTTGTTGTTAGCGTACCTTATGAGGCATCAAATGCAACTGGAAATTTTATTTGTTATCATGATTTGCAAACAACGGTAAATATTGCACCTGTTGATTTGTTTTCGGGCATACAAGGTACTTGGTTTAAATGCCCAGGCGATCCACTACAAATTGAAGTACCGGGTGCTGTTGATGGCACTTACGAATGGACATTTGGCGATGGATCAACCTCAAGCAACGCATTATCTTCAGTTTTAGTAGGCGATGATGTTGAACAAGTTATTAGTATTGTTGCCGAAGATATTAATGGCTGCCCTGATGAAGTTTCGGTTGAAGTTAGGATGTTAGAAGATTTAGCAGATGCTGGCGATACTTTTGTTGATTGTTTTAATACATCGGGTACTATTGGTAGCCCAGCCGTTGATGGTTATACCTATACTTGGACACCAGCAACGGGCTTAGATAACCCTAATACCGCCCAGCCTAACGTTAGTTTAGATACTTTGGTAGGTGGGCTAAACCAATCAATAACTTATACAGTTAGCATGTTTAACCCAAGTTACAATTGCAGTTTTACTGATGATGTAACCATAAGCGTAAACGGAAAACCAGAAGTTTATGCCTCAATAGCTGGAAACCACCCTGTGGTTTTAGGCGGAGCAACAACACTACAAGCTTCGGGTATTTTAGGCGATGCAACCTATATTTGGAATGGAGACGGTTTATTGAATGCCGAAGGCGAATTTGTTACAGTACGCCCAACGCAACTAGGGTTTACAACCTACGAGCTTACAGGCTACGACGAAAATGGATGCTTTAAATCGGCTGAAATAACAGTTGAGGCAACACCACCGCCAAACTTTTTAATACCAAATGCATTTAGCCCTAATAACGATGGCTTTAATGATAGCTTTAGGCCTTTGCTTTATAACGTTCAAGACATAATGAAGTTTACCATTTATAATAGATGGGGCGAGCAAGTTTATGTTGGAACAGGCATGAATGCGGCTTGGGATGGCACATTAAAAGGCGTTAAACAAAATGTTGGCGTATATATGTGGCACATCGAGTATCTTGAAAATGGAGCGGTTGCACCAACCTCGCAAAAAGGAAATGTTACATTAGTTAGGTAAAACCTTTTAACTAAATATTGGTTATAAAGCATTCATTCAGTTACTTTGAGGTATGGATGTTATGCAACAAATACGCCTTTACTTAGCCGAAAACGGTTTGGGTATTGCTACAAAAATTGTAATTACTGTTTTAATATTTTTAATAGGCTATTGGCTTATTAAAGTAATTGTTAAAACGGTAGATAAAATGTTGGGCGATAAGCTTGATAAAACCCTGCGCCCATTTGCAAAATCGGTATTAAGTGTACTATTAAAAGTATTGTTGCTTATATCAATAGCGGCAACTTTGGGCGTGGCAACAACATCATTTGTTGCTTTAATAGGTGCAGCAACTTTAGCAATTGGTATGGCTATGCAAGGCAGCTTGGCCAATTTTGCTGGCGGAATTGTTATACTAATTTTCAAACCTTTTTTAGTTGATGATTATATAAAAGCTCAGGATACTGAAGGTACTGTAAAAGAAATTCAGTTTTTTGCAACAGTAATTGAAACACTAAATAAGGAAACAATTTACATTCCCAATGGAATATTGGCTAATGGTAATATTATAAACTATACGCAGCAAGGCATGCTAAGGTTAAATATTGCTTTAGGCATTTCGTATGAGGCAGATATTAAAAAGGCTAGGGCAATTATTATGGAAACCGTTGGAGAACATAGTTTAGTTTTAAAACAACCTAGTGCTGATGTTGTTGTTACGGAATTAGCCGATAGTAGTGTAAATTTAATGGTTCGGCCCTGGGTTAAACCTCAACATAAGCCAGCGGTAAAAGCCGCATTGTTAGAGGAAATTAAATTGTCTTTAGACGAACATTTGGTTGAAATTCCTTACCCACAAACGGTGGTTCATTTAAAACAAACGTAACTTACAGTAAAGCTATGGCTATGCTTAAAAAATTACCCTTGAGCTCATTTGTTCTTACACTTGTTATATCGTGCTTTACTCTGGTAAATAGCTGCGATGTTGATGATGATTGCCAAATAATTGATACCGGAGACCAAGATACCACCCAAGTTGTTGATACCACAACAACACCTTACTCAAACACCAAAATGGATGGTATCAGCTTTGTTTCTCCACCAAACGAATTTGAAGAATTTCACTTCGGGCATATTGATAGCATTGCCGCCAATTGGATGGCAATAAGTCCATTTGCCTTTAGCAGTAGTAATACAAGCCCAGGTGTACAGTTTAACCCTAATTTTCAATGGTGGGGCGAAACCGAAGAAGGTGTAAACACAACGATTGATTATTGCCGAGGGCGCAACATGAAAATTATGCTGAAGCCACAGGTTTGGATACCTAGCGGTGGTTGGGTTGGTCATTATAACCCAGGCATCGAAGCGGGCTGGCAAACTTGGGAAGAACAGTATCGTGACTATATTATGATTTTTGTAAACATTGCCATTGAAAGAGATGTGGAGGTTTTTTGTGTAGGTACTGAATATAAAATTGCAGCAGTTGAGCGCGAGCCTTTTTGGCGGCAATTAATAGCTGATATTCGAGCAATTTATGATGGCGAGTTGGTTTATGCCTCAAATTGGGATCATTATCAAAACATCGCTTTTTGGGATGAATTGGATTATATAGGAGTCGATTCCTATTTCCCCTTAGTGGATGCAGTAACCCCAACCGTTGAGGAAATTGATGCGGCTTGGCCTCCTGTAAAACAACAGTTGGCAGATTTTAGCAATCAGCATGGTAAACAGATACTATTTTGCGAGTTTGGTTATATGAGTATTGATCATGGTGCATGGCAAAACTGGGAAAACGAAGGCAATCAAGCCAATTTAAATGTTAACATGGTTGCCCAGCGCAATGCCTTTGAATCCTTTTTTAAAAATATTTGGGAAGAAGATTGGTTTGCTGGCGGCTTTATTTGGAAATGGTACCACGACCACCCCAATGCTGGCGGCCCAACACATAAAGAATACACCCCGCAAAATAAATTGGCTGAAAAGGTAATTAAGCAGTGGTACACGGAGTAAAAGGGATATAATTTTATATCTATTGACTAGTAGATAATCTTAAATCAACGTCAATTAGTTTGCGAAATCTCTTTGCTAATTCAACTCTTAACTCTTTAAATTCAAACTCTACTTTATCATTAGGAAATTTGGTGTTTTTGTTTGTTATTTGAATCTTAGAAAAAAGTTTTGCACGTTGCATTATTTTAATTACTTCGTTGTATTTCTTTAAAGTTAATGAGCTTTTAGTTCAACTCTGTTGTTTTTTAAATGACGATTCGTAGTGATAGCTGTAAGTTGTGCGTAATCGCATTGCAAAGCAATTAGCGTGAAGCATAAAGTTTGATTGCGATTGTTCCAAAGGAACAAATCACATTGAATCGTCTAGCATTTTGATTCTTTGTTGTAACGGGGCGCGTAGCCTGACAAAGAACATAAGATTGAAAAAGTAGCATACTAAATAGGATATAGCCCTAAAACACCACCTTTTTGCTTTGCATAATATCCTTGTTATTGGTTACCACTAAATGATAAAGCCCATTTTTTGGCGCATCCAAACGGATGTAGCTGGCATAATTATACATTTTTTCTTCTTGCATTAACCTACCTTGTGCATCATATAACTGTATGTTCAATGCTTCAGCCTCGGCATTGTGGTTGTGTATGTAAACAAAAGGACTACCCGTAACATGAACAATCTCTAATTCTGATTTTGCTAGAGGATTATAAGCAATAGCTGGTCCATCACAAGGGGCTTTCATATCGTTAAACATGTTTCGAGTATTCAACAAAAAGGGTAGGGCGCAATCAAAATGGCTTTGATTACCTAGGTTTAATGTATCAACATTTTGCGCACCGTTTTCTATCATCCAGTTATAGGCAACCCGCGCATTATCGTTACTTACCTCTTCGTCGCCCGTGCAAAAACCCATTACCATTGGTGCTTCTGGTACCCACTCATAAACATTGTTATCCTCAAAAATTATTTTTAAAGGATGGTTAGGGTTTGTTAAAAAATCGTTTAAATAATCCGCATCAAACATTTCAAAAGGGTTGGTAGGAAATTGATCGTTAACTACACCAAGTGGCGTGTCAAAATCAGCCAGTATATCAATTATTATCTCATCATAAGGCGAAAGCACATTTTCTTGAAACAACTCCATATTTACTAAATCACTATAAATTTCAATATAACTAAGTATGATAATGCCGATATACGCAACCTGCGGGTAGTAATCATCATCAAACATGAAATTGGTTTGAGTAACCGAAACATCATATGGGCCCGAACCTGGCGCACTTGCTGTTACCGTAAACTCATCTGCATGAAATTGCTGAAACTCGCGATGCGCCGCCATTGCCGAATGCCCACCTTGTGAATAACCTGTAATAAAAATTTGTCCATTTAGCGTAAAATCAACCGAATCTTGCTGTTCGCTCCAATTTTTAATAGCGCGCATCATATCAACATTGGCAGTACCCGCTGTTTTTGCATGTATATAATTGGGTGAGCCAGGGCTTTCATCGCCATAGCCAATTAAATCAGGAATGGCACTAATAAAACCCTCGGTGCTTAGTATTGCACCTATCAAGGTTTCAAAACCTAAATTACTTGGCATTGAGGCATAATCGTAAAAAGTACCATGATTGTAAAAAGCCACAGGTAAAGTACAATCAATACCTTTGGGCATAGCAATAAGGCCAGTTGCTGTGGTTAACACGCCCCCTGCATCTTCGGTGTAATACTTTATTTTGTAAAGTTCAATAGCATTTTGCGGTGGCACAATACCAGTAATAAATCCATAACCATATTGGTTTTCGTAAAAATCTGGAAGCTCCTCAACTTCATATTCAGATAAAAGTTGGATATAGTCAATATCACCTCTGTTTTGTGCAAAAGCAAAACAACAGCTAAAAAGCAAGCTTAAAAAAAGTAGTAAGTTACGCATATATCAAAACTAAAAAAGCTTTGGCTACACGCAGTTAACAATTGTTATAAACCAATTGCCACAGTTGTTAAATTAAACGATTTTATCCTTCAAATTGTAAAGAAAAACTAATCATTCGGCTTCGTAAATTCTCAATTACGCTTGAGTAAACATTATTTTCATTAGGTACAAGAACGTTATTTAAACCTTGCGAAAATTTAATTTCGGGTTTTAGAATAAATAGTGGGAAATAAATTTCAAAACCAAAAGCAAATTCAGCTGCAATATCAAAAGGTTTAAGTTTCATAATATCGTTTGCTTTACGCCGCTTTGAATTTGATGCTAAATCAAAATCAAACTTTGCACCTGATAGCACATAAAAGCGAAAATTATCATTAAACCTATCTGATTTGTATTTAATACCTAGTGGGGCACTAATTAAAATTGACTCTATCGTGTTATTAACAATCGAATCTTGGTCGGCATTTTGAATTACAAACCGTAACTTTTTTTCGTTAAAACTAATGCCAGGTATAAAACGCAAATCCCAATGCCGCGCTAATTTTAAATTACTTACAATAGCTAAATTAAAACCTAATGAATTTGGCGATTCAACAGACTTTATACTATTGTGGTTAATAAAATTTGCTGAATGCGCAACTGTAAATCGCGATGAGTTTAAGCCCATTAAAATACCAAAGTGGATGCGCTTTTTATCATGTTTTATCATGTTTTGCTGGCCAAAACTTGGTAGGCAAAATAGTAAAGCAAATAAAACCAAAACTATTTTTCGGCTATGTACATTGAGCATATTCCAAATGTTAATCGAGTGCATTTTGAGTTTTTAAATCCAACTGATTGTAATATTTGTAAAAAACTATCGCCTTGCGGAAAAGCTTCAACAGATTCGGGTAAATAGGTATAAGCTCGGTGATCCTTTGAAAAGTTTTTGCCTACAAAAGGTAAAATTACCTTAAAATAAAAGCCAAAAACTTGTTTTACAGGAAAAACCGTGGGTTTGCTAACCTCTAAAATGGCTAGCTTGCCCCCAACACGCATTACTCTTAAAATTTCTGATAAACCTTTTGTTAAATTGGCAAAATTTCTTACGCCAAATGCAACGCTAACTGCGTCAAATGTATTGTTATCAAAGGGTAAATTTTCAGCATCAGCCTGTTCTAAACTAATTAATTGTTGCAAATTGCGCTTTTCAACCTTAATTTGCCCTTTCGCCAACATTTCTTTCGATAAATCAACCCCTACAATTTTATCAGGCTTCAACACTGCTTCGGCAATAGCTAAATCGGCAGTACCTGTTGCCACATCTAAAATACTTTTAGGCTTTATTTTACCCATTTCTTTAATGGCTCGCTTACGCCAACCTTGGTCAAAACCAGCCGAAAGAAAGCGGTTTAAAAAATCGTAGCGATGAGCAATGTTATCAAACATTTCCTCAACCTGTTCTTTTTTGGCTTTATCCTGTTGGTAAGGGGTAACAGTATCGTGATCAAATGGTGTCATATAAGTTATAACGCTTATGCAAAGGTAGGGTTCAAATAGCTACAATTTATGTTGTTATCGTTTATATTTGCTTGCATGAAACAATCAGTTTTTCTAACGTACAATAGAGGGTCGGATTGGGAGGAAAGTACTGCTATGCGGTTACAAACTTTGGCAAACCTTTATAAACTGAATTTGTACTTGCCATATAGGGATTTAGAACCTAGCCAAATGATGATTAGGCAAATACAAGAGTGGATTAAAAAATCGAATACAGTTATTGGTCTATTGCTAGATGGTAATAGTCAGTGGGTTTTGCAAGAAATTGAATTTGCTATTGCTAATAACAAAACGGTAATTGTTATTTACGATGATAAAAATTTTAGCCCCACAGCAATCCACGAAAATTTTTACCCTATAAAATACAACGAAGAAAACAGCGATGAAACATTGCATCAAATAATACTATTTTTAAATAGACGTGAACATAAATTGCAAAAAAAGCTTGATGCAGAAAAAACGTTGCTTACGGTTGGCTTGGGCTTATTAGCCGCATGGGGTCTTTCAAAAGTATAAAAATTGAGTACTGCCATTATTGATACTTCGGCTTTAATATCCTTTTATTACTTGGGTTATATTGAGTATTTAAATTTGATTTTTAGCGAAATAAAAGTTCCTAGGGCGGTTGAGGCAGAGTTTTTGCAAAAACCAGATAAAGTTATTGATATAACTGATAGGCATAAAGTGCTTGAAAGTCTATATTCAAACTGCAAATGGTTTAACAGGTGCGGGAATTATTATGATGAATACATCGATTTATATAGTTCGTATAATAAACTTGACGATGGAGAGCTTGAAGTATTTGCGCAAAACCAATTTTTTAACTGCACCTGTGTTTTAATTATAGATGAGAATGCAGCACGGAAAATTGCAAAAGACATTGATAGTGTTCAGATTGAAGTAATTGGGACTTTAAGAATTTTAGCAAAACTAGATTTCAGATTTAACAAACTAGAATACTTTGAAACCGTTGAAAAATTGCTGGGAAAAGAAAGGGAAGCAAGGTTTAGCCGAAAAGTAATTGAAAAAGTTTGGGAAATAGAAACTCAATAAGGCAAATAAATAACAAAGCGGCTGCCTTTGGGTTTATTATTTTCAATGTTAATATAACCATTATGAAGCTTAACCAATTGGTTTGCAATAAAAAGTCCGAGACCTGTACCCTTAGTTTTACGCGTCATTTCGTTACCAAGTCGGTTAAATTTCTTAAAAATATCTTTTTGTGCTGATTTGTTGATGCCTTCGCCTTTATCGCTAACAATAATTTTAGTTGTGTTGTTTAACTGTTCCAAACTAATTTCAACAATGTCGTTTGAGTATTTAAGTGCATTTTCAACCAAATTGGCAATCGCCGAATCCAATGCCATTTCATCTGCTTTTATAATATAATTTGGAGAGCTTAATATTTTAATTCGATTTTTGTTTGCAGGAAGCGCATTAAAACGGGTTGCTATTTTTTCAAGTAAATAGGGTAAATCAACATCCGATATATTTAAATAGTAATTTTTGTTATCCAAGCTTGTTGAAACTAAAATGTTGTCTATCAGTGTTTTAAGGCGATTAATATCGGCAATATTATTGTTAAGAATTTTATTGCCAATGCCTTCAACCAGTTTTCGTTTTTGCAATGTTTCCATACCCAATTGCATGCTTGCTAAGGGAGATTTTAACTCGTGCGTTACCGAAAGCAAAAAATTTTGCTGCTGTTGGTTAATCTTTTCTTCTTTTTTAAAACCTCTAATTATCCAAAACGAGCCAACCAAAAGCATGATAAAAAAAACACCAGCTTCGCCATAAATCATCCAATTTTTACGTTGGTATTTTTCTTGTACATTTTGATACTCAACCGTTTCGCTTACTGTGGTTTGGTGCTTAAACTCAATAATTTCAACCTGTTGGTTAAACCATTCGGTATTGCTGCGTAAGTGCAAAACCGTCCACCAAATAAAAGCCGTAAGCACATAGGCAATTACCACATAAAAAACGTAAATAGGTTTTATTTTAGGTAGGCTAAACACTTGTACAAAGGTAAGTTCCAAACAAGTTTACATGTTTAAATAAAAATCACCAGTTAAGGCTTTATACGCATTAGTATAATTATTACGCCCCAGATGTTGGATTACAAGTTCTGTTTTTTTAATTGTTGTTTGATTTAAGCTAAACTCCATTAACCATCGTTCAATAGCTTTGTTTAATAAGGGGCGCACTTCGCATAAGCGATTTAAATACAAGCCCTTTTGTTCGCATAAAAAGGTTAAAATTTTAGCTTCTTCAACTGGTAAAATAAAACTAACTAAGCCATTAGGATTTAACAATTTTGTACAAGCCAAAACCAAATCTTTAAAGGGCAATAATTGGGTATGCCTTGTTTGCGCCTTTGTTTGGTTATCTGAAACCGTTCCGTCAATAAAAAACGGCGGATTACTAATTATATGGTCAAACTTTACAATTGAGGATTTTGCGAAATCTTGTATAGATTGATTGATAATTTTAATGCGATTAGCCCAGGGGGAGTTAGCGGCATTTACTTTAGCCTCATCGGCGGACTTTGTGTCAATTTCAAGCCCAATAATGGATGCTTTGGCATTGCGTTGCCCACACATAATAGCAATTAAACCACTACCACAGCCAATATCTAAAATGGATTCAGGTTTTTTGATATTTGCCCATGCACCTAATAAAACTCCATCAGTACCAACCTTAAAAATTGATTGATTATGTTGAATGTTAAACTGCTTAAACCGAAAAGCCTGATAGCTGCGTGCCATTAAACGTATTGTTGTAAGGCCTCTAAAAATGTTTGATGCAAATAGCCATTGCTAGCAACAATATTACGACCATGCAAAAAGTCATTGCCTCCCTTAAAGTCAGAAACTTTGCCTCCTGCTTGTTGGGCAATTATAATGCCTGCGGCAACATCCCAAGCATTTAGGCTTTGCTCGTAAAATACATCAACTTTGCCTTCAGCCACCCACACCAAATCCAATGCCGCCGAGCCAAAACGACGAATACCACGAGTATTTTTCATCAAATGCTTCAAAAATTCAAGGTAATTATCGCTCCAGCTAAAATCAGTATATGGAAAACCCGTGGCGTTTAAACTATCTTCAAAATTGGTAGTATTACTTACTTGTATAAGCTGCCCATCGCAATAGGCTTTCCCTTCAATATGCGCATGGTAAACTTTGTTATGAACCACATCATAAACAACCCCAAGCAATCCCTTATTACCATGCCAAAGCGCAATGCTAACGCTGTATGCTGGTAAGCCATGCAAAAAATTAGTAGTACCATCCAATGGGTCTATAATCCATTGATAAGTAGCGTTTTGTAACTGTGCTGTGCCTTCTTCGCAAATAAAATCAGCATCCTTAATTAAATCGTCTAACCCGTCAACAATTAGTTTTTCAGCCCCTTTGTCAACATAAGTTACAAATTGGTTTTTCTCCTTTTCTTCAATATCCGATTTACTAAAATTACCCTGTTCGTTCCGTATAAAATTACCTGCATTTTTAGCAACTTCAATTACTTGTTTAGTAATGTTGTTTAAATTAAAAGGGTAGGGCATACAACTATTTTGGCACAAATGTAGTAGCTAAACATTAGTGATAAATTAACACTTCAATTTTGATTAACTAACTTTAACTTTTAATTAACTGCAACCATTTTTGTAAAACACCATTATATTTTTGAGCAATGATTGTTAATTGGCAAAGCATGCAATGGGAGCTACTCCACCAAAAAGCAGCTTACAATAAAAGCCTTAATGCGCTTTTTATTGCCGATTTGCATATTGGTAAAGCCGCCCATTTCCGTAAACAGGGCATTGCCATACCCAGCCAAGTAAATAATAAAACCGTTGATGATTTTGGGGCACTGCTTAATCATTATAAACCTAATTATTGTTGGATTTTGGGCGATTTGTTCCACAGTAAAAACAATGGCGAGGTTGAAGCTTTTTTTGAATGGCTCAATAATTTTCCTAATGTCAATTTTAAGTGGGTTGCTGGTAATCATGACAAGTATTACCACGAAAATCCTTTTTTAAAGGCGATTACTAAACCCTTTGTTTGGCAAGGCTTACTACTAAGCCACGAGCCCCTTGAAAACCCTGAATTGCCCAACCTTTGCGGGCATATTCATCCTGCAATTAAAGTGCGTTTACATAAAAGAGATACGGCACGTTTTCCTTGTTTTTGGGTGCAGCCTCAGCAAATGGTATTACCTGCCTTTGGGCAATTTACAGGTACACATTGCGTAAATCCCAAAGCCACCGATCAAATTTTTGCTATTGTTGATGATTCAATAGTTGGCTTTTAAAAAGCCAAAAAATCCTCTATTTGCTGGTCAATTACTTTAAGCGTCGCTTCGTCAACCAATTGGTCGTTTTCGTTTAATAGTGCGCCAATTCCCGAAATAGGTAATTTATTTTTAAGCACATCCATTTTAATATAATTCAACATATTGGTAAGGTGGTCAAGCCCCCGCAAATTACCAGCGCGCCCAGCTGCAACGCCAGTTAAAGCGGCTTTTTTATGATACCAACATTTGGTAATATCGCTTGCATCAATTAATAATTTAAAAATACCAGAAATTCCCCCGTTATACTCAGGTATAACCACCACAAATTTTTTGCTTGGAATTAAATATTTTTCTTGAAAATCAATAAACGATTGGCTAGGCTTGGCATACATATCTGGGTGCACAAAATCAGTTGGTAAATCAGCTAAATTTACTAATTGCACTTTTTCGGCTTTCGCTTTAAGCTTGTCAAAATATGTTGCTGCAACTATTGCAGTACGGCTGTTTTTTCGGTTAGTAGCGGCTAATACTGTTATCATAGGTCGTAAAATTTTGTACAAATGTAATCACTCCACATCCAATATTTTTTGGTTAAATTGCAGTTTAAAACAAACATTAAACTTGTAAGTGGTTGATTATCAATTGCTGGTTATTTTAACTACTATAACAAGTAAGCATAAAAATAAGTTCGTAACCCTAAATGGAAACAAAAACTACTCATAAAACCCTAGCTTGTCCACATTGTGGAAAAGATAAGCCTAAAAAACATGGTGTAACTTCAAAAGGCACGCAACGTTATGTATGCCGGTCGTGTACACGAACTTTTATTGAAAACAAATTCCCTTTCAATTCGGTACTAACCAAAAACTTGGTAGTAAAGGCCTATAAAGAAACCAATAAATCGCTTCGTGAAATTGCCAACGAGTATGGCGTTTCGCACCAAACCGTAAAAAACTGGGTAAAAGATAGCCAGCAAGATATGGTTGGTTTCCGTGATGGTTTGTTAAATGATTTCATCAAAAAAATTGGGTTAACTTTTAATGATTTCGAGCAATTTATTGATAACAAAAAACTGTCGTTAGGCGATGAGTTTAAGTTTTTGATAAATGAAAAAATGGACGAAATTTTAGGTCGCTTCGATGAAATATGCGAGTTTAAGAAAAAGGAGGTTTTAGGCGTTTTAGATGGCGAATTTAGTATGACCCGTAATCTTTTACGAGATTATTTAGAGCGTAGGTTGGAGCTGATGAAGGATAGTAACCAACCACTTGAAGAAGCCTTTGATGATAACTTGTTACGAGTTAAGCTAAATACTGAACGCGCTGAACACGAGCAGAAAAAAGGAAAGTTTTTTGAGCCTGAATACGATGAAAATGCTTACGTTAAAAAGGAGGATACCTTTGAAATTATATCCGAAATTTTAGAGGAAGAAGAGGCTTTACTGTACAATGTAATGAAGGAAAGTTTTGGCGAAGAACCCGCCAATGTATTGCTTGAAAAAGAACGTAAAGAGCGTTTAAAGTTTTTAGATAGACTTAAAACAAAAGTATTGCCCAGCGAACCAAACGACGAAGTACAAACCTACCAACAAACAAACGAATTGGTTGATAAGGAGCAGTAAAATAAAAATAAAGTATATTTAGTTATGCTTGATAAGTTATCAAAAAACCTTTTTTGGGATGTTGACTGTCAAGATTTTGACCCCATTAAGCACCAACATTTTATTATAAAAAGGGTTGCTATGCGAGGCGATGTATGCGATTGGAAAACCGTTGAAGCCCATTACGGAAAAGATAGTTGCAAACAGGCTTTGTTAAATGCTCGTTATTTAGATAAACTTACCCTTAATTTTTTTAGCCTTTATTTTAACCAACCCCAACAAAACTTTAGATGTTACAAACAAAAACAGTTGACGACAAATGCTTGGGAATACTAAAAAACTTACAAACTATTAATCTCATTCATTTCGCGAGAAGTTAATTTTAGTTCCTGTATATATTTTAAGTTGTTAATTAAAAGCTGTAACTCATCATCATTTAAAAGGCGGGTTGCAATTTCTGATAACAACCGAACTTTGGTATGTGTTTCTTCGCTTATAGCGGCTTGTTTTTCCTCCTCAGCTTCGGCAAAACTGCCACTTTCGTACATTTTTTCTAAAATGGCATCCTTCCATTCTTCGGGCATTCGGCTTATCAAATCCCGATCAATATTAACACTCGATTTACTGGATGTACCATTTGATGAAAAATGGGCATAGCCATTCAAATTTTCGAGGCTAATTTTTTTAGGCTCTCGTTTTTTCATAATCCTAGCTTTTGGGCGTGCACTACTTTCTTTAAGTAAAGATAACAGATATTTAATAAAGATAAAGTAGCCAGTTAATTTAATAAATTAGTTGCATATGCAACTAATTGAGTTTAACTTTAACCAACTAAACTAATAAAATGGAATTTCCCGCTTATATCTACTACGGTTTTATCGCACTTACTTTAGTTTACTTGTTTGTTTTGTACAGTGCATTTGGCAAAAACATCAAATTTCTAGTATTTTCAATAAGCTGGCTGGCAATTACAGCAACTTTAGCTGCAACAGGGGTTTATGCAATTACCGATATGATGCCGCCCTTAATCTTTGTTTCGGTGTGGCTGTTTTTTGGGCTAGGTTTGTTTTTTATCTACAGTAAAACAACCCAATCGCAAAGGGCAAACATAAGCCTTCAGCGTTTGCATTATTATCATACCGTACGCATATTTGTTGAAACCATTTTTTTATACAATTTAGCCAAATTGGGTATGGTTTCAGATGTAATGAGCTTTGAAGGCCGCAACTTCGATATTATAATTGGGCTAAGCGCACCGCTTATTATTTGGCTTTATTTTTATAAAGCTTACATAAGTAAAACCCTTTTAAAAGCGTGGAATATTATTGGTTTTTGTATTTTGGCATTTACTGTTTCGCAAGCCACTTTATCTGCCCCTTGGCCATTGCAACAATTTTCGTTTGAACAACCAACCGCAGCTATTTTATATTTTCCTATGGTTTGGTTACCCACTTTTTTAGCACCAGCGGCTTTGTTATGCCATTTACTTGCTTTAAAATTGATGCGTGAAAGAAAATAAAAATATTAATCAAAATTGTTTATCCATTAGTAACCAATGTTTGGGTGTTCGTACACGCAGACTTTCGCGCATTACCGCTAAAATTTTTGATGATGCTTTGCGCCCTTACGGCATAAAATCTACCCAATACACCATTTTGGTTTTTATAGGTCGAATGGGGAAAAGCAACCCCAAAATGCTTGGCGAAAAGCTGGCTTTAGAAAAATCATCATTAAGTAGAGCCTTGAAAAACTTACAAAAAGATGCTTTAATTAATATTGAAATGATTAGCGGTTTACAAACACAGTTAAGCCTTACAAAAAAGGGCAATCAATTGATAGACACAACTTACCCTGTATGGCAGAGTGCACAAGCTCAAGTAAAAAATGAAGTTGAAAATCTTGTAAATGATATTAAAGTTGTTTTGGATAAGTAGGTTAAATTACCAACAAAGCCGTTTCATCTGCAATACCAATAGTTGCTATTGAGCCACTAGTAAATTTTATAAAATCATTTTCAATACCATCGCTAAAAATTACACCGTTATTGGGCATTAATGATTCAATGGTTAAATAATTTTGCTTGGTAATTAACCCCGCACAAATACCTATTTGCGATTTTTTACTTTTAAAAGGCTCGCGTACAGCAAAAAGCAATTCATCATCTTCTAGCTTAGGTTGTTTAGGTTTCAAATTTTCTTCAAATAGGCTAGTAACTCCATAAGCCATATTAAAAATTGAGCTAAGCCAACCTGTGGCACCAGCTGGGGTTGATACAATAATACCGCTTGATGAATGTGTTTCAGTTTCATTATCAAACAAAATTTTATACCTCGACGAAACATGACTGGCACAGCCTATATACAAATCATTAAAAGCCAATAAACGTTGTCCATCATTCAGTTTGGCTTCGGCAAAGCGAACTGTTTTTAAATTAGCATATCCATTAATAGTGCTATTTACTGCATCAATAAAGTTAAAAGTATTAAAGGGTAGTAGTACACCATCATAGCGTTCTTCATCAGGGTTAACAGCAATTATGGGGCAACCCTTAGCATATTTTGCAGTATTGGCCACTAAGCCGTCTTGCCCAATAACTATAATTAAATTGTTTTCCGCAAAAATGTAAGAGGGGAGGTACGACCTATCAATAATTTTATTTTTTATAACTTTTGATAACCGTTTTTGAAGCCGCTCTAACGACTGATAAAATACCTCATGCTCATTTACATAATCCTCAAAATTACCTCCTGATTTTTCAATATAAAATTTACTTTGAGCCTTGGTGTTAAAACGTTTATTTAAAAGTTCAAGCCTTGTTTTGCTTCGTACAATTATGGCGTATTCAAACTTCATTTTAAGTTTTGTCTTCCTTTTTTATTGGTACCTCTATTGTTTGTTTGGTTAGGTGTAGCAACTGTTTTTTCAACTTCAATTTTAGCTTGTTCGGGCTTATCCTTTAAAATCATTTCTAAAAGCTCAGGGCTAATATTTAAGTTACCAATTTTGCCTGCATTTTCAGCTAACTGCCTAAATGCAAGGGCAATATTTTGTTTAGGGTCGCTGCTACTGTTTAGCGCAGTTACCGTACGCCAATCCATATCTTTATATGGCTTTATTGTACTTTCAATAAGATAACCTTGTACTTCGGCCTCCTTTCTATCGTTTTCAGTTTTTTGTTCAATAAACTCCTTACGCTGATTTTCAATGGTAATATCGGCAGCTATTTTCATTTCTCTAAGCTTGCGTTCATTTTCAGATTTTTGAACTTCCGATTCCATTTTTTTCTCAGCAATTTGTTTTTGCTTCTCTTCAATGGCTATTTCCGTGTTTAGTTCTGATTCTTTTATCTTCCGTTCTTGTTCAACTGCAAAATTCCGACGTTCATAAATAGCCTGGTCGGCCTCTTGCTGTAATTGCTCCCTTGTTTCGGTTTCTAAAGCCCTTGCCATTTCGGGGGTAGGGGTAACCGCCAAAATATTAACCCCTAATATTTCAATACCCAACATACCAATTGCTTGCGAGTTTTGTAAGCCCTCAAAAATTTTAGCTTTTATTGAATCGGCAGATCTTATTGCTTCCTTTAAATTAACATTATGAATAAAAGCCGAGGTAGCTGTTTGCGCTTCATTTATAATACGTTGATTTAGCTTTTCAATATCATTTTTTTTGTATTGCCCTTTTCTGTCAAGTGTAAAATCTAAAACCTCTGCTAAAGCTTTAGGCTCAGAAATTTTATAGGCAACCTGACCTTGAATATTTACCGTTTGATAATCGCTAGTTGATTCGTTGAAAATAAAAGGTAAATCGTTACTGCCCAACGGTATTGCAACAATTGAACTATTAGGCGAAAAATAGAAGAATGAAAGCCCACGCCCTTCCTTTTTAATACTACCATTTTTGTAGTGCATTGCAAAAGTCATTGAGTCGAACTTAATGTGCTTAATACCAAACATTGTTTATTTTTTGGGTTATAGATTTTGTATCATGCTAGCAAATAACTAGCTGTATTATAACTTACTAACTGTTAAAAATCAAAAGTAGTTTCTAATATTAAAAACTATGGCTTAACTAAAGATAATTTATAACCTTGCATTAGCCGCACGCCATTATCTTTTTCTTAATAACCTTCCTTTCTCCCTCCGTATTTGCCAAGTCAAATGCCATTTGCCAATGCTGCTTTGCTTTCTTTTTATCTAAATCAGTATATAACTCAGCTAAAAGGCTTTGATAAAGGTGGTAATCTTTCAAATCAATTTTTAAGGCCTCCTTAATAGCTTGTTTTTTGCCTTTTACTTTTGATAGTGCAAAGGTTCTATTTAGTGCTGCAATAGGGGAGTATTGTATTTGTAAAAGTTGATTGTACAATTGCAAAATGTTTTCCCATTTTCCGGTTTCATCCTCAACCCTTGTATGCCAAAAAGCAATAGCGGCTTGCAAATGATATTTTGAAATAACATCTCCATTGGCAGACTGATTCATATAATACTCGCCTTGTTCAATTAACTCAAAATCCCACTTTTCACGATTTTGATTTTCGTATAAAATAATTTCCCCCGATTCATCTAGGCGAGCATCGAAGCGCGATGCCTGAAAGCACATTAAGGCCATTAAGGCATTACATTTTGGTAGGTTGGCAGGAGGGTAGTTAAGCAACAATACCAATAATCGCATAGCCTCAAAACATAAATCACGTTTAATTTTCACCTCGCTAGTGGTGGAGTAGTACCCTTCATTAAACAACAGATAAATGGTAGCTAAAACGCTACTAAGCCTGTTAGCTAGCTCATTTTTATCGGGCATAACCATTTCAACTTTATTATCCCTAAGCTTTTGTTTAGCCCTAAGTAAACGCTTATTAATGCTTTGTTTATTGCTTAAAAATGCCAGTGCAATTTCGTTAATACCAAAACCACACAAAACCCTAAGTGCCAATGCCGTTTGTGCTTCGGGCGGCAAAATAGGGTTACTTACCGCAAATAGCATTTGCAGTTGACTATCGGTAATATTGTTTTCAGATAAATTGATGTCGTCAACAGGGTTTTGGCTATCGTTGTGCGATAGGTTTGGGGTAATTTTTTCTCTAAAAAGGATTTTGCGTTTTAAATAATCTTTGGTTTTATTTTTGGCAACTTGATATAGCCATGCCTGCGGATTATCGGGCGTGCCTTTTAGCCCCCAAGTCTCTGATGCTGCTAAAAAAGTTTCGCTAACAATATCCTCAGCCGCTTGTATATTTTGCAAGCCATAGCTTTTGCATATTACAGCTATTATCTTGCTAAATTCAGTTCTAAATAAATGTGGAATAAGCGTGTTGTGGCTCATGGTAAATAAAAAAGGCTTGTACAAATTAAATACAAGCCTTTAAATTAAGTAACTTACTTGTAAATACTTAAAAAACCATTATCTCACGCACTTCAACTTTACCGCCTGTTTCATGTAGTATTGGGCAGCCTTTAGCATGCTCTAATGCCTCGGCTTCGGTTTCGCATTTTACGGTTAAATAACCACCAACAATTTCTTTAACTTCAGCATAAGGGCCATCAGTAACAACATGTTTACCATCAACGCTTTTGCCTGTATAACCTAAAGCTTCGGTACTTTCAAGTTTACCTTGCCCAGCAATGCCCCCAATCCAGCTTTGCCATTGTTGCATAATTTTTTGCGTTTCTTCTTCGCTTGGGTTCATATTGCGTTCATCAGCAACATAACGGAAAATCATCATAAATTTTTTCATCGAAATAAATTTTTATAAGGTTTAAAATATTTTTACTTACTTACATAATGGGCAGATATGTTGGCATAATGCAGCCATTTTTTACTTGAATTGTAAGGTATTTGCACCCACTCTTTCATAGGCCTGCCTTTGCCCGATGGATCAAACAATTCTGCACCCTCAAGGTTTAGTGCTTCGGCATGTGCGGGTTGCGGTAACTTAAAAACCATACAGTTTTCAAAAAAACAGCAAAACGCTTTTTTGCCCATTTTAAAACAGGCTTTACCAAATAGTTGTCCTTTAGTAGCACCATCTACTTGTTCGCCAATTTCATTAAATAGTAATTCTTGTTCGTTCATTTTAAGCTCCAAATTGCATTAAATGATGATCTAAATGCTTGTAAAACAAATTGTTCCATTCATCTTGAGTAAGTTTTCCAAACGATAAACTTTCTTTACCATCAAAATGTTGTCCACCCAAATCAGCAGTACGAGAAATATAATCAACCAAACGATTTTTTTCAGTATCAAAATCACGATTGCCTTTTACAACAAAAGCAGGAGCAGTACCTATGTTTTTCTTGTATGGCTTATTATTTATCACCCCTTTTTTTACAAAAAGGCCTAGCATAAACCGTACAAAGGCATTTGGTTTTTTGTGGGTGCCATCATAAACCATTTCGTAAGCAACACAGCAATGTGCCAACATTTGGGCAACATTCATTTTACCCCATTGGGCATTGGTTTCGGGCGTTAATTGATTTATTCGGCTAATTACTTCGTTAGCTACACTTTGGTCAAAAATATTTTTCATTGGTAATAAGTTTGTTAGGTAAAGAAAATAAGTTTACAAGAAATTAAATGGCATTTTGGGGAGCAAATTTTCACTTTTTAACTTGCGTTTAACTATAAATCAAAAACCATAATGTCACGCACTTCAACTGAGCCTCCAAATTGCAAAATTGGGCAGCCTCTGCTCAATTCAACGGCTTCGTCAATGTTTTCGGCTTTTAATACTAAGTAGCCGCCAACAAATTCTTTTACTTCGGCAAATGGGCCATCGGTTACGCTTAAATCGGCTTTTAAAGTTTTACCGTTTGTGCCCAAGGCATTGGTACTTACAAATTTTTCTTGTGCAGCAATGCCACCAATCCAGTTTTGCCATTGCGCCATACTTTCTTGCATCTCTTGCGGCGATGGGTTGTAATCTAATAAATGTGGGTTACGAAAAATTAACATGAACTCTTGCATTTTAATAAATTTTAAAAGGGTTAAAAATTAAATTCACCCTTAGGTCGATTGAGCTCAAAGAAATAGGACAAGGTGTAGGACATTTTTTTAAGAAAAAAATAAAAAATATTTTAAGTTGTTGATAATCAAATACTTGTATTGCAATTATTTTTTAAAAAAGATTGTCCTTTTTTAGATTCTGCAATTTGTTTTATGATTTTGTTTCGTTTTACAAGGAAGTTGTGCATATAATTTTTAAGGAAAAGCCAATCGGCTATTTTGCCCAAAATTCCAAGTGGCGATTCATATTCAAAAACATCCGTTACAATTGTATAGCCCTTATGCTGTTTAAATTGATGAAGATGTTTAAAGCTTTTAAAAGCCCCTTGTTGCATTTCGTCAACAAAAAAATGGGGTTTATCAAAAGCCGTAATTTTTGATGTTAGCCTTTGGTAAATACCAAAATGTTTGGCACGCCAGGTAACGCTTTCACCTAACTCAATTAGGCCGCTAGTTTTACCGCTAATTGCTTTTTCGTTGGTTGCCGCTGTTGAAATTTCATGCAAATCAATACTTCTTGATAAGTCGAAAACTAAATTTATATCGGCTTTAATTTTTGTTGTAACCCTAATTGTAGGCATAAGCTAACTTTACTTACCAATTACCAGCATAAACTAGGTTTTGTTTGTGCATTTGAGCTTGATAGGCATATTTTATCCCTAATATCTGACGAATATGTAAATAATCATGCGCTAACCAATTAGCTAATAACATGTTTCCATCCATAAAACCAAAAGTTAAGTGATTGATACCGCATGTCCAATCTACATTTTTAAGCCCTTTTAACCACTCAACTGATTGTTGCCGCTCTTTAAGCCATTCTTCCAACTTCAACTCATAATTTTCATTAATGTATCCACGCTCAGTTACCCATTTTTCAGGCTCAATAGGTGTAAATGGGCTGGTTTTTCCATCTAAAACATGCTTTAATCGTGGCCTAAAGTCTTCCTTTTCTTCATCAACCAAGTGGCACAGCACTTCAAGCAAGCACCATTTTTTTGCGGTGGCTTTCCATAAATACATTTCAGGATTAATACCGTTAAAAAGGCTTTTAATCACAACCAAATTCAAGTCTAATTCGTTTATTAAGGGTTGCTGCATATACAATTTTAAAGGGCTTTTAAACAAAGATAAATGCACTTGCAACTTTTGGTTCGATTTTGGATATTTATCGCATATTAATTTGATGGCTAAATACCTTTACATATTAAGTTTACTTTTCGTTTTTGCCTGTTGCGGCAAATCTGATACTAGCCCTGAAATTCAAACTTTTTCATCTGATGCTAACAGTGTTTTTATTGGAAAAGAAAAATTTGATTTACGAGAAGTGGAATCAATTATAGTTCAAGATTTAAACAATAACAGAGAAGTAGTTTTACCAAAGGTCGAGCAGGACAAATTGGTTTTAGCCTGGAATCACTCAAAAGAAATGGGTATTGTTAGCGAGTTTAATACTCAATATCAAATAGTGTTTCGTATTACTAATGGTACAACTGAAACCTTTATGGCCAATAAAACTGCACTATTAAAACACAATAGCGATTATGCTTTTCAGTTAAAAGATGAGTTTTTAATCAGCAATTTTATGAAGTAACAGCTAGTGGTAAGGTAAATATAAATTTTGCTCCTTCAGTATAATCTTGATCGTAATAAATAGTACCGCCATTTGTGTTAACTATTTTTTTTGCAATGGCTAATCCAACGCCAAAATTTCTGCCTTCTTTAGGCTCAAGCGTTTGAAATAGCCTAAATATTTTGTTGGAATATTCGCCTGATATGCCTTTACCATTATCAGATAAACTAAAAGTGACGAAATTATTTTCGTCTAAACTATAATCAATATTTACTATACAATTTTCCTTGCCCGAATGCTCAAAAGCATTATCAATTAAGGCCTTAAAAAGCTGCAAAACATCTAAAATTGAGCAGTAAATTGGCGGAATATAGGCAGGGTAGTTTATTGCTATACTGTTGTTGCTAGGCAACACTTTATGCTGCATTTGCAAATCAATGTCGCCCAATACATCAACAACATTTACATTAATTTTTTCAGTTTGTTCAATGCCAATTCTCGAGTAATTATGCAGTCCTTTTAATATCTCATCCATATTGACCACCTCCTTTTTCAAATCCGCAAAATCAGCTTTACTTTGTTTGCTAAGGCGTGTTTTTTTGTCGCGTTCAATTAACCTACTTAAACCGAAAATTACACGCAAAGGACTTTTTAAATCATGCGAGCTGGCAAATGCAAATTCCTCTAAATCAGTTTGTTGTGTGGCTAGTTGTTTGTTAAGTACTTTTAATTTTTCATATTGATTTTTGTTTTTTGAAATTTCAAGAAACATCATTCGCAAATTATATTCCTTGGTATAAGCACCCGCCAAACCAAACAGCAAAACCGCTATGTACGAGGCATATTGAAAAAGTTGTATATGTATAGGCAACTGATAAAAACACACAATTACCAATTGAAAAAGAGTGAAGAAAAAGAAGTTAAGCACCAGTAAATGCAAAAAGCGGATGTTCAATAAAATATTAGCTACAAGGCTAATTAGGCTTACCGTTATTAGTAAATAATAGGGGTGTATTTGTGGTAAAAGCGAAAGCGCAAATTGGCTTATTTGTATATAAACAATTATAGCAATTACAATGTTTTGCACCGTGCCCACTTTTATAATATTGGGTTTTGTATATGCTATAATAAAACCAACTACTAAAAACGGAAGGGCGAAAAAAAGCCTTATTAAAGCCATTTGCCCAATTATAGTATAGTGTAAGTAATAATCTAAACTTACAAACACCATATACACAAAAGTGCCTAATAAACCGCTAACCCAAATGGCATTAACATCATGCAAAAGCATATAAGCGTTAAACTCTTGTTCGCGCTTTTTGGGGGTAAATTGTAGTTGCCAGTATTTTGGAAGTTTCAACAAGAGCGCAAATATATTGCGATAAAATTGTATTGATAAATTTTAAATGAACAATTCTACATATGACAGGCTAAACATGATTTACGTTAATTACTACCTACTAGGATTTTAAGGTTGAAAGGCTTGAGTTTTTGAGGCTAAATATTACTGTTGAGGCATTAACATTCTTGCCGGAATTACGGGCAAAGGGTTAGGTGGGTTATGTTCAAAAAAACGATACATTCCTGTATATTGCAAAGTGCCACTTACAAAAACATCAATAAATTCTTGGCACTCTTTTACTTGGCTTGGCAAAAGAGTGCCCTCTAAAAATCGCTTGTTTTGCCAATAAGGAATCGAGTGCAAAAACCGCATTTCTTTAATTTCGGGCCGGTTTATACCAAGGCATTCTTCGGCGTTTTCTACAAGTAATTTTGCCGAATCGTTGGCGGGTATTATTTCAATTTCTTTTTTAGATACGCTTATTTTATACGCATAGCTATCTTTTGCCTCGTCGTAATAAGGGTGAAAAATCAAGGGATCTTCCGCTTCGTGCGAAAAAACAAAAGTGTTCAAATCAATATCACTAATATCTTTTAAATCAATATCAAGCTTGCCCGATAAATCATCTAGTTCATCGTCGGTGCTTTGCGCCGTAACCTGCGGTTCAGCTAGCCTATTACCCAATATAGGAAAACGGTTTCTTTTAAACGATTGGTTGCATACTTGGCACGATACCGCATAATTGTTATAGCTATAAGCCAGCCACCAATAAATTGATTTTGGGCGGTAATGCTCCACATCGCCAAAGCCAGTAACCGAAAAGCGGGTTTCGCAATAAGCGCATTTTTCGTTCGATTCTTTTTTTAAGCGATTTTTTGCCGATTTCCAAAAGCTGCTTTTAAACCTTTTTTTAGGCTTTATTTCGCCCCTTAAAAATTTGCGCTGGCGTTTCAGCAAATCCAGTTCGGCTTTTTTTTTGCCTGCGCCCCAAAACTTTTTGCTAAACCTACCATCAATGGCTCTTTCAAGTTTTATCATTCGTTAAACTTTTTAAAGGTTTGGTTCATATCGCGCACTAGTTTAAGGTACTCATCGCTAACGCCTTTAATGCGCTCGCCCCTAAGTGGAATATCTTCTAACTCCTTTTTTATTTTTTTGTGCCGCTTTTTTTCGTTTTGGGTTTTATCTTTTTTGTTCTCCAACAAATCAAGTTCTTTTTTCTTCTCTTCTACTTCAACTGATTCGTCGGTAGGTAGATTAAATATTTTAGAAGTGATAATTTGGGTTAGCAACAGCTTGTGCGGTTCGCCTTCATAAACCGTTGCGTTTATTACTCCATTGTTATTTTCAAGCGTAGTTAACTCGCCTTTGCCTGCTTGTTGTGCTACAAACGGCGAGTGCGTGGTGGCAATTATTTGGCAATTGCAAAAGTTTTTTGTTATAAAACCTAAAATTTGTCGCTGCCATTCGGGGTGTAAATGCAAGCCAATTTCATCTATTAATAAAATAAAGCGGGCATTTAAAGGCTGCTTGTGATTATAAAATATTTTAGATATGCGGTAAAGTAAATCGCCAATCCAATTGGTGGTTACTTGGTAGCCGTCGCTTAGTTCGTCCAAATACACCTCTTTACCATAAAGCTCAAAAACCAATTCTTTCCTTTTGCGGTCAATTCTTTTAAAATGGGCATCGGGTAAAAATGCGCTTAATACCTTTTCTATTACAGCTAGTTGTTCGGTGTTTTCTTGGTAGTCTAAATCAATGGCCCACGATTCGATAGGGTAAAGCGAGGCTTCGTTGTTGAATAAAGTTGCCACGCTTTCGGCACGTTGGCTTGAGTAATGCGACGAGCGTTTGTGGAAACCTTCGCGCATAGAGTTTCGGCTAACACCGTAGCCAGTAATCAAGTAATTACGCTCGGTATGTTCCAAAGCCTCGTCCAATTCAATCAACGATTCGCGGTTATGCTCCAAAATTTTGTACAAACTATCTTTTGGTCCAAACGAAATGGAAATGTGCCGCTCCTCATTTTTGGCCGTTACCATTACCCCCTCAATAGTGCATTGTTCGCAACCTTTGCTAACCCAGCTTGCGGGCTTGCCCAGCAACTCGCCCAAGGCGCTGCTGCCGCCAATTAACAATGCAATTGATTTTAGTATAGTGCTTTTGCCAGTTCCGTTGTTGCCCAGTAAAACTGAGCACTTTTTTGGCTTGTCATCTTCGTTGGTAAAATCAAGCGACAAGTTGTTAAAGCACTTAACGTTGGTTAGTTTGAGTTTCTTTAAATACATTACTACTTATATTATGTCATCAGTTGTAATAAAGTTACTCCTTTCGCTGACTTTTATTTGCTTACTATGTAGTTGTATTGTGTTCCCTTAACTCGAAATCGCTTAACCAATCGGTTATAGCTTCTTCAAAATGTTGATGACCGTAGGCTGTTAGGTATTTGCCTTTACCGGTTAAAGTATCGTGTATGGGTTGGTTGCGCAGTTGCCCTGCTTTCCATTTTTCAAAACACACAAACAACAAATCAACATCTTCTTTTTTAGTTAAATCCATGTCCATACCTGCAAGCTTGTTTACCAATTCGCTTATTTCGGCTCCATTATTATCATTAGGAAAATTAGCTATTAAAGGGCTTAGGCGTACAAACTTGTTTTTATAGTAATCCTTATTTTCAAGCTTATCGTAAAAAAGCATTACAAAGCTTGCGTAGTTGGCCCAATCGGGCGGCTCAAGCATACTTGATTTGGCTAAGCCCAAAAAGGTTTCCATAAAATACCTGCGCCCAATACCCAAGCGTTTAAAAAATCCAAAGCGTTTTTGCTTTTTGCCACGGGTTCTATTTTTTGCTTGCACTAAATCAAAATGATTGTCGATAGTGTCTTTCATTTCTTGGCTTTGTTGTAGCTTGCTACCCGTACCAATAGATAATACCCGTATTTGCTCGCGGGGCACTCCGTTCATTAAGGCTTCGGTTATGCCCAGCTCAACGGGATTGTTTAGGCCAGCCAATGCCCCATCCCACATTAAGTAGTTTTTACGATCTTCACCCTTTAACATTTTTGGGACGACATATGCCGCCTTGTCAAAGTAATTGATAGGTGCATTACTACTGGCATGAATGGCTTGCACAAGCTTAACGCTATCAAAATCATCGTTGCCGCAAATCAATTCGGGGCGGGCTTTGCTGTTTCTGTTAGAGCGGAAAATTTTACCTCTTTTTTGTTGATGATCGAATGCAACTACCAATAATTCCAAATTTTTATGCCCGATAAATTCGGGTAACTCCTCCATGTATTTTTCATTATTTATTGGGAAAAGTTTATTGAAAGCATCGCGTTTGGCCGATGCGGAATAACGAGGGCCTATACCTATAAGCCCTGTAAATTGGTTGGGAAAATATTTTTTAGAGAAAGTCAGTTTTTTGAAAATCTCGTTGCGGTTTTCTTCGTCATTAAAAATTTCGATGCATTCGGTAAGTGTTTTGTTTTCGGCCAATGCCGCCAACACTATGCTGCCGCCAGAGTTTGCAACAACCATATCAAACTGTTGCAGCACAAAATGCCCACTAATAGGTTGGTCAGGGTCGCCTTGGTTTTCTAAAATTTTGCGTTTAAAAATTTCTTCTAAAGCTAATATTTGTAGGATGGCCCAGCTGCCGCCGCCATCTAAGGATAGGATTCTAAATGGATGGTTCATTTTCTAAATATAGTAAATTATGGACTATATTTAAATGATTGCTTACCGCTAAATTGCATGCAGTAGATTTTTTAAGGGATTGTGTGTTCATCAACAACGGCGGTTTTGGTTAGCCAATCGTGCCAGCAATCTTTGTTTTGGCTGAAAAAAATGGAAACCATTTCAAAGGGAATTAATCGGCAAAGGCTGCGGAAAAAGGCGTTTTCAGGGTTAAATTCATCGCCATCTAAACGAATGGCACGGGTTTTTGCAATGCGCTTGCCTATTGTTACTCCATTCATTGGGCCTTCTTGCAAAAAGTAGTAGGAAAAGTTAACAACCATAACTAAAATATTAATAAAGTTGATGGTGTAATCATCCAAATTATTGATGTTAAATGCTTGTTGGGTATCTATTTGTAAATTAATAAAACCATAGCGGTTAAAGTATAGCATTAAAATACAGGATAGGAAGATTATGTTCATATAATCAATACCATAGGCAATGGCACGTTTTGTACGGCTTGCCCTAACAATGGGTTTTTCGTCTTTAATTTCTTCCATGTAAATAGGTGTACTTATGCACCTGCAAATCTACTTTGTATATCTGCTAGTTCGCCTTTTGGTATGGCAGATATTAGCCGTTGCGTGTAAGGGTTTTCTGGTCGCATATAAATATCGTCGGCAGGGCCCATTTCTTCAATTAGTCCTTTATTCATTACTATCATACGGTCGCTCATAAATTTAACTACCGATAAATCGTGCGAGATAAAAATGTAAGTTAGGTTTAGTTTTTCGCGCAAATCAATTAGTAGGTTTAGTACCTGTGCCTGTACGGAAACATCGAGTGCGGAAACGGACTCATCGCAGATGATAAACTCTGGATTTAATGCCAGTGAGCGCGCAATACAAATACGCTGGCGTTGCCCGCCTGAAAATTCGTGCGGATAACGGTTAAAGTGGTGTGCCCTTAAACTAACAGTTTCAAGTAGTTCGGTTACACGGTCTTTTCGTTGTTTATCGTTTGCTAAAACGCCATGTACTTGCATGGGTTCCATAATGGCGTTGCCAATGGTTATACGTGGGTTAAGGCTTGAGTATGGGTCTTGAAAAATGATTTGCATTTCCTTACGCAATTCTTTCATTTGCGGCTTGGTAATGTCTAAAATTTTATGTCCTTTATAAATAATTTCGCCACTATAAGCTGGTGCAAGCCTTAAAATTGTGCGACCTAAAGTGGTTTTACCGCAACCCGATTCGCCTACTAATCCGAGGGTTTCGCCAGGGTAAACATCAAAGCTAACATCGTTAACGGCTTTAACGTAATTGGTTACTTTGCCGAAGAAGTTACGTTCAGTAGGAAACCAAGTTTTTAGGTTACGTACTTGCAGTAGGGGTTCTTTCTTTTTTAGGTTTACTAGGCGTTGGTCGTGGGTATCGCTGCTAATGGTAACACGGTTAATCATTTCTTCAACCGATACGTCAATTTCGTGCATTTTGCCATTGCCGTCAATTGTCATAAAATCGCTAACGGTAGGTAATTTGCTAAGGCGTTTGCCCAATGGTGGACGGCAAGCTAAAAGGCCTTTTGTATAAGGGTGTTTAGGGTTTTCAAATATTTCAAGAACGGTGCCTTGTTCAACAATTTCGCCACGATACATTACAATTACACGGTCGGCCACTTCGGCAATTACGCCTAAATCGTGAGTAATGAACATAATTGAAGCGTCAATTTCGCTTTTCAAATCGTTCATTAATTGTAAAATGGTTTTTTGCACGGTAACATCTAATGCCGTTGTTGGCTCATCGGCTATAAGGATTTGCGGGTCGCAACTCATTGCCATTGCAATCATTACTCTTTGCTTTTGCCCCCCAGAAAGTTGGTGGGGGTAGGCATTGAATATACGCTCGGGGGTTGGTAATTGTACTTTTTCAAAAAGCTCTAAGGTTTGGCGTTTGGCTTCGGCTTTATCAACTTTTTTATGAAGGATAATTGCCTCGACAACTTGATTGCCACAAGTGAAAACGGGGTTTAAACTCGTCATCGGTTCTTGAAAAATCATTGAGATTTCGTTGCCACGATAATGGCGCATTTCGTCCAAACTTACTTTGGTTAAATCAACGGCTTCGCCTTCGCGGTTGTTGTAGATGATTTGACCACCTGCAATAAAACCTGGTGGGTTAGGAATTAGCCGCATTACTGAAAGGGAGGTTACGGATTTACCTGAACCTGACTCGCCTACAATGCCTACGGTTTCGCCACGCTTTAAATTGAAACTTACGTTGTTAACGGCTTTTACCAAGCCTTCTTCCGTTTTAAAATGCGTTTCTAAATTTTTAACTTCTAGCAAATAATTGCTCATAAAACCCGTGTTAAAGTTGTGTTACCAAAATACTGCTACAATATACTAAATAGCTTTTTAATTTTTGGATTGACGGCCGTAAAGTGCCTTGTTTACTGTTGTTTTTTGTGTTTGTAAAATTATTTTGAGCCTTAAATTTTTGAAACCTTTGGACATGTAGTTGTTTGATGCAAGATATATTGCTGTTTTGTAATGCTTTGTTTAGTGGTTTTTTACATTGGATTTTGGGTTTTTGATTTTATTGTATTTGTAACCTTTTGCCGTGCGACCAAACCTTGGGACTTATATAGCGGTGTTTTATAAAAAGGAGATTAGCTTTTTTTGTTGATTTTCAAGGATTTAGATTTTTTACTTTGATTCGACCTTTGGCTGTAGTGCCAAATGTTGGGCGTGTTAGTGTGTTTTACTTAATCTGCTTTTATTTAGCAGTATATATATTTATAAAAAATGCTTTTAATGTCTGTTGGGGTGGTAATGGTTAAATTAAAACTAAGCTTGCTTTTGTTGATGATTGTTAGTCGGGCGATCAACATGAGGTGAGGGTAGTGTTTACGAAGATTGCTTTCACTTCGAGAGCCTTGCATGCAAGCCCCGTCAGTGTCCGCAATTTTGTGTGGTTTTGTTGTTGCTATAAAAATCCCCCGAATGCGGGCCCAGCCTTCTCGAAATTTCATTTCTCGCTTCCCCCTTTTACTCAAAGGGGGACAAGCTGTTTTACGTTTTGCAAGGTGAATAATAGCTTGCAAGTTCTATTTAAATACTATCAAAAATAAAGGCCCCAACCAATTAAGGCTAGGGCGTTTTTTTAATGTCTTGACTGTTATAGTAATCATCCTCCTGCTTTAGCTGCGCTAAACCACCTCTCGGAACGCCGAACCGCTCAAGGGAGGACAATTCAGTCTATTACAAAGGGGGACAAGCTTAGGGAAATAGCGTAGTATGTTTCATAATCCACCTCGCCGACTTCGTTAGCAGCCCTCGTGTGCGAGCCCAGTCGTGTGCGAGCCCAGTCGTGTGCGAGCCCAGTCGTGTGCGAGCTGAAGTGTCTACCTTTAATGTTACAAAAAGTATAAGCGCATAACTTCAAGTAATTATGGTAAAAAAGTATGAAAATGAATTTAAGGTAATGATAGCCGAACTATTATTATCAGGAGTGCCT